>Ga0194127_10000729_pt1 | contig 51618 bp, 38 predicted proteins | sample TA2KigC100mmetaG_FD_148624 | JGI IMG/M metagenome (GOLD analysis project Ga0194127, IMG submission 148624) | Freshwater microbial communities from Lake Tanganyika, Tanzania - TA2015036 Kigoma Deep Cast 100m | ecosystem: Environmental > Aquatic > Freshwater > Lake | place: Tanzania: Lake...
CTTTCAGTATCGCAATAATCCGATCTTCTTTGACCCGCTTACCTCGCATAATAAATCTCCTGTTTCATAGAGTTCTATCATGCCGGTACTCCAATTGCAATTGGTACTGTTTTTGGGGGGAAGGTCAAGACAACTGGATGTTGTGGAAAATCAAATGACAGCTACGTCATTTTTTTCTCGAATATCGGGAATCGGCACAGACCCATTCTTTGCAGCAGGAATTTGCCCATCACTGAAAGAGTCAGCAGGCCGTATTCCAGACTTCTGTAAAAGTTAATGCTTGACGCCTCGGCAAAATACCGTGTGGGGATGGGAATATCGCCAAGACGAAAGCCGTGCCAGACTACCTGAGCCAGAAATTCCGTATCAAACACAAAGTCATTGGAGTTTTTGTGATAGGCGATGGTTTCCAGAACTTTACGATGATAAACGCGAAAGCCGGTATGAAAATCGCCCGAATTTTGCCCCAATACGATATTTTCCACTATCGTCAGAAAACGGTTGGAAAGGTATTTATAGATCGGCATCCCGTTTTCGAGCGTTTCTTTGCGCGTACGGATGCGCGAGCCAAGGACAACATCGCAAATCCCCGTCTGGATAAATCCGACGGCAAAGGGGATGATCCGCGGGTCGTACTGGTAATCAGGGTGCAGCATTACGATAATGTCGGCGCCGTGCCGCATAGCCTCATCATAACAGGTTTTCTGATTGCCGCCGTAGCCGAGGTTCTTTTCGTGCTGGAGGACGGTAATGCCGAGGCGTTTTGCGATTTCCACCGTATGGTCTTTACTTTCGTCGTCGGTCAGGATGACTTCATCAACACTGCCGGCGGGAATGTCACGAAAGGTTTTTTCGAGCGTGCTCTCTGCGTTATACGCAGGCATTACCACGATGACTTTCATAGGATGATTTTCCTTATTTTCCTGCTTCGGTATTCAGCGGGTGAATCCGCTTGCATCGCGGACACATCACTTTGTCGGATTTTAAGTTCGGGGGCAGTTTGAGTTTAACGCCGCACGGACAGGCGATCATCGCAAATCCCTGCGTCTGGCGAATGAAATCGCCGATGCGGATTCGCTGTTGAGAGTTGGCCTGGGCCGAGGGGACAGCCTGCGCGGCAGGCTGAGAGGAAGCAGGGCGGGTCTGCACCGTTTCGGTTTCCTGTAAAGCCGAGGCCGGGATAATGCCGGTATGCCCGGTAACGTTTTGGTAAGCGCTGTCGTAGTCCTTATATGCCGAGCCATACGTCATTTTCCGCAAAACCTCAATCCGTTCCTTAATCGGCGGATGGGTGCTGAATAAATTCGCGTGGCCGTTGCGAAACGGGTTGGCAATATACATGGGCGCTGTCACTTGGTTGGCCGTGGCCACCGATATTTTCGACCCCGCGATTTTTTCCAGCGCGCTGGCCAGACCTTCCGGGTATCGTGTTAATCGCACCGCCCCCGCGTCGGCCAGGTATTCGCGTTTTCGGGACAGGGCGAAGTATAGTATCTGGGCCATCAGCGGCGCCAGGATGGCAGCAATCAGCGCAATCAGGATAACAAGTCCCTGTCCGCCGCCTTCGCCTCGTCCGGAATAGCGTCTGCGGGAGCCGCCGCCGTAAAGAGAGCCTCGCAGAAAAATATTGGACAGCAGCACGATAGACCCCAGCATAATGCCCGCCAGCGTCACAAATAAAATATCCCGATGGATAATGTGGCTGACCTCGTGCGCGATAACACCCTGCAATTCATCACGATTGAGTTTGGAAAGCAGACCTTCTGTCACGGCTACCGCGGCATGTTCAGGGCTGCGTCCCGTGGCAAAGGCGTTGGGCGATGCGTCGGGAATGATATATATTTTCGGCATCGCCGGAAGACCGGCGGCGATTTTCATCTCTTCGACGACATTGAACAGCATCGGGTGTACTTCAGGCGTCACTTCCACGGCACCGCTGGAAGCCAGCAAAATCTGGTCGCCTGAAGAAAAACTGACGAGGGTTAATATCAGCCAGACTGCCAGCGCAATCAGCAGGCCGGGACCTGCGCCCTGTGGTCCCATCCATGTGTAGCCGATGATGGCGCCCAGCGTCAGCAAAACCGACGCCATGCTGAACAAAAGCAGAACGGAATTGCGTTTATTGACTCGTATCAGTTCCCACATCGTCAGAAAAATCCGAAACTCGAATTTAAAATTAGAATTTCACCTGCGGCACGGCCCGTTCAGCCTCATTGCCGACTTCGAAGTAATCCCGCTTGGTGAAACTGAATACCCCCGCGACGATATTGCTGGGGAACATCTGTATCCGGTTGTTGTAGCCCATCGCCGCATCATTATAGGCCTGCCGGGCGAAGGAGATTTTGTTTTCCGTGCTGGTTAGCGTTTCCTGCAGCGACAGAAAATTCTGGTTGGCCTTGAGGTCTGGATAGTTTTCCACGACCAGCATAAATTTGCTCAGCGCTTCGGTCAGTGCGCCTTCCGCTTTGGAAGCTTCCGCGACATTTTTCGCGCCCATCGCCTGGCTGCGGGCTTGGGTGATGGCCTCAAACGTCTGGCGTTCATGCTGCATGTAGCCTTTGGCCGTCTCCACCAGATTGGGGATCAGATCGTGCCGGCGTTTGAGCTGGACGTCAATCTGCGACCATGCATTATCGACTTGGTTGCGGCCGGCCACCAGCGAATTGTAGATGCCGATGACCATCATAACCAGGACGACTGCCGCCGCCAGTATGACAAGCGTTAAAATACCTAAACTTGCGAACATAGTATAACTCCTTTCTGTTATCCCCCGATTTTTAGTCCATGCCGTTAAACATCTCTTTCAGCAACTGTATAACTTTTGAATTTTGATTCAGCGTTTCCGATTCGAGTACCTGTTTCAATTCGCCCCGGTCAAACCACAGGCCGTGACCGCGTGGGCAGCGGTCCAGCAATATCGCCTTATCTTTTGGCCCGGCGTAAACTTTTTCCATTGTTTTGCGACAAATAGGGCATCGGCGGCCGGTTTCGGTGCTTTGGCCGGCGGCAACAAACGAGGCCAGCAAATGCCGGCTTTGCGCCTCGTCGGCCAGCAGGCTTTCCAGCTCTCCCGCATCCAGCCAGATGCCCTCGCATCCGCTGCAGAAGTCGATTTCGACGTTCTCCAGTTCCGCCGTAATCATCGGATTTTTGCAATTGGCACAATCCATAGCCGTTTTTGGAATCCTTTTGAATGCTCTAAAGGTTAAGTATCGTAGCCTCTTCGGGCGGAATTGTCAAGTATTCCCGGTTGTCGATGTGAGATAGTCAAAGATGCCGTATCCTGCCAAAATTGCGTCCTTTACAAAAACGAGAGATTTTGTACAATATAAATCCCGGCTTATATCTGGGATTTGTATTATAATTTGGTACAAAACAGACACAGGGATAAAGATGACACAGGAACTACCGAAGATTTACAACCCGCAAGGTACGCAGCAGCAGGCTGAGCAGCTCTGGCAGAAAGGGCGGTACTTTCACGCTGATTCCGACAAAGTCGGGCCGAAAGGCGCCTATACGATAGTCATTCCGCCGCCCAATGTGACGGCGGCGCTGCACCTGGGACATGCCCTGAATAACACACTCCAGGATATTCTTGTGCGGTTTCATCGGATGCAGGGCTATGCAGCGATGTGGATGCCGGGTACCGACCATGCCGGCATTGCCACGCAGACTGTGGTCGATAAGCGGCTGCGGGCGGAAAGAAAACCGGCGCTGGCTGATTATAAAGAAATGGAAAAGAACGGGCAGAACGGCCGGTTGCAGTTTATTGCCAAAGTGCAATCATGGAAAGATGAATACGAGGCCCGGATTCTTGAACAGCTCAAAAGTATGGGCTGTTCGTGCGACTGGGACCGGACGCGCTTCACGATGGACGAAGTCTGTGCCAAGGCTGTCCGCGCGGTGTTTTTTAAACTTTTTGCCGACGGGCTGATTTATCGCGGCAAACGATTGGTCAACTGGGATCCGGCTACGCAGACCGTGCTGGCTGACGATGAGGTCGAACATCAGACCATTAAAGGCTTTTTCTGGTATCTGAAATATCCGCTGGTCGAGCCGGTGGTTATCGACGGGCAGAAAATCGAACATATTATGGTTGCCACGACACGCCCGGAAACGATGCTGGGTGATACGGCTGTGGCGATGAACCCCGCCGACCCGCGAGCCAAGATTCTTGTGGGTAAAATGGCACGCCTTCCGATAGTAGGGCGGCCGATACCCATTATCGCTGATGAACACGTGGTTTTGCCGAATCCCGAAAGCAGCGACGAAAAGGCGAAATTTTCCACCGGCTTTTTGAAGGTGACGCCCGCCCACGACCCGGACGACTGGCAAATCGGCCAGCGGCATAATCTGCCGGTGATTAACATCATGGCGCCTGATGGTTCCATCAGCGAAAAATTCGGCTGGTTAGACTGGGATGTGATTAAAAATCCTGATGTGGAGAATCTCATCGGGATGGATCGTTTCGAGGCCCGCGAGGCGGTGGTGGAATGGTTCCGAGAGGAAAACCTGCTGGCCGAGATTCGAGATTATTCGCACGAGGTTGGCCACAGCTATCGCAGTCACGTGCCGATAGAGCCGTATCTGTCCGACCAGTGGTATATCGCGGTTAAAAAGCCAATTGACGCACCGGCGGAAAAATTCGACAGCGAAATCCTGCCCGGCACAGACGTTCCCGCCAATTCGCTGGCGGGAATGGCGTTAAAACCGTTGCTGGACGGACGGTTGAAATTTTATCCGGAGCGCTACAGCAAAAATTACCAGACCTGGCTGGAAAACCTGCGAGATTGGCCCATCAGCCGGCAACTCTGGTGGGGGCATCAGATACCGGTGTGGCATTTTACATTAGAAAATGAAGGTAAGTGTAATGAAGCCATCCAGCAACTAACGGCTTTTATGCAGAAATGCGGTTCTACCGGAAAAGTGTGGCCTTACAGAAAAAAGGAAGACCCATATACCGCATACATCTGTCTCGAAAGTGCTCAAGACGATTCAATTCTGGATGCTCTTGCAGAATATAGTGTGCAAATTGATAGGTCCTTTCAAGCGTATGCATCAGGAGATAAATTGAAATCAGGTGAGTCTGAACCTGTTCGGATAAAAAATAGTGCAAAAGAAGCATTGAATTTTCTTGATCAGTATGTTGTTGATATAATCAGCCGAGACGAAGATGTTCTGGATACGTGGTTTTCATCGGCGTTGTGGCCGTTCAGCACGATGGGCTGGCCGGAGGATGTGCCGGAACTCAAAAAATTCTATCCGACCAATGTGCTTTGTACGGCCCGCGAAATCATCACCCTGTGGGTGTCGCGGATGGTGATGATGGGGCAATACTGTATCGGCGATATTCCATTTGGTGACGTCTATATCCACGCAATGATTCAGGATGGCCAGGGCCGCAAGATGTCCAAGAGCCTCGGTAACGGCATCGACCCGCTGACGATTATCGAAAGCCACGGCGCTGATGCGATGCGATTCACGCTGGCCAGTATGACCACCGATACGCAGGATGTACGGATGCCGGTGGCGGCTTTGACGCTGCCGGACGGCCGCAAAGTCAACAGCTCGCCAAAATTCGACAACGGACGGAATTTCTGCAACAAATTGTGGAATGCGTCACGTTTTGCGATGATGAATCTGGAAGGCATTGACCCGGCGGCGTTCAACCCGGCCAAAATGGACATCACCGATAAGTGGATTCTCTCGCGTCTGGCCGCTGTCGTAAAAGAAGCAACGGCGTCGCTGAAAAATTATAAATTCAACGACCCGATTAACTCGCTGTATAAGTTTTTCTGGAACGACTTATGCGACTGGTATCTCGAATGGGCCAAGCCGCGAATGGCCGATGCTGCACAAAAGCCGATTGCGCAAAATGTGCTGGCCTTTGTGCTTGACCAGACACTGCGGATGCTGCATCCGTTTATCCCGTTTATCACCGAAGGCATCTTTCAAAATCTTAATGCTATTGCGCCCGTTCGGAAGCTGGGGACGCTGGTCGATGCCGCAGGGGCCGAGTCGATTATGGTCGCCGCCTGGCCTGCGGGGCTGGAACAGTTTATCAATCCGGAAATCGAACGAAAAATTGAAACGATTCAAAACATCATCGGCGTAATCCGGGATATTCGCAACAAATACAACATTCACCCGGCCAAGCGGCTGGTCGGTGCCGTCGATGCACCGGCGCAGCGGGTTGCTATGCTGAATGAAAATATCAGCCTGATTTGCGACCTGGCGGGGATGGAAAAACTGACGATAGCGGCAGGACAGGAAAAACCCGCCAATACCGCCGCCACTATTGTCGAGGATTTGCAGGTCTATATCTATGACGTGGTGGATGTCGAGGCAGAGCGCGAGCGTCTGCAAAAGCAAAAAGAATTTATCGAAAACGGCATTCGTCCATTGCAGGCGAAATTATCCAACGAGAGTTTTGTCAGCCGGGCCAAGCCCGAAGTCGTCGAACAAAGCCGGCAGAAAATCAAAGAACTGATCGACCAGCTTGATGCGGTCAATAAGCATCTGTCTGAACTCGGATGAAACCCGAAAGGCGTGCGTATGGAAATCACGGTGGAGTTATCGCAAATCCTGATTAATGAGGCGGCGGACCAGCAGGTGATTGTGCTGAAAGAAACCAATGGCGACCGCAGCTTCCCCATCGTTATCGGGATGTCGGAAATTCTGGCCATCGACCGCCGGCTCAAAGGCATCGAACTGCCCCGGCCGCTGACCCATGATTTACTGGCCAATACAATAGAACAACTCAGCGGACGCGTCGAAAAAATCGTCATCAATGACCTGAGAGACCATACCTTTTACGCCGTGATTCATATTCAGCAGGGGAAGAAACGGGTGGAAGTGGACAGCCGTCCGTCGGATGCCATCGGCCTTGCGGCGGGGCTTAACGTGCCGCTGTTTGTCGAGGAGCGTGTGTTTGATCAGCTTGAGGAGCCATAAAATTAGTCAGAATTAACAACCCCACACCGATACACAGTAGGCTATCGGCGACATTGAATGTCGGCCAGTGGTGATTTCCCACATAGACATCCAGAAAATCCCGCACCAGGCCGTTGTTAAATGCGCGGTCATAGAAGTTGCCGCTGATGCCGGCCAGCATACAGCCCATGGCAATTTGCGTAATTCGCCGCTGCACGCCGCCGAAAAGAAAAATCCCGATAGCTGCGACAGACGCGATGCAGGAAATACCGACCAGAAACCACCGCTGTCCCTGCGCGATACTGAATGCGGCGCCGGAATTTTCACGCAGAATAAGCTGAAAAAACCCGTCGATAACGACATATTTCTCATAAGGAACCGTCGGCAGCCACTCAAATATAGCCTTTTTACTCCATAGGTCCAGTGCTGCGCCGCCCATGGCGATAGGCCAGAACAGCAGGTGTCCCCATAAATCAGGAAGCCTGCGAAACGGATTTCGGCAGGCTTTTTCCTGTATGTTTTTCGATGAAGAGGGTGCGGTCATTTCGTATTTGTGTTTGTTTGATAGCGGTCCATTATTTTCTTCAGCTCCGGCTGGTCGGCTTTCAACTTCAGGGAGAAGTTCCATTGCTCAATCGCCATTGCTTTGAGTTTCTCGTCGTTGTTGTTTTTCATTGCCGCCAGCATATATGCAACCCCCAGCCCCTTGTGGGCCATCCAGTCCTTGTCGTCGAGCCGGACGGCTTCCTTATAGCTTTCCACGGCCAAATCGGTTTCTTTCGATTTTAACTGCACAAAACCCATATACTGGTGAGCCACGCCTTTGGTCGGGTCGATTTTGATGGCGTCGGTCAGCAGTTCTCTGGCCGCATCGTAGCGGCCGGTGCGAAGATAAACCGCAGCCAGCGGAACCATAATATTGGGGTCGTTGCCTTTAAGTTCCATCGCCCGGCGGTATGCATTAATGGCGTCGTCGTGATTTTTCTGTTCCTTGTAAATATCGCCAAACAGGCATTCCACATCGCCGGAAGACGGATTCAGGCCTTTGGCTTTTTGGGCGTGTTCAAGAGACGGCTTATAATCTTTCAGTTCATAGTAGCATTGTGCCGCCCCATACTGGGCTTCAAAATGATTGGGGTCCAGGTTGCAGGCGCTGACATAGGCTTTGACGGCGCGGGCAAATTCCTTCATCGCCTGGCAGACTTTGCCGAGATTAAAAAAGTCTTTAAACGACCAGGGGTCTAATTGGGTCGCCTTTTCGTAGGCGTCAGCGCTGTGAGGATACTCTTTCTGTTTCTGGTAAATGTCGCCCCGCATCGAGTAAGCCAGGGCGAATTGCGGATCCAGTTCAATCGCCATGTTCAGCTTTTTGAGCGCTTCCTGATTCTCATTGAGGTCGTTGAGCATCATCGCATCGACATAGAGGCTGACGGCCAGAGCTTTTTGCTCTTCCATCTGCTGGGCGATAAGGTCCTGCTCATTTGGCTCAGCGGCGATCCGCTGCGCTCTCCTGCAACCGGCCGTCCCAATGACGATTATGATAGCCAGCATCACCGCGACCCGACGCACTTTCATTAAAACCATAATTGTCCCTTTCTTAGACCCCTGAAAACCTGTCTCCAAAAGCCTTGTACAGCAGGTCTTTACTGATTGGCGACAAAATCAGACTGTGATTATAGCACAACCCTGACGGGTGTCAAAACTTTTTGAACAAAAACCCGCCGACCCAGCGGAAGCTTTTATCAGTTTTTTCTTTTCAGGGTCCGGGGAATCAGTTAAACTCTGCCCCGACATTACAACACGGCCTTAAAACCCTCCGTCGAGGGGGGGTGTTGACATAAGAAAGGAAACCGTCAGAGCGAATGCGACTAATGGAAGTAATAAACCTCGAAAGTGCGATGGAAACGCAAAATCACATCAATCATCAGGAACAAGAATTCCGCCTGCCGGAAGTCATCGGTATTCTGCCCATTCGCAGCGCCGTAGCGTACCCGGGAACGGTAATGCCCCTGGCAGTGGGGCGGGAACGCAGTAAGCGTCTGATTGACAACATCGAACCCCAAAAGACCATTTTTGGCCTTGTAGCTCAGAAAAAGCCGGACACCGACGACCCCGGCCCGGATGATTTGTATCGTGTCGGCACCGCCGCATCGGTGCTGAAAATCATCCGTATGCCGCAGGGGTCACTGAATATCATTGTCCACGGCATTCTCCGGTTTCGGGTTGTGGAGTTTATAAAGGAGCAGCCATATCTTCAGGCCCGCGTTCAGATAATTCCGGTGCAAACACGGATGAACAAGAAGATGAAGGCCCTGCTGGTCAGCGTTCGCAATACCGCGGCACGAGTGATTTCGCTAAGCCCCAATATCCCGGAAGAAGCGGCGATGCTGCTGGAAAATATCGAGGACCCGTCGGCCATGGCTGATTTTCTGGCCGCGACGCTCAATATCCCCATCCCCGAAAAACAGGCTCTGCTGGAAGAACCCGATGCGGGCAAACGGCTCGCAAGAATTTCCGTCTCGCTGGCTAATCAACTCGAGGTGCTGGAGTTGAGCCATAAAATCCAGGGGCAGGTGCGAGACTCCATCGAGAAAGGCCAGCGGGAATATTATCTGCAGGAAGAGCTTAAAGCCATCCAGGCCGAACTGGGACAGGATGACCGCAAGACCGAAGAAGTCAAGGAACTGAAAGACAAAATTCATAAAGCCCGGATGCCCAAAGCCGTTGAACATGAGGCCCTTCGGGAATTGGACAGGCTTGGCAAGACGCCGCAGGCCTCGCCGGAGTACGGCGTGGTCAGGACGTATCTGGACTGGGTGTGCGAACTGCCTTGGGCGATTGAGACAAAAGATATCCTCGATATTCGCCGGGCCAGACGTATTCTCAATCAGGATCATTACGGCTTGGAAAAAATAAAACGGAGAATTCTCGAATTTCTGGCTGTGCGGAAACTCAACCCCACTGGCAAAAGCCCAATTTTATGTTTCGCGGGGCCGCCGGGAGTGGGCAAAACCAGCCTCGGTCGATCTATCGCTCGGGCGATGGGACGGAAATTTGTCCGCATTTCACTGGGTGGAATCCGCGATGAGGCCGATATCCGCGGCCACCGGAGAACTTATATCGGCGCTCTTCCCGGCAGAATTCTGCAGGAACTCCGCAAATGCGGCTCGAAAAATCCGGTCTTTATGCTGGATGAACTCGACAAAATCGGACAGGACTTTCGCGGCGACCCGTCGTCGGCGCTTCTGGAAGTGCTGGACCCCCAGCAGAACAATACTTTTTCCGACCACTATCTTGACCAGCCGTTCGATTTGTCGGAAACGCTGTTTATCGGTACGGCCAATTATATGGAACCCGTACCGCCGGCGCTGACCGACCGGATGGAAGTGATCGAACTGGCCGGCTATACCAAGCAGGAAAAACTGCATATCGCTCAAAAATATCTTATCCCGCGGCAGATGAAAGAGCACGGCCTACGAAGAACGCAATTTACGCTTTCAATGAAAACCGTCGGAATCATTATCGACAGTTATACCCGTGAGGCGGGGGTGCGGAATCTCGAACGAACTATCGCGTCGGTCTGCCGAAATATTGCGGCAAAAATTGCCGAAGGCAAGGGACGCCGGTTTACGGTATTGCCGAATCAATTGGCCGATATTTTGGGCCCGACGAAATTTGAGTCGGAAATCGCGCAGCGAACGGCGACGCCGGGCGTCGTGACGGGGCTGGCTTATACGCCCACCGGCGGAGAAATTCTGTTTGTGGAAACGGCCAAAATGCCGGGCAAGGGGACACTGCAATTGACCGGACAGATTGGTGAGGTAATGAAAGAAAGTGCGCAAGCGGCATTCTCAGTCGTTAAATCCAACGCCCAAAAACTCGGTATCACTGCCAAAGACTTGCCGAAGTATGACTATCATATCCACGTCCCCGCAGGCGCGATTCCCAAAGATGGTCCCAGCGCAGGCGTTGCGATGTTCACGTCATTAGTCTCGCTGATGCTGAATAAGCCTGTCCGGCCGGATGTGGCAATGACCGGCGAAATCACGCTCAAGGGGCTGGTGCTGCCTATCGGCGGATTAAAGGAAAAAATTCTCGCTGCCAAACAGGCCGGCATTAAAACAGTCATCCTGCCAAGACGCAATCAAAAAGATATGGTGGAAGTCCCCAAAGAAGCCAAGCGTAGAATGCAGTTTGTTTTCGTCGCCCGCGCCGAAGATGTCCTCAAAACCGTATTGCAGGATTAAACGCGGGTTTATTGCGGATGGCGGCTCAATAATGAACATCTTTTCTCCGGCTTGTTCGGTAGGTCGCGGTGAAAATTATAGGACCTTAATATTTAATAATATGAGGCAAAACGGCTTTACCTCATATGTATTTTTTGTTTCATTTTTTTCTCTGAAATGGTGTTTCTTTACAATATCAATACAAGAATTTTTTTTTGTCATGAAAAAGCTTTTTTATAGGTGTTTGTTTTCTGACGGACACCCCCTGCGCCGGCCTGTTTCGGTTGTCGGGAATCCATACATTCTTTTCATCGTATATCCTTAAATCACCCCGCTTTTCTGTCGATACAGAGACAGCACTATGGCTGTGATATCCTACAATATGCAAAGCCAGATAAAAATAAGACCTGTAGAAAGGAAAAAACGTGGCCAGAATAGCTGAAATCATAAAAGACATTCCTGTGGTATATGGCCAATGTGATGTGGTGGTTGACAGTGAGACGTCCGTACAGGAAGTTTTTCATCAGATGGTTTCACAAGGGGCCGAAACCGTCGGGGTGCGGACGGACGAGTCTGATCAGCCGATTTTACTAAATCGTGATCAGCTTTTACGAGCGCTGGCCGACGATGTCGAAGGATTGCAGGAGATGCTCAACCGGATACAAAAAGAAGTGACTGAAAGTGCCGATGAGCGAATTAATTTACTGCAGCAAACAACCGCTCCCGTGGTTGTCGCTACCGCTCAGAAATTCGAGCAGGCGCTCAAGGTCATGATGGAGGGATTGATTATTCTGGATACGCGGGGCCGAATCGAATTAGCCAACCCGGCTGCACGGGAAATGCTCGGTTTGGAAAAACAAGCTGATCTCGAAACCGTCGGACAAATACTGGACCAGCTTGGTTTTCGCGCCCTGATGACGTTCTCCGGCCAGTCCGCCGGTCAAACGAACGGACAATTCCGAATCAAATCCGGTTCAGCTTCTCTGCTGGATGTTCGCTGGTCGGTGCTCAACAGTGACTGGGGACAAATGCTCGGCTGGGTGCTGACGATAAGAAACATAACCAACGAAGTAGCCGCAGAGGCCACCAAGTCGGAATTTATCGCTGCCATCTCGCACGAACTGCGTACGCCGCTGACAGGCATTCAGAATTCCGTATCCAATATCATGGCCGGCGTCACAGGCAAAATTAACGACAAGACCCGACAATACCTCGAGATGATGGACAACGATTGCCATCGTTTCGCAGATTTAATTAATGACTTGTTGGACATTGCCAAACTGGAAGCGGGCAATATGCCTATTACCCAGAAGGTAATGAGCATGGGCTCGCTGGTACAGAATGTGTCGCAGGAATTCGAAGAAACTGCAAAATCGGCCGGCATCACCCTGACTTGTGAGGTCGAGACGGATGTTTGTCCGGTTTATGCGGATGTCAAACGCATTCGGCAGGTGTTGACAAATCTGCTGCGAAACGCCATTCAATATACGCCCGTCGGCGGCGCCGTCACGATAAGCGTTCACGACCGCGGGTCGGATATCGTGACCGAGGTAGCCGATACCGGTGTGGGCATTTCCTTGGAGTTGCAAAAACAGATATTTACCAAGTTTTATCAGGTTGCCCGCCAGGCCGGCCCTGGCTCCAAAGGCAGCGGACTGGGATTGGCGATTTGCAAAGGAATCATTGCCGTCCATGGCGGAACCCTGTGGCTCGAAAGCCAGTCGGAACACGGAAGTCGCTTCTTCTTTTCACTGCCCAAAATCGACGTGAGCCGGATTCTGCAAAGGCATATTGATATAGTTATCGCCGCCAATCAGCAGCGACATTTTCGAATGGGAATACTGCTGGTTACGTTCGAGATGAGTGAAAAAAGCGATGTCCCTCTGCGGCAGGCCGCGGGAAAAATCATCGCGGAACTGCTGACACAGAGCCGATTTTTCATGGCCAGCGATATGGATATCGCTTTACAGACGGGTGACAACGAAATGGTGTTTATTATCAATGACTGTGGCCGACAGACCTTCGAGTCCGTCCGGCATAAAATTGAGATGAATTTACTGAATTTTGTGAAAAAACACTTTATCGGTATCCCGATTGTGCCGATGCTCGGAATGAGCCTGTGGCCTCAAGATGGCGCGGACAAAAACGGGTTGGAAACAGCGGCCAGAAAGGGGCTGGCGCCGCTGCTTGCCGGATAAAGAACCCCACTGTTCCCGATGGAGATGGCAATATGTTCGATTTTTTCGGACTCAAGAAAAAAACGCAGAAAACAAAAATTCTGGTTGTGGACGATGAACCCAATATTGTCCAGACACTCAAAGACCGGCTGGAAATGAACGATTTCCAGGTAACGACTGCTCACAACGGCAGTGACGGGCTGAAAGTCGCGGCGGAGGAAAAACCCGACGTGATTTTATTGGACGTTATTATGCCAGTGATGAATGGTCTGGAGATGCTGGAGCTGCTTCGCAAACAGCCATGGGGAATGGATCCGTCGGTGATTATGCTCACCGCCCGAAGCCAGACGCAGGATATCGCCAGGGCCAACATATGCGGCATCGATGACTACATCGTTAAACCATTCGATTTGAGCGAGCTGCTGGAAAAAATTGAAGCTATCCTCGAACAGCGAAAAACCTTGACTAAAGCGTCCGTTTAAAATGGATTGATTCCGAACAGACCTCTGTCGGCCCGGTCCGCTTTGTGCGGGACGGGCTGTTTTTTTAATGTGCAATATTCCAGTTTGTCCGTTCATTATTGACCGATTCGATTTCAGCGGAGATAATAGTCCAGCGGTTGTTTTCCTTCTGAAAATGCACACTCATCTCAACAAAGAATAAACCGCCTGCGGCAATCGCGGATTTCTGGGGGTCTAAAAAAATAGTCATGGCAAGAGCAGCCTTCGCGGTGGGGGGAGAAATCTGAAACGTCAGCGACCGAAAACGAATTCTGGAAATCCCGGCTGTTTTCAGGATTCTTTTGGCGTCGTTCAAAAAAGCGGACTTGCTGGAGTGTCCGCTGTCCTGATAATGTTCGGAAATACACGGCTCAATCGGGCGGGCCTCGCCGGCGACCGCGGCTTTTCTGCACGTATCAATCAGCCCGCGAATCTGTTCATAATCCGTCTTTACCGCATAATCCAGGCTTAATGCGCCTGCCATAATTACGATGCCGGCCAAAATCAGCCAAAGGCCTTTTCTGGGCGACAGATTATTGCGAATCCAGCTTCCGCTTGCGAGAATTACAATACCGATGATTAACAGCAGCCACGGGGTTTCAAACGGATTAAACATAACCGCTCCCTGTTTCCAACTATTATTTCAATTGAATCTTTTTTTCTTTAAGCCGCTCGTTGCCTGTCGGTGCGGTTAAATCCAGCCGAAGAGACGTCAGCGTAATGTATCCCGCCGTCAGCGCCGTTGTATCCGTCCAGTGAGTTTCGCTGTGTTTGTCTCTGTGACTGCCGCCGGCCAGCCGATACACCGCATGGCCCTCTTTCTGCTCGAGTATTTCGTAGGATTCATCAAAACCGCTGGTCGATTGTTCGACGACCTTAACGCCCCGCGGCGTACCTTTCGACATTTGCGGAATATTAAGACTCACGACCTGTCGGGGTTCGATGGGCAGAATTTGCTCAATGACCCGCAGCGCCCAGCCAGCGGCCGCCTCGGCGTTCCACGGTTCCTCCATCGCGGCGCTGACGGCGATGGCCGGCAGATTGTAAAACGCCGCTTCAATCGCCCCCGCCACCGTCCCCGAATAAAAAACATTGATGCCGACGTTGGCGCCGTAATTGAGACCCGAAATCACCAGGTCAACCGGGTCGTCAGCCGCAATCTGATTGACCGCCAGCTTGACACAATCGGCGGGGGAGCCATCGACGCTGAATCCGGTGAATTGACCTTCGATTTGCAGCTTCCGGCAGGTCAGTTCACGCAGCGAGATACTGTGGCCCGCGCCGGACTGAACATTGGAGGGAGCCACGACCGTCACCCGTCCGAGAGTCAGCAGGCGTTTATACATCGCAGCCAGGCCCACGGCAAAAATCCCATCGTCATTGGTTAAGAGAATATGCATACGGCAAAAGCATCCAATTATTTCACTTTTCACTCACTGTACCGTCGGTGCGGCCGAAAGTCAATTGACCGTTTTGGCGGGACAGGCTATAATCGGTGTTATGAAATCATGGGAACTGTTTAATAGTCAAAAACACGCGGTTCTGACCCGCCGGCAAGTGCGGGATTATGACGCATGGGCCATCAATGCAATGGGCGTTCCCGGCACGACGCTGATGGAAAACGCCGGCCGCAGTGCCGCCGAAATTGCAATAGAAATGCTGACGAGCAAAACCAATCCCGCCGTTTCCATTTTTTGCGGCGCTGGCAACAACGGCGGCGACGGTTTCGTTATCGCCCGCCATCTGGCCAATCACGGCGTCGGTACACAAATCATCCTCTGTGCCCCGCGCCGGAGGTTGCAGGGCGAGGCATTAATTAATTTTCAAATCTGTGAAAAAATGGGTATCCCGATGATTGACCTTGATATGGTTGAAAACAAAATCCATACGCAGATTCGTGATTTGTGCCGAGGATGTAATCTGATTGTCGATGCGATTTTCGGCACAGGATTCAAAGGTGAATTATCCAGCCCCTTTGCGGCCTTAATCAGTTGTCTCAATGCCGCGGGTGTTCCCATCTTGTCGGTAGATATTCCTTCCGGCCTGGATTGCGATAGCGGCGACCCTTTGCCGGTGTGTATCGAGGCAACCGCGACGGTCAGCTTCGTCGCCGCCAAGCAGGGATTCTTTATCAACGGACAAATTCACCGTCCCGTCGGCCGGCTGTATATCGTCTCCATCGGCATTACGGCAAAATCAAATATCAAAAATGAAAAGGCAAAAATATAAAAGCTTTGCCGATTTTCCCTTTTCCCCTTTTCCTTTTTACTTTGTAGTCAGGTACCACATCGTCCCGTATTTGGCCGACATCTCGATTTTGCCGGCGACAACGGGCACTTCAATTTTCTTTGTGCCGTCGGGATTCAGGGCGAAGACTTTTATTGCACCTGTCTCTTTCAGGATTTTTGCCAAATCAATCGTTCCCTCGACGGTTTCAATCCGCACCGGCCCTGTACCCCAGTTTCTCCCTACCGTCTGCCGGTCGGCGGAAAATTGCATCCCTGTATTTTCACATCGTCCGCAGGCGGTAAGAAGGATAGCATCGCTGCGGTCGAGATATTGATTATCCAGTGGGGTTACAGTGATTGTGGAAAGAGATGGACCGGATAGTTTGCATAATCCATCGGTTGCCTGAAGCATGTTTGCAGAGTGCCCGGCAATCACGATACATTTGGGGGATTGGGCCAGATAACATTTTTCTTGCTGATCAGCAAACCAGGTAATGTCGGAATGCATCAGGGGGCGAATTTCAGCCATCCCGGGTGAGCGGTTAAAGCTGGCCTCAAGCCGTTTATCAATAGGAATGGGTTTTTCTTTCCAAAATTGATTTTCCGCGATACGCAGTAACTTCCCCTGATACATCAAGTGATTCAATGCGATATCTTCGATGTCGGAGCCGCAGGCAAAAACCTGGCGGCTTTGAAGCGGGGCAATTCCTTCCTGTCGGAATATCGCCGCCCCGGCCGGGACAAAACCCCATTTGGCCGGATTGCTATCGATGTCAAAGTAGCTGTTCATAAAATCACGGCCCCAATTGGTGTTGGTGTGCGAGTAGGTATAGAGCCATACGCCGTCCCAGTCCTGCGACGCGGCAAAGGATGCAATCATCGGCACGCATTCAGCCTGGCTGTCCAGCGGGGCGGGGTGATTGTATTCCGTGACAGTGAAGGGCTTGCCGGACAGACGCTCCGCCACCAGCTTCATCAGCGTCGATTCTTCCGGATAATCGCTCATCGCCTTCTGTTCTATCAGCCAGTCATTCGGGTCCCACGATTTACGTGGAAATTGTGGATGCTGCCAATAAGCGTGAGCGTCAATAAAATCCATATCCGACTGCGCGTACAAACCCAGCGGGCCAAAAACAATTGTGCCGGTAATCATCGCCTTGCAGCCAAGGTCTTTTTTGAGATAATTGCGCATTGCATCGAAAAATGCCTTTTCCGTCTCGGCCAGAAACATCAGCCGGTCAAGCTGCCGGGCCTCGGACTCAATCTCACCGAAAACGCGGACCGTACTCTGTTCGATGGATTCATCTTTGCCCGGCCCAAAATCCGCTCCCGGCCGAAGTGCTATCGCCGCAAGATAAATCGGCACATCATTATTGCCGAACACCACATTGATTCGGGCGTTATCATCGCTGTCGGTTGCGGTAAAAGCCAGCCGCACTTGCTTCCATTCCCGCCCCGCTGAAATTATTTTATACAAACCCAGATTCTTCCACGGCGAATTGGCCTGAATGACGCTGATCGTCACAGGGCGCTCCTTTGCCGCGGTGATTTGAAGTTCGACGGTATAATTCTGGTCTTTGCGAATAGAAAGATTTTGCTGGTTGAGTTGCAGATGCCATTCGGTCCCGTCAATCTGCACCGGCCGGATACACAGGCACTTTTGTTTCTCAAAGACAGTCGCCGCGATTTCAGCCTTGGCCCTATCGTGCTGTTCCAGTCTCCATTTATCGAGGACAGTTTTATCAGGCGATACATTTCCAAAATCACTATTGCGCAGCAGATTATCCCCCAAAACGGTGGAACCGGCCGACCAGGCGGCAGTCAGTTTCTCCGTCGAGCCGTATTTGGCTTTGAGCCAGCGATTATATTTTTCCTGTAAAATACCGGCGTAAAATGGCGGCAGGGCGGGCAATACCCACGGCGCGGACCACATAAATAAACTGTTTTCATTGGTGATTTCCACTATCGCAATCGCCGGGTCGTCGGCATAACGCCAGGGACGATACTTGTTTTGATGTTCGAGCAGCCGGCGGGCGTAAATTTTCTGGGCCTCGATAATCTGCGGCACAAAAAGGCTCACCATCTTGTCATAATTCTCCGGCGGCTCCGGCAGGTTAAGAGTTTTACTGTGTTCTTTGCCGACGTGAAGATTCAGGTCAACATAAATACCGTGCTGGGCTAATTGGTCGATAAAATAATCCAGCCTGTCGATAGCTTCGGGACAAAGCGTGCTGCCGTCGGCATCCCAGATGCCGCGGGGCCAGGTGGCGGTATCCATGTGATGCAGACGCACGGCGTTGATTCCAGCCTTCGCTAAGCGTTCGGCAATCTGCTTGGCGTCGGAGTACGAAGGGAAATTGGCCTCGAATGAAAAATTCACGCCCCACAGCCGGACACGCCCTCTGGAGGAATAAAAGTGATTTTCTTTGACCGAAAGCCTGTCCTGTTTGGCAAGGGGTGAGTACTGAGATTGGATTTCCGAATTCGGGTCGCACTGGGCCGGAATCACAAATGGAGAGAATTGTCCTTCGGCGGCGAATAAGGGACAGACAAAAACAACCGCGGTCAAAAACATAATAGTCCGATGAATGAATCTCATTGCTGAATTTCCTGTGAATATTTTCCGAGTTTTTAAAATTATATCTGTCTATTCCGCATTTGACAACAGAGAAATCGTTTCGCCCAGAATAGCTTCGTCTGTAGCCTCTGCGGCAATATCCAGCCAATTCACATTGCCAAACGTCTTAAACCATGTCCGCTGCGCCTTGGCTAATTTACGTGTGTTGATTTTGATTTTCTCCACCACGTCGTCGAGCGATAATTTCCCTTCCAGATGTTCAATCATTTCCGCATAGCCGATGGCAACGCGGGCCTGCTGACTCAGAGGTGCGGGTTCAGCCAGCAGTGATTTGACCTCTTCCAAAAGCCCCTGTTCCACCATTCGTCTGACGCGCAAATTAATGCGTTTGCTCTCGGTTTCTTTGAGCCGGCGCAGACCAATCACAAACCAATTGTCCGACATCGGGGCCGACCATTGCCGCTGCAGGTCGGAAATGGGCTTTCCCGTCAATTCATAGACCTCCATCGCGCGAACAATCCGTTTTTCGTCGTTGGGATGGATCCGTCCGCCGGCCTGCGGGTCAACCGCGGCCAGTCGCTTGTGTAATTCCACAAGTCCGAGAGTTTGAATTTCGGCCTTAAGCCTTTTGCGAATCGCCGGGTCACAGGCCGGGCCTTCAAACAGCCCGTACAACATCGCCTTGATATACATCGCTGTCCCGCCGCAGGCAATGACGGTTTTCCCGGCGGATTGAATCTTCTGGGCCGCCTGTGACGTCAATTCCAGAAACCGGTCCACGCTGAACGATTCGCTCGGCTCAACCACATCAAGCAAATGATACGGCACCTGCTTTCGCCGCTCGGCGGACGGCTTGGCCGTACCGATGTCCATCCGGCGATAGACCTTCATCGAATCCACACTGATAATCTCGGCGTCTAAGCGTTTGGCTAACTCAAAAGCCAGTGTCCCCTTACCCACAGCAGTCACGCCCAGAATCAAAATTTTCGATTTTGGTTTCATTTTATCTGTTATTTACATCCGGACAAAAAAGACCAAAGGTGGAATCAATTTTTCACTTTGGGGCTGTCCACAGCCATGAAAGTGGTTATAATATTACTTTTCGGGAAAAAGTCCAGAATTGTGACGGATTAAGGCGAATTTGGATGCAGCAGGCGGATTTTGACACAGAATTGAGCCAAAAGGCGGCGATGACGGAGAAAACACTCCGGCAGATTCTGGCCGACCAGACGGAGATTCCCCCTCGGCTCAAAGAGGCGATGGAATATATGCTTTTCAGTCCCGGCAAAAAAATCCGCTCGGCCATGGTATTGTGGTGTTGCGAACTGGTTAGCGGGCAAGTCAGTGAAGCGGCGCTGCTGGCGGCTGCGGCCATTGAAATGGTTCATACCTATTCGCTGATTCACGACGACCTGCCGGCGATGGATAACGACGATTTTCGGCGGGGCCGGCCGAGCTGCCATAAACAATTCGACGAAGCGACTGCCATCCTGACCGGCGACGCTCTGCTGACACTGGCCTTTGAGATTTTGACCGATGGCGTCGAAAACCCCAAAATGGGAGCACGAATGATTCGCTTGCTGGCGCAATCGGCGGGACCGGCAGGGATGATTGCCGGCCAGATGGCGGACTTTATGGCCGAACATACACAGGGAACGATGGATTTGCTGCGGCATATCCATATCAATAAAACTGCCCGGATGTTTGCGGCCGCGACCGGCCTGGGAGCGATTGCCGGCGGTGCGAAAGAAAAAGAACTTGAAGAATTGCTCCAATACGGCCTCAAAATCGGACTGTGTTTCCAGATTGCCGACGATATTCTCGACGAAACCGCCATAAGTGAACAATTGGGAAAGACCGCAGGGAAAGACAAGCAGCAGGGCAAACTGACGTATCCGTCGCTGGTTGGACTTAAAGAGGCGCAAAAAGTTGCCGCTGAATTGACCCGCGAGGCGGTGGATGCGATTGACCGATTCGGCGGCGAAGCCGATATCCTCCGGCAGGTGGCGCAAAAACTGCTGAATAGAAATAAATGATTCTTAGCGAATAATGATGAATGAAAATATATTGGATACTTATAATCACAGCGGTGATAATGGCGGGATGCGCGACCCAACCTAAGCCGCTGACTTTTTCCGCCATTGCGGATGTGCAGTACGCCGACAAAGATACCAAAGACGGACGGTATTATCGTAACAGTCTTGCCGGGCTGGTCTTTTTTGTCCGGCAGTGCAATCAGCAGTATGTGGATTTTGCGATTCAACTGGGTGACCTCATCGACGGCTCGGATAACGCCGGCCGGGACCTGGATTATGTCCTGACGGTCTATGACAAAATAAATTGCCCGCATTACCATGTGCTGGGCAATCATGATTTTGAAGGCATCGGTCGGCGCAAGCTGCTCAAAAGGCTGGAACTGGAACGCGGCTATTATATGTTTGAAAAAAAAGGCGTTCGATTTATAGTGCTGGATACGCAGGATATGGCGATACAGGGCGGTTGGCCCAAAGATAGCGCTCCGTATAAGAAGGCCGAAGAAGTGCTCCGGAATCTGACAGAACAAAAACGGCCGAACGCCCAGCCGTATAACGGCGGCCTCGGCAATAAACAACTTGTCTGGCTGGACGAAGTGCTGGCGGATGCAAAAAAGAAAAATCAGGATGTGGTTGTATTCGGCCATTTGCGTTTGTGGCCCGATACAGATAAGCACACCGCATGGAACGCCGAAAAAGCACGGGAAATCTTCGAACAACACGGCTGTGTGCGGGCGTATCTGTGCGGGCATAATCACGCCGGCGGATACGCGCAGCAAAACGGCATCCATTACCTGACGCTGCCCGCCGTCGTCAACGACAGCAGCGGAAAAACATGGGCGACGCTCCAGGTCTGGCCCGACAGAGTGGAAATAAAAGGGACGGGCAATGTCGAGGATAAAACTCTGATGTTCGAAAATAAATCGAATCTGAAAAATTAACAATAGCGTTTGCACCAATGGGAAACGACGAAATTTTTTTAATGACAGAAAAGAATGGATAAAATATTAGATACTATACACGGGCCGCAGGATTTAAAAAACCTCTCGGCTGAAAAGCTGAATCAGCTTGCCGTCGAAATACGCGAGGCCATTACGCAGTCGGTCAGTCGCACTGGCGGACACTTAGCCAGCAATCTGGGCATTGTCGAGTTGACCATTGCGCTGCATTGTGTGTTTGAGTTCGACAAAGACAGACTGTTGTGGGATGTGGGCCATCAGTGCTATGCGCATAAAATCCTGACCGGTCGCAAGGACCGGTTCGAGCAGCTTCGCCAGGAGGGTGGTCTAAGCGGTTTCCCAAACCCCGCGGAAGGCCCTTACGATGTCTTTGCCGTAGGCCACGCCGGCACCTCCATTGCTACGGCGCTGGGAATGGCCCTGGGAACGCAGCAAAAGGGGACGGACGAGAAAATCGTTGCGCTGGTCGGCGACGCCAGCATTGTTAATGGACTTTCGTTTGAGGCGCTGAATAATCTGGGATTAGTCAAACGGCAGATGCTGGTGGTGCTTAACGACAATTCGATGGCGATTGACGTCACACAGGGAGCAATTGCGAAATTCCTCTCCGGTGTTCGTCTCAGCCATACCTACGAAGACATCCGCAAAACTACCACCCGTATCCTCGACCATCTACCCGTCATTGGACGCAAAATGGAAGGGGCGCTGGAAAATTTCAAAAAGACCCTGCGGATGGCCATTTCACCCAGCCGGTTGTTTGAAAGTCTGAACATCCCGTATTTTGGACCAGTGGATGGACACGATATTCCCTCGCTGATTCAGTTGTTCAAGGCCTTGAAAGAATTGGATCGCCCGGTGATTCTTCATGTCTATACCAAAAAAGGCAAGGGGTTTACGCCTGCCGACGACAACCCGCGAAAATACCACAGCACCGGGCCGTTTGAATTGAACGGCGAAGCAGGCGTCGCTGCCGCGCCGGGTGAACGTTTCTTCACTGAGGCATTTGGAGACGCTTTGGTGGACCTGGGAACCAGGAACGACAAAGTCATCGCGATTACCGCCGCGATGGCCGATGGTACAGGGCTGAATAAATTCCGCAAGGCCTTTCCGAATCGCTGTATCGATGTTGGTATCGCCGAAAGCACTGCGGTGGATATCGCGGCGGGACTGGCCAAACAGGGATTGAAACCAATGGTCTGTATTTATTCCACCTTTTTGCAGCGCGGTTTCGACCAGATTTTCCAGGAAGTTGCGCTGCAGAACCTGCCGGTGGTTTTCTGTATCGACCGTGCCGGCGCTGTTGGCGGAGACGGCCCAACTCATCATGGTTTTCTGGATATCGGTTATATGCGAATGCTGCCGAACATGGAAATTCTCTGCCCGGCTGATGAGCCGGACCTCAGGGCGGCACTGGATTACGCCGCTGCGGTAAACAAACCCATCGCCATCCGCTATCCCAAAGACAGTGTTCATTCGCACGGGCCGCAGCAGCCTCCGGCGACACCGTTTGAAAGCGGTAAAAGTGTTTTTGTCCGGCAGACTTCGGGCGAAATTATCATTGTGGCTGTTGGCTCCATCTTGAGAGAGGCCTTAAAAGCGGCCGACATTCTCAGACAGGAAGAGATTGAAATCGGGGTTGTTAATGCGCGATTTGCCAAGCCGGCCGACGACGCGATTGTGGAATTATTTGCTCAGGATAAAACCGTCATTCTCGCCGAAGACCACGGCTTGGCCTGCGGTTTTGGCTCGGCCGTGCTGGAACAGGCGGTGCGAAAAGCGCATGCGTCTGATAATATCGTAATGAAGGCGGCTATTGGACGGGCGGTTTTACTGGCCGGGCCGGATAAGTTTATCCCTGCCGCTTGCAGGGATCGTCAGCTTGATTGGATGGGGCTGACTGCGGCAAAACTCGCCCAGACCGTAAAGAACTTATCCAGAACCAAAATCAGGTCGAAAGAATAAGAATAAGTATCTGCCTGAGACAATACAGGAAAAATATGTCAAAACCAGAATTAATTTTGTTTGCGGACCCCAGAAGGCCCGAGGCAACCAGGGCAATGGAACAATTTTTGCGTTTTGCCAAAGACAAGGCTCAGATACTGGCCAACTGCATGGATGGAAATTGTCAGGTTGAAACGCTGCGGCAGGCGGACTTCGCGGTTGTCTTCGGCGGTGACGGGACAATTCTGGGCGCGGCAAGACTGCTTTGTGAAAGTGAAGTTCCCGTCATCGGTGTCAATGTCGGCAAGCTGGGCTTCCTGGCGGAATTCAGTGTCGAGGAACTGGAAACCCTGTTTGAACGTATCTGTAAAGATAAGTCTCTTGTCGAAAAAAGAATGGTGCTTCGCTGTGAATTATATCGCGGACAGAAATCACTTTGGACCGCCAAAGCCGTCAATGACGTGGTCATCTCAGCCGGTACGCCATTTAATATGATAGAATTAAAGATTGAAGTGGACGGTCAGCCGTTGGCCGGCTGCGTCGGAGATGGTGTAATTTTATCAACACCGACTGGCTCAACGGCATATAATCTTTCGGCGGGCGGCCCCATCCTCGCAGCCGATTTATCAGCAATCGTAATTACCCCGGTTTGTCCGCATTCGCTCAGTTTCAGGCCGATTGTCATCGATGCCGCCAGCCGGGTGCAGATTCGTCCGCTGCGGGTTAACGACCATACGACGTTGCTTCTCGACGGTCATGTCCAGCAGAACCTGGTTCCGGATGACGAAATTGTGGTGGAAAAACATGAAGGCCGGTTTCTTGTGGTCAACAACCCGACACGAACGCAGTGGGACACGCTGGCCGGTAAATTGAAATGGGCCGAAAGACCCAAATATCGCTGATAGAACAGGAAAAATGGAAGAGAAAAACTGGAAAAATCGGGTAAGTTTCCGACTTCTTAGAGGTGCGTATGAAACAGACAGTATTGGTGATGATAGTTATTTTAGTTGCCGGATATAATAGCGCCGCGACGGGGAATGCCCCAGCACAGTCCCCCATTAGCTCTCCTACGAAGGTTCCCAGCTCCACGCGCAGCGGTCTGGTGCCGAATCCGTCATCCACATATGTATCGGAGGGAAACGCGGTAGTGACCGGCAATGTCGGCGGCGGGCGTCAATTCCGCGGCGTCGTGCCCTATGGCTCCAGCTATTATACTCAAACATCCTCCTCCAGTTCGGTGGATAACTTCCTGCGCCGCGCGGGAGGAGACCCGGTAACGCAGAATCGTAATCCGGGAATTTATGGGCAGTATTATGACCCCCGACGAACGATCGCATCCACGGCGGGCCGGGATATCCAGGGTGCTTTTGTCGCTCCGCTGTCGCCTCTGCGCAGCGGCCCTGATACTTCAATGGCGGTATCTCTTCCCCAGATTATGAATACACCGTTTGGCATGCAGCAAAGACCGCTATCGTCTCCTCCCAGCGACTTGGCGTTGATTCTCCAGCGACAGATGAAACAAAGCCAGGCGGACGATATGCTTAGGGCCAGAATAAATGAAAAAAGTATTTTGGACAAAAAAACAATTCAAAATGAAAACAATGACCCCCTGAAACCGGAATTGCTGCTGCCGCCCCTCGAGCAGAATAAACCGGAAAATGACCTGAAAAACAAACCGGATGAAAAAGAGATTCAGCCCAATCGATATGAACAGATTCGTATCCAATTGGCTGACGAATTGAAACAAAAGGAAGAGGAAGCGACTCGTCAAAAAGAGGTTGAGACAAAACAGGACGCTCAAAAGGATGAAATGAAAGGCAGTTTAGCCGGCGCATCCAGCCCCAAAGGCAGGTATAAAACTTTCGCGAATCTGGCCGAGGCCAAAGCCTTCGAATATATGGCCGCCGCCCAGCAGTTCTTAAAAGAGGGAAAATTTTACAAAGCCGCAGACAGTTTCGCGCTGGCAGCCGTCTGGCAGCCGGAAAACGCCGAGACGTATATCGGCCAGGTCTGGTCGCTCTTTGCCGCAGGCGAATATATGAGCAGCGCCTATTATCTCAATCAAATACTCATCCTGAAACCGCAACTGGTCACTCAGAAAATCGACCTGACGGCGATGATGTCCGACCGGGATACATTTGAGAACCGTATCATTGAAATAACCGCTTGTCAGGAACGCAGCCAAAGCGGAGAACTGGCGTTTCTGGCGGCGTATATGCTCTGGCAGGATGGAAAAGTTTCAAAAGCTCAGGAGGCGATTGCCAAAGCCAACTCATTAATACCCTATAACCCGGCGGTAAAAATGCTGTCCGACGTCATCGCTCCCGCGGCGCCTGTGCCCCAAATCCCCTTGGCCCAAAGCGAGGTCAAAGAACCGAATGTATTGTCCGTGTCGGAAAATCCCGGGATTAAGGATACGGCCAAGGACCCTAATCAGCCGTAAAAATTTTTGATAATCTGATGGAGCAGAGGTGATCGCGTTTTCGTCGACACATGGACTGGATGCGGAAAAACTTCTGGGCGATGAAGGACTGGTCGCCCGGGCATGGAATAGTTTTGAAAGCCGGCCCCAGCAGTTGGAAATGGCCCGGGTGGTACAGCAGGCCCTGCGGCAGGGGCGGCATCTGGTCGCCGAAGCGGGAACGGGAGTCGGAAAAAGTTTCGCCTATTTGGCGGGCGCCATCGACCAGGTCCTGCAGAAAAACAGCCCCATCATCATCAGCACTTATACTATCAATCTTCAGCAGCAGCTGATTCAAAAAGACATTCCTTTTCTTTCCCGTCTGCTCGAACAGGGATTTACTTGGCGGCCGGCGATGGGACGCAATCATTATCTCTGCCGTCGTCGACTGGACTATGCGAAGAAACGACAGGCAAGCCTCTTCGATGACGACGGACAGGAATTGACGCGGATTGAGGCGTGGTCGAAACAGACCGAAGAAGGTGTTTTCAGCGAACTCGAATTTCTTCCGTCTTTCGCGGTGCGTCAGGCCGTCCAGAGCGAACACGGTAATTGTCGCGGACGCCGCTGTGCGTCGTTTCCGATTTGTTTTTATCAGCGGGCCAGGCGAAACCTCGAATCCGCCGACATCATCGTGGCTAATCACGCCCTATTATTCAGCGATCTTGTTATCAAAGCCGAAGGGGCCGCCGGGCTGTTGCCGGACTATACACGCGTCATCATCGACGAGGCCCATAACCTCGAACACGTTGCCGAAGACCAATTCGGTATCGAAGTCAGCCAGGCAGGCGTATTGTATTTTCTTGACCGTCTTTACAGTCAGCGCAAAGGCAGAGGACTGCTGGTGTATATCAAAGGTGCGGACGATTGTCAGTCGCTGGTTCGATTTTGCAAAACGGCGTCTCAGGTATTTTTTGCGCAGGTGCAAAAGTGGATGGCCGCTCAGGCCGACGCCGCGACGGCCCGCTGTCCGGCCGGGTTTGTGCCGAATACCCTGAACGCGCCTCTCCACAAACTTCGTTTGGCTTTAGCTAAACTGGCCAAAACGACCGAAGACGCCGACGAGAAACACGAACTCCAGCAATTCGCCCAGCGATGTCAGGCGATGGAACAGGAGTTGACGGAATTTATGACGCAGTCGAAGGAAGGGTTTGTCTATTGGGTCGAGCAGGAGCAAAACCGCAACGGCCGCCTAATGCTGCGAAGCGCACCCATTGACGCTGCCCCGTATATCCGGGCGGTTTTATTTGATAACTGCGACTCGGCGGTGCTGACCAGCGCAACGCTTAGTTGCGGACCGCAGGAAGACGGCTTCGGATATTTTGCCTCGCGGGTGGGGCTGGATGAATATCTCTCGCTCAAGGCGGGTTCGCCCTTTGATTACCAGAGACAGGTCACGCTTTACATTCAGGCTGATATGCCCGACCCTAACGATAAAACATTTGCCGAACGAGCTGTCGATGCAATCCGCAAATACCTGCTCAAAAGCGACGGACGCGCGTTTGTGCTGTTCACCAGCTTCCAGATGCTGCGGGCCGTCAGCGACCGCCTGCGTCCGTGGATGCAGGAGCAGAATATGCAAATGCTCGTGCAGGGCGAAGGCCTCGATCGCGTCCGGCTTCTCGATATGTTTAAACAGGATATGCGCAGCGTCCTGTTCGGAACCGACAGTTTCTGGCAGGGCGTGGACGTGCCGGGCGAAAGTCTTTCCAATGTCATTCTCGTCCGGCTGCCCTTCGCCGTCCCCAGCCATCCCCTCATCGAAGGACGCATCGAGGCCCTGAAAGCGAAAGGCGAAAATCCGTTCTATGCGTACCAGCTTCCCATGGCGATTATCAAGTTCAAGCAGGGCTTCGGCAGACTCATTCGCAATAAAACCGATATGGGAATAGTCGTCGTTCTCGACAGCCGCATCGTGACAAAATCCTACGGCAGATTGTTTCTGGATGCCATTCCGCGCTGCAGCGTCGAAATCGTGAAAGAATGATCCGGTCTTCCAAGTGTCAGCCGCACTAAAATTATCAAATTTTGAAGCCAATTAAATAAATTCGAAACCTCCAGTGAAATACATCCCTTCTTCTGGATTCTGCCGCATATTCTTTGGCCTATGTAAATTTGTAGTTCAACGATATAAATGAATAACTCTGGATATCAATAAGTAATCCATTGAATCCAGGCAAAAATGTGATATACTGGCCGCTTATGCGGTTGATATGCTTCAGTGTAAATTTTCATACGGCTCCTTTGGAGGCGCGGGAAACGGTTTGTCTGGACGATTCCCAGCAGCGGGCGGTGTTAAACCATCTCAAGTCCACAGATAATACCATTGAAGCGATAGTATTATGCACCTGCAACCGGACGGAAATTTATCTGAATTATCCCGACAGCATCAATCCGCAAATTCTCGTCGAAAGAGCTTTGTTCGATATCGCCCCTGCAATGCTGATTGTGTGGCGGCAATATTGTCAGGTCTCGGAAGATATTGCTGCGGTGGAACATTTATTTTGTGTTGCGGCGGGGCTGGAATCCCAGATGCTCGGCGAAAACCAGATTGTCCGCCAGCTTAAAGATGCCTACTCACTATCTGTCGATTGCGGTACAATCCGGTTTTTCTTCCATAAACTCCTGCATGCGGCGTTTCGTGTTTCCAAAGCCGTTCGCCAGACAACCAAAGTCACCTCTGGCGCGGTATCGCTGACCTTGGCCGCGATTGAAGCGATACGGGAAAAGGTGAACCTGTCTGAAGCGAATGTCCTCATGGTCGGTGCCGGCGAAAATGCGGCCCTGGTGGCAAAATACCTCCAAAAAGAAAACGTCGCAAAATTGACTGTCGCCAGCCGTACGTTTCAATCGGCCAAAGCTCTGGCGGACCAACTGAAAAATGCCTGCGCAACACCTCTCAAGCAAATTCCGGAATTTCTGCTCGATGCGGATGTTGTGATTTTTTCAACGGCAAGCCCCACGCCGATTTTGACGGCCTCTCAGGCTGGATACTATCTTTCTCAGCGGAAAAAACAAATTTTAATCATCGATCTGGCTGTGCCGCGGGATGTCGAACCGCAGGTGGGCAAACTGACGAATGTGGAATTGATGAATATCGAACAGCTCAGCGAACAGGTCGAACGAAATCGCGCCGCCCGTGCCGTTTGGATTGAACCGGCACGGAAAATTATCGCACAACACACCGCACAGTTCGCCAAATGGCTCGATTCTCTTGATACCGCCGTGGCGATTACGCAGTTGACGGATGAAATTCTGTCCGAGGCGCAGCGCTACGCCGGACGCTATCGCCGGTATTTTGCGAAAAAGGACCAGCAGCGGCTCGAACAATTCGCCCGGGGCCTGGCGCGGAAATTAATACACCGTCCGATTCAATATCTCAAAGAAACAGGCGCCGGCGGACTGGACGCCGACAAGGTTCAGGCCGCTCAATTAGTCGGCAAATTGTTTCTGTCTTCTGCTGACGAAAAGGAAAAACAATGAAGGCCTTGCGGATCGCTACGCGAGGTTCAGTCCTGGCTTTGGTGCAGACGAAGCACGTAATACGAATGCTCAAGGAAAAACACCCCGACCTGAAAATAGAAATTAACCCTGTCGCCACCGCGGGCGACCAGAATACCGACGAACCCCTGTGGAAGCTGGAAGGCGTGGGATTTTTTACGACGCAAATTGAAAAGACGCTGCTGGAAAAAAGGGCTGATATCGCCGTTCACAGTTTCAAAGACCTGCCGACGGCACAAACGCCGGGTCTGACCGTTACCGCCGTTCCTATGCGTGAAAACCCCGCCGATGTGCTGGTCTGCAATCAGAAAATTTCATCGCTGGCGGATATCCCCGCCGGTGCCGTCATCGGCACATCCAGTCTCCGGCGGCAGGCACAACTGCTGCGCCTTCGCCCCGACTTAATAACCGCGCCGCTGCGAGGCAATGTCAATACGCGCCTGCGAAAACTGGACGAGAAACAATATGATATTCTCATCATGGCCGCCGCCGGACTGATTCGTCTTGGATTGCAGGAACAAATTTCACTGTGGCTCAATCCTGTCGAATTTCTGCCCGCACCCGCGCAGGGAGCATTGGCCGTGCAGACCCGTGCCGACGATAAAAATACAATCGAACTGGTCGGCACAATAAACGATGCGCAGACACGACGAATCGTTTCTGCCGAACGGCAGGTCTTGCGACGGCTGCATCCCGGCTGTCACGCTCCCGTCGGCGCCTTCGCCCAAAAGCAGGGCGAGGCAATTCATATTTCCGCTTTTGCCTCGAAACCCGATGGAAGCGAATTTCTGCGAAAAGAAATACAAGGGCCGTTCCAGCAGGCCGAAAAATGGGCGGACGAGATTGCTGAACAAATGATCGCTGCGGGCGCAAAGCGAATTCTCGAAGGAACGTAAAAAATGAAAAAGCCGTTTGTCTATCTCGTCGGCGCCGGCCCCGGCGATGCCGAATTGATAACCCTCAAAGGTCTGCGTTGCCTGTCCGAAGCCGAATGTGTCATTTACGACGGCCTGGTCAATCCGTCGCTTCTGGATTACGCGCCGCCCGCCGCCGAAAAAATAGCGGTTGCCAAACGCGGCGGACGGGACAGTATCCCGCAGGAGCAGATTAACGACCTGCTGATACATCACGCGATGCTGGGCAAAACGGTGGTGCGTCTTAAAGGTGGTGACCCGACGATATTCGCCCGCGCCTCCGAAGAAGTCCGAACACTGCAGAAGGCGGGAATCGGCTTCGAGATTGTGCCGGGAATTACAGCAGGTGTTGCCGCCGCCGAATACACCGGCATCTTCCTGACAGACCGCGACATCAGTTCACAAGTGCTTTTCGTCACCGGCCACCCCGCGGCCGACAAAGATTTCGAAGATATCGACTGGGACTTTGCAGCCCGCTTCAGAGGCTCATTGGTTCTGTATATGGCGATGGGCAGTCTGGACAAAATCGCCCGCCGTCTTATCTCGGCCGGCAAATTCCCTGATACGCCCGCAGTTGTGATTCAAAATGCCACACTGCCCGACCAGAAATTCGCCAAAGGAACTCTTGAAAATATCGCCGGTGTATGTGAAAGCCAAAATATTTCTGCCCCTGCCGTTGTGATTCTCGGCAAAGCCGCTCAATCCGACCCCGCCGGTCAGTGGTTTATGAAAAAACCGCTCTTCGGCAAAACCATCGTTATCACACGCGATATAATCGGAAACCTCCGGCTCGAACAACTGCTTTTGCGACAAGCTGCCAATGTTATCAATTTCCCTTGCATCGAATTACAGGGCCCAATCGAAAGCTCGCCTCTCAAACACGCCATCCGCGACCTTGGCGATTATGACTGGATTGTCTTTACCAGTTCTCACGGCGTTGAGTTTATGTTCCAGTCGCTCCAGAAAGCCGGCAAAGACAGCCGCGCCTTCGGCTCAGCCAAAATCGCCTGCATCGGCGACCGTACCGCAGAGGCGTTATCGCAGTATGGTCTCTGCGCTGATTTTGTGCCGACAAAATTCACCGCCCAATCGCTGGCCGAAGAACTTGCCGCCCAATATGACCTGCGGCGAAAAAATATCCTTCTCCTCCGCTCGGCCATCGCCTCAAACGAACTGGCCGACAACCTGCGCCAAAAAAACGCGGCCATTGAAGACATCCGGATTTATACAGCCGTTCCCCTGACACAGGACGAAGCAAAAAAACAAGAGCTTGTGGACCTGATTCAAACCGGCCGCGTCGATTGGATTACCTTTACAAGCTCTTCGACAGTGGACGGCTTTTTGCAAAACGTGGACATAGAAATTATCAGGCAGGCGAATGTCAAACTTGCCTCCATCGGCCCCGAAACCACTAAAAAACTCGAATCCCTCGGCCTCAACGCGGGCTTGGAAGCGGCCCCTCACACCGCCGAAGGATTAGCCGAAACTCTAAGAACTACGAACTAAGAACTACGAACTTTAATGATCAATATCTCCAAACTCTATTGCGACAAATCAGGGGCGTCAGACGAGCTTCGCTATCCGCCGCAGCGAGGCCTCAAACCCATCGTCGTCTTCAACTGCACCGCCCGCTGCAATCTCCGCTGTGTCCATTGCTACAGCGATTCCGATTGTGCCGTCGGCACAAACGAATTAACCACCCCGCAGGCCCAAAGTTTTATCCGGCAGGTCGCCGAATACGCCTGCCCCGTTCTGCTCTTTAGCGGCGGCGAACCCTTATTGCGGGATGATATTTTTGAATTGATGACCCTCGCCCGCAAGCTGAATCTGCGTATCGTGCTGTCCACAAACGGCACGCTGATAACCAAAAACATCGCCAAACGCCTCTACGATATCGGCCTGTCGTATGCGGGCATTTCACTCGACGGTCCAAAGGAAATCCACGACCAATTTCGTGGACAAGAAGGCTGTTTTGACGCGGCAATGAAAGGCATTGAAACCTGCCTGCTGGCCGGTCTTCGCACGGGAATCCGCTGTACCATCAGCCGCCAAAATATCGAATCCGTCGGCGACATCTTCGACATCGCTGAGCAAAATGGTGTCCGCCGGCTTTGTTTCTACCACCTCATCCGCACCGGCCGGGCCGCCGCCGCCGACGTCCATCCCGCCGCTCCGCACCAAGTACGCGATGCCATGGACGAAATCATCTCCCGTACCGCCGAAAGCGTCTATCGCCATTGTACCGAAGAAGTGCTCACCGTGGGCAATCACGCCGATGGTCCGTATCTGCTGTTGCGAATGCATCGGGAACATCATCACCAGTACGACACAGCCAAAGAACTTTTGCTTCGTGCCGCCGGCAACCGCACCGGCCAGAATATCGCCGCCGTCTCCTGGGATGGTTCCGTCCACCCCGACCAGTTCTGGCGAAATTATTCGCTCGGCAATGTCCTCGATAAATCCTTCGGCCAAATCTGGGACAACGTAGCCGACCCCGTATTAAAAATTCTCCGTGACAAAGATACGTACAAAGCCGCCCGCTGCGCCCGATGTAAGTGGTTCGACCTCTGCAAAGGCAATTTCCGCTGCCCCTCCGGTGCCGGCGATGTTTCCGACTGGTTCAACGAACCCGCCTGCTATTTAACCGACGATGAAATTACGTTATAACGCAGCTTAAGCATCTTGCTTGAGAATATTCACAATGGGTGGCACCTACAATCGCAGCTTGTGGGTGACCCATCATTCCGACCCTGAGCTTGCCGAAGGGGAAGAATTCCTATCGACTATTTACTTCTTCTCCCGGCCCGTGGAACAAATTGACAACCTTAGTAATCGCCTTTCTTTGTCTTTAATGGACGGGCGAAAAAGATATTTGCCTGCCGGGGCTGATTGTGATATATTTACTCATCTTTCGTACACTTGAATATCCAGTCGGGTACACGCCGGAATGGATGTCATCGTAGGTCTTTTTTGTTAATTTTTAAACGGAGTAATTTATGAAGCGAAAAATGGTAATGATTGACGGCAACCAGGCCGCGGCGCATGTCGCGCATGCCACCAACGAAGTCATCGCAATTTATCCTATTACCCCCAGTTCGCCGATGGGCGAAATTTCGGACGCTAAAACCGCGGCCAATCAGCCCAACATCTGGGGCACGATTCCTTCTGTGACGGAAATGCAGTCCGAAGGCGGCGCCGCCGGCGCGGTGCACGGCGCGCTGTCCAGCGGGGCGCTGACCACCACTTTCACCGCCTCACAGGGTTTGTTGCTGATGATTCCAAATATGTACAAAATCGCCGGTGAATTGCAGCCGACGGTCTTTCACGTCTCAGCCCGGTCGCTGGCCTGTCAGGCCCTCAGCATCTTCGGCGACCATTCCGATGTGATGGCCTGCCGCCAGACCGGCTACGCGATGCTGGCTTCGACGAATGTGCAGGAAGTAATGGATTTCGCATTGATTGCCCAGCAGGCCACGCTGGCTTCCCGTGTGCCGTTTCTGCATTTCTTTGACGGCTTCCGTACCAGTCACGAAGTGCAGAAAGTGGAGGAACTAACCTATGATGATATGCGGGCGATCATTGACGATAAATATGTCGCCTCACACAAAGCTCGCGCGTTGTCGCCCGACCGTCCGATGATGAGCGGCACCGCACAAAATCCGGACGTCTATTTCCAGGGCCGCGAGACAGTCAACAAGTTTTATCTGGCCGTGCCGAAAATTGTCGAAGAGACGATGAACAAATTCGCCCAGGTTGCTGGGCGCCAATACAAGCTGTTCGATTATTTCGGTGCTCCCGATGCCGAAAAGGTTATCGTGATTATGTGCTCCGGCGCAGAAACCATCCGCGAAACCGTGGATTATCTTGTCGGTCAGGGTCAAAAGGTCGGTGTCATCGTCGTCCGTCTCTTTCGGCCGTTCAGCAATGAGCATCTGGCAATGGCACTGCCGAAAACCGTCAAGAAAATCGCCGTTCTCGACCGTACCAAAGAACCCGGCTCCATCGGCGAACCGCTGTATGTGGATATTCGCACTGCCCTCGGCGAACTGATGAGCGAAGGCAAAATCAAACTGGATAAGTACCCCGTGGTCGTCGGTGGACGCTATGGTCTGGGCAGTAAGGAATTCACGCCGCCTATGGTCAAGGCCGTCTTTGATAATCTTGACCAGGCTAAGCCGAAAAATCATTTCACCGTCGGCATCAACGACGATGTCTGCGGCACCAGCCTCAAAGTGGACGAATCCTTCGATACCGGCCAGAAAGCCTATTCGGCGATGTTCTTCGGTCTCGGTTCCGACGGCACCGTCGGCGCCAACAAAAACAGCATCAAAATCATCGGCGACGCAACCAATAACTACTGCCAGGGCTATTTTGTCTATGACTCCAAGAAAGCCGGTTCTATCACCGTGTCTCACCTGCGATTTGGCGGAGACCCCATTCGCAGTCCCTATCTGGTGGACAAGGCCGATTTCGTCGCCTGCCACAATCCGAGCTTTCTTGAAAAATACGATATGCTGTCCAATGTCAAAACCGGCGGCACATTTCTCCTGACCAGTATTCATGGCCCCGACGAAGTCTGGGATACGCTGCCGGCCGAAGTGCAGAAACAGATGATCAACAAAAAACTGAAATTCTATGTCATTGATGCAATCCGTATCGCAGAGGAACTGGGCCTCGGCGCCCGCATCAACGTGATTATGCAGACGGCGTTCTTCAAAATCAGCGGTGTTATCGACCCCCAAATCGCTGTCGATGCCATCAAGAACGCCATCAAGAAAACATACGGCAAAAAAGGCGACAATGTCGTGAAGATGAACAATGATGCTGTCGATGCCGCGCTCAATAAAATCAGCGAGGTCAAAGTGCCGGGCAAAGTCACCAGCAAAACACATATCGCTTCGGCGATTCCGGATGATGCTCCGCAGTTTGTCAAAGAGGTCACCGCCGAAATTCTGGCCGGTCGCGGCGACAAAATACCCGTCAGCAAAATGCCCGTGGATGGCAAATTCCCCACCGCGACAACCAAATATGAAAAACGTAATATCGCGGTGCATATTCCCGTATGGGAACCGTCGCTGTGTATCCAGTGCGGACGTTGTTCGCTGGTTTGCCCCCACGCTGCCATTCGCATCAAAGACTACGATCCCAAATACGCCGAAAAAGCTCCGAAGACATTTAAATGTGCCGAGGCCAAGGGCAAAGAGTTTGCCGGGATGAAATTCACCGTTCAGGTTGCCCCGGAAGACTGCACCGGCTGCGAAGCCTGCGTATTGAATTGCCCCGTCGAAGAAAAAGACGCCAACAAGCAGCCCACCGGACGCAAGGCCATCAATATGGCTCTTCAGGAGCCGTTGCGGATGCAGGAACGCGAAAACTTCAATTACTTCCTGTCGATTCCGGATACCGACCCGGCCAAGTTCAAACTTAACTCCGTCAAAGGCAGCCAGCTTGTCCCCGCGCTGTTTGAATTTTCCGGCGCCTGTGCAGGCTGCGGCGAAACCGCAAATGTAAAACTGCTCAGCCAGTTGTTCGGCGACAGGGCGATGATCGCCAACGCCACAGGCTGCTCGTCCATTTACGGCGGCAACCTGCCGACAACACCGTATGCCAAACGCTTTGATGGACGCGGCCCGACCTGGTCCAACAGTCTGTTTGAGGATAACGCCGAGTACGGTATGGGCATGCGGCTGGCGGTCAATAAATTCAAAGCCTTTGCCCTTGAATTGGTGGACAAGGTTGCCGCCGCCGGTTGCGTCGATAAGGCTCTCGCCGAAGAAATCAAAGCGGCAATGCTGGCGCAGACCGAGCAGGCCGGCATTGAGGCCCAGCGGGCACGTGTTGCAAAACTCAAAACCGCATGCCAAAAGAGCGACTGCAAAGATTGCAAACAGCTTTTAACTGTGGCCGATTATCTCGTCGAAAAGAGCGTCTGGATTCTCGGTGGCGACGGCTGGGCATACGACATCGGCTACGGCGGTCTGGACCACGTATTAGCCAGCGGTGAAAACATCAATGTGCTGGTGCTGGATACCGAAGTTTATTCCAATACCGGAGGCCAGATGTCCAAGTCCACCCCGCGCGGCGCCGTCGCTCAATTTGCCGCCGGCGGTAAACGAATGCCCAAGAAAGATATGGGGATGATTGCAATGACCTACGGCGGAATTTATGTCGCCTCCATTGCCATCGGCGCCGACCCCAACCAGGCGGTCAAGGCCTTTGTCGAGGCCGAAAGTTATAAAGGCCCGTCGCTGATTTTGTCGTACTGCCATTGTATCGCCCACGGAATTGATATGTCCGCCGGCTATAATGAGCAGAAAAGGGCGGTCGCCAGCGGACACTGGCCGTTATATCGGTTCGACCCCCGCCTGGCCGCCGAAGGCAAAAATCCGCTGCAATTGGATTCCAAAGACCCGACGATGGATTTCGCCGAATATGCCTATGGCGAAAACCGCTATCGAACACTCAAACAGTCCCAACCGGATGTCGCAGCACCCCTGATGGAAAATGCCCGACAGGACGCATTAAGGCGGTTATCAACACTGAAAAAGCTGGCGCAGATGTAAAAACAAGTTGCATTTTTCAGGCCCTGTGATATATATATAAGACATCACAGGGCCTGTTTTAATATGAGGTATTTACAATTCAATCTTAATAGTGGGGTACGTATTATGATTCAGTTTTACAAATATGTTATACTGGGGGGCGTTCTTTGCGGGTCTTTGGCCTGCGCTCCGTCAAAAACGAATCGGGAACTATCGGAAGTCTCCTGTTGCGGGCCGCAAATCAACGGCGTTTGTCTGGCATATTACTCCGACCATGCCGGCTCGACGTATATCACCCGCCAGATGCATGAATTCTGTCCATGCAGCCGAAGCTTGCAAATTCAGGCTCAGGAACCCGGGGGGCAATGGCTCTGGCAACTGCGTGATGACGCCTTTTCAACAGTCAGTCCGAATAAAAGCTCGCCCCAAAACCACCTTTACGACAGGACTCTGTTGCTGGCTGTGTTTTATAGTATGGCCTCCGTGACAGAATTGCTTCCTCTTGCTGCCAATCCGTCGGAGGAACCCATTAAACTGGAAGGGCAGTGGTATATTCCTTTTATTCACCGTACGGCAAGTGGCGCAACAGTGACTTTACTCCAGTCAAGAGACACAAAGAAGTGTGACCTCGTAAAAATTCAAGACAATAAAACTACATTATTGGCTCGAAGTTATAATTTCCAATTTAATGAAACGCTGAAAAAGAACATTCCACGGACAATAGATGTATTTAATATCACCGATGGTTTGTCGGCCAAAAAAATCGTTCTTCAGCTACAATATGTCCAGATAGAACCCCGAAATTAAGCGTAAATGAGATTTTCTAATTTGTTTTTGGACATTTTATCGCTCTTTTTGTTGAAAAACCTTGTTAAAAGCCGAAAAACAGGATAAAAGGTGGAAAATATAATTTTAGTAATAAGCGGGCTTTAGGCTCAAATTACAATTAAGGGATAGAACCCGCAAACCGATAAAAAAAGATAGGTATTCAAAAGACGGATCGGTTGAATATAGTCTTTGTTCGTCGCAACAGGCAGACATGCGAAAAAGATATCAGGAGCAAGGCGATGCGTCTTTTTATAAACAATAATGCAAGGATATAGAAAAGTGATGGCTAAAAAAACTTTCTTTACAATGGTCTTGGGATGCGGGCTTGTATTTTTACCCGGCTGTTGGAACGATATTACTGATCCGACACAAATCGGACGTTTTGAGCCGACGCCGACGGTGAGTGTTATTCTTGAATCTCTTGGAGTCGCCGATGAACCGAGCCCTACTTACGAAGGAGCAGAAGACCCCCGTCCGGCGGATTTGGTGGATATCGATACGGATTATGTTTTCGGTTCCGGCGATGTGGTTCGAATCAGCATCTTCGAGTTGTATCAGGCCGGCCAGATATTTGCCAATGATTATGTTGTTACAGAAACGGGGCGTATTTCAATTCCTGATGTAGGCCAGGTTCAGGCCGCAGGGCTTACGGAAAGTCAGCTTGAGCAGCAGATTCGGGACATTGTGTCGCCTTCGATTCTGAAAAATCCAGCAGTCACGGTGAGTCTGTTTTCCTCTCAGTCTCGTTATTTTTCTATAGTCGGCCAGGGAATCGGACAGGCTTCACGTTTTCCGATTCCGCGATACACATTTCGGTTGACTGACGCCATCGCTTTGGCCCAGGGGGTTGCAGAATTCAACGTCAGCCATATTTATGTTTCTCGCGACGTTCCGGAAATGCAGGCTGTCGCCGAGTCGGCTCAGCAAGCCGCTGAAACAAAAACCTCTCCCGATATCCAGTCGCCGCCAATCGAACTGCGTCCGGTCTCACCCACACCTCCCAGTCCCGAAGATGAAATGATGGAAATTATTGCGCCGACGGTAGCCAAAAAGCAAAGCGGGATTCTGATTACTTCCGCAGAGATGGCCGGACGTCAGGAATTAGAAAATTTGGCTGCGCCGGAAGGTGTGACGCCAGAACCGCCCTCACTGACAAAACCAGTCACAGACCAAAATCCGCTGCCGCCGACTCAGCCGCAGTCTGAACAGGTTCAGTGGGTTTTTGAAGACGGCAAGTGGAAGCCGGTACGCGCCGGGGACGCCGAAACGCGGGTTCTGCAGGAACCCACAGTACCGGTATCTCAACAACAGGGACTTTTGCCAAATCAGCCGGCGCAGCAATACCAGCCGGCACAACGATATCAGCCGGCACAACAACCAGAAGCCGCCCCGCGTGGATTTGGTTTGGAATCTCTCGGAACGCGCGGCAAGGTGACTCGTGTAATTCAAATCCCGCGGGACAGATTACTGGCTGGCGACCCCAAGTATAACATCGTTATTCGTCCTGGCGACCGGATTACTGTGCCGGTGGATATTGTAGGTGAATTCTGGATTCTGGGCAACCTCAACCAGCAGGGGGCGATTACGCTTACAGGAAGACCAATTACGTTAAAAATGGCGATCGCGTCAGCGGGAGGTTTAGGACCGTTGGCTATACCGCAAAAAGTGGAAGTCGTCCGCAGAATCGGCAAAAACAAAGCCGGCCTGGTACAGGAGGAAACCGTCATGGTGGACCTGAACAAAATCGCCAAAGGATTACAGCCGGACTTTTTCATCAAACCATACGATTTAATCAACGTCGGGACGACCGGCACCAGTCGATGGCTGTTGGGACTGCGGCAGGCCTTTCGTGCTACCTACGGATTTGGGTTTATCTATGACAGGAACTTTAATGGGCAGAGTTTTGGTGATGACCCGTTGCCCAGGAATTTTGGTGATATTTTTTAATTCCGAAATCTATGAACCCGACGCTTTCCACGCAAACTCAGTCGCTTTCCGCCGACATACCCCGCGAATTCCGCTGGGCTGATGTGTCGTCAATGGTATGGATGCAGATTGCCATTGTGGCGGCATTGTTTGTCTGGTTTTTTGGGTATGATTTATGGGGCATGGTCCACCGCTGGTCCACCGATGCAAGCTGGTCTCATGGCTTTTTAATCCCTTTGTTCAGTCTGTATTTTCTGAATCAGAAAAAAGAGCAGATTCTTAGTCAGCAAATCCGTCCCAACTGGACTGTCGGGCTTTCTTTGCTTGTCCTGTGTTTGGTATTGTACCCGCTCAATATCGTTCAGTTTAAGTTCGGTTATGGTCGTCCTATTTTGATGATAGCGACGCTGATAGCGATGATATTTTTTCTGGGTGGATGGAATTTACTGCGATATACATGGTTGCCGGCGGGGTTTTTGTTTTTTTCCATTCCTTTGCCGGAACGGTTATATGCTCAAATTACCATCCCGCTTCGAATGTTGGCCGCAGAAGCTTCCGCGGTAATTTTGAATGTCATTCCTGAGTTAAAGGCCACGGTCAGCGGGGTTGTCATTGATGTCGTCTATAAAGGAAGTCCTCTTGTTCCGGGACTGGACGTTGCTGAAGCGTGCAGCGGAATGCGGCTGCTGATGGCGTTTGTGGCGCTGGGGGTGGCGATGGCTTATCTGCACGACAGGCCGATCTGGCAAAGACTGATACTGCTGGCCAGCACCCTGCCTATCGCGATTTTATGCAATGTTGTCCGTGTTACCGTCACGGGGCTGATTTATGTTCTCTGGGATCCGAGGTACGCCCAGGGTATTTATCACGACCTGCTGGGGCTTCTGATGCTGCCTTTGGCCTTTGGACTTTATGGGTTTCTGGCTTGGCTGATGGGGAATCTTTATGTGGAAGAAGAGGCTGTCGTACCGCAGGTTATTATTCGCAGAAATTTATCGCAGGAGGGAAAAAAATGAAAAAGCTTCATGCTTTTCAGCCTGCGTTTGTTGTTTGTGCGATTTTGCTGGCGGTTTCTGCGGGCACCAAGTCAGTGGTGATTCAAGCCCTCGGTGTCCAGTTAACCAAGCTGCCGATTCCATTAAAAAAGCCGCTGGACCAAATGGACGACAAAAAACTGGTTTCGTATGAAGTTCGCGAAAAACAGACTATTGCAAATCGAGATATTTTGGAAAGTCTCGGCACGGAACAATATTTGCAATGGACGCTCGAAGACAAGGACGCTGCCGCCGAAAGCCCGACACGGTACTGTTCTTTATTTATTACCTATTATACAGGGAACCCGGATATGGTTCCGCACGTGCCGGACGAATGTTATGTCGGAGGGGGAAATACACGACTCAAAGGCGAAACGTTGACGGTGGAAGTGCCGTGGCCCGGCCGCGAAAAACCAGTCTCTGTCGCGATGCAGCAGGTATGGTTTGGTCGAAAGACACAAAGCATATTGGATACAGAAAACCAGTTCTCCGTCCAGTATTTTTTTAAGGCCAACGATAAATTCTGCGGCAGTCGCACGGAAACAAGGGCGGTGCTGGGAAAAAACTTCTACAGCAAATATTCCTACTTCGCAAAAGTAGAATGGAAATTTTTTGGAACAGGCTATGCGGGTTTGATTTATCCGACCCGGGAACAAACCCTCGAGGCCAGCCGGAAACTGCTCTCAGCCGTGCTGCCCATACTGGAAGAAGATCACTGGCCTGACTGGAAAACCGCAAATCAGAAGACTGGAAACTAAGACATTTTTAACAGGAATCAGGTAGTATGGCGAAAAAATTAAACAGGAAATTGGTATATGTCGTTATCGCTGTCGGAGGATTTTTTTTCATCATTGTGGCAATTTTCGGGTTTAACTGGCTGAAAAGAAAAAATCCGCACTATTGTCTGGAGAAGGCCCATCAGGCGGTCGCCAGCAGCGATTTCGTGACTGCAGAGCAATATTATCTCAGAGCTTATGGGCGAACTGAACTGGACAAAGACAAGATCGATATCTTGTTTGAGATGGCGCAATTTCATTTAACCGTCGGCCCCAAACATGAACCCAACTGGCGAAATGCGATTCAATGCTGGAATACGGTTCTGAATATTAACCCTCAGCATATTGAAGCCCGCCGAAAACTTCTGGATTATTTCTACCAGGCCGCGGACAGCGGAAATAGCGGGCTTTGGAAACAAGTGGACGAGCATGCCACAAAACTTCTGGAGGTTTTTGAACAGACCAAAGAACAGCCGGTTCGTGAGGTATTGATGGCCGCCGCGAGGGCTTCTTATGAAATCGCTCTCCAGGGCAGCGAAACGTATCGTCAGGAACGAGCCGAACGGGCGGCAAAATTACTTGAACAACTGAAAAAACTCGCTCCGGATGACGTGGAAGTTTATGAATATATGGCACAGGTTGCGTTGCTGAAGGGGGAACTGGATGAGGCAAAGGGAGTAAAAGACGCCCGAAGTACTGCTCAGAAAAACGCTCAGACAATTCTGCAGCAGGCGATTCAAAATGTGGCGGATAAAGGGAAAGCCAGTGCTTATCTGGCGCAGTTTGAATTGCGTCAGGTGCAGGCGGACCCCAATACGTTGCCGCTATTTCGCAAAAAAGTGGAAGATTTAACTCAGACGTATCCGAAATCGGACCAGTTATTTTCTGTTTTGTCGGCCAGCTATGAATTGCACGGGACAATCGACCGCAGAAAGGAACTGGAACTGGCTGTACAAAACGCAGAAAAGGCGCAGGAAGCAGCCGGAGGTCAAAATGTGATGTATGCGATCCGCACGGCGTCACTGCTGTACCGGATAGGATCGCTTTACGAAGAAAAAGAACCCACGGAACGCGCCATAAAAATCGCAGAAACCGCTTTAACGTTTCCCGATGCGACTATTCTGCGGGGACCGAAAGAATCGGCCGCAAGACAAAACCGTTTCATGCTTCAATCTTTCCTGGCCCGTTGTTTTGTAGACCAGGCTGTTATGGCAAGAAAGGCTAACGATGAAAAGACCGCCAAGTTATTTTATGATCTGGTGAATAAGGCGGTGGAAGAAATTACTCAGCTTGTCGGCGGAAGTACCACGTTGATTGCCCGGCAGTGGCAGGGGATGCTGGCTTTGGCGGAGAACAATGAAAAACAGGCCTTCCGGCTTTTGTACAAAGTCTATGAGGAAATGAAAGCTCTCGATAAGACGGGTGAGATGTCCTCAATCGACGCATATTTATGCTATACACTTTCACGTCTGGCTGCGACTCAGGGGTCATTGGGAATGCAGAGGGAATTTCTTGAAAAGGCATTATACAACCGTAACAGTATCGCGCCGGAAAAACCCTCGGCGATTCTTGACTACGTGAACATCATGCTGAATCTTCAGGCCGGAAGCCGTGTGGTGGAAATCTTGGATTCTTATATTCGAGTATATGGTGAAAGTACGCGGGTTCGGTTGATGCGGATACAGGCGAATCTTCAGGCCGCACAGTTTGAAGAGGCGGGAAATCAGCTCAGCAAGATGGATTCGAGCAATCCTGAGGTGGCCCAGACTCGACTCTTGTTGGCAAATCTGCAATTGAATCGTTTGTTGGGCAGACAAGCTCTCGAAAAAAGGGACTTTTCCGCGGAGGAACAGAAGAAAATTTCGCAACTTCGTGTTGAACAGGATCAACTGCTTAACGAATTAATGCAGAAAAAGCCGGACATGGTCGATTCCCAGATTCTCGTTTCAGTCTGTCGTGAACGAATTGTCGAAGGTAAATTGGAAGAAGCGCGAAAATTAATTTCCCCCTTTGCGGCCTCGCAGAAGGAAAACGTGAACGTCCAATTATTGAAACTGCAATTGGATGAGCCGGATCCGAATGCTATTTCTCCGGCGCGACAGCAGGAACTTACGGAAACGGTTCTGCGGCAGATTAAAGACCCTGTTCGACAGGCATTGTTGCTGGGGCAGCATTACCGTGCTCTCGGCAAAGTCGAGCAAGCCAAAGAGCTCTACGAAAAGGCGTACCAGCAATCTTCGGATAGCGTCGAGATCGCCAGCGACTATTTTAGTTTTCTGCTGGAACAGAAAAAGATTCTGCTCGCGGAAGAAATATTTGCCAAAATCCGCAATCAAAATCCGGATGGTCATGAAGGCAATCTGTTTTTGGCGCAACTGGAAATTGCCAGGGAAAATTATCCCGCGGCTCTACGACGTCTGGATGAATGTATATCGCTCCGGCCCGGTTCGTCAGCGGCAATGATGCTGAAAAGTCAGGTCTATCTTCTCCAGAAGAATTATGGTTCAGCGGTGGAAAATGCCCGGTTGGCATTTCAAGTTGACCCGCAGAATGGCATGGCGGCTCGTATGTTGGCCCTTACGATCTATGAACGAAACCGTAATCTGAGCGCCGCCGCCACCCCCGAACAAACAACCGAACTGGAGAAAGCTATCGGTATCGCTATGTTTCTTAATCCCGCCGATTGGCGATTGCAGGGCGTGTACGCCGAGGCGATCGAAGAAAAGGATCCGCAACGGGCTCTTGCAATGCGGCAGGCATTACTCAAGGGATTGCCCAACACAAGCAATGCTTTGATGCTGGGTAATATGGCGATACGTATGGCGCGGACGGAAAAGGACTCTGCTAAACAAAACGCGTTTATAGAGATCGCGGGCAATGCTTATCAGCAGGCGTACCAGATGGAACCTTCCAACAGAGAAGTACAGAACGCTTATATCGAATACCTGCGAGCCACCCGACAGCGGCAAAAAGCGACGGAGTTATTTGCCAAAGACGAAAGTGCCCTGTGGCGTTTTTATCTCAGCGATGGACAATATACTCAGGCTGCTGAGATTATCGAGAAACTTCTTGCCAAAAACGAGAATGATATCGAACTTTCCCAGGCATTAGTGGAAGCTTATAAGGGATTAGAGCAGTGGGAAAAGATGAAAGCTCCTCTGGGGCTGTTGGGTCGGCAGAAACTTACCGCGGATCAGGAAATATGGCTGATTCAAAAATATTTAGACACCGGCGACAATGAAGAGGCGGAAAAACGGTTGGCCAGTTTTCAAGAGCGCTATCCCGTCGATGACCGCGGACAAATGCTTGCGGCGTGGTTGAATATGTACCAGGGAAATATGGAGAAAGCCATTGAATTGGTACAGAAATATCTGGAGAAAGATACTCGTGCCCCGGCGGGGTGGAGATTGAAAGGTCGTATCCATCGACTCATGGATCAGCCGCAACAGGCCATTGATGCACTGCAGCGAAGCAAATCGGTTTTCTCCGACCCGATGGTTCGGATAGAACTGTCGACGATTTATAACCAAATGGGTCAGATAGAAGCCGCTATTGGAGAACTGGTCGGTGGTCTGAATGAACCACAGGTCCCGCCGCAAATGTTGCAGATGCTGGAATCATTGTATGTTCATCACCAACGAGTTAATGAACTGGCTCAATTCTATCAGCAGATGATTGGAAAATATCCAAACTCACTGTTTTGGTACACCAAAGCCGGTTTATTTCTCTTCGGACAGAAAAATTATTCTGATGCCCTGACCCTGCTGGAAAAGGCATGGAATCTGAGCCGGCAGGGAGGATCTCCTGGCGACCACACGGCTCTGAATAATTACTTAAAGACTTTAATCGAAGCGCAACAAATGGAAAAAGCTTTGGCTGTGGCCGCGGGACTTATCGACACGCCGCTGGCTCCCGTGGCATATTGTAATATAGCCACAGTCCAGGCCAAACAGGGGCAGAACGACAAGGCTATCGAATCTTTTTCCAAGGCGATTGATAAAGCATCCGGAAAGTCATCCATGATATTGGGAACGCTTACGATGATGGGGCGTGTTCTGGGTACGGAATTCGTGGAAAAATGGTGTAATCAGAAACTGGCGACGGACTCTAAATACATGCCGGCGCATATTATGCTGGCGGATATCGAAGAACAGAGAGGCGCTTACAACAAAGCGATGGCGCATGTTGTCCAGTGTCTTGAGCAGGTGCCGGAAAATAGTCCGGACTGGATGGAATTTTCCAATCGGAAAGCAATGCTTTTATTGGCGGCTTATTCCAAAACCGCCGATACGGGTTATTTTGAACAAGCGGTCCAGCAGTTGGAGGCCAATCTTAAAATGCAGCCGAATAACGCAACGATGATGAATAATCTGGCGTACCTGTTTGCGGATAATAACGTTCAAATTAACAAGGCTGTCGACTATTCACGTCGGGCTTTTCAGGTATCCCCGGCTGATCCTGTCTTTCTCGACACCCATGCTTACGCGCTCTGCAGAACAGGAGAGTTTGCACAGGCCGAACGATATTTGCGTCGGGCGATTCAGTTGTGTGAACGAGGCAATACTCCGGCAACGTGGGATATCTATAAACATCTGGGAATGGCTTTACAGGGGCAGAAGAAGAATAAGGAAGCCCGTACCGCTTTTGAGAAGGCTCTCGAACTGGGTAAAGAACTTCCTGAAAAAGAAAAAATTGCCTTGGAACAAATGATACGGGATTTAAAGCCATAATCTTAATCAGATCAGGAGCAGATGTATGAATCAAAATATACAACGTGCAGTTGGATCCTTAGTAAATCCTCCGTCCAGCCGGCCGGCTTTGGCAACTCAGCAGGCTGGAGTTCCAGACATGATGACCCCCAGGGAAATCGCGGGGATTCTTCGCCGGCATGTATGGATGATTCTGCTGTGCACGGTTATCGGCGCGATAGGAGGAACAGGAGGATTTTTCCTGTTGCAGCGGTATTATCCCCGGTACACAGCGAGAGCGGCGATAGAGGTTCTGCCGTTGGAAAAAGGAGACCCTTGGGCTTTTAATATCGGTCAGCCTCAGAAAGACACCTATTACCAAATCCGTTTTTCTAAGGCGGCGATGCTTAAACAGCAGGCTTCACTGCAGGAGTTGATCCGCCAGGATGAAATTCGTCAGACAGACTGGTTCAAACAATTTGCCAAAACCGATGCTCAGGGAAATATCATCGGCGATTTGGACAAGGCCACTAAAGATGCAATTGACGACCTTATCAAAAACCTTGGCGCCACAGCTCCGCGGGATTATACGTTTATCGAAATCTCGATGACTTGCGGCAGTGCAGCAGAGTCGGCTAAAATCACGAATAAAATGGTCGAACTTTTTACGACAAGTCAACTCGAACAAGCCCGAGGATTCCTTCGGACTCAACTGGCTGAACAGACGCGTCAGCGAAATGAGATTAACACAAGACTGGGTCAAATTGAAACAACGCAGGCCAATATACGGGGGGCAACTCGTTATGCCCGTCTGAATTTGACGCAAAATACAAATTTTCGCGATTATATGGATGATAAAATCGCCGACATTGAAAGAAGTTTCAGTAACCTTGAGAGCGATAGAGCGAACCTCGAAATACAAATTGAAACATTGAAAAAACGCGCTTCCAGCGAGCAGTTTGACGAAGTCATTAACGAACAAGTGGAGCAGGATGCGATTGCCCGCCAGCTTCGCGCCAACATCGCCGCCACCGAACCGGTTTTGGCGGAACGGTTGACCCGCTTTGGTGAGGACCATCGGTCGGTCCGTGAAATTCGGGATTCACTCAAACAAATGCGGGAAGAATTCGAGAAACGTCAGGCGTATATCGGCGATGTTGTTCGTAAATCCAGATACCAGCAAGCCCAGGACGAAATGGCTGCTATGGCCCAGCAGTTAGAGACGGTAACCAAACAGTTACAGGCCGCTCGTGCAGAATACAAAGCAGTGGACCAGATTCGCTCGGAATACGATATATATGAAAAAAAGAGGGAAGAAGAACAGGCATTGTTAACGCAAATCACGGGGTATATCGAAAAATTAAACGCTCAATATCAGGACCCGCTGATCAGCAAGCTTCAGTCTTTAGGACCGGCGCCGATACCTTTAGAAATGAGTTTCCCTCGGCTCATATTATTTCTGCCGGGCGGTACCATTTTAGGATTGCTGGCGGGTCTGGGGCTTGCTTTTGCAGTTGAGCTTTTAAACGACCTGTTGCGGACGCCCAGCGATATTAAGCGGCATTTGCGGGTGCCTATGCTCGGCGCCATTTGCCACGCAGATGACGACAGCGATATTGAAGGCGTTGATCTGTCGCATGTGGTTCGCCAGGCGCCCCATTCCATTATGAGTGAAGGCTATCGCCAGTTGCGAACCAATCTAAAATTGTCTGGGCCGGGCGGAGCGGAACACAAAACCCTGCTGGTGACCAGCCCCGCAGCCGGCGACGGCAAAACCTCGGTGGCGGTTAATCTGGCGGCAGCAATGCTCCATGAAAACAAGCGGGCCCTTCTCATCGACGCCAATTTCCGCAGGCCTTCTTCGGGACGTCTGTTCCCGCGCACCGAAGCCAATGGCTCCATATCGGAACATGCGGATTTCGGTTTAAGTAATTTTCTGATGGGACAGTGCGGCGACGAAAAAGAAATTATTCGGCCCAGTGGTATCGAGGGCATGGATATTATTGACAGCGGTCCCTTGCCGGTCAATCCGGGAGAACTGTTCGACGACCTGCGAATGAAGCAGCTTCTGGATCGCTGCAAAGAAGCCTACGAATATGTTATCATTGACGGACCTGCTCTGCTGGTTAACGATGCCAAAATATTGGCCTCACATGCCGACGGCACGCTGGTTGTCTTCAATGCCGCCGAGACGCATCGTGGAACCGCACAGCGAATTTTGCGGGAATTGCAGAGCGTCCACGCAAACACGGTCGGGACGGTACTGATGGGTGTCAAGAGTCGCAAAGGCGGCTATTTCCATGAGGTCTATCGCTCCTATCATGAATATCAGCGGGTTCCTGTGAATCAGGCGTAAACGACAACGGTTCTTTGAATAATAATGGAGAGGGATTATGGAACGATTTCTCATCACCGGTGGAGCCGGGTTTATCGGTTCCAATCTGTGCCGGAAGCTCGTCAAGGAAGGCTGTTTTGTCCGTGTGATTGACAATCTCATTACGGGCAAACTCAGCAATCTCGCCGGCCTGATGGATAAGATTGATTTCGTGCAGGCGGATATGGGCGACCCGGCTGTCGCATGCACCGCGATGAAAAATATCGATGTGGTGCTGCATCAGGGAGCCGTACCCTCCGTTCCCCGCAGCGTCGACGACCCGCTGACAACCCATAAACACTGTGTCGATGCCACGTTCACATTATTAATGGCGGCGCGGGACGCCGGCGTCAAACGGTTTGTCTATGCCGCCAGTTCTTCCGCCTACGGCGATACACCGACACTGCCGAAGGTCGAAAATATGCTGACTAATCCGCTGTCGCCTTACGCCGTCGCAAAATTGGTAGGGGAGTATTACTGCAGCGTTTTCGCCAAAGTCTATGGACTCCAGACCATTTCGCTGCGTTATTTCAATGTGTTCGGCCCGTATCAGGACCCCGCCAGCCAATATGCCGCTGCCATCCCGGCCTTCGTGACCAAAATCATTAAGAACGAACCCCCGACGGTGTACGGCGACGGCGAACAATCCCGCGATTTTACCTATATCGATAATGTGGTTCACGCCAATCTGTCAGCCGCCCGCGCCGCCAAACTCAGCGGCGAAGTGGTCAATATCGCCTGCGGCCAGCGCATTACGGTCAATGAAATTATCCGGCTGATTAACAAAATCCTCGGCAAATCCGTCCAGCCGAAATACGAACCCTCGCGGCCGGGCGACGTCAAACACTCGCTGGCCTCGATTGAACTGGCCAAAAAGGTCATCGGCTATAAGCCGGTTATCTCGTTCGGCGACGGCCTTGAACGGGCCATCGCGTGGTATCGCGAAAATCTCGTATAACATTCATGTAGCACAGCCGCCCTCGGCTGTGGAATGCTTTCCGGTAAAAGAGGGAACAATGCCATTATCCGGGTTAAATTCCGTTCGGCGTATTCTGGCGCTCCTGCCGGAATCAAACGTCCTTGCCAACTGGGCGTCGCAGGCCGGGGCACAGATACAATTCTGCCAAACTACCGCCGATCTGCTCTCGCTGGCCGCCGCCGGCGGCGATGACTTGATTTTCCTTCACCTGCGCCGGATTAGGGAACGCATCGACCATACCCTTCAGTCGCTTCGCCAGGCCAACCCGGCGGGCCGTATTATCCTGCTTTGCTCGATGGCCGAGGAACCGCTGGCCATCCGGCTGACACAAAGTGCCGCCGCCGGCAAATCGGCCGACGATTATTTTATTTATCCGGGCGGTTTTACCGAATGGATTCACGGCTGGGTGGCACAGCAAAAAAATACATTGTTCCCCACGCTGGCCGAACCGACCGAGGCCCTGCGGCATCTCGAAAAACTGGCCACCGAAGACGACCTGACCGGCCTGAAAAATCGCCGCTATATCCGCCAATTTCTTCGCCAAATCCTCGACTATGCCCATAAAGACCAGTTTCACGTCACCATCCTGCTGTTCGATATCGACAATTTCAAGCAGTATAACGACCTCTACGGCCATACCATCGGCGACGAAGTCCTCCGGCAGGTCGGCGAAGTGATGAAACGCTGCTGCCGGGCACACGACGTCGTCGCCCGCATCGGCGGCGATGAATACGCCGTGGTCTTTTGGGATTTGCCTTCGGCGGGCCTGGAAGCGTCGGCCTCCGCCGAACGCCGCAAGGCCGTCAGCGGACATCCGCGGGAGCCGCTGTTTATGGCCCAGCGATTTTGCCGGCAGTTGCGTCAGGCGAAGCCGCCTTCACTCGGCGACTCCGGCAAGGGAAGCCTGACCATCAGCGGCGGGCTGGCGTCGTTTCCCGACGACGGCGACAATGAAACCCGGCTGTGGGAACAGGCCGACCATGCCATGCTGCGGGCCAAGCAATCCGGCAAGAACAAAATCCTCATCGTCGGCAAATCCGCCGACGCCCCCAATTCCCCGCCAATTTCTTAGCGTCCAGCGTACTGGAAAAGTTATCCACAAATGGGTTCGTTTCGTTTTTTTGGGTTGTTTTTTGACCTCCATTTCTGCGATTTTGATATTGATAACGCCTATTTGGTCGTAAAAAAATTGGGTTCGTTTTTGGAACAGACGGAACCACAGATTTCGCAGATTGCACAGATTATTTTTTTGACAGGATTTACAGGATTTAGATTTTTTATTTTTCTGACGACATGGATTCCCGCCTTCCGTCTTCGCTTCGCTACGACGCGACAAGTTGGGTTCGTTTGGGTTAAAATTGGGTTTAGAGGCGTATTTTGTGATCATTTTTGCTCACTTTTTGGCTTTAAATTGGCTTTTTTGTTCATTTTTTTGGGTTTAATTGGCTTTTTTTAAAGCCAAGAGTCCAGAGACCAGAGAAATAAAAAGAAGTCAGAAGTCGGGAGTCAGGAGCCAGAATAAGGAGTCGGCGGAGCCGACAGCCAAAATGAACAGATTTCTCACCCGCAAGGGGTTCGAAATGACGGACCTCTTGCTTTGCCAACGTTTTTAACAACATAATGTCCATGCTCCTTTCCGGAGCGGAAAAACCGCCCTCTATGATTACCGGGGACTTGCATATCCGTGTCGAAAATTCGTGATTTTTGCAGGACGGGAAAGCTGTAAGTCTTTATGTGGAATGGAGTTAAAAATTTATGGAGTTTCTAAGGATAGCAGGATAGTGCAATCGCAATACGTTTTATCTGGATAAAACGTATTGCGAATTGAGAATGCAGAATTTAGATTTGAGAAATCAAAGGTGTAAACCACGAAAGACACGGATTAACACGGATTGATCAGCGACAATCAATCTTGCCTTCCCCGTTGCCTCAACTTAAAATGTTACTATAAGTGTTGCAGTTAATCATGTCAATTCTTGGGATGGCCCCATGGGGCCAAAATACCCGACACATTGGACCG
>Ga0194127_10000730_pt1 | contig 51604 bp, 48 predicted proteins | sample TA2KigC100mmetaG_FD_148624 | JGI IMG/M metagenome (GOLD analysis project Ga0194127, IMG submission 148624) | Freshwater microbial communities from Lake Tanganyika, Tanzania - TA2015036 Kigoma Deep Cast 100m | ecosystem: Environmental > Aquatic > Freshwater > Lake | place: Tanzania: Lake...
GAAGCTTTGAATTGAAGCCCCAGTAAACGGCGGCCGTAACTATAACGGTCCTAAGGTAGCGAAATTCCTTGTCGGGTAAGTTCCGACCTGCACGAATGGTGTAACGATCTGGGCACTGTCTCAGCCACGAGCTCGGTGAAATTGTAGTTCCGGTGAAGATGCCGGATACCCGCCACGGGACGGAAAGACCCCGTGAACCTTCACTATAACTTAACATTGACTCTGGATAAACAATGTGTAGGATAGGTGGGAGACTGCGAAGCGGTGGCGCTAGCCATCGTGGAGTCAACCTTGAAATACCACCCTTTGTTTATCTGGCGCCTAATCCCGATGACCATCGGGAGACAGTGTTTGGTGGGTAGTTTGACTGGGGTGGTCGCCTCCAAAAGCGTATCGGAGGCTTTCAAAGGTACCCTCAGCACGCTTGGTAACCGTGCGTAGAGCGCAATAGCATAAGGGTGCTTGACTGTGAGACTAACAAGTCGAGCAGGTAGGAAACTAGGATATAGTGATCCGGTGGTTCCGTATGGAAGGGCCATCGCTCAAAGGATAAAAGGTACTCCGGGGATAACAGGCTGATCACCGCCAAGAGCTCATATCGACGCGGTGGTTTGGCACCTCGATGTCGGCTCGTCACATCCTGGGGCTGAAGAAGGTCCCAAGGGTTCGGCTGTTCGCCGATTAAAGTGGCACGTGAGCTGGGTTCAGAACGTCGCGAGACAGTTCGGTCCCTATCTGTGGTGGGCGTTGGAAGTTTGAGGGCACCTGACTCTAGTACGAGAGGACCGAGTTGGACGTACCGCTAGTGTATCTGCTGTGGCGCCAGCTGCATCGCAGAGTAGCTATGTACGGATGAGATAAGTGCTGAAAGCATCTAAGTACGAAACTCAGCCCAAGATGAGACTTCCTTTAAGGGCCGTCGAAGACCACGACGTTGATAGGCTACAGGTGTAAAGACAGTAATGTCAAAGCCGAGTAGTACTAATTGCCCGTAGCTTTCTTCAGCATTGTCACTCCTGCTGTATTTTCTTTCAAAATATGTCATCTTTGCTGTGTACTGACGCTTCTCGTCAACACCAATGAAAAATATTTTGGTGACTTTAGCGGCGGGGTCCACCTCTTCCCATTCCGAACAGAGTAGTTAAGCCCGCCAGCGCAGATGGTACTGCAATTCCTGCGGGAGAGTATGTCGTCGCCGAATTTTATTGATCCCCTCCGACTACTCGGGGGGGATTTTTTTTACTTTTGACCCCTCTTTTATCCCACTTGCATGTCTTTTAACCCAACGAAATATCTTTTACTCCTCCTCCCCTTCTTCCATATCCTCCAAACTCATGCGTTCATCCGGGATACCATCCCTGCCAAACCGGATTCCTCCCGGGTTCTCTTCTTTACTCCTGCTATAAATCAAACCGAATCCATTGATTTTAGAACAGCAGATACTTCCATTAACCATTTCCAAAGATATGATCCCCTCCTTGGAAAATACCCGTTTCATGCCACCACAGGAAATATCGGACATGCCGCTCAATCTTTGCTGCTCAAAGAGCCCATGATGTCTGGGTTTCAATTCGATCCGAATCCATTTCGCCACTGGATCTATCAAGATGACGACATTCGTTATTACAAACATTTTAAAACTTTCAGCCAATTGTCCTATTTCCAGGGACCAAAACGAGAACAACTATTTCAAGCGCTTTTCAGTAGAAAAATTTTCAGAAGCCTCACCATTGGATTTGATTTCCGGGTGATGAGCGCACCCGGTGCATACCTCCGCCACAAAGCAAATAATATCAACTTCGCTGCTACCACACACTATTTTACACGAAATAACCGGTATGGTGTGCTGTTCCACTTTCGCTATAACCGGCTCATCTCTCAGGAAAATGGAGGAATCAAGTTTGACAGCCTCTTCGATCAAAACATCGAGAAAAACCGACAAACCATTCCGGTTAACCTGAATAAGGCTAAAAACAGAACACGTGAAAATGGGCTATTCCTCAAACACCTGTTCCGCCTCTCCTCCCACCCTTCGAATGATACAGCAAGACGGATATTCAGCGCAGGAACCATTTCCCTGACATCGAGATATGTACGCAATATCCGCAATTATGTTGACCATGAACCAGCATCGGGATTCTATCCCCTCATCTACTACGATTCTGTCAGGACTTTTGACTCTCTACGGCAAGAAACCATCGAAAATACACTTGCCTGGTCAAATGAAACAAGATCGGGTATACTGGGTCTCACCTGCGGCATTACACAAACATTTATCAGCGTGACGGGCATGTACGAAGATTTCCAGATCAACCAGTACACGCCTTTTGCATCCCTGAACATGAAGCCTTTCCGGAAACTTACCCTGGCCGCCAACGGACGCCTCGTCCTGGGTGATTACAACGATCAGGATTTTGATGTTGGTGGGAAAATTAGCTATTCGTTGGTATTCGGAAAAAGAAATTTTGGGGTGATCGAAATAAGCGCTCAAATCGGGCAATCCATGCCAAATTACTATTTCAGTCATTACCACTCCAATCACTTTCAATGGGATACAAACCTGGAAAAGATATCCTGGTTTACCTCTTCCCTTCGCTACGCTTTCAAAAACCTGCTCTTTTCAGCCCATTTTCAGAGTTATGAGAATTTCACACACCTGGGCCCGGCAGCTACCCCGGAACAACTGCTTCAAACAGTCAATTATTTTCAGATCAGCCTTAGAAAACCATTCACCTTCTGGAAGGTAACCATCGACAATGAACTATTCTGGCAAACCGTTGAAGGTACTAACAGGATCCATTTGCCAGACTTTGGAGCCAGGGTTTCCCTTTTCGGTACGTTTGAAGTTTTTAAAAAAGCCGCAACAATCCAGCCCGGATTTGACCTGTACTACAACACCGGTTATGATGGAAATGCTTACATGCCAGCCCTTCGCGACTTCTACCTGCAATATAAAAAGAAAACAGGGAACTATCCTTACGCTGACGTTTTCATCAACCTGAAACTTAAACGGGCCCGGTTTTTTGTGGCATACACCCACTTCAACAGCAGTTTCAGCGGCAGGGACTATTATATGGTACCCCATTATCCCATGCCTGATGCAGCCTTCAGGTTTGGTATATCCTGGATATTTTTAGACTGACAACCTGATGGAAATAGCATTAACAATTCTGGTGATCGGATTGCTGGTTTTTCTGGCCCATGGATTAACAGCGCTTTTTACCAAAACCCAGATCCCGGACGTACTCATCCTGTTTGGCATTGGGCTGGTACTGGGCCCCATCACCCACCTCCTGGCGCCGGAAGTTTTCGGTAAAGTGGGTCCGGTCTTTACCACGATCACCCTGGTGATCATCCTTTTTGAAAGCGGCCTCGGACTGGATATCCGGAGCTTGCTCACCTCCCTGAAGGGCGCCTTACTGATTTCTTTCCTCTTTTTCATTGTCACAACACTTATTGTAGCCGGGATTGCCTGGGCGCTCACCGGATTGAATCTTTTTACCAGCCTGATGCTCGGTTGCATTTTGGGAGGCACTTCGTCAGCCGTGGTTATTCCCATCGTACAGCAGCTGAAACCTGGCGCCACGACATCCAATATCCTGATTATCGAATCAGCGCTGACCGATGTTTTCTGCATTATTTTTACCCTGGGCCTACTCGAAGCCGTTAAAATCGGTGAATTTGAATTAGCATCATTATCGATAAAGCTCAGCGCTTCGTTCCTCGTGGCATTACTTATTGGGTTAGCCGGAGGTGTCTTCTGGTCGATGTTGCTTAACCGGATCCGGCATTTACAAAACTCCATTTTTACAACCCCGGCATTTGTCTTTATCTTATTTGGAGTTGCAGAGATTCTTGGATTCAGCGGAGCCATCGCGTCCCTTGCATTCGGGTTCACCCTTTCGAATACAGAGACCAAAGGATTCCGGTTCTTACAAAAATATATCAGGAAAGAGCCCATATCACTGAGTCCCACGGAAAAAGCGATCTTTTCAGAGGTTGTATTCCTGCTGAAGACCTTCTTTTTCATTTACATCGGCATGAGCATGCAGTTCAAGGATATGTGGCTCCTGTTCATTGGGTTGGTCATGACGCTGGCAATATTTTTTATGCGGCCATTCTTCGTCCGGTTGCTGGCTTCCCGGCAACAGACCCAGCGTGATCTGACCATCGAATCGGTACTGATACCCAAGGGACTTGCCGCTGCAGTACTGGCCACGGTGCCACTACAAGCGGGCATCGCAGGCGGTGAGACTATCCAAAACATCACTTACTCAGTGGTGCTGATCAGCATCGTCGTCGCATCCATCCTTGTTTTGTTGATCGAACGAACACCGGTAAAGAAACTTTACTTTTCTCTTTTTAAAAAACATGCTATTCCCACCTGATAGCCATGGAGGAACATTCAACACCAGGTCATTCCAGATATTTGATAGAATGTCAATCATCCGGAAGATCAGGGAAATTAATATCAATCCCGCTTGCCCTTCTTCAATAGTTGAATTTCATTAATTAATTCATCGATCATCCGCTGCTGGAGTTCATTTTGTTTTGAAAGTTCCTGAACTGCTTTAACCAACGGCACAACAAAATCGGAATAAGCAAGGCTGTAATAATCGTGCTCATTAGCAGGGCGGTGCAATCCGCTGAACTCATAACCTACCTTTTTTGCAGCGTTTTCTACTTCCTGGGCGATGAACCCGGTATAAGTGCTATTCTCCTTATCGGAAATAGCTTTTGAGATGAGATGTTCGACCTTTTGGTCAGTTTTACTGCCAATATGCTCACGAAGTTTATTAATATCCCAGTGGAATGACACAGGACGCAATTCGTTGATGAAAGAAAGTCCCGGGATATTTTCACTTACCTCCCGTTTGAATCTTCCATCGGAGGTATTGTGCCATGCGGAGTGGCCGCCTATCCATGATACAGCCGTATTGCCTATGTACACACTATGATCGCTCACGCCAACAGCATCATAACCAAAAACACTACAATTGGTAAAATTATTTGCAGCATTTGATGTACCAAATCCGACAGCAGTATTCATTGACCCTGTGGTGTTATTGTACAACGCAGATCCTCCAACAGCTGTGTTGTAGAAACCTGTTGTACTGTTCACAAGGGTAGCTGATCCAATGGCTGTGTTTGAAAAGCCTTCAGTATTGAAATAGAGGGAATATGACCCTACACCGGTATTTGCAGCGCCCGTTGTGGTTCTCTTAAGCGCACAAGCTCCGACTGCCGTGGAATGGTCACTTCCGCCGCCGGTATAAGAATACATGGCTGAATCTCCTACTGCAACAATATTTGTCCCGGCAACATTATTTTTCGCTGCATTTGCACCAATTGCTATATTTCCAGATCCACCGGCGTTTGAATACAAGGCATGATATCCAATGGCCAGGTTGCTAAATCCCCTGGTATTACTAAACAAGGATTTAGAGCCAATGGCCAGATTGTATTTGGCATCATTCGGGTAGGTTATTGCTGTGCCATTGTTCATGAGCGCTGAGTCTCCAATAGCAATAAGACAATTTCTATTGAGATTTCTATATAAAGATGAAACCCCAATTGCAATATTGGAATTTCCTGAGGTATTTGAGTTTAGAGATAAAACACCCATTGCAATATTTGAATACCCTGAAGTATTTGAGTATAAGGAGCGTCTTCCGATACTGATATTCCCTTCTGCCGTATTCATAAAAAGCGCTTCCCGTCCGATGGCAATATTTTGGCTGGAAGATATGTTAGAATAGAGTGAGCGGGAACCAATGGCCACATTTTCTATCCCAGAGGTATTCGACATCAATGACTGTTCCCCCAATGCAGTATTCCTGCTCCCAGTAGTATTACTGCGCAGCGCATAAAATCCCATGGCAACATTTGACTGTCCGTTTGTATTGGAGTACATGGACTCAAATCCCATTGCCGAATTATATCCTCCTGAATTGTTTGACCTGAGGGAGCTATGCCCCACAGCTACATTATTGATTCCTGTATTGTTGGCGAAAAGGGATTGATATCCGGAAGCTGTATTTCCTGAACCGGATGTGTTTGTGTAGAGTGCCTTATACCCTGTGGCGTTGTTTTCTGAACCGGAAGTGTTTGAATAGAGTGCTTGATATCCTGTGGCATTATTTTCTGATCCGGTTGTATTGGAATATAGTGACTGACGACCGATCGCTATATTGAAATCGCCTTCTGTGTTAGATAAAAGCGCTTCTGAGCCAAAAGCCGAGTTTGCTAATCCATCTGTATTGAAAACCAGGGTACGGTATCCAATCGCTGTATTGTTGTTACCTGTTGTATTGAAGTTCAATGCCGTAAATCCGATTGCTGTATTATTTGATCCTTCTGTATTATAATAAAGAGACTGGAACCCCACGGCAGTATTCATTAATCCGGTTGTATTGGAGTTCAGGGAGAGAAATCCCACAGCCGTATTTCGGTCACCCGAAGTATTGGAGTAACCTGCAAGCGTTCCGACGAAAACATTTCGATTGAGGCTCAGGTCATCGTTTGCTCCGGCGCCTTCTCCGAGAAATACCGACTGGCCTGTTCCCATTTGCCAAATATGGCCGACAACATGCAGTTTTGCCTCGGGATTTGTTGTTCCAATGCCCACATTTCCTGAAACATTTGAGTACATGTTAGTTCCGTTGATCGTCCAGTCCCCGTCGCTGATATTGGTAGGGTTTGTCCAGGAAGCATTTCCAAGGGCATCAGCAATGAGGATTCTGCCGGCTGCCTGAGTCCCATCTGAGAGACGCAGGTTTCCATTGACATGTAAGCGGGCGGTTGGATCCATGGTACCAACCCCGACATTTCCCATGTTGTTGATAAACAGCCGGGTTGCAGAGTTAGTGATAAGCGCTAAGGCATTACTGACCGGGCTGCTCAAACCGGTAACCTCAAAGCCATTCCCAAAGCGGTAGGTTGGATTGGCATAATCTCCATAAGGTGCCAGAAAAGTGCCTGCTTCAATGTTTCCTGTCACAGAAAGCATTTGCCCCGGGAAAGCTGTCCCGATACCGACATTCCCATTTTGACTGACTGTCAGGCGATCTATTCCATTTGTCCGGAAAGATAAGTCCTGGTATCCATTTATGGAGAAAGTATTGAAGGTGCTCTGATCATCGAACACAAGATTCAGGGTGTTGAGGGTAGAGCCTCCTATTCTAACATTTCCGCCAGTCACATGGAGTTTATCCTGGGGGCTGAATGTTCCGATCCCTACATTATCGCTGGAATTGGTAAGCCAGGTTGAGCCCCCCCCCCTGCTCCAGAGTTCTGAGCCTGATTGAAACTCCTCCCATGCTCCCAAGCGATGAAAAAAGAACTTATGCAGGTCCGTATCGTACACGAGCAGGCCTGTTGAAGGAGATGGAATCGATTGCCGCTGGAGGGTTGTCATTCTGGGGATTAATAAACCCCTGGATGAAGATTTGATGTCCAGCATAGCTGAGCCATCCGGTAGGCTGCCGTCGGTGGTGATAGCCATTTGGCAATAACCCATGGTCACCATGCAAGCCAAAATTGGAATGAAAAAAATCTTTGCTCTCATGATTATTTATTTTCAAGGTTTTGAATTCTTTGTTTGAGTTCTTCAATGATCAGCTGTTGTTCCTGCACCGCTTTGATCAATGGGACAACGAACTCAGCATACCGAAAGCCGAATGGGGTTCCGGATATAATACTCAACCTGAAAGCCACAGGCTGATTGGTGTAAAGGTTTCCCGAAGCGTCCCTGACAACAGTCTGGTACTTTACGCCCGGTGTTTGCGCCACAGAATTCATTATCCAGATGAACAAGATGGCAAAGAATACTGACATTTTTTTCATGATGATGCTTATTGGTTATGATTGATTTTGCTGGTTCTTACAGTGAAAAAAATAGAGAACCAAAAGTACAATGCGGTCGTACTGAAGCAATCATAAGTATATAAGACATCCTTACTTATCAGATAGGAGAATAGTAGGACATCAGATGCCCCGCATAAACTCCACCAGGTCGGTATCAGAAGAGATGTTCATCTTCTTGCGGAGGCGCTGCCGTCCTTTGTTGATCCCTGCAATGGAGATATTGAGAAGGTTAGCTATTTCTTTGGTACTGAGGTTCAGGCGAAGGTAAGCACAGAGCTTCAGGTCATATTGGGTGAGGTCCGGACATGCTTTTTCGAGCTTTGAGAAGAATCCGGGATGGACTTCCTGGAAGTGGAGCTTGATCTGTTCCCATCCCTGGTCGGAGTCAAGATTATCGTGAACCATCTTCCGGAGATTATCAATCTCCTGGTTCAGGTCATTCGGTTTGATATTCCGGATCTTTTCAAGTTCAAGATTGATCTGCGATAACGTCTCATTTTTCTGAAGCATCTGAAACATGAGTGTGGATAATTCCCTGCTTTTGTATTCGAGTTTTTCAAGCTGAAGTCGGTTCAGTTCCTGTTCGGCAAAGATCCGTTCTTCCAATCGCTCCTGTTCCACTGCCTTTGTTTTCCCGGATATCTCCTTGAGTTTTTTCTCATGATCAAGTAAAACAATGTTCTGGCTGAGCAGCTTACTTTTCATCTTTAAGGAGTAGAATAGCAAAAACATACTGACAATCAATGCAATCACAAGTAAAGAAAGCATGAAGATGGCAGTATTCTTGGCTTTGTTCTTCTCTTCCTTGAGTTGCAGTTCCTGTTTGAGGATCTTGTTTTCCTGTTCTTTTCTTTCGGTCTCAAACCTGGTTTGCACTTCGTTGATATTCTTAATATTCGATTCGTTCAGGATTGAATCCTTCAGGACGGTATAGCTTTTCAGCTGCTCCAGGGATTTTCGATAATCACCATTTTGCTCGAAAATTTCAGCCAGGATCAGTGCATTATCAGCGAGAAACGGCTTTAATTTCATGCTTTTGGCCAGCTCATTACTCCTGGTCAGATAATGGATTGCCTCCTTAAACCTTTTCTGCTTCCCGTAGGCAGCTCCGATGGATTGATAGACCTGTACCAGTCCCCGATGATCATTGATCTTTTCCTTGATCTTAGCTGCTTTCAGATAATAGGTAACCGCTTTGGAAAAGGTCTGCATCTCTTCATATACAACCCCGATATTGTGCAGTTGGTTGGATTGCCAGTCGAGTGCTCCGGTCTCTTCGCTTATTTTCAGCGCTTTTGTGTAATAATCGAGGGCTTGGGGATACTGTTTCTTGATCTTGCTGATGATCGCCAGGTTGTTATAGGAGGCGGAAAGTCCATCCTGATCATTATTTTGTTCACGGATTTCAAGAGATCGCCGGTAATATTCGGCAGCCCGATCATAATTTCCGATCTTCTTGTAGACTGTTCCTATATGATCCAATGTCTTGGCCTGGTTCTTTAGATTTCCTTTTTCTTCCTGCAGTTCCAGCGCTTTCTGGTAGGCGGTGATGGCCTCCAGGTAATTTCCTGTCTGCAGATTGATGTACCCAAGGTTCAGGTAGATGGCGGATTTGGATCCTTGAGCCCCAGGCTGATCTGTCCACCTGAGCGCTTCCTGCAGATATTCTTTGGCTTTCTCAAAATGTCCAAGATCCCGAAGTCTGGAAGCAATTTTGTTGTTTATCTCAGCCTTTATGGAATCATTTGCCACAATCAGTTCCTTTTCAAGGCTGTCAATGATAAGCAAATCTCGATGGTTCTGTGACCCTGCTCCATTACATACAACCGACAGGAGGAAAAAGGCCATGGGGATAACCAACCTGATCTCAGGCAGATGGAAAGAATGGGTCACATGATAAAGCAGGAAGTTCACAAGACCGAACGATTTTTGACGAAAATACAAAAAGATCTTACTCCACCAGCATGTCTATGTGGTCATTAGCAGAAAATCTTTTGGGTTACTGAGGAGACATGGATCAAACAAGCTAGTTGACTATTTCCCTTTGCTTTTTGATCTCCTCATAGGCTGCGTTTATCTTTTGGAACTTTTCTGTTGCAGCTTTCCGGATATCTTCGCCCAGGTGGGCTACTTTATCGGGATGGTGCTGAACGGCGAGGCGGCGATAAGATTTTTTGATCTCGTCATCGGTAGCACTGGATATGACTTCCAGTATTTCGTAGGAAGAATGGAGATCCTTGATGAACATGGCCCGGATAGAGCGATATTCTTCCCTTGGGATGCCCAGATTTTCTGATATCCGTTCAATGGTTTCCACTTCCTTTGGATGGTAGCGACTATCTGCCTGTGATATACCAAAGAGGAAATGGATCAATTGAAGACGTGAGGGGTATTCCATGAAATTTCTGATCTGGGCACAAACATCCTGGATCTGGTAATCCTGCTTCAGCACCTCACGCAATAAAAGGAGTTGTTGTGTTGCTTCATCAACACCAAACTGTCTGATCAGAAAATCTCTCACATAATCCAGTTCCGATTTCAGTACCTTTCCATCTGCTTTCATAACGGCGGCCGAGAGGATCAGCAAGCTAACATGAAAGTCGCCCCGTTGGGTAGTCTGGAGCCCTTCTTTTGAAAAGCTTACACCGTCAAACATCGAACCCAGTGCAAATCCCAAAATGGCGCCAATGGGGCCGCCAAAGGCCCACCCGAGCCCACCGCCGATCCATTTTCCAAGTCGTATTTTCACCTCTTTTTGATTTGATTTTTTCTTTTTGAACAGGCTGGTAATCACGAACACTGCAATGGCAAGGACAAGCAGTGTTCCGATGATGCCGATGATATCCATGTTATCCGATTTTCTCGCTTAGCGGGACATTGAATTCTTCAACCATCCGGATGCCAAGCTTCTCGAGGTTTTCGAGCACCGGTTGATAGATTCCTCTGATAACAGGAATGTGAACTCCTTTTTCAGCTATTTCGCCTTTCAGGATCATCTCCACTCCGATGGCTGCGGGTAAGGCGACCGTTCTTGCAACAGATGTATCATCATCGGGATCTCCGAAATCAAGCATGGTCGAGCGGATCAACTCCTTTTTACCATCGGGATATGTTGCCAGGAAAAGGTGCATCATGGCGACCATATCACGTTCTCCGGGTGCAATCATCATGCGGGAGATCATCAGGTCGGAGGTGATCTCGAAGGGGGTATCTTCTTTCCGGTTCATGGGTTCATTGCTGAATAAACCCAGCCATTCCATGGCGTTCAGCGCATGGGCATGAACATCCAGGTGAAGGAAAGAAGCCGTTTTTTTTCTGATATCAGATGGGTTGTTACTACCGATCAATCTACCCACAAAACCGGCGTAAGAAAGTCCGGTAAAATCCTGTTTTTGTCCGGATACCAGTTGGCAGGCTTTGATGGCATCCAGTGATTCGCACCATCCCGGATACCGGAATGTACCGCGGTACATGGTGTTTACCTCCCTGACCCCGTAAATCTCGATATACTGCATGGAATCGCGGTTAGGATAAATCTCCAGCTCCCCTACCCCGCTGAAATTGGTGACCAGGGGGTTCTTGAAGAGATCGGTGGTAGGGATATCTGTGATCTTGCCCTGGCGAAGATATTTCGCATCGTTATTGCTGGCCATGACGACGCCCTTGGGGCTCCAGGAGAATTTGTACCGGAAGGGATTATCGGCACATTCAGGCGCAGGAAGTGCACCGCACAGGGAATAGAATTCATGTATCTTACCTTCTTTGCTGTGGACATGATCGATGATCCGCATGGCGGACATGTGATCAATCCCGGGATCGAGCCCGATCTCATTGAGGATGATGATCCCCCGCTGTCTTGCTTTCTGATCCAGGGCACGCATCTCGGGCTTGACATAGGATGTGGTCACCATATTTTTTCCCTTCTCCAGGCATATCTCAGCAACCATGACGTGAAAAGTATATGGCAGTAAGCTCACCACGAGGTCATGGGAGTCGATCATCCCTGCAAGGCTATTTTTATCATCGGCCTCCCAGAAAATGACTTTTCCGGCAGGATGGCCGTCAACCATTTGTTGCGCCCGGTCAGGGGTATTGGAAGCAATGGTCAGGGAATAACCCTTCCCCAAAAGATATTTAACCATGGGAGGAACAACGAGTCCGGCGCCAAGAATCAGGATATTTTTACTCATCATTTCAATTTTTTCAGGCTGCGAAATTAGCAGGTTTTATCTTTGGTTGTATGGGATCAGGGTATTAACTTCGCGGATCAAAGCAAATGAGCGGGATGAATGCCGGCTAAAGGTCGAATAAAGGCTTTTCGGGTGGAAGTCAAGGATTGGCGTTGAAAAAAAAACTTCCGAAATTTGCTGTTGATAGAATATTTTTAATTTTGCGGCTGTTGATCAACCATCTGGATTATTACCAAACAAAGAAAGACTTAAAATGGAAGAACTCGAGAACCATGACAGGGACCACAGCGAAATCCACTCTGTATCTGTCAGGGCAGGAAAAAGAACCTACTTTTTTGATGTCAAAGCCACGATCTCTGAAGAGTATTATCTAACCATCACCGAAAGCAAGCGGAAGTTCAGCAATGAACAGGGAAAATTCTTCTATGAAAAGCACAAGATCTTTTTATATAAGGAAGATTTTGAAAAGTTTGCCAATGGTCTGAAAGAAGCCATTGCTTACATCGAAGCCAACCAGAAAGGAGGAATCACAGAGCGCAGACCGCATATTCCGAAATCCAGGGAAAGCAGCTCTGTAACATTTGAAGATCTGGGGGCTGAAGCTGTTCCTCCACCAGATGAGGATTAGTCCATCGCATTGTTTCTCAACTGAGCATTGATGTTCTGATCATAACGTCAGAAGCGATGCTGATATGGTTACCCGTAATAATTCGAGCGTATTTATTTGGGAAAATCCAATTTGTTGATAAGTATGGATATTTTCATCATCCCGAAAAATGCAGGAAAATGATACCTTTGCCGGTGAAAATAAAGGCGTGAAAGGGTAAGTCATCTCATGGCAAAAGTTATTTCAGTTACCAATCAAAAAGGGGGTGTTGGAAAAACCACCACCACGATCAACCTTGGAGCAGGACTGGCTGTCCTGGAGAAAAAAACACTGGTCATTGATGCCGACCCACAGGCCAATGCCACCTCGGGTCTGGGTCATGATCCAAAAAATATCAAGACGAGCATCTATGAGTGTATCATGGATGATATCGACCCTACCCACATCGTCCTGGAGACCACCACACCCAATCTCGACCTGATCCCTGCCCATATTGATCTGGTCGGTGCGGAGATTGAGATGATCAACATGCCCAACAGGGAAAAGATGCTGAAGAAAGTCATTGAAAAGATCAGGCATTTATACGACTACATCATCATCGATTGTTCTCCTTCGCTTGGACTTGTTACGGTGAACGCGCTCACAGCCTCCGATTCGGTGATCATTCCGGTGCAGTGTGAATATTTTGCACTGGAAGGCCTCGGTAAACTCCTGAACACCATCAAGATTGTTCAATCACGCCTGAATCCTTCCCTGGATATCGAAGGCATTTTGCTGACGATGTACGATTCACGGTTAAACCTGGCAAACCAGGTTGTGGATGAGGTGAAAACACATTTTCAACAGATGGTATTCAAGACAATCATCAACCGGAACACCCGGTTGAGCGAAGCGCCCAGTTTTGGGCAAACCATCATCATGCATGATGTCAGCAGCACCGGCGCCATCAACTACCTGAACCTCGCCAGAGAGATCCTGCAAAAACATCTTGCCATTCAAAAGGCCGGGGATAATAACCAGATTCCAGCAGCGCATGACAACGAATAAAAAGAAAGCCCTTGGCAGGGGGTTGAGTGCCATTTTAGCCAGTCCGGATACAGACATTACCTCCCGTGATATTTCAGGGGATTTTGTGGCCGGCGCCGTGGCCAATATTCCTCTGGACAAAATCGAGCCGAACCCATTCCAGCCACGGGAAGGGTTTGACATGGAACCCCTCAAAGAACTTGCCCAGTCAATCATCAGCCAGGGAATTATTCAACCCCTAACGGTCAGGAAACTGGGCTATGACAAGTACCAGATCATTGCCGGTGAACGTCGCTTCAAGGCTGCGAAAATTGCAGGCCTCGCATCGGTTCCCTGTTTTATCCGGGTTGCCAATGATGAGGAGATGCTGGAGATGGCCCTTATCGAAAACATTCACCGGGAAAACCTCAACCCGCTGGATATTGCTATCAGCCTGCAGCGCCTGATAGATGAATGCAACCTTCGTCATGAGGAGGTCAGCGAAAAGATCGGAAAAGAACGTTCCACTGTCACCAATTACCTCCGGCTTCTTAAGCTCCCGGCCGAAATTCAGGCTGCTATCCGGGATCAGAAAATCACCATGGGACATGCCCGTGCCCTTATCAACATTGAAGACGCAACATCCCAGCTCGGTTTGCTGGATACCATCTTTAGGAAAAAACTCTCGGTCAGGCAGGTGGAAGAATTGGTCAGACAACTGAAAGACTATTCTCCCCTTCCCAAACGGATCATCCAGAGACATCTCCCGGAAAGTGCAGCGTTGCAGCAAACACAGCTCAGGGAGAAGTATCGCACCGACATAGAAATACGCATCTCACGCAAAGGAAAAGGGAGCATTGTTTTCCCGTTTCAATCAGAAGAAGAGCTGGATCAGTTGATCAACAACCTGAACAGGTAAGACCGCACCGCTTCACGTTTATCTCAAACACATAATGGATCAGGAAACCAACACCCTTCATTTTCATCAAAAAGGATATTGGTTTATTTTTACCTTACTCCTGACCGGTTTCCTGCTCCTCTTCCACAACACTTCTGCCCAAAAGAAAGAGAAATACGACAGCCTGTTCATTGCAAAACACTCTCCCACACGAGCAACAGTGATGTCGGCGCTTTGCCCGGGGCTGGGACAGATATATAACAAGAAATACTGGAAACCCCCCATCATATATGCCGGATTTGGCGTTCTGACCTATTTCGCCATCACCAATACACAGGAATACCAGAAATTCAGAGGAGCATATAATTGCAAGATCAACAATGACTCTACCAGTAAATATTTTGAACTGGCGAGTAAATATGAAGAAAAATCTCTTTTAAGCGCCAGGGAATACTACCGCAGAAATCTGGAGGTCACCTATTTGTTATGCGCCGTTTTATATGTTTTGAATATCGTAGATGCTTCAGTGGATGCGCATCTGCTTACATTTGATGTCAGTGACAAGCTGGCTATCCGGATTGACCCGATCATTCCCCAGGTTAATCCGGTTATGCAGCCAGGAAATGCCGGATTAAGAGTCTCATTTAATTTTTAAACCCGATGAAGATCGCACTCATAGGATATGGAAAGATGGGCACGGAGATGGAACGAATGGCCATCAAGAAGAAACACGAGATCTCGGCCATTATAGACTCCGAGGAGGACTGGGAAAAATCGCGGGATGCACTCGCCAGCGCCGATGTGGCCATTGAGTTTTCGACGCCTGAAACCGCGCAGGCCAATATACTCCGTTGCTTTGATCTGAATATTCCCGTCGTTTCAGGAACAACAGGCTGGCAAAAAGAGCTCGAAAATGTGCGGAAAATCTGCCTGGAACGCAACCAGGCGCTATTCTTCTCCACCAACTTCAGCATCGGGGTGAACGTCTTCTTCGAAGTCAATAAATTGCTGGCACAACTGATGTCAAAGTATCCCGAATATGAAATCTCGATAGAAGAAATTCATCACATCCAGAAGCTCGATACTCCCAGTGGAACGGCCATAAAACTGGCTGATGACATCATTCAGAACATCGGGCGGAAAGAGAAATGGGTTAAAGCCGCTACTGGGAATCCGGAAGAGGTGCCTGTTAAATCTGTGCGAACGGAAGATGTTACCGGCACCCATTCTGTATCCTACGAATCAGCCGTTGATATCATCGAAATCCGGCACACCGCCAAAAACAGGATGGGTTTCGTGCTGGGGGCATTATCAGCAGCCGAATGGATCATTGGCAGGAAAGGATTTTTCGGTATGAAGGATATGTTATAGGCAATTTCACAATCTTTAACAGTTGAAATATAACTTCAGCAAATTAATCACGTTTGAATAGCTAAAATTCATACTATGAGCATCTATCTCATTCTCATGATCGTTTTTTCCATTGCCACCCTGGTCGGATTATGGAAAATCTTTGAAAAGGCAGGAAAACCGGGTTGGACGGTTCTGGTACCTTTTTATAATCTGTATATCTGGCTGAAGATCATTCGTAAACCGATATGGTGGTACATTTTCCTGTTGATCCCTTTCATCAACGTATTCATGATCCTGCTGATGATCGTGGAGTTGGTCAAATGCTTCAAAAAATACGGTCTGGGTGCCCAGGCATTGGGCGCGGTGTTTCCCTTCGCCTACCTCCCATACCTTGGATTCAGCAAGGAAGAGACTTATCTGGATCCCCTGAAACGGCCGGTAATAAAAAAGTCAGCCTTAAGAGAGTGGGTGGATGCCATCATTTTTGCCGTTATTGCAGCCTCGATCATCAGGATATTCCTGATCGAAGCTTACACAATCCCGACCTCATCCATGGAAAAGTCTCTGCTTGTCGGGGATTATCTGTTTGTGAGCAAGATCAGCTTCGGCCCCAAAGTGCCCAACACCCCCCTCTCCTTTCCTTTTGTGCACCATACACTTCCGCTAACCAAAGAGACTAAATCCTATGTCGAGTGGATCAAGCTGCCTTATAACCGTTTTCCAGGGTTGTCAAAAATCAAGAACATGGATGTGGTTGTTTTCAACTATCCTGATGGAGACACCTTGTGTACAGCTTTCCAGAGCAATGCGTCTTATTACGCACTGATCAAACAGTTCGGCAGAGACGCCGTTTGGAATAACCCGAGCTATTTCGGGAATGTCATCGCCCGGCCGGTCGACAAGCGGGAAAACTTCATCAAAAGATGTATCGGCATCCCCGGAGATACGATCGTGATCCGCGATCAGGTGGTGCTGATCAACGGACAAGAAGAAAAAAACCCAGGCAGTAAGGAATATAAATACCTGGTTCGTACCGATGGAAGCACCATCAACAAGAACAAACTGGATAAGTTGAATGTTACAGAATATGGGTTGGTCGACAATATGGGCACCTATGAGATGACCCTGACCGATCAGGCTGCTGAAGCCATCAAGAGTTACGCCAATATACGGCAGATTGAACGACTCCACCAACCTGCCAACGCATGGGATCCCAATATTTTTCCTTTCGACTCGGCTTATCATTGGAACGTTGATAATTATGGCCCCATTGTCATACCAAAGAAAGGGGTAACGGTTCCCATCAACCTCCAAAACCTGTGTCTTTACAAACGGATCATTGATGTGTTTGAAGAAAACGACCTGGCGGTGAATGATGGAAAGATCTTCATCAATGGGAAAGAGAGCAATTCCTATACATTCAAGATGGATTATTACTGGATGATGGGTGATAACCGGCACAACTCAGCCGACTCCCGGTTCTGGGGTTTCGTTCCGGAAGACCACGTGGTTGGGAAGGCGGTATTTGTTTGGCTTTCTCTGGATCCCAACAAGTCCATTTTCAGCGGAAAGATCAGGTTTAACAAGATATTCCGGCTAATCAAATAAATCGTAATTTTGCAGACAGTCAGACATTTTCCAATTCATTAACAAGTACAAAATCATGAAAAGATTATTTTTATTTCTGGTGCCGGTCATGGCATTTTTCCTGCAGGCATCTGCCTTTGCCGCACCACCAAAGCCTTTTGAAGGGGTTATCACGTACAAGATATCCTATCCTGGACTTGACCTGCCGGCAGAACAACAGGGGATGCTCCCAAAACTTCTGATTGTCAAGATAAAAGGGACAAAATCAAGATCTGAGATAAATACCCCTATGGGCGACCAGATCGAGATCACGGATTATGTTGCCAAAACCAAAGTTGGTCTTATAGACGTCATGGGACAAAAATACGCCGTTAAAACTAACAAGGAAGCGATTGAAAAGGAGATGAAGGAACAGGGTACCGCAACGGTGCAGCTAACAAATGAAACCAAGGAAATTGCGGGATACGTCTGTAAAAAAGCCCTCATCAACATTAATGAAGACGGGGTCGAATCGACCATGACAGTGTATTACACCTCAGAGATCGGAAATAAAGAGGCCAACTTCGACAACGCCTATTTCAAAGATATTGATGGTGCACTGCTGGAGTTCCAGATGAAGTCCCCGCAATTCGCCATGGAATTCACTGCTACAACGGTTGAGAAAAAAACCATTTCCTCCAATGAATTTGTAATCCCGGAGGGTTACAAGATCACAACAGAAGAAGAGCTGAAGGAGTTATTCGGCGGAATGGGTGAAGAATAAATAACATTTCATGCCGAAGCCAACCAACCAGTTAAAGGAAAAGAGCCCTGAACAGGTTGTTGAACCTGTAAAGAAAAAATCCAGGAAAAAGCAAACCCCTGAGAATAAGCAAAAACGGGGCAGGCGGCTATATGTGATTGCCGGCCTGTTTCTGATTCTTTTCAGCCTGTTTCTGTCGCTCTCGATCATTTCCTATTTTTTTAACTGGCGACAGGACGACAGTTTCAACACTTTGCTTTTCAACAATTTTTCCTTTTCAGGTTTGTTTGATGGCGAAATAGACGTAGGCAACTGGATGGGAAAACTGGGTTCCCTGCTGGCATACCTTTTCATCCGGCAGGCCTTTGGAGTCTCCGGATTCCTTATTGTCCTGCTTCTCTTTTTGGCTGGATTCAGGCTATTCTTCAAGAGATGGTTGTTCAGTTTCCCCAAAACTGCCGGGTATAGCCTGTTCGGACTGGTCTGGTTGTCGTTGTTCTTCGGATTCATCCTTCCATCCAATGATCTGCTTTCAGGTATCGTTGGTAATCGGTTGAATTTCTGGCTGGATAATTTCATTGGCAAGATCGGCACCGGACTGGTCGTCTTTTTCACCGGACTTAGCTTTCTGATCGTTGTTTTCAATCTTTCTTTTGACTGGAAAAAACGGGAAAAAGTTCAAGTTCAAGATCAAGTTCCAGTTCAAGATGAAGAGTTGGATAATCTATCTGAACCGGAACCGGAACTTGAACCTGAACTTGAACCTGAACTTGAACCGGAGCTTGAAATCGTCACATCTCCGGAGACTGTGGTTGAAAAAACGCCATTACCCGATCCCGAACCTCCGGTTGAACACCATACAGTCGATGAACCGTATGATCCGACACTTGATCTGAGAGGTTACAAATTTCCACCGCTCTCCCTGCTGAATGACTACAGCAAAGAGCCGCTCAACATCAACAAAGAGGAGTTGGAGGCCAATAAGCAGCGGATCATTGAGACACTTAAGCATTATTCCATTGGTATCCAGAAATTCAAAGCCACTGTCGGCCCAACGGTAACGCTCTATGAAATTGTTCCGGAGTCGGGGATCAGGATATCCAAGATCAAGAACCTTGAGGACGATATTGCGCTGAGCCTGTCGGCCATTGGGATCCGGATCATCGCACCCATTCCGGGCAAAGGAACCATCGGCATTGAAGTCCCGAATCAGAAATCGGAAATCGTCACCATCCGTTCGATCCTTGATTCGGACCGGTTCAATAGCAGCACCTTCGACCTTCCGATAGGCTTGGGCAAGACGATTGCCAATGAGCCGTTCATTGCCGACCTGACCAAGATGCCGCATTTGCTGATGGCCGGCGCCACCGGGCAGGGAAAATCGGTGGGCTTGAATGCCATCATCACTTCCCTCCTTTACAAGAAGCATCCTTCCCAGCTTAAATTCGTGCTGATAGATCCCAAAAAGGTTGAATTGACGCTCTTCTCCAAGATCGAAAGACATTTTCTTGCCAAATTACCTGACCTGGAAGAAGCCATCATCACCGATACGCGCAAGGTGATCCGCACGCTCAACTCGCTGGTTATTGAAATGGAGAGCAGGTACGACCTGTTGCAGGATGCCCAGGTGAAGAACATCAAAGAGTACAACCAGAAATTCATTGCCCGGAAATTGAAGCCGAACGATGGGCATCATCATCTCCCGTTCATTGTATTGATCGTAGATGAATTTGCCGACCTGATCATGACGGCCGGCAAGGAAATTGAGACTCCTCTGACCAGGCTGGCTCAATTGGCACGTGCAACGGGTATTCACCTGATCATCGCCACCCAAAGACCTTCGGTGAATATCATTACCGGAACGATCAAAGCCAACTTCCCGGCCAGGATGGCTTTCCGCGTCATCTCCAAGATCGATAGCCGGACCATCCTCGACACCGGTGGAGCAGATCAACTGATCGGACGGGGTGATATGCTGCTGTCAACCGGCAGTGACCTGCTGCGGCTGCAATGCGCCTTCGTCGACACCCCTGAAATTGAACAGATCACTGAGTTTATCGGATCCCAACGGGGTTACCCCTCAGCATTCTCGCTTCCTGAATATTATGATGAAGAGACGGAGCCCAATAAAGACTTTGATCCGAACCAAAAAGATGAATATTTCGAAGAAGCTGCACGCATCGTGGTGAGAGCCCAGCATGGATCCACATCCCTGCTGCAGCGAAAACTTAAACTGGGTTACAACCGGGCCGGACGCATCATCGACCAGCTTGAAGCTGCCGGCGTGGTGGGGCCTTTTGAAGGAAGCAAAGCCAGGGAGGTCAAGATCAAGGATGAGGTCACCCTGGAACAACTGCTTTCAACCATGAAAGAATGATATTTTGAAAACCTGCCTATGAAAAAGCTTTTTCTATTCATTGCCTTCCTGATCCCCCTGGTAGCCATCTCCCAAATGGTAGTCCTGGCGCAAAAAGACAGCAAGGCCACTGCACTGCTTGATCAAGTGAGCAAAAAGACGAAATCCTTTAAAACCCTGAAAGTTGAGTTCTCCTACAACATGGAAAACAAACAAGCCAAGATCAAGGAATCAAAAAAAGGAACTTTGCTGCTTCAGGGCGACAAATACAAGCTGGACATTGCCGGGCAAATAGTGATCTGTGATGGGAAGACCGTATGGACCTATATCAAAGATGCCAATGAAGTGCATATCAATGAAGTTGGAACCGATGAGGATGCCTTTACCCCATCCCGGCTCCTGAGTTCCTACAACCAGAACTACAAATCCAAAATGGTCAAAGCCAAAAACGAAGGAGAGGCATCTGTGGAACTTATCCCGCTGAAAGGAAAAAATTACACCAAAGTGATCCTGACGGTTGACAAAGAGCAGTTGCAGGTCAAACGATTCATCATTTACGACAAAGTGGGGAATGTTTTCTCTTATGTCATCACTAAGTTTTCTCCAAATCCTTCCCTAAACGTCAATGAGTTTACGTTTAACAAGGCGGATTATCCGGATGCCGAAATCATCGACATGAGGTAGTTTCATTCCTTATGATTTTCCACAAGTGTGATCGTACGGAAGAGTTGAAAGTCATTGCGGCGGAGATCCGGCGACAGGTGATCCTCAGCCTTGCTGAGGCTGGTTCCGGCCATCTCGGAGGCTCACTTGACCTCGCAGATATCTTCGCCGTTCTCTGGTTCCATACCTTACAGCACGATCCACATAACCCTCACTGGGAGGAGCGCGACAGACTCATCCTTTCCATTGGACATGTGGCTCCGGTTTTATATGCCAGTCTTGCCTTGAGTGGATATTTCCCGGTAGAAGAACTGGCTACCCTCAGAAAACTGGGATCCAGACTTCAGGGCCACCCGGGAAAAGATCATGGATTGCCGGGTCTGGAGGCATCCACCGGATCGCTGGGACAAGGTCTGTCACTTTCTGTAGGCCTCGCCCTGGGTGCGAAAATCAGTCACAAGGAATGTAAGACCTTCTGCATCCTCGGTGACGGTGAACTGCAGGAAGGTTCGGTCTGGGAAGCGGCCATGAGCGCGGCCCATCATCAATTGGGAAACCTTGTCGCGGTTGTCGACAGAAATGGGGTGCAAATTGATGGAACCACCTCCCATGTAATGAAACTGGAACCCCTGGCGGATAAATGGAAAGCTTTTGGCTGGCAGGTGGTAGAATGTGACGGACATGACCACCAGGCGCTGATGGAAGCTCTCTGCCCTGCCCGGGAACCTCATCAGCAACCCAAGGTAATCATTGCCCGGACGGTGATGGGCAAGGGGGTTGCAAGCATTGAAGGCGATTACCGGTGGCACGGAAGAGCACCTTCGAAGGAAGAGGCAGAAAAATTCTTAGAGGAACTCCAGCATGTATCTCAATAGAGGAAATAAAGCCACCAAGACCGGTTTCGGGGAAGGGGTTCTGGAAGCCGCCAGGAAAAATCCACAGGTCGTTGGAATCGGCGCTGATATTACAGCTTCAGTGGGAATGAACCTGTTTGCAGATCAGTTTCCTGACCGGTTCTTCTCGTTGGGCATTGCAGAACAAAACTGCGTGGGTGTTGCCTGTGGACTGGCCATGACTGACAATATCCCGGTTTTTTCCACGTATGCCGTTTTTGCTGCGCTTCGGGCAGCCGATCAGATCAGGGTCTCACTCTGTTACAACAACCTTCATGTGGTGATCGGTGGCGCTCATGCCGGCATCTCTGTGGGTCCCGACGGAGCCACCCACCAGGCTTTGGAGGATATCGCCATCATGCGGGTTTTACCCAATATGACGGTGCTCTCACCCTGCGATGCCACACAGGCCAGGATCATGACCATTCAAGCCATCAACCAATGTACTGCTCCTGTTTACATCCGTTTTGGCCGGGAACCGGTCCCTGACTTTACAAATGATTCTGTTCCTGTTGAGATAGGGAAAGCCCGGCTCATGAATCCGGGTAACGACCTGACGATCATCGCCACCGGGCACATGGTATGGGAAGCACTGGCGGCAGCTGAAATACTTAAGGAAAAAGGTGTTGGTGCAAGGGTCATTAATATGCATACCATTAAGCCATTAGACCAGGACATCATTATCCAGTCAGCCGGGGAAACCGGGCGGATCATTACGGTGGAAGAGCACCAGATGACCGGTGGCCTGGGAGGGGCAGTAGCGGAAGTATTATCACAACAACACCCTGTTCCGCTTCAGATCATTGGCATGCCAGACCACTTTGGCGAATCGGGAAAACCTGCAGAACTACTGGAAAAATATGGACTTTCTGCCCAAAAGATAGCCGAAAGCACTACCCATTTCCTTATTTCACGGTAAACCGGCTAATCCATTCCACCCATTTCGGGAAACCCTCACCGGTGAGCGCCGACAATTGGATTGTATCGATATCAGGATGAATATGGTGAATATTACTTTTCAACGCACCCATATCGAGCCGGATGTGGGGTAAAAGATCTGTTTTATTGATGACACACAGATGAGACGAACGGAACATGTATGGATACTTTAAAGGTTTGTCCTCCCCTTCTGTGGTGCTGATTATCAGTACCCTCCGGTATTCACCCAGATCAAAGAGCGAAGGGCAGACCAGATTTCCAACATTTTCAATAAAAACGATTGAACCTTCGGGAGGGTTAAGGATTTTTAAAGCCCGTTCAACCATCGAAGCATCCAGGTGACAACCCGTACCGGTGTTTATCTGCACCGCCTCCGCCCCTGCTTTCGCCACCCGTGCCGCATCCAACTCACTCTGCTGATCGCCTTCTATAACAAAGACTTTTCTTTTACTGGTGAGGATCTGAATGGTTTTTTCCAGTAACGTTGTTTTCCCGCTCCCGGGAGAACTTACGAGATTCAGGCACAGGATGCCCTTTGCCTCCAGAAATCCCCTGTTCTTTGCCGCAACGAGATTGTTGTGATACAATACATCTTTCTCCAGGACAATCCTCCTCGACTGAGCCTCCTCATGGTGGTGATGAGGTAACCCAAGCCGGTGAGCCTTGTCATGGTCGGTTTCCTGCTTCTGTGACTCCAGGCCATCTTTCTTCAAAGCATCCTCCTGCCCCACCTTCCTGATGGTGAGTTCATCATGTTCTCCGCATCCACATGTTTCGCACATATTTTCAAGTTTTAATCGACAAGCATTGATTTGATTAGAATATCCGTTCCACCAGGTACTACTGACAAACACAACGTAACATTGCCTCTCCCGGCCTCTTTAAGCGCCAGAGAAAGTGTAAATTCAAAAACATCCCGATCCACACATGACCCCTCTCCAATCTCGATCTCCATTTCGCGGAGTGCAGTCGCTGCCGCTTTTTTCATCTCCTCCTCCGCCAGGCTGATCACTTCCGCTGCCAAAGTTAATTCATGCATGTTGATGCGATTAACAGATTCGTGGTAACTGGTCGCCGCTGAGCATGTCGAGATAACGCTGGGATCCTGTTTGTGTTTGAAGGATGACACGGCCGGGGTTATTTCGCGTTATTGTTCCAATGTCTGCTGCCAAGCGACCATATTGGTCCTTCCGGAGAACATGCAAGGCTTTCAATGCATCTCCCGGGCGAACGATGATGACTGCCTTTCCTTCATTGGCAATATACAAGGGATCAAATCCCAGGAGCTCACAAAAGCCCCTCACGGCGCTTCGACAGGGGACCTTTTGTTCGTTCACTGAGATGCCAAGGCTTTTTCCTTCCACCGCTTCCCCCAACACCGTAGCAACTCCGCCTCTCGTCGCATCCCGCATAAACGTGATGTCAATTCCGGCTTTCAGAAGTCTTTGGATCATGTGATTCAGGGGGGCGCAATCAGACCGCACCCTGATTTGCATATTAAAGCCTTCCCTGGCTGCCATGACCGCCGTTCCATGATCCCCGACATATCCGGTCACGATTATGTGATCACCTGGTTTCATTCGCTTTCCGGTAGCAATCGGAATTTGTTTCAGACCAATGGTTCCAATGCCAGATGTGGAGATGAATATCTTATCGCATTTTCCTTTATGTACAACCTTTGTATCTCCGGCAACAATCTTAACGCCTGCTTCTGCTGAGGCTTTGGCCATGCTCTTCACAACCCGGATCAGATCTGTGACCGGAAATCCCTCTTCGATGATGAAAGAGGCACTGAGGAATAACGGTTTTGCCCCGGTCACCGCCAAATCATTAACAGTTCCGCACACCGCCAGTTTTCCAATATCCCCTCCCGGAAAAAAAATTGGGTCCACCACGAAAGCATCAGTTGTAAAAACCAGTTTTTGATTCGGAACATCGATCCTGGCCGCATCTGTTTTCTCCGAGAGTATTGAATTGTCGAAGTACCTCATGAAGATTTCATGAACGAGGGTGGCCATGCTTTTTCCCCCGCTTCCGTGCTTAAGCAATATTTTGTCTGTTCTGATCATGTGGCATATTTATAGGCTGCAGCACAGGCTCCTTCTGATGAGACCATGCAAGCGCCGACAGGATCATCCGGGGTGCATTTTTTAGCGAAGAGTCTGCAGTCAGCGGGCGCCTGCAGCCCTTTAAGGATGTTTCCGCAGATACAGCCTTTGGGTTCCGGCGATTCTTTCATTTTCAACGGAAAACGGAGGTCAGCATCAAACGTGGAAAATGCTTTTCTGATCCGCAAACCACTTTCAGGGATGACCCCAAAACCACGCCATGGCTCATCCGCCGGCGAAAAAACCTGACGCATGCGTTCCTGTGCAATTGTATTTCCTTCAGATTTGACAACCCGTTTGTATTGTACCTCAACCCTGGGGGTACCACTTTCTACTTGTCTTACCAGCAGGAGGATTGAATGGAGAATATCAGCCGCTTCAAATCCCGAAACGACCACCGGAATGTGAAAGTTTTCCACAATGGGTTGGTACATCCTGGTGCCGGTAATGGCGCTCACATGTCCGGGGGCGATGTACCCGTTGATCCGGATACCTTCATGGATCAACTGCTGCATGACCGGGGGCATCACCTTATGAGCGCTCAGGAGGCTAAAATTCACCAGACCTGATTTTTTAGCTTCAATAATAGTGATTGCGCTGGCCGGGGCTGTCGTCTCGAATCCAATCCCCAGGAAAACGACCTGCCTGGTTGGGTTCTCTCGGGCAATTACCACGGCATCCATGGCCGAATAGACCATCCGGACATCCATTCCATTTCCCCGCTCCCGCTCCAGGGAAGAAGATGATCCCGGGACCCTAATCAGGTCGCCATAAGTGGTGATGATCACATCTTTCATTTGTCCGATCCGGATGGCCTTATCGATGTAGATCCGGCTTGTAACACAGACCGGGCAACCTGGACCGGAAAGCAGTTTGATCGTTGGAGGCAGCATTTGCCGAATGCCAAACTGATGGATCGCCATCGTATGGCCACCACATACTTCCATGAACTGCACTTCCTTTTTCGAAATTGCATGGATCCTGGAAGAGATGTCTTTCAATAACGTCTGGTCCCGGTATACATCTATATATGGTATCTTTTTCAATCGATATCTTTTTCCTGATCTTCCATTGACAATACTTCTTTAAAGAGACGAATGGTTTCTGCTGCTTCCGCCTCATCAACCTTCTCAATGGCGAAGCCTGCATGGAGGATCACATAATCGCCCGGCAACACCTCATCCAGCAGATCAATGCGAGCCTGATAGGTCACGCCGCCAATCTCAACACCAGCCATGTTCCCATCAACAGAAATAACTTTCGCAGGTACACCTAAACACATCTTTTCAGTTTTTTTGCAGCAATTAATAATTGTCCCATGGCTATCCCCCCATCATTGGAAGGTATCTTTTCATGAGCAAAGACCCGGAAGCCTTTTTTCTCCAGGCATGCCATGGCGTTTTCGAGCAGTATACGATTCTGAAAAGAGCCGCCGGAGAGAACGACCTTTTTCAACCCCGATTCTTTTCCCAGATTCATCACGGTGTCAAAGATAATGGAAACCACAGAACTGTGAAACTTTGAAGAAATTATGGAGACTGGGGTCTTCCGGTCAATATCTTCCAGAACTCCCCTGATCATTGGCCTAAGATCGATGGATTCTCCGATAGTATAATCGTATTTCGCTGTTTCTTGCGCGTGAGCGATGGCCTCCAACTTCATGGGCGCTTCGGCCTGGTATCCGTTTCCCTGGCAAACTCCCGTCAACGCAGCGATGGCATCAAACAACCTCCCTGCACTGCTTGCCAGGGGGCTATTTACCCGATTATCCAGCATGGTCTCGAGAAATGCTTTCTTTTCTCCCGACAGGTTTCTGATAAAAGGTATTTCCAAGTCCTTCCATCTCTTTCCATAGGTGTGATGAAGCCAGGATACCGCCATCCGCCAGGGTTCTTCCGACGCCTTATCACCTCCCGGCATGGGAACATAGTCAAAATGAGCATACCGGGTGTATTTTTCCAGGTCAGCAATAAAAAATTCAGCGCCCCAGATATTTCCATCATCTCCAAGTCCAAGACCATCCATGGCTACCCCTATCACTTCTTCATTCAAACCATGCTCCGCCATGCATGAGGCGATATGGGCATGATGATGCTGTACCGAAATACATGTTACCTTATTTATATAGTCCATCGCATACCTGCTCGATAAATACTCGGGATGGAGGTCATGTACAAGGCAGGTCGGCGAAAACCGGAACAATTTCGAAAACCGTTCAACGGATTCCAGGTAAAATTCAAAGGTTGCAGGATTCTTTATATCTCCGATATGCTGGCTCAGGATGGCCTTATTGCCCTTGCCCATACAGAAGCAGTTGGCAAGTTCGGCGCCGGCAGCGAAAATACCTTCAACCGGGAGCCTGGTCATCACAGGCGAAGGGACAAATCCCCTGGAACGACGGATCACCCGTTCTATTCCGCCCATGATCCTGACAATACTATCATCCGTCCGGTTCACGATCCTGCGGTTATGAACCAAAACGGCATCTGCAATTCCGTCAAATGTATGAAGCGCTTCCGAATTATCAATCATGATCGGGTCGTCACTGATATTTCCACTGGTCATGACCAGTGCAGGCAGCGATAACTCTTTGAATAGCAAGTAGTGGAACGGAAGATAAGGCAGCATCACCCCCAGATCAGAAAGCCCTTTGTTTAAGGCAGGAGACAACGGCTTACCCTTCGGTTCTCTTTTCTGCCTGGCAAGGATGATGGGTCTTCTCCAGGAAGTGATCGATTGGAGGCTTTCCACATCCAGTTCGACATATTCTTTAAGTATTTTCAGATCCCTGAACATCAAGGCAAAGGGCTTCTGATCCCGTCTTTTTCTTCTACGCAATAACCTGACAGCTTTCTCATTGAATGGATCGCATGCCAGGTGAAACCCGCCAAGGCCTTTCATGGCTACAACTTTCCCTTGCTCAAGCATCTTTACCGCTGCCCGGACGATTTCCGGGAGGTCTTTTGTGATGGTTGAGCCGGTGATCAACTCATACACCGGGCCACAATGATTGCAAGCCACCGGCTGAGCATGGAATCTGCGATCAAAAATATCCTGATATTCCGCTTCGCATTGAGAACACATGGGAAACACCTTCATGCTTGTTTTCGCCCGGTCGTATGGCAAGTCATTGATGATCGAGAACCGGGGACCACAATGGGTACAATTAACGAAAGGATAATCCAGCCGGTGAGACTGGGATTTCATATCTGAAAGACAGGCATCACAAACGGCAATATCCGGACTCACCTCGGTTATCTCTTCCGATGTATCCCGGCTGGAAATGATCCGAAAGTCACTGAATGTACTTTCAGACATCTTGGTTGAAGTGACTAAAATCTCTCTGATCTCCGCTGCAGCCGGGGCTTCTGTTCTGATCCCATCAAGAAAATCTTCCATTTTATCGGCTGTTGCGGCAATTTCCATTTCAACCCCATCATTTGTGTTCCGAATCCAACCATTGACCTGATGAATCCCCGCCATCCGGTAAACGAACGGTCTGAAACCAACGCCTTGCACCAGTCCGCTAACCTGGACGTGATATACAATCGTGGGTTTATGATAGGAATCTGGCTTGCTTTTATGTGAAAAAGTCAATCAATGGTAGTTTCATACAAAAATATGCAAAGTATCAGATATCACAACCTGTGGACAATAATTCTGTCAATATTTGCATTATCAGAAAAAATAGTTAGGTTTGCTACCCTAATTCTGTTCGGCTTATGGGTAAACGCCTGAAAGAAGTCTTCTGTGAGAAGTGTCCGGTCGCTGACAAGACACATCTTATCAAGCTTGACAATGCTGATCTTTCCTACCTTAACGACCAAAAAAAGGTACTGAATTTTCGCAAAAGTCAAAAAAAAATCGAGGAAGGAAATAAACCGGCCGGCGTATTTTGTCTAAGGGAGGGAAAATTAAAAGTTTACAAACAAGGCCAGGATCATAAAGATCATATCACGCGATTTCTTTTGCCAGGAGATTTTTTAGGTCTCCGGGCGATCATCAGCGGGAATCCGTATTCCCATTCTGCTGCGGCCATCGAAGATTCCACTGCCTGTTTTATCCCTAAAAGCGATTTTTTCCAACTGATGATCAAGTACCCCGATTTTGCAAGACACCTGATTGAATATCTGAGTAAACTCCTGGAAGAAGCCGAAAAAAAAATGACCAATCTTGCCCAGCTCCCGGTTAAATCAAGGCTGGCTGAAACACTCCTGTTCCTCCATCAAACATTCCATGGCCCTGCCTCTGATCCTTCAGTCGATTACCTCAACCTCACCCGGAGTGATCTGGCCAATATCATTGGAACCGCCCAGGAAACGGTGATACGGGTCCTGGCTGAGTTTCGTGATGACAAGATGATCGCCCTGAAAGGGAGAAAGATCTACATCTTGAACGTTGAGAAACTTCAGAAAATCGCCCTAAATAACGATGATTAAGCCACTTACGCACCATTTCATCTGTCCTCCCATGCCATTCTGAGCGAAGCAATATGTCTCGTTGCCTACTCAGATAATTGTGATTTTTTTTGATTGTTGATAAATTAATCAAAAATCTGATATTTATCATTTTTTAAATAAATAAAAGTATTTTAATTTGTTAATAAATTAACAAAGCATGAAAAAAGCTGGATCAACGGGTGTATTTATCTACAATCCTCCCATAGCCATTCCTTATCCTTTCGACATCACGGAGATAACCTGTTACTTGTCTTCCTTCCCAAATGTCGTCAGGATATGGCAATACCCTGACTTTCCCTGGAGTGAGAAAAACCTGGTGAAAATGATCACAGAACATCAACTGGAAAGGTTGGTGATCGTTGGCGTTTTGTGTGGGACCGTCAAAACCCTGTTTTCCAAAGCCATGACATTGGCCGGCAAAAACCCCCGCCATGTTTACCTTGCCAGTTTTGATGAGTACGGCATTGAATTGACCAAAGACTTAGACCGGGCCAAGTCATTGCTTGCCCATATGATCACCGATATTCCGATGGAAGTCAATCCTGCCGGGATTCAGCCCATCACGCAACCAGCAACCCTGGTTATTGGGGGAGGAATTGCCGGGATCCAGGCGGCGCTGGAGATCGCCTATAGCAACAATACCGTCTACCTGGTTGAAAAAAGCGGAACCATCGGAGGGAAAATGGCAACCTTCGACAAGACCTTCCCAACGCTCGATTGCGCAGCATGTATTCTGACGCCCAAGATGGTGGAGGTCAACCAGCATCCCTTTATCAATTTGATGAGTTACGCTGAAGTTCAGGACATTAATGGCAGTCCGGGAAATTATACCGTAAAAATCCTCAAAAAAGCACGCAAAGTCAATGTTCAAACGTGTATCGGATGTGGCACCTGCGCGGAAAAATGCCCTGCCCAGGAGCCCAGCGAATTCGATTTCGGAACTACCATGCGAAAAGCCATCTACATTCCTTTTCCTCAGGCAGTTCCAAATAAATACATGATCGATGCTGCGTCCTGCATCTATATTAAGAATGGAAAATGCCGTGCCTGTGTAAAAGCTTGTCCGGTACCTGATTGCATCAACCTTGACGAGCAGGATGCAACGGTCGACATCAATGTTGGCAATATCATCGTAGCCACCGGTTACAAACCATTTAATGCTTCACGGATGGCAGAATTTGGCTACGGAAAGTTTCCCAACGTGCTGACATCACTTGAATTTGAAAGGCTGCTGAACGCTTCTGGTCCAACCGGAGGCAATATCCACCTCCGTTCACAGGATAAAAAAGGAAACTGGATTTTCACTGCCGATACACCCAAACCCCATCGCATTGCCATCATCCATTGCGTCGGAAGCCGCGATAAGAAAAACAATAAGTATTGCTCCCGGGTATGCTGCATGTACTCCCTGAAATTCTCCCACCTGGTCATGGAAAAATTATCTGATGCGGAAATCTTTGAGTATTTCATCGATATGCGCTCCTTTGGAAAGGGTTACGAGGAGTTTTATGAGCGGATTAAATCTGAGGAAGTTGAGATCATCCGGGGAAAAACGGCAAAGATTGAAGAAAAGGATGGAAAACTGTTTATACGAGGAGAAGATATCCTTAAAAATGATTTGATCGAGAATGTGGTCGATATGGTGATTCTCTCTGTTGGCCTGGAGCCCTCAGAAGATACCGCCAAACTCAGCGCCATGATGGGCATACCGATATCTGAAGGAGGTTGGTTCAATGAATTATCATACGATATCGAGCCAACTGCCACCATCCGTGGCGGCATCCATCTGGCCGGAACATGTCAGGGTCCCAAGGACATCCCTGACTCCGTTGCCCAGGGATCAGCAGCCGCAGCCAAAGTCATCCGAAGCATCCTCAAAGGAACAGTCTCCCAGGAACATGACTTCATCCCGCAGGAAAAGATCAAATCCTATTTAGCCGAAATTGAAAAATAACAATTATAAAAACAACAACCTATGAGTGTCCGTCTTCAGCCTGAACTCCGCAATCAACTGATCCAATTCGGGATCGGTGACTGGAATGCTTGCTATCATTGTGGTACATGTACGGCCATTTGTCCCCTGTCAGAAAAAGGATTTCTGTTTCCAAGAAACAAGATCCGCCTGATGCAGATGGGTGTGAAAGATGAACTGGAAACAAGCGTAGAACCCTGGCTCTGCTATTATTGCGGCGATTGCACCAAATCCTGCCCCAGAGATGCCAACCCTGGCGAACTGATGATGTCGCTGAGGAGATACCTTACCTCAAAATATGACTGGACAGGTCTCTCCAGGAAATTTTATACATCTGGCGTTTGGGAATTGGGATTTATCCTTGTCTTTGCAGCTTTGGTGGTGATCGCTTTCCTCTTCCTGCTCCCTGCTTATGGGTTTAAATTCACTACCGAACTCACCGCCCAGGGAGGTGTCCAGGTCAACGCCTTTGCCCCCTGGGAGTACATCGAAATATTTGACTGGAGCATGGCGGCAGTAGTGGCGCTTTTATTGATCTCCAACATCCTGAGGATGTATTACAAGATCATCTGGAAAGATGGAAAGACCACTGTTTCAATATGGACGCATATCCGCGAATTCTGGCTGCTGATCTACAACTTTGTCGTGCAACCCAGGTTTTCAAAATGCGAGGATAAAAACTACTGGCTTTCTCACTGGTTCCTGATGTCAGGATATACCATCATGTTTATCGTCATCGTGGTGTATCTGGAGTGGTTCCAGACCGATGAGATTTTGCCTTTCTGGCACCCTCAGCGAACATTGGGTTACTATGCAACCTTCGGTTTGCTTTTCGGGCTGTTTGTCGCCATCATTGGCAGAATCAGAAAAAAAAGGATCAAATTCCAGTTCTCACATGTCAGTGATTGGCTATTCCTCATCATGCTGACCCTTACGGTGATTACAGGTATTCTGATCCATATATTCCGCATTAACGGCATGGCATGGGCTACTTACATCTCCTATATCGCCCACATGGCCATCCTGGTGCCGATGATCCTGATCGAAGTGCCCTTCTCCAAGTGGTCACACCTGGCTTACCGGCCCTTTGCCGTCTATTTCCAGCAACTGAAAAAGCATGCTGTTCCCAGAAAATCGAATCAATAATTTTGAAAAATACATCACATGGAAGAACCGAGAATAGGTGTTTACATTTGCTGGTGCGGAACCAATATCGCCAAGATGGTGGATGTGGAAGCCGTTGCAAGCGAAGTCAGCTCGATGCCCCATGTCGTGCTGGCAAAGAACTATAAATACATGTGTTCTGATCCGGGACAGGAACTGATCATCAAAGATATAAAGGTACACAACCTGAACCGGGTGATCGTAGCGGCCTGCTCTCCGCGCATCCATGAGTTGACTTTCCGGACTGCCTGCGAAAAGGCCGGTATCAACCCGTATCTTTTTGAGATGGCCAATATCCGCGAGCAGGACTCCTGGGTGCATACCGACCGTTCGGAGGCGACCAAGAAAGCGATCGACCTGGTTATTGCTGCCATCCGGCGGGTTCGCTTCCACGAAGCGTTGGAAAAGCGGTCTGTCAGCGTCAACCCTGCTACCCTGGTTATTGGCGGAGGTATTGCCGGAATGACTGCATCCCTGGAAATCGCCGCTTCAGGAAAGCAGGTGTACCTGGTCGAAAAAGCTGATCACCTGGGTGGCATGGTTGCACAACTGGACCTGACTTTTCCGCATCTTTCCAGTGCACAGCAGATCATCCATCCCCTCATCCAGCGGGTGAAGAACAACCCAAACATCAAAGTATTTTTGAATACACAGATACAACAGGTACATGGATACATCGGGAACTTCAATACCACCATCCTGCAAAATGGGAATGAATCGGTGGAGATCGAATTCGGTAACATCATCGCTGCCGTCGGATTGAAACCCTTTGACCCGGTCGTCATTCCTGAGTATGGATACAAGAAGATACCCGATGTTGTTACCTCTGTTGAGTTTGAGCAAATGCTCCTTTCTGGCCTCATCCAAACCAGTGAAGGCAAAGATCCCAGGAATGTGGCCATCATCCATTGTGTAGGAAGCCGGAATAAAAAGTTCCATGAGTATTGTTCGCGGGTCTGTTGTATGACGGCGCTGAAATATGTCCATCAAATACGGGCTGCCTTACCCGATGCCAATATTTTTGAGGTATATGCTGATATGCGGGCATATGGCAAAGGGCATGAAGAATTCTACGCCCATACCACGCATAAGCAGATCATTTTCCTGATGTTTGACCAGCAAACCGGACTACCGAGAATCCGAAAAGCCGGCGCTGCAGACAAATGCAACATAATCATCGAGATGGATGAGCTCCTGTCGGGCATTTCGATTGAAGTCCCGGTAGATATGGTGGTGCTCATGACCAACATGGGGGCGCATGATGATGTAAAAGAGGTGGTTCGTTCCATCGGGGTAAGCCTTTGCGGCAACCAGTTCTTCATTGAAAAGCATCCCAAACTCGATCCGGTCGCAACAACCACAGGTGGCGTATATATCGTAGGAGGTTGTCAAGGTCCCAAGGATATTCCTGATTCAGTCTCCCAGGCAAGGGCTGCTGCTGCCAGAATCCTGGCCACTATCGCTCAGGAATCGGTTCCGGTGGAAGTCACTACTGCACAAGTCAATGAGTTACTGTGTTGCGGTTGTCAGACCTGTGTCCGGGTTTGTCCTTACTCAGCTGTTTCCTATGATGAATCAAAGAAGAGTTCGGTAGTCAATGAAGTGCTTTGCAAGGGATGTGGAACCTGCGGTGCTGCCTGCCCCGCCGGAGCCATCAAATGCAAGCACTTTACCGACAGTCAGATCCTGGCCGAAATCGAAGGAATCATGTCACTCTCCTACAAATACTGATTTCAACCCATAATTCCCAATTACAAAAAGCGAGCAACGAACAACAAACAACGAATAGATATGGAATTCAGACCAACCCTTGTCGCCTTTCTGTGCAACTGGTGCTCTTACACGGGCGCTGATCTGGCCGGAACATCCAGGTTGCATTATGCGCCCAATATCCGGATCATCCGGATCATGTGTTCCGGACGGATTGAGCCGACCTTCGTACTGAAGGCTTTCCAGCAGGGAGCCGACGGAGTGCTGATCTGTGGCTGCCATCCGGGCGATTGCCACTATCAGGAAGGCAACTATAAATGCCTCCGGCGTTACAAACTGATCCAGAAATATACCCAACAGATGGGCATCGAAAAGGAACGGCTCAGACTGGAATGGATCAGCGCCAGTGAAGGAAAACAGTTTGCAGAACTTGTCAACGACATGACCAAAACCCTGCTGCAGGTGGGACCCAGCAAAGTCAAAGGAACCCTCGAAGTTGAACACTTAAAAAAATAAATAATGGATAAGGAACAAACTGCCGCCAAGCCAAAACTGAAGCTGGCTGTCTATTGGGGTGCAGCCTGCGGAGGATGTTGCGTGTCGGTACTCGACACCCACGAAAAACTGCTTGACATCGTCGCAGCCGCCGACCCGGTATTCTGGCCGATAGCCATGGATATCAAGTATAAGGATGTAGAGAACATGCCGGATAAATCGATTGACCTGACCCTCTTCAACGGCGCCATCAGGAATAGTGAAAACCTCCACATGGCAAAGGTACTTCGGAATAAGACCAAGATACTGGTTGCCTATGGCGCATGCGCCTACATGGGAGGCATTCCGGGACTTGCCAACTTTTCCGATAAAGAAGCGATCTTCCGGCGCGTATATGATGAAAGTGAATCAACCAACAACCCGGAAAAAATACATCCACAACGTGAAGTCAAGGTTAAAGAAGGTACCATTGAAATGCCCCAGTTTTTCAATGACGTTTACACCCTGAATCATGTGGTCGATGTCGATTACTTCATTCCCGGCTGTCCCCCCCAGAGTGAACGGCTGGTTGAAGTTTTTTCAGCCATCGTTACAGGCGCACAGCTGCCTCCTCCGGGATCTGTCGTTGGCGCCAATGATAAAACCAATTGCGATGAATGTAAACGCAAGAAAACCGATAACAAGCTGGTGAAGAAATTTTTCCGCCCGTGGGAGATCCAGGATGACAAAGAGACCTGTTTTCTGGAGCAAGGTGTCATCTGCATGGGACCCGCAACAAGAAGCGGTTGCGGCGTCAGATGCGTGGTAGGAAATTCACCTTGCCGGGGTTGCTATGGCCCACCCCCCGGAGTCACCGACCCGGGCGCCAAAATGATGTCTGCCATCGGCACCATGATTGATGCCAACAAACCAGAAGAAATTGACGAAATCATCGAAACCATTGTCGACCCGGCAGGACTCTTTTACAGGTTCAGCCTGCCTGGTTCAATTTTAGGGAGGAAAGTGCAATGAAGAAAATACTGATAGACCCGATCACCCGGCTAGAAGGCCACGGAAAGATCAACATCTTTTTAAATGACGACGGAGAAGTCGAAAACGCCTATTTCCAGGTGCCCGAACTCCGTGGATTTGAAAAGTTCTGCGAAGGAAGACCCGTCGAAGAACTGCCCTCCATCGTCACCAAGATCTGTGGCGTATGCCCCGGTTGCCACCATATGGCTTCCGGCAAGGCCGTCGATGCTGTCTTTGGCGTCGAACCCCCACCAACAGCAAAAAAAATCCGCGAGCTTTTCTATATGGCGCATTTCGTTCACAGCCATATCGCTCACTTCTATGCCCTGGCAGCCCCGGATTTTGTCTGCGGACCCACCGCTCCCGCAGCGGAAAGGAATATCCTGGGCGTGATCGCCAAAGTTGGACTGGAAATTGGCGGAGAAGTGATCAAGCAGCGCCGTATCGCCCAGGAGATACAGGCACTCATCGGCGGTCATCAAACCCACGTGATCATGAATACCCCCGGCGGGGTAAAAAAAGGACTCACCCCTGAACAACGCGACGATATCGTCAAGAAATCAGAAGATTTCGTGGAGTTTTCCAAATTTTCCATCCAACTTTTCAAAGATGTCGTGCTGGGCAATAAAGACTATGTCGACATCATCCTTAACGGCCCCTATTCCTTGAATTTACACTCCATGGGACTGGTGGATGAAAATAATAAAGTGAATTTCTATGAAGGAAAGGTCAGGGTGGTAGACACCATAGGCAAGGAACTCTGCAAATATACTCCCAATGAATACCGTGAATTTGTAGAAGAGCGGGTGGAACCCTGGAGCTACCTGAAATTCCCTTACCTGAAGAAAATTGGATGGAAAGGCTTTGTCGATGGCCAGGAATCCGGCGTCTATCAGGCAACACCACTCTCCAGACTGAATGCTGCCGATGGAATGGCCACTCCCATCGCCCAGCAGGAATACGAGTTCATGTACAAAACCCTTGGTGGCAAACCGGTTCATGCCACCCTGGCCATGCACTGGGCCCGGTTGATCGAACTGATCTATTCTGCCGAGCGCTGCCTTGAACTTGCCAAAGATCCTGATATCATCGGGAAGGAGCTTCGTGCACCGCTCAACAGGATCGTCGGAGAAGGCGTTGGCATCGTGGAAGCCCAGCGTGGTACACTTACACACCATTACTGGACAGATAGCAAAGGGATGGTAACCAAGGCAAACCTGATCGTCGGAACCACTAACAATAACGCCGCCATTTGCATGTCGATCAAGAAAGCCGCCCAGGGGCTGATCAAGAAGAATACGGAGGTCACGGAAGGCACACTCAATATGATCGAGATGGCATTCAGGGCGTACGATCCCTGCTTTAGTTGCGCCACCCATTCGCTCCCTGGGCAAATGAAGATGATCCTGAACGTCCTTGACAAAGATGGCAACCTCATCCGGTCGACCAAACGGGATTGACCACCGCATCCTGTTGCTGGGAATCGGCAATGATATCCTGACAGACGACGGTATCGGACCCAGACTGGTTGAGGAATTATCCCATCTCTCCTTTAATCGCCAGATAACCTTTCAGTCAGCCACAGTCGGCGGACTGGAGACCATTGAGCTTTTCGCAGGTTACGAAACCGTCATCATCATTGATGCCATTAAAACGAGGGATGGAAGCCCCGGAGATGTCTACTACTTTACCCCGGAAGATTTCAAGGAAACATTGCATCTTTCCAACCTCCATGACGTCAATTTCCTGATGGCCATGGAACTTGGGAAGAAGTTGGGATACCAACTTCCCGGAGACATTCACATCATCGCCGTTGAGATTGTGGAAGATGAGGTTTTTAGCCGCGATTTCTCACCTGCTATCCAGGGCTCCTACCCGCAAATCAAAGAGGAGATCATTGGGATTGTCCATGATATCCTGGAATTGAAATAAGAAGCTGCTGGCAGAAGTTCCGCCAATCAACAGATCACCCGCTGGTGATAGTGCGTATGAAGCAGATCATGCGCTTTTTCTCCCAGCGGCTCACCGATAAATTCCTGGTATAATTCAACGACTTCAGGATTCTCATGTGCTTTGCGGATTTCCAGTCCCATCTCTTCCGCATAGAGCGCTTTGATCCGTTTGAGCCGGATTTCCGGGTTCGTCGGAATAGGCTGCCCACCCCCACCCAGACATCCGCCGGGACAAGCCATCACCTCGATAAAATGATAATCGGCTTTCCCCTCACGGATAAGCTTCATGATCTCCCTCGCATTGCCAACTCCCGGGTTGTCAAGACATAATCCACATCCTTGAATCCGCTGTCCCGCATCTCCTGCCGGTCAGCTTCGAATTTCTTGGCAGTACACGGCATGACAGAAACAGTGACGATCTTTTCAGGATTCACACCGATCCTGTTCGCATAATAGGTCTTCGACAATACGCCAAACATCTGTTGAGGCGATTTACAGGTTGAAAGGTGTTCCAACTGATCCGGGAAAGCATGTTCAACAAACTTGATCCATGCAGAAGAGCAGGAGGTGATCATCGGATTGCTTTTCATCTTGGCCGGCAGGAAGAGAAGCCTTCTGGAGATATTATACCGGGGTGAGGGTTCCCAGTTCAAAGCATTACGGGTGTATGAGGAATCAACATACAGCTTTCTATCCAGGTATTTCAACATCCAGAACCGCTCAAAGGGTTCCGGGGTAAGTTTCAACTTACCCATAAAAATTCTGAAAAGTATGCCGGGATAAGCGATGGCTTTGGGAATATAGATAGGCTTTACCGCTTCACCCAGGAAGTCTCGGGTGGCAATCTCAAAAAGTTCCTTATGGGAAGTGCTCCCGTCTGGACTGGCAGCATAGATATCATAATCTGGAAGAGCATCACTTTTATTCAGGATGATCGTCAGGAGCTTGGCAAGGTCATGGAGGTGAATATAAGAAACTGCTGATTCTCCCTTGCCCCCAAGCATCCGGTGGTCATATTTTCCAGAAAGCCAGGTCTGAAGAAATTTGTAAACCGGCGGATATTCACACCAGTCGCTGAAAACCGCCGCAAAACGGACAATGCTGACGGCAAAATCGGAAGTACAGGTCTTTAACTTCTCCTCGCCGTATTTCTTGGTCTTGGCATAAGCAAAATCGGCATCAGGAGGCGATTTCTCACTAACCACCTGACCTGTCTCCGGAAAGTTACATGCAGCCAAAGAGCTTGCAAAGATAAGCCGTTTGACCTTCAGCCTTTTAGCGAGTTCGATTATATGAACAGTCCCTTCGATATTGGTTCGCTGATAGGCCGAGTTATCGGTATAGTCAAAATCATAAAAAGCAGCCAGGTGGAGCACAAAATCAGCTCCCCCTTTCTGATGTATGGTGTCAAAAACTTTTTCGAGCGGTGCAGGGTTGCCGATATCCCACTGGATCCAATGAACATTGGCATGATACGGGATCCCTGCTTCAGTGGCTGATCGCCGGGCAATCGCAAAAACCTTATACTGCTCCTTGATGTGGTCCAGAAAATACCTCCCAATGAAACCGGAAGCGCCGGTGATGATGATGGAGGGCAATTCGCTTTTCATACTGTAATGATTTTATGTAATCAGAGATTTAAAACCCTTTGTTTTCGCAAAATGCAATATAAAATAAAAATTACCACACCCATCAGAAAGTCTCCTACGCCTGATAAAAGCACCGTGATGATCGGATTCACCAGGAAGAAATAGGTAAACAGGAAAACGGTGGCAATAAACTTGGCGGTAAATGAAAACATGATCAGCCTGGGCGAGTTCGGAATATTCAACGCCGCCATGATGTATGCCACACTGACGACGATGTGAAATACCCCCCCCTGGACGGTAAAAAATTTCTCTTCAATGACAAAGCCAAACCACTCCAGCACGGAGATTGGAAGGAACATTAATCCCAGACCAACAAGAATGGAATGGATGGCCACCAGCCATAAAAAGATCGACAACAGACGGCTGTATGATAGCCCAAAAAGCGTCGGTTCCATAAATTTAAATTGGATTTCAACAAAAATATGGAGATTTATTGAGAAACTAAATGTGAATGGTGGATATTTTTTTCTGATAATGAGGTTTTCCATATATTTGTACAAAACCTCGGAAAATTATCATGAGCCCAGAGTTTTCCCTTCTGCTGCTGACGGCAGTTTCGCTCGCCTTCCTGCATACCGTCACCGGGCCTGACCATTATCTGCCCTTCATCGTGATCGCTAAAGCCAGGAACTGGTCAATCCGTAAAACGGTCTGGTTTACCATTGCCTGTGGGCTGGGCCATGTGGGAAGCAGCATTCTGCTTGGGCTCATTGGAATTATCTTTGGTCTCGCACTCCACCGGCTGGAGTTTTTTGAGGGGATGAGGGGAACCATCATCTCATGGATTTTCACCGCCTTTGGCTTGGTTTACCTGGTATGGGGAATTTACCGGCTGATGCGGAAACGGAAACACCACCATGTACACTACCACGCTGATGGTCAGATGCATCTCCATGAACACAATCACCTGAATGATCATATGCATGTACATGATCACGACAAGAAGAGCATCACCCCCTGGATCCTTTTCACCATCTTTGTTTTTGGCCCTTGCGAACCATTGATCCCCATCGTGATGTATCCTGCTGCACAGAACAACATCATGCAACTGATCATTGTAACAGGCGTTTTCAGCCTGGTAACCATCATCACCATGCTCTCGCTGGTACTCCTTTCGTTGTGGGGATTCAAACTACTTCCCATGAAATCACTGGATCGTTATACCCATGTCCTGGCTGGAGGAACTATCTTTCTGTGCGGGATTGGAATGGTATTTCTGGGATTGTAACGGGTTCGAAGTGTTGATGTGATCATGGAAACGAATCAATCGGTCATAGAAAGAATACAACGCCTCCGGGAAGAGATCCGGCGGCACAACCACGCCTATTATGTTCTGGCCCGCCCGGTGATCTCCGACCTGGTCTTCGACCGGATGATGGAGGAGTTGGTCCGATTGGAAAAAGCTCATCCGGAATACCTTACACCCGATTCCCCTACTCAACAAGTAGGTGGAGAAGTCACCAAAGAGTTCAAGCAGGTCGATCACCGTTACCCCATGCTTTCCTTAGGGAATACATATTCTCCGGAAGAACTTCAGGATTTCGATTCACGTGTTCGGAAAACCATCGGACAGGAGGTTGAGTATGTATGTGAATTGAAATTCGATGGCATTGCCATCGGACTTACCTATGTGAATGGACAGTTAGCCTATGCTGTCACCCGTGGCGATGGTACCCGTGGCGATGACATTACAGCCAATGTAAAAACGATCCGGAGTATCCCGCTCCGCTTATTTGGCGGCAACTTCCCGGAAGAATTTGAGATCCGTGGAGAGGTGATCCTCACCCGTAAACAATTTGAACTGATCAATGCCGACCGGGAAGAAGCCGGCGAGATGCCTTTTGCCAATCCCAGGAATGCCGCCGCCGGCAGCATGAAGCTGTTGGATTCCGCCGAGGTTGCCCGACGAAAACTTGATTGCTATCTCTATTATCTGCCGGGAGAAGACATCCCTTTCCAGACTCATTACGAATCGCTTGCTGCCGCTAGAAAGTGGGGATTCAAGGTCTCCGAACACCTCGTCAAATGCAGCAGCCTCGAAGAAGTCATGGAGTTTATCAACGACTGGGATAAAGGGCGGGAAACACTGCCATACGATATCGACGGGGTGGTGATCAAAGTCAACTCCCTTCAGCAGCAACAACAGCTTGGCTTTACAGCTAAATCTCAGCCCCGGGCGATCGCCTATAAATACAAAGCGAAACAAGCGGCCACCCTGCTCCGCTCGGTCTCGTTCCAGGTAGGCCGTACCGGCATCGTGACTCCGGTAGCCAACCTTGAACCTGTTGAACTCGCCGGGACCATCGTAAAAAGGGCTTCGTTGCATAATGCAGACATCATGGAAGAACTCGACCTTCACCATGATGACGTGGTATTGGTGGAGAAAGGGGGCGAGATCATCCCCAAAATTGTTGGGATTGATCTGAATGCAAGAAAGCCAGACAGCCGGCCGGTGGCATTTATTCGGTATTGTCCCGATTGCGGAACAGCCCTCATCCGTACTTCCGGTGAAGCAGGATGGTTCTGCCCCAACGATACCGGCTGCCCGCCACAGATCAAGGGAAGACTGGAACATTATATCAGCCGCAAGGCGATGAACATCGAAAGCCTTGGAGAAGGCCGTATCGGCATGCTTTACGATCACCACCTGATCAACAACCCGGCTGATCTGTACGATCTGACTGGAGAGCAACTGCTTAGCATCGAAAAAGATTATGGTGACCGGGTGGTCCGTTTCCGGGAAAAGTCGGTCGAAAAGATATTGCAAGGAATCCAGTCATCGCTGTCGGTTCCCTTTGAACGGGTTTTATTCGCCCTGGGCATCCGCTACGTGGGCGAAACAGTAGCCAAAAAGACCGCCCGCCATTTCCTGACTATCGACAACATCATGAATGCCGGAATGGAAGAACTGACCCGTGCAGAAGAGATCGGGGAAAAGATCGCCGTCAGCATCATCGCCTTCTTCAGCAAACCGGAAAACAGGGAGATGATCGAAAGACTCCGGAATAAAGGCATTATCATGCAAATACAAGAACCCCAATATAAATCCGGAATACTTCAGGGTAAATCATTTGTGGTGAGTGGCGTTTTTACCAGGTTTTCACGTGAAGAGATCAAAAACCTGATCGAAGCACATGGTGGGAAAAACCTCTCATCGGTTTCATCGAGAACAGATTATCTCCTTGCCGGAGAAAATATGGGTCCCGAAAAGCGAAAGAAAGCCGGAGAATTAAAAATCCCGGTCATCTCTGAACAAACGTTCCTCGACATGATCGGGATTTCAGGATCAGAAGGATAAGCTATTCCTCCCCGGCCGGGTATATGCTGGCAGCTCCGGAAACATTCTGACTGACTACCGGTTTCCCCTTATAGACCACTTTTCCGGCGCCGGAAACGGTTGCATTGAGTTTTTCTTTGGCATAAACACCCGCTTCCCCGGCACCGCTCATCGAAATATCAACCTTATTGGCCAACAGATCGTAAGCATAAATATTGGATGCACCTGAGGCATCGATGCTGAGTTCGACGCACTCCCCTTCCATGGTGATCTTGCTACCACCACTCAGGTCGATGCCAACATGCCTGGCTGTCATGTCCAGATGGGTCTCCGATGCGCCGCTGGCATCCAGCGAAAAATCATCAAAACGAACCCTTTCGGTACTGTTCAATTGCACCGCTCCACTCATATCGATCGACTTCAACGTCACAAAAGTGATATAAACCCGCAAGGCTTTGGATTTCCGGATGTTCTTGTCAGAATAGATTTCCAGTACATCTCCTTTCACTTTCGTAATGATATGCTCCGTGAGGTTTTCATCCGCTTCCACCACCACCGCCTCCTTCTCCCCCTGCTTGATCTCAACTTCAAAATAGCCGGATACATCAATGGAATGAAAGGGTGTTACGGATCGCTCCTGAAGGATGATATTGCCGTTCCCATAGACCCCGAACATATTACACCCGGGGATGATGGACGAGGCAACAACAAACAGCAGCATAATGATAATAGCTGCTAAGAATTTTGATGTTTTCATGATGTTCATTGATTTTAATGAGGTTTAATGTTTCAGATTCACGTTGCCAAATTCGCTCATGATTGTCACCTTTGAAGCCGAGTCACGGTTCTTCCCGATACGTCCTTTGAATTGCTTTTCAGTATGAGAGACATTGCTCACGTTCACAGAAGCGCCATCGGAAGGATAATCCAGGTCGCAGAACTTCATGGTCGCATCCAGCCGGTAACTGGCTTCCGGATTTAATATCAGGTTGATACTGCCGAACTTGTTATCAATGTTAATGGACTCAAAGCCACTGGCGAACTTGCCCACGTCAAAGGTTCCGTATTGATTTTTCAGGATGACCCCCTTGGAGATGGTTCCGATTTTAAAATCGGAGAATTTGGAGGTGATATTCAACTGACCGGACTTGGTGATCTTCATCGACCCCCCTTCACTGTCAATATTGGCAGACTGAATTTCCATCGCCACAATGTCGGAATACTTGGCATTGATTGCAAGGGTGCCGGCATTCACCACCTCAAAAGTGGAGTACTTGACTTCCAGGTCTTTTCCCTGCATCTGGGTGATCCTTCCAGAACCAAACTTCACAGTCACTTCATTGTCAGGGTGCAGGAGTTTTTCAGCGATCAGTTTGCCATAACTGATGTCAAGCAGCGATTTGCCTTTGACCTCTCCGATAAAAGTATCGCCGAACTTATTCCTCACATCCAGGCTGACGCCGGCAGGCATATTCACCTGGTAATCAATGGTCAGTTTTCCGTTCCTGGGAAGTTTCACCTGTTCCAGATTAGTGATGGCTTTCACTTGTGATGGTGACCCGGAGATGTCGATCTGCACGTCTTCCAGTATATCCTTGGCCGCCTTTTCAGAGGGAGAGCTGACCGTGATTGTCACTTCGATGGTGACCTGCAGCTTATCCCACGAAATGCACTGCACCTTGCCATATTTATTATCGATGACAAGCTGCGCATCAGGATTGACGCTGAAATCTTTTTTAATGGTTCGCAGAAAGTCTGCCTTGCTGAAGGCAGGAAGCATGAACAGGGAAACGAAAAGCAGGATTGCCGTTTTGATCATGTAGGTTTTCATGTTGTGATAATTGATGTTATTTAGGTTGACCCATTTGACGGATAATGGTTTCAAGTACTGTCTCCTTCATTTTTTCATTGCTGATGATGGCGGCAAGGATCCGTTCATCGTTTGGATTTTCATTATAGGCTTTGCGCAATTCAAGGTTGTTGGCATCCAGCGTCTTGATCTCGCGCAGGTAGACCGACCGGATGCCTTCCGCTTCTTCGGAAGAGATGGCCAGGCTGTCGATCATGCCCGACTCGTGATAGGTCTTGTGTTGGTAATAGGCCATGGCTTCCTGAACCTCTTGCGGGAGGTCGGCTGGGGTGAGTTCTCCGGAAATCATCTCCCCCACATCTTTCACCGTCCCTTTCAGCAGAAAGAAGAGGATGGTGACCACGACTGCCAGGGAAGCGGCTACTTTCAGGAAAAAGAAAGCGTTGCGCCGGGATTTTTTCTCCGCTCCTTGTGTCAGTCTCTGTTCAAACCGCTCGAAATGCCCCTGCGGGGGCTCCAGGTCGTCGAAGAACTGGCGGTTTTCCCTTATATGTTCATCAAACTTTGACATATCGTATCATTTAATTCATTTTCACTTGCTGATTTCTGCGCCGCGTCTCAATCACCTCCACCAGTTTTTTCCTGGCCCGGGAGTAGCGGGTACGCGACAAATTGTAGGATATCTTGAGGATATCACTGATCTCTTCATGGTCATATCCCTCCAGGAGATAAAGGGAGAGGATGACCCGGAAGTCATAGGGGAGTTCGGCGAGGGCGCTTTTCACCTCGAGCAACTGGAACTGTATTTCATCGGCACGGTCATCGTTTTGTTCCTCCGGCAGGTCAACGTTCAGGTCATCCAGCGACACCTCATCCCGTCTGGCACGGAGAGCGTCGAGCGAGCGGTTCACCACGATCCGCTTGAGCCAGGCACCAAACGTGCTCTGTCCATGAAACTGATCCAACTTCCGGAATGCATCGAGAAACGCCTCCTGCATGATATCTTCCGCTTCGAAGAGGTCGTTCACGATCCGGTAAGAGGTGTTGAACATCGACTTGTAATACATCTTATACACTGCTATCTGTGCACTCCGGTCATTCTTCCTGCAAGCCTCCACGAGGTCATCAATATGGTGTTTGATCCGCAGTTCCAATTCCCTGTTATTTTGATCCAAAGACTCCACCCGATTTTGAATGTTACAGTTTCGGAATAAAGGTACGATGATTTTGGGGAAGAAGGTGCTCGTTGCTCGTTGTTCGTTGCTCGTTGTTCGTCACAGAGTCAGAGTCAGAGAGTGGAGCTTGCTCTGATTTCATACTTCGTTGATCAATATTCCTCTGTTGGGTTCATTACTTCAGCGTTTTTATGATTCTGTTCCCAAAACTGTGAACGGCTGAACCAAATATTGAATATCGATCAAGGAGGTTTGAAATATGATCGTGCTTCGTACCTCGTACGTCGTACTTTCATTCGTCTTTCTGGCTTCTGGCTTCGTACTTTCCGGAGTCACAGAGCACTTTTCTCTTTTATCTGTTCATCATTCACTTTCCGCTCTGCCATTTTCACTGTACACTGCGTCACAGGCTGCATTTTCATTCAATGTAAAGTGAAAACACTATAATTGGCAGGGAAAAGAGAATAAAGAAAAATGAATAGTATTGTTGTTGCCCGTCAAGTGCCAAGTGCCAGGTGCCAGGTGCCAAGTGCCAGAAAACTTCAGCCTCCATTCATTCGTCCTTCGTACATCGTACGTCGTACATCACTTCGAATATCGGAAATCGGGTCTCGACAATCGGATATCAATTCGTTGCTCGTTGTTCGTTGTTCGTTGTCCGTCACGACCGTCCCTCGTCTCCTCCGCGACAATCCGCGCTCTTAATCTGCGAGAATCTGCGGGAGATAGAAAAAATATGTTTCCCGCAGATTTCCGCAGACCCTTAGCGCAGATTTCCGCAGACCCTTAGCGCAGATTTCCGCAGACCGAGCAAGTGCCAAGTGCCAGGCAGCTTCAAACCTCTGTCTTCGCACTTTCGTTCATACCTCGTACATCGTACGTCGTACTTTCATTCGTCTTTCTGGCTTCTGGCTTCGTACTTTCATCTCCCGATATCACCACCAAAGGGCTTGACAGGTTGAAGAGCCCACTGGATCATTTGGAATTGTAGGCAGGAGCGCGAATTGATCCATACATGGCTGATTTTCTTTCCAAAAAAACTTAACATTTTTTGTTTTTCGGAAAAATATTATATCTTTGCTTCTCAAGAAAATGCATCATCTTGAATGCTTTTGAAAACACTGTAACCATCTGAATATGCATTTGAATCATAAGCAAATAGGCATCATTTCCGACTATTTCAAAGGAAAGCCGGTTCAAAAGGCATTTTTATTTGGTTCGTATGCCCGTGGAAAAGCCCGGAAGGACAGTGACATCGATCTATTGGTTGAGCTGGATTACTCAAAACCTATTGGACTAGAATTCATTCAGATGCAGTTGGATCTCGAGGGATTATTAGATCAAAAGGTTGATCTGGTAAGCGAAAATGGATTATCGAAGTACATTCGGCCTTTCGTTGATGCAGAAAAGGTAATAATCTATGATAAAAAACAGAAATAATATTATATGGCCTGTAGCCGCCATATGGCTGCTTTAAAGTCGTTAGCAACCATGAAATAAAAACAGTATAAATGAATTTTTCGTGTATAGAACTTAGAATAACGGATGATCCTGGTTTTGGATGCATTATCCAGTTTTCAGATACAAAGGATAATGAATATGATGAAAATCAGACAACAGATGAGATCATTAATTTAAAAGAAAAATATTTCTTAATTCAAAGGAGCTATCCGGAGGAGCTTTATGAAAATGATTTTTATCATATAGAATCGAGTGAATCAAGCACAGAGCTGGGCTACTCAGATAAAATTCTTATCGACTTGAGTAAGGATAATATAAAAATCCAATGGTCTGGTGATAAGGTTGAATTAGGATTGAATATTGAAGAAGCGGAAGTATTATATCTTCGAAAAATCTTGAAAAAAAGATTTAAGGAGAAAATAATCCTAACGGAAAAATAGAATTCACGGTTGCTAACATGCCTGTAAATGCTACAACATCAGCACCATATCTTCGATTCGGCGATCGACCTTTGCAGCATTTACAGGCCATCCATTATGGTCAATTTGAAAAAATCGAAATGAACAACAAAAAACTAATCGCAATATTGCTTATCATTTTTACTGGGAATGATCTCTTATCTCAGAAATACATTAATATTAATCAGCCATATATAGACGATGAGCAACAAATATTTGCACCAATTGTTTGGAAAGCAAAAACATCGACTGAAGCTTTCACCAGCTTAGTTGAAAAATGTGATTCTGTAATTTTTGAAGACGATGAATCTGAGACTAAACGTAAATATTTGGATATTAATTTAGGACTTAAATATTTTGATGTCGATATAAATGAAGTTTTACTAATTTTTAATAGTAAAAATCAATTAATAGGAAAAGCAAAATTTAAAAGCTTCGAATACTATGAAGATATGATTGAAAGTCAGTTTTATGCTCATTACAAATTGATTGGAAAAAAATCGGATTTATCAGACTGTACTTTCTCGTTATATGAATCAAATAAAAAGTTTATCAACGATTCATTGAGGTTAATAAGTTCAAGCATAAATGAATTCAAATCAATCGGAAATTATAAAGACAAGGAATTTATAACTTCTGACTACAAAGGCTATTCAATACAAGGTAAAGACTTTAAATTAGCTTTAATAAATTATGCGTCTGCAAGTTTGAAAGAAGGGGAAAATTTATATGAAACGAAGCTAATTTTTAAATCAGGAAACACAGAGTCAGTGATATTGAATCTTACGGACACTTATATTTTAAGGAAGGTTTTTGTGCTTCCTATTTTAAAAAATAATAAGCCTATTTTATTATTTGAAATTAATACTCCTGACACTGATTACCTTGATATAATGTGTGCGGAGTATGACAATGGTTACAAACTGACTGAAAGAAAAATAAAAATAGAAGTCGAGTAGGCAAGGGGGAGTTTCACCCCCAAGCCTCTCACAGAACCGGACGTGAACCTCTCAATTCATCCGGCTCTTCATGACAAAGACATCAGGGCAGATAACCAACTTTCCAATGTTCAAACAAATTCGGGTAATCCCGTGAGATCCCTTTCAGGAATTTGTAAGCAATGTACCAGTGGCGTCTCCTGAATTTCCGATACTTGTTGCGTACCCATTTCATGAGGCGAAGATTTACAGCTCTGAAAAGCTTCCGCAGCTCCGATTTCCGGAATTTTGAATAGTAATTGATCCACCCTCTGATCTTTGGATTTAACAAAACGGCTATCCTGCTGATCGGAAAATGTACCCACCGGTGGATTTTGAGTTTATACAACTCCTCCGTTATGCGGGAAATGTTCCGTTGACTGATTGCCGGCGTAAATCCAAGCATGATCTTTCCGTGAGCCTTGACAGCCCGTGGTTTGAAGGTGAATCCTAAAAAGTCGAACTTCTGATAATAGACCTTGAACGGGGGTTGTTTCTTCTGGTTACGGCGACAATATACGATCTTTGACTTTTCCCTGTTCAATTCCAGTTTACAGTCTTGTAACCGTTGTTTGATCGCCTCCAGAAGCCGCAATGCCTGTTTGATATTCCGGCAATGTACCACAATATCATCGGCATACCTTTCAAATTCAATATCAGTGTGGTTCTTCTCTATCCATTTGTCAAACACAATGTCCAGGAAAATGTTGGCCAATATAGGGCTGATCACTCCACCCTGTGGTGTGCCTTTCCTTTCGTTATGCCTGAGCGTCCCGTCAGGTAGCTGTACAGGCGCTTCCAGCCAGCGTTCACAATATAACAGGATATGTTTCCTGTCGGTGTGATACCGCAAGGCTTTCATCAGCAACCCGTGGTCAATATTGTCGAAGAATCCTTTGATGTCCAGATCAATCGCCCAGCTGTATTTCATACAGTTTATGCGGCATTGTTCTACTGCATCATGTGCCGATTTATCCGGGCGATACCCGAACGAATTCCGGCTGAAACTCTTGTCAACAATACTTTCCAACTCGGTTGCTATTACCTGTTGGGCTACCCGGTCGGTTACGGTCGGAATGCCCAAAGCCCGTTTCTTCCCTCCCGGTTTGGGTATCAAGGTCTGGCGGACTGGTTTGGGAAAATAGCTCCCGCTCGCCATCCGATTCCATAATGGATACAGATACTTGCGTTTGTTCTTTCCCACCTGTACAATGGTGATGTTCTCATATACAACATGAGTGTAGCCTTTGACCTTGTCGCTCAGCACCCGCTCTCTTTAAGCCAGCACCACAAGGCGGTTTAGTAAATGTGCCTGAACACCTTTACCGATAGGCCTGTCTCTGTGACTTCCCTGGCGTGAGACCTTCCAACCTTGCCTTTTCTCTTTCAGGGGTTGGCTCGTTTCCAGTCTGTTACAGAGTCTATCATCTTGATCAAAGTTTTGCTATCACTTTCTATTTCAAAGAACTTTCGTATCTTCGTACCCTGTGATAGCTCAGGACACACTGCGGGGCACACACAGCACCTACCCAAAAGTGGCGGGACAGTGGTTAAATCAAGCATTGTACTTCTATCAAAGTTTGTGCTTGGTTGTCAGTGAATCGCTTCGTAATCGCCACCTTCGGGTAGCTGCGGCACGTTATGCACAAGGGGAAGGTGCGACATCCTCAGGACAGAAAACAGAAAAAAACCTGCTTGAATTGGTGAATTGATAGAAAAAGCGACACGAATTGTTGAGGAAATGAGTAATTTTGATGTAGAATGATGGATTGATAATAATGAAAGTCCGTGAGATTATTGAGCTAATAGAAAATGATGGCTGGTATTTGGTCAGGCAAAAGGGAAGCCACCGACAATATAAACATAAAGTAAAAAGAGGTTTGGTTTCCATAGCCGTACATAAAATGTCAGACGATATTGCAAAAGGTACATTAAACAGTATTTTAAAACAAGCTCAGCTTAAAACAGACGAGTAATATGGTGAAGTACTTAGTTGTTTTTGAGAAAACGGACACAGGTTTCAGTGCTTATGTGCCAGACCTGCCAGGGTGTATTGCCACCGGAAAATCCAGAAATGTTGTGAAAAAAAACATCATTGAAGCAATACAATTTCATTTAGACGGAATGAAAGAAGAGAAAATAAAAATTCCAATATCAAAGACAGAGGCAGATACATTTGTATTTGCGCTAAGGTAAAGAAAACTAACTTGATTAAGCGGAGTTTCTAAAGTAAGGATCAAGACTGACAGTCGAATTATGTTGAGAAAGTCGCTAAGAATGACAGTGAATTATCCCCCAGTGCATAATCGAGTAGGCGGCTCCGGTCGTGAATGACCGGAGTGCGCCTCTCACACCATCCCGAGTACTCGGGACGGTTTCCCGATTTCGTTTCACTCATCGGGACAGGCGCCCACCATCAATAGCTGATCCCGGGACTTCGGGAGATTTCAAGATAGTATTCCAGGAAAGATTTATAGCCTCTGCTTTTAGGCGGTCGAGGGTGATGGTCGTAGTGAGGATCGGACTGCATAAAACAAGTGCAAAATGCAAAGTGCAAGGTGCAAGGTAATTGGTAATTGGTAATTGGCCTTTGCCATCCACGCATCAGCAGGTTCAACCGTTCGATGCGTTCGTCGAAACTCGCCGGAATGGTTTTCCGGGTGATCGATTTGATCTTGATTACACATTCTTGGTAGGTTTGCGTAAGCAAAGCTGCTTAGAATGAGTTATACCGAGAGGAACGGCAGTATTAAACTTGAAAACCTGTTCCGATTCGGTAAACTTCAACTCCGTCAGGCTTGCCCTGGATACCACCAATTGATATTG
>Ga0194127_10000732_pt1 | contig 51495 bp, 46 predicted proteins | sample TA2KigC100mmetaG_FD_148624 | JGI IMG/M metagenome (GOLD analysis project Ga0194127, IMG submission 148624) | Freshwater microbial communities from Lake Tanganyika, Tanzania - TA2015036 Kigoma Deep Cast 100m | ecosystem: Environmental > Aquatic > Freshwater > Lake | place: Tanzania: Lake...
GCAGGAAATGCTGGGCCACTCCGATATCTCCACCACTCAGATTTACACCCAAATCACCAGGAGAAAGATACGAGAGATTTATGACCAATCCCACCCCCGGGCCTAACCTTTCTGCACGTAGAGTTATCTTTGTCGTCCTGGACGGTGCCGGAGTCGGTGCGTTACCTGATGCCGGCCAATATGGCGATCTGGGTTCCAACACTATTAAACATGTGCTGGAAAAGCATCAGGGCCTGAAACTAGATAACCTCTACAGTCTGGGGTTGGCATCGATCTTAGGAACGGGAGAGGAACATCGCGACCTGCTTTTAGAGGGCAGTTCTTACGGGAAGATGAAACCTCAGTCTCCCGGAAAAGATACCACCAGCGGCCACTGGGAGCTTGCCGGTTTGGTGATTGAAAAACCTTTTCCCGTTTACCCTAACGGTTTCCCAGAATCGGTCATCAAGGCAGTAGAAGAAGCCTTCGGTCGCTCTGTGCTGGGTAATTTCTCTGCCTCAGGCACGGAGATCATCAAGGACCTTGGCGCGGAACATTTAAAAACCGGGTTTCCAATAGTCTATACTTCTGCTGATTCAGTTTTTCAAATTGCCGCCCACGAAAAGGTTGTCCCGCTAGAAACCCTTTATCGGTGGTGTGAACTGGCGAGGATTATTTTAGACGGCGAACACGCCGTTGGCCGCGTTATTGCCAGGCCTTTTAAAGGAGAGCAGGGAGCTTTTGTGCGCATACCCAAACGACGTGATTTTTCGCTTGCCCCCCCGGGGGATACACTGTTGGATTTAGTTGAAAAAGCCGGAAAATCTGTCGCAGTGATTGGCAAGGTTTCCGATATTTTTGCCCACCGTGGTGTAACCAAAAAACTTCCGGGCGGCAACAACGAAGCTATAGCCGCTGATTTAATGTACCTGATTGAGAACCGGGAAGGCGACCTGGTGTGGGCCACCTTCGGGGATTTCGATACTGTCTATGGACACCGTAATGATAGCTCCGGTTTCGCCGCTGCTCTTGAAAGATTTGATCTAAAACTGGCAGAGCTGTTATCTGCCCTGTCTGCCGGAGATCTCCTATTTATAACGGCCGACCATGGTTGTGATCCCACTTTTCCTACTACAGATCACACCCGCGAATATGTCCCACTGATGCTCTATCGACCCGATTTCAATTTTCAGGCAGCCGATCAGGATTTGGGTATCCTGAATAGCTACGCCGATCTCGCTGCTACCGCCGCAAACTGGCTTCAAGTCGATACGCCGCTTCATGGTACACCTTTATCCTGGAGCATCAATAACTAGATGAGTGGTAGAATCTGGGTACAGGGTTTATTGCAGAAAAAACTTTCACCCCTGATCATTAAACTTCTGCAACAGGCCGGAATTTTAGCGGCAAACAACTGCTTACAACTATACCTGGTTGGTGGGCTGGTCAGAGATCTACTGCTTGACAGCTCCCTGCAATATGATTATGACCTGGTTGTGACCGGCGATGCCGGTCAATTTGCTGCGCTGCTACAAACGCAGGTTGGCGGACGTCTCACCCTTTATCCACGGTATTTAACAGCGACTATCACGCTTGATGCCGATACAAAGTTTGATCTGGTCACGGCCAGGAAGGAAAGCTACAGCAAGCCTGCCGCCTTGCCTTACGTGGAGGCATCTGATTTAAAAGATGATCTTTACCGGCGCGATTTTTCGGTTAACGCATTGGCCTCTTCTTTACTACCCGGTGAATGGGGTTTACTTTACGATTATTATCACGGTTACGACGATTTGCAAAATAAACTGATCAGGGTCTTTCATCCCAACAGCTTTATCGATGATCCACTGCGGATCATCAGGGCAATCCGCTTCGAACAACGCTATGCCTTTACGATTGAAAAACAGACCCTTTCCTACCTGATCGGGGCGATTAGGGCAAAAAACCTGGCCCTTGTTGATCAGCAGCGTCTGGCTCGCGAAGTGAAAAATATTTACCTTGAGCCTCAGCCGAAGATAGTATTGGAGCGGTTACAGGAACTGGGCGTTGGAATTTTGCGCTGATCAGACAGTGCCGGTAATGGTGCTCGTTGCGTAGATGCAGCTGTACGGTTTGGAAACTTGAGGTTAGTTTGATATAATTAAAAAGCTATTTTTTTTGAGCCTTAGGAATTGCTATTTAACCCGACAACAGAGAAGGTTCAAGTTCGACCTTGAAGGAGGTATATTTATGCTGGGATTAGATCCCATTGTTATAGCGTTGCGCATACCGGCCTTGCTGATTGCCATCACCTTTCACGAATTTGCTCATGCCCGCATGGCTTATTACTTTGGCGATACCACTGCCCACCGACAGGGTAGGATGAATTTAAACCCACTCAGCCATCTCGACCCGATCGGCACAATCATGATTTTGCTGGTTGGCTTTGGCTGGGCAAAGCCTGTACCGATCAACCCTTACAATTTTAACCAGTACCGAAAAGGGTTACGCTGGGTCTCCTTTGCCGGACCGCTGGTCAACTTTATTCTTGGATTTTTAAGTCTACTCTTTTTTTCCGTTCTGATCAGCAGGGGTATTACGGACGGCCTATTTCTGCAGTTTGTAATGGTATTGACTCAACTAAACATATTGCTGGGCATCTTTAATTTAATTCCCATTCCGCCCCTGGACGGCTCAAAAATACTGATGTCTCTTTTGCCCGATGCTTATTTAGGCCACTACCGGACCATAGAACAGTACGCGCCGCTGATTCTCTTACTTTTAATTATTACCAGGGCTCTTGGGGTGATAATCTTTCCACTTTTTAACCTGGTGCTTACTCTTTTTTCAACCATTATCGGTTTCATTCCCGGGTTATAAAATCCGAAGCTGATCTAGATCATGTTAATGTTTTGAGGAGGAATAGTGGCAGTGCATAAAAAAACGGTCTTTTCCGGCATTCAGGCCTCGGGTCATCTGCACCTGGGTAACTATTTAGGGGCGATTCGAAACTGGAAAGCAATGCAGGAAGAATACAGCAATTATTTTTGTGTCGTGGACCTGCATACCATTACGGTGCCCCAGGATCCCATCGAACTGAAAATGAACATTCGTGAAGTGGCAGGGCTGCTGATTGCTGCCGGCCTCGATGAAGCGCATTCTGTGGTTTTTGTCCAGTCAAAGGTCAGGGCTCACTCTGAGCTGGCCTGGATTTTAAATTGTGTTACCCCAATGGGGTGGCTGCACCGTATGACCCAGTTTAAGGAGAAGTCGGAAAAACAAAAAGAGGAAGTAAGTGTAGGCCTCTTTGCTTATCCGGTTTTGCAGGCTGCCGATATACTTCTCTACGATGCTCATCTTGTTCCGGTTGGTGCAGATCAGAAGCAGCATGTCGAGCTCTGTCGCGATATCGCGCAGCGTTTTAACCATCGCTACGGTGAAGTATTTGTTTTGCCTGATGCCTTAATCCCTCCCGTTGGTGGACGGGTGATGGGTTTAATCAACCCCGAGAAAAAGATGAGCAAAAGCGAAGAGAAACAGGAAGATTCGATTTTTCTACTTGATACCCCCGATCAGATCCGCTCCAAGATCAAGCGGGCAACCACTGATTCAAGCAAAGAAATTGTTTTTGATCAGCAGAGACCGGGTATTAATAATCTGCTTACCATTTACCAGCTTCTAACGGGTGATAACCGCGAGCAGATTGAAGCTCATTTTGAAGGAAAGAACTATAAAGTCTTGAAAGAAGATCTGGCCGAAGTAGTAATCGAAAGCTTGCGTCCACTCCAGGAGAAATATGCCTTACTAACCGGCGACAATAATTATCTCGATCAACTCCTCAGTCGCGGTGCTGAGCGAGCTGAGGCCCAGGCTGAAGCCAAGATCCACCAGGTTACCGTGTCGATGGGCTTACGATAGCTTTTAAGAGTGGCAGGAGAAATTTATGGCAATAGAGCAGGCTGAGTACAGAATAAAACTGCCTACCTTTGAAGGGCCTTTTGACCTTCTCTTTCATCTGATCAAGAAAGCAGAGGTAGATATCTGGTCGATTTCAATTGCCGCTATTACTGATCAGTATTTAGCCTATCTGCAGTCAATGCAAGAACTTAACTTAGATATTGCCAGTGAATTCCTGGTCATGGCGGCGACCCTGCTGCGCCTGAAATCAAAATTACTGCTGCCGAAACCGGTTACGGAGGCAGAACAGGAAGAAGAGGAAGATCTCTTTGAGATTCACAGCGCCGAAGAGCTCTTTCAAAGACTCGAGGAATATCGGTTCTTCAAGGAAGTAGCTAAGAACCTGGAGAGCCGGGAGGACGAGCAGCGGAAAATTTACCTCCGCTCCACTGGCGGGCAAAAAGTTATGGTTTTTACCCAACAGGATTCAGTTTATACAATCTGGGAAGGCGCTGATCATCTTAGTGACATTATGAATCGTTTTGCTGTGGTGAACACTGCTGATCAGTACATGCCATTTTTTAATGCAGTTGAAGACTTTATTGTTACCGAAAAGGCAGCATCTATAGCAGAGATTCTCAACAGCAGCAAAAAACCGCAGCCGATGGAGAAATTTATCGACGGCAGTGGTATCTGGGAGATGATCATCACCTTTATTGCCCTGCTGGAAATGGCCCGGCAGAAGAAAATAATTTTACTGCAGGAGAAGCTCTTTGGGCCGATCTTTGTGGTTTTACGGGAAGAAAACCGGGAGAAGGACACAGAAGATGGACAGAGCTGAACAAAAAAGGGTAATTGAAGCAGTGCTTTTTTTAACAGAAGAACCCTTAAAAGCTGATCGAGTCGCCGTTGTTCTTGATACTTCGCCGGGAGAAGCCGAATACTTATTGCAAGAGCTAAAAAATGATCTCGCAGCCGCCAACCGCGGTATTCAAATTGTTGAGACTGCTACTGGTTTTCAGATGGGAACAGTCCCTGAGCTTGCTCCATATTTAGAAATGGCTTTCAGTGAAGATGTGTCCAGCAACCTCTCGACCGCAGCCCTGGAAGCTTTGGCGATCATCGCTTATAAACAGCCGGTAACCAGGATTGAAATTGAGTCGATTCGTGGAGTCCGAAGCGAACATGTTCTTGAGAATTTACTGAAAAGAAAATTAATCAAAATAAGCGGCCGTAAAGATGGACCGGGCCGGCCGCTTCTCTATGGCACCACAGCCGACTTTCTTAAATATTTTGGTCTGAAAGAACTAGCCGATTTGCCGCCGCTTGAAGTTGAATATGAAACGCGGGTGGAAAGTGATGTTGAAGCTGATGGGGATCAACAATCCAGTGCCGAAGAAGATCACTCGGCTACGATAACTGCAGAAGAAATTTCAGCAGACGGGAGTTAAGAACGATGCGTTTGGCGAAATACCTGGCGCAGTCGGGAGTTGCTGCAAGAAGAGCAGCAGAAGTTATGATTAAAGAGGGTCGGGTAACTGTGAACGGGCTAATCGAGCTAAGGCCGCAAACCCTGGTAACCGATGAAGATGTCATTACAGTTGACGGCGAGAGAATCAGGCAGCAGGAGGTTAAATTGTATTTTTTGCTGAACAAGCCTTCAGGCTATCTCTCTACCGTTCGCGATACGCATAACCGGGCAACAGTATTAGATCTGCTAAAAGATAAACAAGATCGGCTCTACCCGGTAGGTAGACTGGACTTAAATACCAGCGGAGTACTGCTCTTAACCAATGATGGAGAACTCGCTCACCGGCTCACCCATCCCCGGTATGGGATTAAAAAGATTTACCGGGCCGGGATAAAAGGAATTCCCGGGAAAAAGGCTCTTGATCAGCTCCTTAACGGGGTAGAGATCGATGGTGATAGATGTATTCCTGATGATGTAATACTTTTAAAGACCGACCAGGAGAAGATGCATTCACAACTGCAGATCACCTTAACAGAAGGAAGGAAGCGGCAGGTTAGGAAGATGCTTGCCGCGATTAATCATCCAGTTTACAATCTGGAGCGAATCAGTTTTGCCGGATTGACAGCTGATTCACTGTCTAAAGGTGCCTACCGTTCCCTTTCAGAAATAGAGGTGAAACGATTATACAGTCTGGTTAACCTTTAGGGATTATCTTGTTATTCTGCTGTTTAGCTTGCAAATTAACCCTTCTAATGAGACAATAAGAAAGCTGCTTCAGAAAAACTTCACGAAAATTTCGTACCGGATATTAGGAGATTGACCTATAAAGTGAACAGTATGCAAAAAAAACCGAACGTTGCGATTGATGGACCGGCAGGAGCCGGAAAAAGCACAGTCGCCCGGGAAATTGGCAAGCGCCTGGGCTTAAAGTATTTAGATACAGGAGCTATGTATAGGGCGATTACCCTGAAACTGATCCGTAACAATATTGATTTAGATGACATTAATGCCCTCAGGTCAACCTTAAACCGGACCGTTATTCGCTTAGGGGATCAGCAAGAGGTTTATTTGGACGATGAAGATGTAACAGAGGAAATTCGCAAACCTTTCGTCAACGAGATGGTTTCACCGGTAGCAGCCCAGTCGGTCGTTCGACGACATCTGGTAGCCCTGCAGCAGCAGATAGCTTCCGAAACAAACGGGATTATCATGGAGGGCAGAGATACCACCTCGGTGGTGCTGCCCGATGCTGATTATAAGTTTTATCTTGATGCTTCTTTAGAGGAAAGGACGAGAAGGCGTAACCGGGAACAGCAGGGAAAAGGCATTTCGCTCAGTGCTGAAGAGGTAGCAATACAGATTTTAAAACGGGATAATATCGATTCGCAGCGTGCAGATTCACCGCTGACCATTGTACCGGATGCGACTATAATTGATACTACAAATATGGATTTCGAAGGAGTCGTTAATGAGATAATCCAAATCATTAACACGGGAAAGCAGCCCTAAAGAAACAGGTGAAAATTTGCTCTATTATTTTGCGCGGTTTATTTTTTTAATCTATCTTAAAGTTTTCTACCGCATAACCATCTTCGGCAGGACCAATATCCCCGGCCGCAAGCCTTTTATAGTCTGCGCCAATCATATCAGCTGGCATGACCCTCTTTCTGTTGGAGTAGCGCTAGCGGCCCGGTACAGAATTAATTACATGGCCAAAAAAGAGCTTTTTAGTAATTTCATCTTACGCTTTTTATTAATCCGCGCCGGGGCATTTCCGGTTAACCGCCAGGAGGCGGATCTGATCGCCGTTAAGAAGGCGTATCTGATCCTAAAAGAAGGTAACGTATTAGGATTATTCCCGGAAGGAACCCGTAGTGCGAGCGGCGTTATGCAGAAAGCATATAATGGTGCCGCGCTGATCGCTGTCCGCAGTGGTGTTCCGATCCTGCCGGTGGCGATAGAAGGTCCGTATCGCCTGTTTAAGCCGGTTAAAGTCCATATTGGCAAACCATTTGTTTTGCCTCCACTTATTTATGAGCAAAAAAATAAAAAAAGAGAGCAACTGGAAGAAATGAGCGATCTGATTATGAATACTATCAGCCGGTTGCTGACGGAGCAGAAAAATAAGTGAAGGTACTTAAGGCAAAAAATGCAGGTTTTTGTTCTGGAGTAAATAAGGCTTTCAATCGCTTACTCGAGAAAGCAGCTCAGGAGGGTGAAGGTTCTGTATTAGGTGACCTGGTCCACAACGAACAGGTTGTGCAGTATCTGGCCCAGCAGGCCATAAAAAAAATTGATCAGCCGCAGGAAGCCTACGGTTCTTTTCTGGCGATCAGAACCCATGGTGCTACCCCTCAACTTCTGGCCACCCTCAAAGAAATGAAAAACATAGAATTAATTGACTTGACATGTCCCCGGGTGAAAAGGGTTCAGGAGATCGCCCGTGAGCTGGCTGAGCGCAATATTAAGGTCGTCATTTTTGGCAATTGCAATCATCCCGAAGTTGAAGGTTTGGTAGGTTGGGCCGGTGCAGATGCAGCGGTTGTGGCAACCCTCAGGGAACTCGAAGAGCTGATCGTCGAAAATCCTGCTGCCTTGATTGCCCAGACCACCTGCGATCCTGAACTTTATGAAAAAGCCCAAAATATATTCCGGAATGCGCATCTTGACGGTATGGTTTATAATACAATTTGTCCGGAAACACGGTTACGGCAGGATGAAGTATTAACGATGGCAGAGAGGGTTGACGCTTTTGTAGTTGTAGGCAGTGCGAGCAGTGCTAATACAATGACCCTTTATGATAGATGCCGGCAGCTGAAACCGGCTTGCCGGGTAAATAGTGCAAGGGAGTTGGATTGGTCTTTTTTAGGTCAGTTTGAGGTGATCGGCGTTACTGCCGGAGCGTCAACTCCCCCATGGATGATCAAGGAGGTTGTGGAGAGTATGGAGAACGAGAATGTAGAAGTAAAGAACGAGGAGCAATTTCAGTTTGACCAAGAAATCAAGGTAGCCCAGGTTGGTGAGCAGGTTACCGGAAAGGTAGCAAGAGTTACCGATGAAGAAGTGTTTGTCGATATCGGCAGCAAATCAGAGGCTATTCTCCCTTTCGGCGAAGTGCACCTGGAAACAGGTAAAACCTTGTCCGATCTTTTTGCTCCTGAGGATGAAATTGAAGTCACCGTTATAGAAGATGAGGAGCAGGAAGGGAAAGTGGTCGTTTCACATAAAAGGCTGGCCCGTGATAAAAAGATCAACGAGCTGCTTGATGCTTACGAAAACGGAACGGTTACCGCAGGTGTGGTAAAACAGGTAGTTAATGCCGGGTTGGTTCTGGATCTCGGGGCCGGGGTGGAAGGGTTCATGCCGGGATCACTGGTCGACACCAGTTATATCCAGGACTTCGCTGTTTTTAAAGATCAGCCGCTGGAATGCAAAATCATCGAATTCGACCGTGACAAAACAAAGCTGATTCTTAACCGCAAGACAATCCTGGCCGATGTAGAAGCTAAAAAGAAAGAGGAAACCCTGAAAGCGATTAAAGTGGGATCCGTAATTAGCGGTACTGTTAAGCGGCTGACTACTTTTGGCGCTTTTGTCGATATCGGTGGAATTGACGGCCTGGTCCATGTATCGGAAATATCCTGGGAGCGTGTCAATCACCCCGGTGAAGTCCTGAAAGTTGGGGAGCAGTTGGAGGTTGAAGTCCTCGAAGTAATCCCGGAAAAAGAACGGATTAGCCTCAGTATTCGTAAAACCTTACCCGATCCGTGGCTGAAATTGGTCGGTGATCTGGAAAGTGGCCAGATAGTTACCGGCAAGGTGACCCGATTAACCAATTTTGGTGCGTTCATCGAAATCAAGCCGGGTTTGGAGGGTTTGGCACATATATCACAGCTGGCAGAATTTCATGTCAAGCATCCTTCCGAAGTGTTGCAGGAAAAAGATGAGGTTGAGGTTAAGATTATCGAGATTAAACCTAAGAATAAAAGGATCAGCCTCAGTGTTACCGAAGCCGGAGGTGCTCTCTATAACGTCAATACTGCCGTTGCAAATGGCTCAGACAACGGAAATGTTACACTGGGCGATCTTTTCGGCGACCTTTTTGAGAACAATGCGCTTGCCTCCGACGCAGTAAAAACTGAAACTAAAGCTAAAGCTGAAGAAGTAGAAGCTAAGCCTAAGAAAGCTAAAGCTAAAGCTGAAGAAGTGGAAGCTAAAGCTAAGCCTAAGAAAGCTAAAGCTAAAGCTGAAGAAGTGGAAGCTAAGCCTAAGAAAGTTAAAGCTAAAGCTGGAGAAGTAGAAGCTAAGCCCAAGAAAGTTAAAGCTAAAGCTGAAGAAGTGGAAGCTGAAGGCGGCCAGGAATAAATGTCCAGGTCTAAAAGAAAGGATGAGCATCTGCTGATTGCCTCAAGGGCAAAACCGGAGCGTGCAGATTTCACTGAGATCAGTCTTGTTCATGATTGCCTGCCTGAAATTGACCTGGGACAGATTAGTTTAGAAACAAATTATTTGGGGCGAACTCACCGTTCGCCTCTTTTCATTAACGCGATCACTGGCGGTACAGTTTTGGCCCGGGCCATTAATGCAAGCCTGGCTGTAGTTGCCAGGCAGCTATCTCTGCCAATGGCCGTAGGGTCTCAACTGGTGGCTCTCAAAAACCCGGCCTGCCGGGAGAGCTTTACCGTTGTCAGGGAATTTAACCCTCATGGTCAGATCTGGGCCAATATTGGTTCGTACGCTACAGTAGAGATGGCCTTGCAGGCAATTGAGATGGTCAGTGCAGATGCCCTGCAGATTCATTTAAATGTTGCCCAGGAACTGGCCATGAACGATGGCGAATGTACTTTTTCCGGCGCTCTTGAGCGGATCAAAGAAATTGTCCAAAAAGTAGACGTGCCAGTAATTGTCAAGGAGGTAGGCTTTGGAATGGCAGCGGAAGCAGTTGCCAAACTAACTGCAACCGGAGTAAAGGCTCTCGACTGCGGTGGGCGGGGTGGTACTGATTTTTTAAAGATCGAAGCTATCCGCCATGGTCAAGTGCGGCCCAATCAACTAAAAACCTGGGGAATTCCCAGTGCAATCAGCCTCATTGAAACACTGAAAACTGCTGATTCCGGCAGTACAGAGGTTTTTGCCGGAGGAGGAGTTTGGGAAGCTACGGATCTGGCTAAAGCGCTTGTTCTGGGCGCCAGGGCTGTTGGTCTAGCCGGGATGCCGCTGTACTATTTGATGCGCAAAGGGCATGGCGCCCTGGTGCGTAAGCTTGAGTCTGTTGAGAAAGAATTAAAAGCAATAATGCTGAGTATTGGCGCCGGAAGCGTCAGGCAGCTGTCAGAGAAGCCGCTGGTGATTAGCGGCTACACGGCCGAGTGGTTGGAAAGGCGGGGCTTCGATCCGAATCATTATGCCCGTCGTTCATTAACAGTGTCGGGAGAGAAGCATAACGATGCCTGATCAACAGCCGGAAAAAGGACATCTGATTGATTACGTAATACCTGGTTCACCGGCTGACAAAGCCGGCATTAAGGCTGGCTGGAAACTGCTTCGTATTGACAATCAAAAAATTGGCGATCTGATCGATTACCGAATTCTCGAAGCTGATGAGCTGCTCTCCCTATTGTTACTGCAGGATGAAGGAAAGCTAAAAAGAATTAAGATTACCAAATCTATCGGCAGCAGCTTGGGCTTGCGTTTCAATCCGCTGACTATCGATCGGTTGCAACGCTGCCCAAACAAATGCCTCTTTTGTTTTGTAGATCAAAACCCGCAGGGGCTGCGCAGCGCTTTATACGTCAAGGACGATGATTACCGGCTTTCATTCTTATATGGAAATTTTATAACCCTAAACAGAGTCGGGGAAGACGATCTTAGGCGCATCATCAGATTGCAGATGAGCCCGCTTTATGTTTCTGTCCATACCACTAACCCCGAACTGAGAATGCAGATGATGGGTTCAAAACTGGCAAAAATAGGGCTTGCTAACTTAGAAAAGCTTGTCCGGGCCGGAATAAAAATTCATTGCCAGTTGGTACTTTGCCCCGATTTTAATACAGGCGCTGAACTGGAAAGTTCCATCGCTCATCTGGCTGCTCTGGGTGGAAATATTTTAAGTGTGGCCCTGGTGCCAGTCGGACTGACCGGGCACCGCAGCGAAGTCTACACACTTAGAGGTTTTACACCAGAGGAAGCACTTCGCCTGATTGAGCAAGTTAAAGTTTTACAGCAAAAATATATTGGCGATCGCGCTAGCCGCTTTGTATTTTTGGCCGACGAATTTTATAACCTTGCTGCCCTGTCTTATCCACCAGTAATTGATTATGAGGGATACCCACAGCTCGAAAACGGGGTGGGTCTGGCAAGGCAGTTTTTGGAAGAGCTGGAACAGCTGGAAAAAAGACTCCCACCGTTTGATCTCTCCGGCCGAGAGCTGAGCATAACTATTGTCACCGGTAAAGCTGCCAGATCTATATTAGAACAGCTGGTAACCAGACTAAAACAAATTGAAGGTCTTTCAGTTAATCTGGTAGTTGCTGAGAATCACTTTTTCGGAAAAGAAGTAACTGTCGCCGGGCTACTCAGTGGCAGCGATTTACTGAAAAGCCTGGAAAAAGAAGAAAAGGGAGATCTGGTTTTTATCGCGAATAACCTCTTACGTGAAGGCGGCGATCTCTTTTTGGATAATTTAAGCATTAAAGAAGTCGAGGCCACGATAAAGGCTCCATTGAAAGTAGTAAAGGGTCCGCTTGAGCTGATAGAAATCTTAAGCGGTTATCTGGCCTGTAATCCAGGGTCGGGACCAGGAGGAGAACAGCTGTGAATAATGTTGTAGCCATAGTTGGCAGACCAAATGTAGGTAAGTCAACTCTTTTTAACCGTCTGACTATAGCCCGGACCGCGATTGAAGAAAAAATGCCCGGTGTTACCAGGGACCGGCTCTACGGAGTTGCTGAATGGAGTGGACGGGAGCTGGTAATTATTGATACCGGGGGTGTGACCTTCGGTAATGAAGACCGGATTTCTGTCCTGGTCAGGCATCAGGTTGAGCTTGCCGTGGATGAAGCCAACCTGATTATCTTTCTGCTCGACGGCCGGGAAGGCTTAACGGCGCTTGACGAGGAGATCGGCCTGATGCTCCGACGCAGCGGCAAACCGGTAATACCGGTGATCAACAAAATTGATATTTTTGAGCAGGAATCCGGTAAATTTGGATTCTACAGCCTTGGTTTCGGCGAGCCTTTAACGATTTCAGCTGCTCACGGTAAGGGCAGCGGAGAGCTACTGGACTTAATCTTAAGCGTATTATCTCCGGTCACGAAAAAAGTAGATGAGGGCTACAAGCCGGAAACGGTCAAAGTAGCTGTTATTGGGAGGCCTAACGTTGGCAAATCATCTCTGATCAACAAGATACTGGGTGAAGATCGGGTAATTGTCAGCGAGATTCCGGGAACAACCAGGGATGCCATTGATACTTATTTTGAATACGCGGAGCAGCCCTACCTGTTTATTGATACAGCTGGAATCAGGCGAAAAAGTAAAGTTAAAGAAGCGGTCGAGTATTACAGTATCCTGCGGTCGCTAAAAGCTGTCCAGAGAGCTGATCTGGCTCTTTTGATGCTTGATGGGGTGGAAGGAGCCACCGAACAGGATCAGCGCTTGGCCGGCTATGTGGATGAGGCCGGGCGGGGTTTGATCTTAGTTGTTAATAAGTGGGATTTGGCACGTGGCACTGAGCATGCCCGTGCTGAATATATTGATCTCATCAAGCGTCAGTTCAGTTTTGTTCCCTATGCTCACCAGGTTTTTCTTTCGGCCCTTACCGGCTGGAAACTCAATCAGCTTTTTCCCTTGATTCTGCAAACCTGGCAGGAACAGCACAAGCGCATCAGCACCTCGCTTTTAAATGAGCTACTGGAGGATGCTATGGCGGTGAACCCGCCGCCGAATGTAAAGGGCAAAAGGGTCAAGCTGTTTTACATGACTCAACCCGAGGTTAAGCCGCCGACATTTGTGGTTTTTGCCAATGAGCCTGATTTGGTTCACTTTTCATATCTACGCTATCTTGAAAACAGGCTGCGAGAATCTTTTGACTTCAAGGGAACCCCAGTGATCATTAAGCTGAAAAAACGACAGCGCAGAGGTGATTAAATTTTGGCCGTTGTCATTCTAATTGTGGCCTATCTGCTTGGCTCCATCCCTTTTGGTTATATTTTCGCCAAAACGGTTGGTAAAACTGATATTCGAGAGCATGGTAGTGGTAATATCGGAGCAACCAATGTTTTAAGGGTTATGGGTTGGAAATTGGCCCTGCCGGTGTTTATTTTCGACCTGCTTAAAGGGTTTTTGGCAGTACTATTGGCGAAAGTAGCGGATAATGGTTCTTTACTGCCTCTCGCAGCCGGGATGCTGGTGATGATAGGACACAGTTTTCCGCTATTCCTCAGTTTTAAGGGAGGAAAAGCAGCTGCTACGGCAATCGGGGTGCTACTGTCACTTTCCGGTTGGGTAACTCTGGCTCTGTTTGCTGCTGCCGTTCTTATCTTAGCTATAACCCGTTACGTGTCGTTAGCCTCAGTTGTTGGATCACTACTGGTACCAATCTTTTTTTGGCTATTCGGTTTTGATCTGCCTTATATCATTTTCGGTTTAGCCGTTGCAGCACTCGTCGTATTTCGACACCAAGCTAATATTAAGCGACTGCTGAATGGAACAGAGCCGAAACTTGATTTTGGTTCCCGGCATTAGGTACAGGTTTCATACCCACAGCTGTTTGAATAAGGAGGTGAAATAAGATGATCAGGAAAGAACTGCTTGAACTGCTTTTCGAAGCTGCAAGTATTCAGCGCTGGAATGATCATATCCGACCTGAACACTTTACTGAACTCGACAAACAATCGCATAAAATGGTTTACGCTTTTGTCTTAGCCAAGATAGAAGAGGCCGATCATGGTATCAGCATCGACTGGCCCCACCTGATTGAAGGTGGGCTATTCGAGTTTTTGCACCGTATTGTACTGACTGATATTAAACCGCCGATTTACTATAAGCTGATGGCAGAAAAGGGCGATCAATTAAACCGGTGGGTTATTGATCAACTAAAAGAAAGGATTACCGGTTTGAAAAAAGATCTGGTCGCAGCGATGCAAGAGTATTTTTTTGATCAGACTGCAAATAGCCTTGAAAAAAGAATTCTGAAGGCCGCTCACTATCTGGCTACCAACTGGGAATTTGCAATCATTTACCGCTTAAATGAAGGGCTTTACGGTTTAGATGATACCAGGGCAGCAATTGAAAACCAGATTGAGGAACATTATGATTTGGCGGGGGTCCAAAAACTGACCCTTGGCAAAAAAACTGCTAACTTTCTGGACCTCGTCGGACAGTTGCGCTTTCAGCAACGCTGGGCGCAGTCGCCGCGAGTGCCGAAGACTTCCGTAATGGGCCACATGTTGATCGTGGCGATGATGAGTTACCTCTGTTCGGTGGAGTTGGAATCCTGTCCAAAACGGATTTATAATAATTATTTTGCCGGTCTATTTCATGACCTACCTGAAGTGCTGACCAGAGATATCGTCTCACCGGTAAAGCGCTCCGTTGCCGGGATAGAAGAGTTGATAAAGGATATCGAATACCGCCAGTTAGAAGAGAGAATCTTTCCCCTGCTACCCGCCACCTGGCACGGAGAGCTGCGCTATTTCACGGAAAATGAATTTTCCAGCAAAATAATTGATCATGGTGTAGTAAAAATAGTCAAAGCTCCTGAAATTGGGAAGCGTTACAACCAGAACAGTTACTCACCTTTGGATGGCGAGGTAATCCGGGCCTGTGATCATCTTGCAGCCTATATCGAAACTTTTCTCTCCATCTCACATGGCATCAAATCGTCACATTTGGAAGAGGGAAACCGACAACTCTATCGTCAAAACAGCACTAAAAATATCGCCGGCCTTAATTTCGGCCAGCTCTTCAGCTACTTTAAAATCTAATTTAGACGCGTCTGCTCAGGGGCTGTTACATTGACTTTTATTGCCTCTTGCATTAGAATGATATAGTAACTGGGTATCAGATATATCGATAAGTAAATATCGGGGCGTGGCGCAGCTTGGTAGCGCGCTTGACTGGGGGTCAAGAGGTCGAAGGTTCAAATCCTTTCGCTCCGACCACTATTTGTCTTATAGGGAAGTGATGCCTAAGGTTTATAAAAAGAGTAGGGTTTATCTTCAGAAAGGATGTGCTGCAGTAGTGAACAAAAGGTTATTTATAACCGCTATTGTAACAATAATGGTCTTACTGATCTTGGCTATGCCGGCTATGGCTGAAGTTAACCGCTACCGCTATTCAAGCATGCACTTCAGATACATCGGCGATATTTTCCACGAAAGAACGATTGACTTTGAGCTGCATGGGGGAGGGGCTTATTTTTCCATTGAGGGAAAAGGCTCTGCCAGCGGCTCTCATTATGCTACCGAGGTTGAATATAAAAAGCGCAACCCGGCGGCGGAAGTATACAGGATTACTGCGCTGAGTTTAGAGGCATATATGACCGGCACAACTGCCCTGGACGCTGCCGAAGATGAGAAAATGCTAATCATGTCAGTGATTAAACTGCCGAAGCAGGGCGTGGAAATGTCAACCGGGGTTGAGATGGACCCGGGTGAAACCGGTTTTATCAGCCATGATATTCTTTCAAGCCAAAGTTCTTACGGTAATTATCTGAAAATGACCAACCACTTCGGCAATACCGGGGGAACAACCAAGCGGATTCTCGAAATCCCCGGTTATCTGAAGGACCAGATGCGTGTTGACGGATATGCCGAGGTGTGGGACACAACTGAAATGCGTGATGGGAAGCATAAATCTGGTTTTTGGGATATGCTACCCTAAATTGGATGGCTACATGTTTATGGGAGAAGGTTTTCCGGCTACATAAAATTCGGAAAACCTTCTTTTTTGACAGTCAAAAAACAGCCCGCTATACTATAACAGGAACTAGTAAAATAAAAAGAAAGAGAGGTCTGATTTGGAATGGCTGAAGAAACCCTGCACGAGAAACAGCAAAAATCATTTTTCCGGGCTGAGGTTCTCAGAGGCAATATCTCCGATTACCAGGAAGCCCTGAAAACAATGCCGACCGGCTTTGGCCGGTGGCCTCAGATCATGGAAAGTCAAACTAGAATCAAGAACTATTTTAAAGCGAGCGATGAAGATTGGGAAAACTGGCGCTGGCAGATGAAAAACCGGGTTACGGACACCGCCGTTTTAAAAGAGCTCTTGCCGATCGATAAAAGCGAATTGGAAGAGATTGAAAAAACAGGCTCAAAATACCGTTGGGCTATATCACCTTACTACCTGAGCCTGATCGACCCGGCAAAAATAAATGATCCGGTGAGGATGCAGTGTGTCCCCTCGATCAATGAATGTATGGATCATGATGGCTATGAAGATCCGATGGCTGAAGAATATACTTCCCCGGTTTCGGCTTTGACTCGCCGTTACGCCGACCGCTTGATCGTCAAGATTACCAACCAGTGCGCAATGTACTGCCGTCACTGCCAGAGACGCCGCGCTATAGGAGAGCTTGATTTAGTCACCCCACGGGCCGAATTGGAGGAGGCGATTGAATATATCCGCCGCAATCGCGAGGTCAGGGATGTGCTTTTAACCGGTGGCGATAGTTTTATGATCGACAATAAAACAATTACTTGGTTGCTCTCTGAACTTGAAACGATACCCCATGTAGAGATCAAAAGGCTTGGAACCAGGACCCCGGTTACCATGCCCCAGCGGATTGATGATGATCTGTGCCAGATTCTCTCTGAACATTTACCCCTCTATGTGAATACGCACTTTAACCATCCGCAGGAGATAACCCCGCGAGCTCAGGAAGCCTGCTTTAAATTGGCCAGGACGGGAGTTAGTCTTGGCAATCAGACCGTGCTTTTAAAGGGAGTGAACAATGATCCCTTTGTGATCCGGAAGCTAAACCAGGATTTGCTGAAAATTATGGTTAAACCCTATTATATCTTTCATGCTAAGGCGGTCAGGGGAACGGCTCATTTCAGGACCAAAGTTGAGGAAGGGATTGAGATCATGGAGAAGCTGAGGGGCTATACCTCCGGTCTCGCTGTTCCGACCTTTGTCGTTAATGCTCCACTTGGGCGTGGTAAATCACCGATGCTGCCAGAATATCTGGTCAGCAGCGGTAAGGATTACATCATGATCAGAACCTGGGAGAATAAGATTGTCCGCTACGAAAATAAGTAAGGGGATTACGCATTTTTATCCCCTTACATAGTCAAAAATCGGTTTCCAGTTAACATGCTTGTCCATGGTTTCCTGCACGATAGCAATGGCCTCTTTATTCTGAGGGTGAATACTGCGGTAGACACTCTGCAGGTTCTCGACAGTTGAGTAAGTGTCTTCATGGACCAGGATTACCGGTACACCCTTTTCTGCGGCCCGGGAGAGAACGCGCACATCGGGGTAAAGACCGCCGGTAAAGATAATGACCGAGGTACTGGTTTCGAGGGCGGTAAGAGCCATGTCACTGCGATCACCGCCCGTAATCAGCGCTTTATTTGGCGCCCTGCGTAAGTAACCCAGCGCGCTTTCTATGGTCATCGTACCGATTACCACATTTTCAACCAGGCGGTTTAAGTTGTCGGGGGCAGCGAGCAGCTCGCCGTGCAGGGCATCATAAAATTCGGCAACTGTTGGTGAAGATATCTCAAGCCGGCGGGGAATCACACCGAGAACGGGAAAACCTTTCTCTTCAAGAGTGCTGCGATAAATACTGTTGCTCTTGATCCACTGGGCCTGGTCTACATTGTTAAAGATACAGCCGATCACCTGGATCTGTTTGGCAATCCAGAGATCAAGGTAGAGCAGGTTTTCGTCCAGCTGAAAATCGTTATCAGCTCTGATTACCGGTAAAACGGCAGCGTCGAGGGAGGCTGCCAGTGAAAAATCATCTAAACCATTGTTGGCGCCGACGAATGGCTCAATACTGCCGTCGATCAGAACCAGGTCATACCCTTCCTGGCAGCTCCGGTAAGCTTCTGTAATCCGGGGCAGTAAACCCGGCAGCTCTTTGATAAAATGAGCAGTCAGGTATTGATCATTAACGGTAATCGGTGAAATAGTTTTGCAGGATAGGGGCAGCTTAAGAATTTCCCTCATGAGGATAACATCATCGTCATCCTTTTTGACTGTTCCTTTGCGAAAACCGATTGGTTTAAAATAAGAAACTTTAAAACCTTCTTTTTTAAGTTTCATTCCAACTCCGAGAGCGGTTGCTGTTTTACCGCCGCCGGCTTTTCCTGAAAAATAAAGCGCTTTCATTTATACTCACCTCACCGTTAATGATCATTATCTTCAATTGTTATCTTAACATCCAGGGCGGTTACGCCCTTGGTATGCACACGAATCGGGTTAATATCCATCTCGGTAATCTGCTTCAAGTCGCTTACCATTCGGGCTGTTCTCAAAATCGAATCGGTTAGTGCGCCAATATCGGCCGCTTTTTTACCCCGATATCCTTTAAGCAAAGTATAGGCTTTAGTTTCGGCAATCATCTTTTCAACTTCCTCTCGGGTTACAAGCGCCGTAGCAAGCCTGAATGTAACTTCTTCAAGCAGGTTGACATAGATGCCGCCGAGGCCGAACACAACAAGCGGGCCAAATTGAATATCCCTTGACATGCCGACGATCACTTCCACTCCGTCTTCGACCATGTTTTGGACTTCAATGCCGTAGATGGGCGCATCGGGCATAAAGTAGCGGACCTTTTCCATGATCCGGGTGAAAGCCCGGCGGACCTCAGCTTCGCTATGCAGGCCGATCTCCACTCCGCCGACATCGGTTTTATGCAAAATGCGCGGTGACGAGATTTTTAGGGCAACGGGGAGGCCAACTTTGACAGCAATTTTTGCAGCCTCCTCCTCAGTTTCTGCTAAATAACTGTGGCTTACGGGAATCCCGTATGCGGCCATCATCGACGAAGCTTCATGACCCAGCATGACGACACGGCGGTCGGCCAGAACATCGTTAATCACATTTTGTGCAGCAGCCTGATCGATACTGGCAAGTTCAACCGGCTCCAGTACTGCCGGATTGTTTTTGTAGCCTGCGTAATCGACCATCCCTTTTATTGCACGGACGGATGGTTCAGGAAACGTAAAGACCGGTATTCCATTTTCAGTAAGATAATTATTACCGGTCTCCAGTGATTTGCCGCCCATGTAAACTGCCATTACCGGTTTACTTGCGAAGCGCTGGCTCAACTCGACAATTGATTTGGCAGTCTCTAGCGGTTCAGTAACAGCAGCCGGACAGAGTAGAACCAGAACGCTGTCAACATTATTGTCCTTCAAAACTGTGTCAAGCGCAAAGTGATAACGATCATTTCGCGCGTCTCCGATCAGGTCTACCGGGTTGTAGATATTAGCGGCAGGCGGGAGGTTTTCCCGTAGTTGATCGATGGTTTCTTTGGTAAAACGGGCCATTTTCAGTCCGTTTTTTTCAACTGCATCGGTGGTCACAATAGCCGGTCCGCCGGCATTGGTCACAATAGCCACCCGGGGCTGAAGGGGAAGTGGTTGCGCTGAAAAGGCGCGAGCTAAATCAAAAAGATCATTCATGCTATCTGCCCTTAAAACCCCGCACTGCCTAAAAGCCGCATCATATGCCCGGTCACTACCGGCCAGAGCGCCGGTATGCGAACTTGCCGCCTGGGCACCGGCAGTGCTGGTCCCTGATTTAAGGATTACGATCGGCTTTTTACGGGCTGCACTGGAACAGACTTTAACAAATCGGTCCCCGTTGGTAACGTCTTCGATATAGCAGAGAATAACGCTGGTTTGGGGATCATCGGCGCAGCTTTCGATAAAATCAACCTCATTTAGATCGGCTTTATTGCCAAGGCTGATAAAACTGGAAAAACCCAGCCCCATTTCAAAGCTCCAGTCCAGAATTGATACCAGCATAGCACCGCTCTGCGAGATAAAAGAGATATTACCCCGATTTGGAAAACCGTTGGCGAAAGAAGCATTAATTGGTGAGTGGGTATTCATTAATCCAACGCAGTTCGGTCCGAGCATCCGCATGCCGAACTCTCTGCAGATCTTGAGCAACTCCTGCTCCAGCTTATGACCCTCAAGACCAACCTCTTTAAACCCGGCCGTAATTACTACTAAGCCTTTAACACCGGATTGGCCACATTCACGAGCTACCTGGCCTACTTTTGCTGCCGGTATGGAAATAACTGCCAGCTCAACCGGCACGTCGATATCTTTAATGCTGCAGTAGCATTTACGGCCACCTATTTCTGATTCACGGGGGTTAACCGGATAAATAGCGCCTTTGTAACCGCTTTTAATAATATTGTCGAGGATAGCATAACCGATTTTCTGCGGTGACTGCGAAGCCCCGATTACGGCTACCTGCTGAGGATTGAATAAAAAATCAAGTCCGTTCATGATTAAAACCTTTCATTTTTAAAGGTCTGATCAGCCGCTCGCTTATCATTTATTTTATATGCAATGCTTTCTTTTAGCAATTATTAAAGCCAACATGATATTGCTATAAACAGGAAAACCGCTGCCGGCAAAGCGCTAAAGACTAGTCCGCTTCTCATTGACATTTATATTAATTTTGTTAAAATGTATCTTGACGCTTTTCATCTGATATAAATTTCGAACAAGGAGGTATAAAAGATGAGCGCTTTAGGCCGTCATATCTTGGCTGAGTTTTACGGCTGCCCTCAGGAAATCCTGTGCAACCTTGATCAAATCAAGGAGCACATGGTGGCAGCCGCTATTGAAGCTGGGGCTGAAGTAAGAGAAACTGTATTTCATCAGTTCTGTCCCCAGGGCGTCAGCGGCGTAGTTGTAATTTCAGAGTCACATCTGGCTATTCATACCTGGCCAGAATATGGCTACGCGGCAGTTGACGTTTTCACCTGTGGTCAAACCGTTAATCCATGGGTGTCCTGCAACTATTTGAAACAAGCGTTTTCAGCCCAGAACATGTCGGCCCGGGAAATTAAGCGCGGCATCTTTGATGTCGACCTTGAACATAAAACTGCAGCAAACTATTAGCATTTAGCTGCCAGGGGAGTATAGTCGATGCCTGCTGAGGAACACAAATGGTTTATAGAACATACTTCACCCGGGACGGCCCACATGTTTGGTGTTGTCAACTTCTTAAAAAGCAGGCGCACCAAATATCAGCAGGTTGAAATTGCCGATACTGAGCAGTTTGGAAGGATTTTAATTCTAGACGGAAAAATTCAATCCTCTCAGTATGACGAGTATATTTATCACGAGGCGTTGGTTCATCCGGCGATGCTGACTTGTCCAACGCCTCGGTGTGTACTGGTAACCGGGGGAGGAGAAGGAGCAACCCTAAGGGAGATCTTGAGGTATCCTTCAATTGAAAAACTGGTAATGGTTGATTTAGATCAGGAAGTGGTTGAAATCTGCCGCGAATTTTTAAGCAGCTGGCACCAGGGTAGTTTTGAAGACCACCGCGTAGAGTTGCTGTTTATGGATGCCCGACAATACTTAGAAGAGACAGATCAGTTATTTGACGTTATTATCAGTGATGTACCGGAACCGGTGGAAGCCGGGCCTGCCTTGAAGCTCTTTACAAAGCAGTATTTTGATCTGATTGGCAAGCGGTTAACCGCTGGGGGCTCATTTGCCTTGCAGGCCGGCGACTATGGTTTGCCGTTTATTGACGCACACTGCGCGATTTATAATACCATCAGGCAGATCATGCCTTTTACCTTGTCTTACCGCGCTTTTGTGCCCTCTTTTAATACTGAATGGGGCTTTATAGTAGCTGCTCCTGAAGAACGAAAGATGCCTGCGGGAGAGGTTCTTGATCTTTTAATTCAGGAACGCTCCCTTAATTTGCGGTATTATGACAGTGAAACCGCCAGGAGCATCTTTTCGCTGCCGAAAGACATCAGGGCGCGGCTGGCGGCAGAGACGAAAATCATTGATGACGATAACCTGCTAGCGATATATTAGATGATATAAAGGACATAAAAGGAGACTGGAATGCAAAATAGAGACCGAACTTTTCTAATGGTTAAACCGGACGGTGTGAAACGTGCTCTAATTGGCACTGTGATTAGCCGCTTAGAAAACAAGGGCCTGAAGCTTATAGCGATGAAACTGATGCAGATCAGCCCAGAACTTGCCGCCCGCCATTATGGTGAACATCAGGGTAAGCCTTTTTATGATGGTTTAATAGAATTCATCACATCAGGCCCGGTTGTGGCGATGATCTGGGAAGGCGACGATGCGGTCGAAATGGTTCGCACCATGATCGGAGCTACCGATCCGAAAAGGGCTGCTCCGGGAACAATGCGCGGCGACTTGGCGGTGTTTATGGGTAAAAATATCGTTCACGCTTCAGATTCACCGGCCAGCGCGGAGCGGGAAATGAACCTTTTTTTTAGCAATGTCGAGCTTTGCACATACAAACTTCCACATGAGAACTGTTTATACGATTGAAATAATCAGAGCAGAACTTGTGCAGCTAAATCCATATAACTTAAATCATAAAAAAGTGGTTAAAGGCCACTTTTTTTGTTGCATTAATCTGCTGATTGATTTATAATAAATATAACCAATTAAGTTAGTAATACAAAAGGCGGTGACTACATTGTTTGCACAAAAATGTCCGGGACAGGATATGCGTTATTGGACAGCCGAAGATGTTTATGAAGAAAAATGCCCGCAGTGTGGTGCGATGATCGAATTTTTTAAAACTGATATTCGCCTGCGCTGTCCAAATTGCAAAACGAGGGTAGCCAATCCCAGGTTCGATATGGGTTGTGCCCAGTGGTGTTCCTACGCGGAACAGTGTCTCGGTTCCGGTGCAAAAGGACTAAAAACGAAGTCGATCAAGCTTGCTCTCGAAGATGAGCTTATTGCCAGAGCCAATTGTTTTCCGGAAGTGGTTAATCAAGTTAGAGCTGTATTTGAAAAAGCAGAAGAGATCTGTGCCAAAGAGGGGCTTGATTTGCCGCCGATTATTGCCAACGTTTTGGCACTGATCTTAAAAAAGCTTGAGCTAATTGATTCACCCGTGGAATACCTGCAAACAATTGGGAAGAAGTTGGCCATGCCGCCTGCTGCTTTTACCGAAACCATTGATTTGGCAACAAAACTGGCTGATGGCAATCAGCCAGAGAGAGCGGAGCAAGCTGTCCTCAGTTTGCTTGAAGAAATTAGTGTAAGGCAGCCGGCCTGAAATGCTGGTCCAGATTGTTTGTATGGTGGTAAAAAAGATAAAATCTGATGGAGGAATTAAAAATGGAAAAAGTAATGAGAAAAATTATCTCGATCGACGAAGAAAAATGTGATGGCTGCGGGCTTTGTATCCCATCCTGCGAGGAGGGAGCGCTACAGATAGTAGATGGTAAGGCCCGGTTGGTAAAAGAAATTTACTGCGATGGTCTGGGTAACTGCCTGGGCGAATGCCCCCAGGGTGCGATTGAGATCATCGAAAGGGAAGCAGACCCATTTGATGAGGCCGCTGTGGAAGAACATCTTGAACGGCTTGGAAAAGAAAAAGAGATTGAAACAGAAGAAGAATGCAGTGTCTGTTGCGGCAGCAGCCTGATCAGAGAATTTAAACCGCAGGGCAGAGATGAGTCGGCTGTAACAAAAGCTTCTTTTGAACCAGAACCGGAACTTCGCCACTGGCCAGTGCAGCTTCATCTTGTTAATCCACAGGCGCGTTTTCTGCAGGAAGCAGACCTGTTGATTGCCGCCGACTGCGTTCCCTTTGCTTACGCTGATTTTCACCGAAAATTTTTGGCAGGAAGATCACTGATTATTGGCTGTCCCAAGCTAGATGACGTAAATACTTATCATCAGAAGCTGGTTCAGATCTTTAAACTGAATAACCTAAAAAGCATTACCCTTGTTCACATGGAAGTCGGCTGCTGTTTCGGCATTTCTAAGCTGGTTAAATCGGCGTTGGCCGAGGCCGGGGTCTCTACACCGCTGGAAGAGATAATCGTCGGGGTGGATGGCAGTATAAAGTAGAGGTTGGCACTATTCGATGATCATGGTAGGCACGCGGCTGCATTTAGCATTCAAGGGCAGCCGCTGCAGCCAATTCCTTAATCGTAGCCTCTTCAAGGACTTTAAGCATTTCCTGTTGTGCCCTTGACCAGATACCTCTCAGGGAACAAAGCTGTTGGTCGCGACAGGGTTTGCTGCTAAAAAGGCAGCGGGTGATGCCAATCGGTCCGTCAACCGCTTCAATTACAGCTCTTAAATTTATCTTATGCGGATCAGTTATCAATCTGATCCCACCGGTAGGGCCGCGTGTGCCCTCTGTCCATCCTGCTTCTTTCAACACTGCTAATAACTGAACAACCAGGTTAACAGGGATAGAACGCCTGGCAGCGATATCCTTGCTGGTGATAGTTGTGCCTAATGGATGCGCTGCCAGTTCAGTCAGTATAATCACTGCGTATTCCGCTTTTTTTGTAATCATTACTAAGTCTCCATTCAATTATAACTAAATTAGTTATATTATAAGACAGCAGGATGTCAAGGTCAACATTAGATAAGAGAAAGCTGATTAGCATTACGTGGTATATTTATCAAATAATTGAAACTGCATCTTAATTGTAGTATAATTACAACATAAGGTCCCTGAAAATGAGGCGAATTAAATGAAAATAGATAGAATAAGTAGCCTATTGACTTTTATAGTCCTGCTGATCACGATCATGATGGCTTTTGCTGCTCAGGCGCCATCGGTTACGGCTGCTCAAAAACCGGTTTATGTTGTGGAACTGGACGGTGCTGTTACTGCTGGCTTAAATAACTATTTAGAACGTCAAGTCGAGCTTGCGCAAACTGAAGAAGCTCAGCTCTTTGTCCTGATCATGAATACGCCAGGAGGGCTGGTCGATGCAACGCTTAAAATCAATCAGCTTTTCCTGAATGCTAAAATACCTGTTGCGGTATTGGTAGCGCCATCAGGGGCGATTGCCGGCTCAGCAGGAGCATTTATTCTTATCTCAGCTGATCTGGCGCTGATGGCGCCGGGTACTACAGTTGGGGCAGCTCAGCCGATTGCTTTTTCACCCGAAGGGGCGGAATCAGCTGATCAGAAAACAATCAACTTCTATGCCGGTCACCTGCGCAGCATTGCCCGTGAGAAAGGACGCCCTGAATCGGTTGCAGAAAGGTTTGTCACAGAAAACCTGACTATTGATGCCCGTGAAGCGCTGGAACTCGGCATCATCGATTACATTACTGCCGATTTAACGGAACTGCTCGAAACGGTGGACGGTATGGTAATCGAAAAACAGGGCATAACCTACAGTTTTGAAACAGCAGGGGCGACAATATTGAGGGAAGATATGAACTTAAGGGAGCGCCTGCAAAACTGGCTGAGCGACCCACAAATAGCCTTTCTGGTATTGATCATTGGCTTTTTGGGCATCTACTTTGGCTTGAATGCACCCGGGACGATCGTTCCCGAAGTTAGCGGTTTGATTTTAGTTATTCTTGGTATTTACGGTATCGGTCTTTTCGATACCAATACAACCGGGATAATTTTATTGTTGGTCGGGTTGGGTTTGATCATTGCCGAGCTCTTTACAGCCGGTTTTGGCATACTAGGTATAGGAGGATCACTTTCTATGGTTGCCGGGGCAATTTTATTACCAATGGAACCTTTAATGGCGAGAGAATGGTATACTACTTTTTTGATCACCGTCGTCGGAACGGTAATCGGGCTGTTAATCATTATGATCTTTATCATCCAGCGGATCATTGACAGCCGGCGTCGTTTCAGTGATGGCAGCGTTTTTTTTAACCTGCCGTCAAAAGGTTTAACCGTAAGTGAACTTAAACCGGAAGGGATGATTAAAGCCAGGGGGGAACTCTGGAAGGCTAAAAGCGCTGACGAAACAGTAATAGCATCCGGAACGGAAGTTGAAGTTGTCGGCTCGGAAGATATGATTCTCTGGGTCAAAACACTTAAAGCTGACCGTAAAACCACCTTGGAAAAAGATTAAGTTGCTTGATGGATTAACTAAACAATAAGGGAGGTAAATAACGTGTTAGAACTTCTTTTCAGTAGTGGTTTATTGATTCCGATTATCCTGATTCTGTTTTTCTTCATAGCATCGGCTTTAAAAGTGGTGCGGGAGTATGAGCGCCTGGTTGTCTTTCGCCTTGGCCGTCTGATTGGACAAAAGGGCCCCGGGCTGGTATTTATGATCCCGGTCGTTGATCGATTTGTCCGCATTTCATTGCGGATTATCACCCTTGATGTACCGACCCAGGAGGTTATCACCCGTGATAACGTTACAACCACTGTAAACGCTGTTGTTTATTACCGGGTAATTGATCCAAACCGGGCGATCAACAACGTGGAAGAATTCAAGATGGCCACAGCCCAGCTGGCACAGACCACCCTCAGAAGTGTGGCCGGTCAGGCTGATCTTGATGAACTGCTTTCAGAGCGGGACAAATTAAACCAGAAGATCCAAATCATTCTGGACGAAGCGACCGATCCCTGGGGCATCAAGGTAACCGCAGTGGAGATTAAGGATGTCGGTATTCCCGAAGCTCTGCAAAAGGCCATATCAAGGCAGGCGACTGCTGAGCGCGAACGACGGGCGGTTGTCGTCCAGGCCCAGGGCGAGAAAGAAGCAGCCGGTAAAATTGCTGAAGCGGCTAAGATCCTTAATTCCGAGGAAGGTGGCTTTTACGTTCGTTTGCTGCGCACCCTTCCTGAAATTGCCAGTCAACAGGGCTCCATTATCGCTTTCCCGCTGCCAATCGAATTAAAGCACCTGTTGCCGTTAACAGGGGATACTAAACCGAAAGCTAAAAAAGAGTCATAATTAAGTTGACGCGATCTAATAATGGATCATACTAACCGGAAACTCAATATACCCTACAAAACCGCTTTTGTGGTCAACCCCACCAGCGGAGCTGGGCATGCCGGGAAGACGTGGCCGCAGATAGCTGCAGTGCTAGATCAATCCGGCCAGCAGTATAAAGTATATTTTACCCATAGTAGTGGGGATGGAAAAACTTTAGCGGCAAAGGCAGTTAAAGAAGGAGCCGAGCTGGTTGTAGCCGTTGGTGGCGACGGCACGTTGTTTGAGGTGGTCAACGGCATCAATCCCGACCAAACTGTCTTTGCTGTTATTCCTCTCGGTACGGGAAATGGTTTCCGGCGCTCCTGCGCTTTGCCCGGGCATTGGCAAGCAGCGCTGTTGGGCTTAGGCAGCTGGCAGCCTCGTCGTATCGATCTGGGAATGATCAACGGTACCTATTTTCTAAATGTTGCCGGGATCGGTTTTGATGCAGCGGTTGCCGAGATGGCTTCAGAGAAATATAAAATAATTAAAGGTTACACTGCTTATGTCGTTGCATTTTTTGACGAGTTAACGCACTTTGATCATTTTAACACCCGGATTAAGTGTGATCAGTGGGAGATTGATCAACCTGATACGCTGTTAGTGCTAGTGGCAAACGGCTCCTACTATGGTGGCGGCTTCACTATAGCCCCACAGGCAGAAATCGACGATGGCCAGCTTGACCTGATTATTATTCGCAAGTTGAATAACCCGGAAACAACCTTGCTGGCTTTTCAGGCCATGGTCGGCAAACACCTCGATCACTCGGCGGTCATAACCACAAAAATTGATCGTTTTACGGTTGAAGCTGATCACCAGGTTCCGATGCATATCGATGGCGAGGTGATTGGCAAACTACCGGTGGAAATTGGCATTAAGCCGGGAGCACTGCAAATCATTGCTCCACCAAAGACTTATAGCGACTGCTGATCGCAAAAATATTTAAATCAGCCCCTTGATCAGCATAAAAAGAGTGGTTATAATAACAGGGCAGGAAACATTGCGAGCGTGGCGGAACGGCAGACGCGCTAGGTTCAGGACCTAGTGGGCGTAACGCCCGTGGAGGTTCAAGTCCTCTCGCTCGCACCAGAAAACAATAGTGACGGGGTTTTAATCCCGTCACTTTAATTTTAAACTCAGACATGAATCATAATCTAGCTGGCGATCTCACGCTTTAGATAATATCCACTTTGAGATCGCCTATGGGATAAGTTGAACAAGGATGGATATAGCCATATTCAAGATCCGCCGCTCTCCTGCGATCTGTTTCTTTTAGCACATATATTTCTCCTGACTGGAGCAGGGTGCGACAGAAACCACACTCACCTGAACGGCAGTGCGCAGGTGGTTCGAGTCCGGCACGCTCAAAAGCTGTCAGGATGGTTTCTGCAGTATTTGCTTTTAATTTGCCTTCTTTAGTCCTAAAGGTATATTCGATCGTAACCTCCCGGCCGCCTATATCGGATGGATAATCATGGAACTTAATAACATCTTTAAAATTGCCACTAAGCTCCTTTCTTATCAATCGCGGTGGAAGATTCAGTAACGCCAACTCGCTAAGGCAGTACCTGTACATCGCTTCCGGTCCGCAGATAAAGTAACTATAATCAGTTGGCTCATCGATTATACTCTTGATTAATTCCATACTGATTAGGCCGGTAAGCCCCTTGTAACCCGGAGAGGGATCGCTGATAACGTGAAATATTTTAATATTTTCCGGATTCGCCTGGGCCAGCTGGTTCAGTTGTTCGACAAAAATTATTTCATGTTCACTAGTGCTACCGTAAATCAAGGTAATGTGTGGGGTCTTATTGGTGGCTATAACATCCTGGATCATCGAATAAAAGGGTGTAATACCGCTTCCTCCGGCCAGCGCAATAAGTTTATTCTTGTCGCGCAGCGGTTCATGGTAAAAATAGCCAAAAGGCCCTTCGGCTTTAATAACCATGCCTTCTTTCCAATTTTCCCAGGCATGTTTGCTGAAAAAACCGTCTTTTTTGTGGCTGATTGTTATTTCATAAAAAGTATTGGACCGGTGGGGCGAAGATGATATTGTGTAAGGGCGGCTGGCAACCCCCTGATCAACATTATCCCTGACCACTAAATACTGGCCAGCCCTAAAGGGGGGTAGCGGTGCATTTGGCGTATTGTTTGTCAGTTGGTAGGTTCTCGCCAAATTGGATTCATCCCTGACAGTAGCTATCTGCAAATGAAGAATCGAAGGATGGAGGTTGTTTGCCAGATTGAAAACCGGATCATGCCTGTCTATGAAAGCTTCGGCACTGGCAACCCGTTCAGCCCGCTCACCAATAACAGCAAACATTTTGGCCATGTCATCTTCCAGAGACCTCTTTTGCATTATTGCACACCCCCTTGATCGCGATCGACTGTTTCGCCGGAGTGCAGCTTTTTCAACTGGCGAAGTACAGCGGAAGCTGCCATTCTGCCTGAAATAAGTGAAGGGGCATAACCGTGGCCCATTGTAGCGAATCCACCCGCAAATTCAAGACCTTTAATGAACCTTTCGTTTTGGGCATGTATGGAGCGGGCCATCACAGAATCCCAGGGGTCTTGCTCATAACCGTACATCACTCCCCGGTAAGCTCCGGTATAACGGGCAAAGGTCTCCGGTGTGGCAATTTCTATCTCTTCAATATGTTGTGAGAGCGAAACCCCTAAGTAGTGGCTCATTTTATCAATTACCCCGGCGGCAATTTCACTTTTCAAAGTATAGTAATCAGCAGGGGCTACCTGATCCCATGTTCCGGGACCGACCAGGGTGGTACTGGAAAGAATCGTTGTCCCCGGAGGCGAGCACTGGGGGTTGGCTTTATTGAGACAGATTACCGCCTGCATATCCTGCGGTTCGATGTTGAAGAAACCGGCATAGGCTTTGTCTGTATTCATGCTTGGACCGATAAAGTAACTGTAGCTGGTCAATCCCAGCTCTACAGGAGATCGGTCAAGCCCTAAGTAAACCACAAAGGCGCTAGTTCCAAGCCTGCGTGCGCTCGTATTTTTAAGAGCTTCTGCGGGTACAGCACTTTGCGGGCTGATTAGCTTACCGTAAACAAGGTGCGGTGACAGGTTGGCGATAACAAAAGGGGCCTTGAATTTTTCGCCCTGCGCCGACTCGACACCAACAACCCTGCCCCCATCTACCAGAATCTTATCCACTTGCGTGTTGAATAATATTTTTGCCCCCAGTTCCCTGAGTCGCTTATCCATGGCCGTTGAAAGGCCATGCGAGGTTAGGCGGGGTATATAGGCACCTTTGCTCAGATAACTGTAGAGCATCACTGCAAAGATGGTAAAGCTGAGGCGGCTGGTCGGTATGCCAATATAACACCAGTAAGGATAAATCATCTGGCGTACCTTTGCCGGCAGGTTATAGCGCTCCAGGATCTGATCGACCGTATAACCTGCGGTAGCAACAAATTCCGGATATTCGCTTTTGAGCAGATCCAGGTCCGGCGGACCCTTAACAGTTCCTAAGTAACTGAGGGCGCGTGCTATTTGCCTGCAGTCAGCCATGAAATTTGACAGAATATCGCTGCAACCGGGAACCTGCCTAGCAATGGTTTCAATGAAGTTATCAACTCCAAAAGGCAAACTGAGGTTAAGGCCTTCATTTTCAAGAATGAGATGGTATGCTTCGGGAACAGGTAAAAAATCGATATTGAGTTGTAGCTCATCTTCTAAAAAGCGGCGTACAGCCCCTTTTTTATCGGGTGGACCAATATCCGACAGCTCGTGCAGCGAAACCTCGAATTCAAAACGCCCCCGCACAAAACTGGTGGCGAATCCGCCAGGCAAATTATGCTTCTCCAGCAGAAGTACCCTTACGCCTTCCCTGGCTAATTTTAGCGCCGCGGCAAGTCCTCCCAGACCACTGCCGACAACAATTACATCATAAATATCATCCGCGTGTATAAGAGTTTTGTTTTCTGCACGGGCCATACAATACACCCCTTGCTCATTTATTCTTACATCAACCAGGGTGGATTCTAAGATTCTTCAAATATCAGGTCAGAGCTATTTTCCCTTAAATTCTGGTTTACGCTTTTCCAAAAAGGCCATTACCCCTTCGCGGTGATCTTTAGTCTGGAAACAGAGGCTCTGGGCATAAATTTCCAGCTCCATAACCGTATCAAGACTTAAGTTTTCACTGGCATTAAGGATTTCCTTGGCCTGTGCCAGAGCAATGGGAGGGCCCTCGGCAAGCTGTTCAGCTACCTTTAGCACTTGAGGCAGCAGATCGTCTTCAGCATAAACATGATTAACTACCCCAATGCGGGCTGCCTCCGCAGCGGTTATATTGGATCCAAAGAAAACTAGTTCTTTTGCCTTTTGCAGACCGACCAAGCGTGGCAAGAAGTAGAGGGCCCCGCAGTCGGGAACGGCAGCGACCTTGATAAAGGCCATCCCGAACTTGGCCGACTCAGAAGCGTAAATCAGGTCACACATCAGGGCCAGGGAAAAACCTGCTCCCACTGCATAACCGTTTACAGCAGCCAACACCGGTTTGGCAACTCGGGTCAGCTCCATAATCTGACGGTAACCTTCTTTCAGCCACTGCCGACCTTCGATCAGTTCAAAACCCTGCATCAACTTGCTTAAATCGCCACCGGAAGAAAAAACCTTCCCGGTGCCGGTAAGCACGATGGCGCCGATGTTTTCATCGGCGCCTGCATCGCGAATGGCTTCTACCAGTTCAAGGGCCAGGTCGGCCTCAAGGGCATTCATCATCTCAGGCCTGTTTAGCCTGATCATTGCCACTCGGTTTAGCTTTTCATAAATAATTGCTTCAAATTCGCGCACCTGTTCCACCGTCCTATTCTAATCCAACTATGCATATACTACATACATTTTGGGAAGGAACGCCTCCGAGATTATGGGTCAGACCGATTTTGGGTTCTTTCACCAGGCGATCTTCGGGCCAGCGTTGCAAGAGCTGGTTGTACATCTCATAGAGCATACGCAGGCCGGAGGCGCCGATCGGATGTCCAAAGCACTTCAGTCCGCCATCCGGTTGGCAGGCTACCTGGCCGTCAAGATCATAAAAGCCGTTTAAGATGTCATCCGGAGCCTGCCCGGGCGGTGAAATCATCAGATCTTCCATGGTCACCATCTCGGTAATTGAAAAGCAGTCATGAACTTCAATCATGTCAATCTCTTCACGTGGGTTTTTAATGCCGGCCTCTTCATAAGCTTTTTTCGCTGCATGCCTGGTGGTAACCAGTCCACTGCCGTCCCACCGGTTATACATTAATTCTTCTCCGGAGCTGACAGAGATTTGCAGAGCCTTTACAGTGACCCGGTTTTGGTTTGGCTTAAGCTTTGCGGCAATTTCTGGCGTTGTTACAATTGCCATTGCTGATCCGTCACTGACACCACAGCAATCAAATAAGCCCAGCGGATAAGCAACGAAGGGCGAATCGCAGATTTGTGATTCTGTAACCTCTTTACGCAGGTGCGCCTTGGGGTTCTTGGCTCCGTTTTGGTGGCTTTTCCAGGATATGTGGGTAATTGCTTTTTTTATTTTATCCATGGGGATATTATGGCTTTTTTCATAGGCGGTAGCCAACTGGGCAAACATACCGGGTGCGGTGGCATTGGGGTTAATCAACCTTGCCATCTGGCCAAAAATCGGTGAATCGGGCAACCCTCCATAACCTATATCTTTTAGTTTCTCAACTCCGGCGGCCAGAACAATGTCATAAGCCCCCGAGGCTACAGCATAACAAGCGCCTCTGAATGCTTCTGTACCCGAGGCGCAAAAGTTTTCCACCCTGGTAACAGGAATATAGGGTAGGTGCAGGCTATTGGCCAGGTAACATCCACCCTTGCCGATACTGACTTCATCAATATGATTACCGATCCAGGCCGCCTGGATATCTTTTTTTTCTAATCCCGCATCTTCAAGGCATTCAAGGAAGGCTTCGAGCAGCAGGTCGCTCGAATCATCTTCCCAGCGCTCGCCAAAAACCGAGCAGCCCATCCCTAAAATTGCTACTTTGTTCTTGATGCCACTAGGCATTCTTAATCGCCTCCCCGGCTGGAATAGCTTTCCAGAAGTAAAAAGTGTCGTCCCGTTTTTGATCAAAATACTTTACCCTGAAAGAAAAATGTACCGGCATCCCCACCCGCAGGTCTTCAAGGGTGCAGTCGGTGAAATCGATCATTAAGCGGCCTCCGCCAACAAAATCTATATTGCCGTAGATAGCCGGTGGATTAAGTGTCGCAGCAAGCATGTCGGATGTGAAACTGACAATGTGGCCACCCTTACCGGAGAGAACAACTTCTTCCATGCGGTCTATGGCACCGCAATCAGGGTTGATACAGATTCGTTGCGGGGGGTACTGTTGGGTGCCGCACTCCAGGCAGCGAGTGCCCTGCAGGCTCAGGATAGCTTTACGATTTCGCCAGACCAGCGACCAGCGGGTCAGGCGCTCTTCCTCACCGCGCATACCCAGTTCTACAGGCAGCATATCGCGCCAGGCCAGGTACTTGTAAAAATTATCGAATTCCTGGCTGTTTTTCAGTGAATCGCTGACCCTTTTCCGGTCAGCAAAGTCGGCTATGGCTTCAGTTACTTCGAAGAGGATCGCATCACAACCATTGCCATAACTGACCAGCAGTAGTTTGTCACCGGGTGCGGCATCTTCCAGGGCCCTGGCTAGCATTAGCAGAGGATGCGCTGAACCACTGTCACCGGCATCCATCATCAGGTCATCCTGGACCTGGTTAAACTCAAGACCAAGGTCACGATTGATCTTCTTGCGTGCTCCGCCGTAGTAGCAGGGGTAAATAATCTTGTTAATCGCAGAGAGCTCCAGATCATATTTTTTGCAGATGCCAGCTATAGCTTCCGGGATTAGCCGATCATAGCCTAGATCACGAATCCAGCGCTCTTCCCACTGCCGATCATATTTTGAATTTGCGCCGCGAAAGTGGTCAACAAAATCATATGCGGTTGAAAATGAACCGACATATTTGGCGATAACATCTTTGTCTCCGACTAATATTGCTGCTCCGCTATCACCGAAGACCATCTCCTGGACAGAACCGACCTTTCCCAGCCGGCAATCAGCAGCACAGGCCAGGGCTTTATGACCGCTTCCGGCGCCAACATGCTCAAGGGCGGACAGAAGCGCCGCCGTTCCTGATTTCACAGACCCGGAAAAATCGGCAGTCCTGATCTCTTCACGGGTGGCCAGCGCCCCGGCAACGATATTGGCATTTTGTCTCTCTTTAAAAGGTGCGGTCGTGGTCGCGAAGTATAGGGCGTCAACATCTGCCGGGCTAAAACCATTCAGGCACCTCACTCCGGCAGAAACAGCCATGGTGATAGCATCTTCATCGTGGTTGGCCACCGCTTTTTCACCCGCTGCATTCATGAGAATAGCCGGATTCAGCCAACCCATGGCGGCAACTATATTCATGCGGTTCAGGCGGTATCTGGGCACATAACCTGCGTAGGAACAAATACCGATCACAGCGATTAACACTCCTCTCCTGAGTTAAAGGTTCAACCAGACGACTGAATTGGTCAGGCAATATTCATTTCGCTCAGCTGTCCTGGCTCGGAAAATAATCTGGTCATTCTTTTCCCGCCACATTTCTGTAACGATCGTTTCGCCCGGAAATACATGGCGGGAAAAACGCACTTTAATCGCCTTGAAACGAGCCGGGTCATTGTTACAGTATGCTTTTAAAATGGCCCGACCGGCAAATCCGAAAGAACAGAGACCATGTAAAATCGGTTTCTCAAAACCGCCCAGTGCCGCAAAATCGGGGTCAGCATGAAGAGGGTTATAATCTCCTGACAACCTGTATAATAGAGCCTGCTGTAGGTGGGTTTTCATCTCGATCACCTGGTCGGGGGCTCGATCCGGGGGATCGTTGCCTGGCTCCGGCCCACGCTCTCCGCCAAAGCCTCCTTCGCCACGAATAAAAGCACTGAACCGGTTCATGAAGACTGCTTCACCCCGGGCATCCTTAGTTAGAACCTCAAGCTCCACCAGGGCGCCTTTACCCTTATCATAGATCCCGGCAATTTTTGGATATGAGGTTAATGTCCCGTTAACTGGAATAGGCTTGAATAGTTCAAGATATTGTTCTCCATGCAGCAGCATGGCAGGGTTAAAGTCCATTCCTTCCATGCCGATGATGTTAAAAAGAGCGCCAAAGGGTGGAATGACACCAAATGACGGCAGTGTTTCTAAGTTGCTTTCATAAACAAACTTTAGCTCATCCGGTTCAGATCCAGCGCCGACACCAAGGGCATAAAGCATTACATCTTTGGTGGTGTAAGAAAAGTCGAGTATTGGAAGTTCCTTGCCAACAAGTTTAGGATCGATGGGCATACTTATTCTCCTTTCGCCATTATTGGGCAATCATCTTTGACATGACTGTTCCAGCTTGCTCCATCGCTGAAGCGAATTCACGGGCGCCTTTCAGATCCATTATTTGCTCAATTTTTTCACTGATCATTTCAATGGTGATTTCTTTATCTGAATCAAATATATATCCCTCGCCTTCGACAACGGCCGCCCGGCTAAAATAACCGCCACCGGCGCTAAACATCTTTGCTGTTTCCTGGCATTGTTCAGAACAGAGCCAGGCCACAATGGGAGCAACAAATTCTGGTTTTATCTTACCGATAACATCTTCAGGCATCACTGTAAAGGTTAACCGCGTGCCGGCAGTAGGAACAATAGTATTGGCTTTTATATTGTAACGTGCTCCTTCCTGGGCGACACAGTTCATCATCCCGGCAATACCCATCTTGGCTGCTCCATAATTTGCCTGGCCAAAGTTACCGTAAAGACCTGCTGCTGATGCTGTTGACACTATGCGACCGTATGCCTGCTCTTTCATCGGTGCAAATGCTGCTTTTGTGCAGTAAAATGTGCCATCCAGATGTACTGACATAATTTTTCTATAGTCTTCCAACTCCATTTTTAGAAGGCTTTTATCGCGAAGTATGCCGGCATTATTAATTAATATATCGATTTGCCCATAACTCTCGATGGCTGTCTTAATGATATTCTGGGCACTATCCCAATCGGCCACACTGTCATAATTAGGCACTGCCTCGCCGCCTGCTGCTTTGATCTCATCGACTACCTGTTGTGCCGGAGTCGCATCGGCACCACTGCCATCGAAAGTACCGCCAAGATCATTGACCACCACCCTGGCGCCACGGGCGGCTAATAAAAGCGCATATGCCTTTCCCAATCCTCCTCCGGCGCCGGTAACCACTGCAACTTTATTCTTGAATCTGATTTCTTCCATTGAATTACCCCCTTGGGAAATTATTTATAGAGATTCTATGCCATTTAATGCAATTAATCAATATATTTAATTGATTTTAAAAATAAAGTATAGATGCTTTATTTTTCACATTTATTTTAAGCTTCGAAAGGATTTATCTAAGATACGTATAATCTATATATAAAGCGCACTAGAAAAGGAGCAGCGATTTTCGATGGAAGTGTCTGCCGACGAACGGGTCATGCGCATCGGTGGTTTATCAAAATTATCCGCCATCAGCAAACAACTCATTCACTATTACCTGCGCATGGGTTATCTTCATCCGCCTGTTTACAAAAAGGGCAACCAGGCTTTTTACAGCCAGGAGCACCTTGATCGTCTTCAATTTCTTAAAAGATGTAATGACGAAGCAATTCCCCTTTCCTATGCCTCCTCGATGTGGGAAAGAAATGCTGATAAAAAGAGCAGAAATAGGCAAAAGCACCAACCTGGAGACTGTACAGAATCGACAACCAGGGAAATGATCATCCAGGATGCATCCCGTTTATTCTTACGTAAAGGCTATAACAGCACCACGATCGCGGAAATAATGGAAAGCGTTGGCATTACAAAGCCATCTTTCTACTATTATTTCAAAGATAAAAAAGATCTTTACCTGACCTGTCTTGACAGCATATTTGATGCCATTTCCGAAAGCGCGCTTGACAGCATTAGGCAGGAAAAATCTGCTCTCAAGCGTCTTGATCAGCGCTGGAAGGCCGGTCAAACTTATTCAAAGCGCCTGTCCATCTCGATCAACCTCTTAAAAGAGTCATTGGCACAGGAAGATGAAGAAGAAAGAGCCCGTGCTGAAGCTATATTACGCAAATCCTGGGTTGACCCCCTGACCAAAGATCTGGAACGGGGCGTAAGAAGCGGTGACTTGCGCCCTATCAGGAGCGAGATAGTCAGCTTCGCCCTGATATCACTGCTTGACACATTTGTTTATCGTGAAATTCTTGACAAAAAATATGGAGCAGAAGCGGTTTCAGAAACAGTATTTGATTTAATTTTAAACGGCCTGCTCAAAAGGAATTAAGTTAAACTTCCTTACTGCTCATATTATGAAAAGCAAAGGAGTTATTAAATCGAAGATTTATAGGCCAGGAGCTGTGTTAACCTACTGGCGCAGATCAAAGATCTGCTTAACAGAGATACCGCTTTCCAGGCCAATTTTATTTGTAATTGCCTCATATGAGCCTTTTTTAACCGCAACCGCTAGCCGGTGTTCTTCTCTAATATCATTTTGCAGCTTAGTTGCCAATTCTTCCTCGTTTATCCCGCCTGCCGGCTTTACGGTAATATTCAAAGAATCATTGCCATTTTTACTGACAATTTCCGCATGCCAGGCTAAGACATCTTTGCAACCGAACATGTAACGACGCAGGGCATTACCATTAAAAACGACTGAAGCTTTCTCGCTAATAAGATCATAATAATCGTGCCTGTGTTCAATATCACCTAATATGCGCGGAACAGTGTGGCCGCAATTAGGGCAAGGTTCACTGGAAAGCCCCCCAGTAGTTAAATCACCGGTCCGAAAACGCAAAACCAGGGTTCCACGGCTATCAAGGTTAGTGATAACGATTTCACCTTTTTCACCCTCACCAAGGCTTTTGCCCGTTTGCGGGTTAATGATTTCAACCAGAATCTGGTCCGGATTAAGGTGATAGCCAAAACCAGGGCTGCATTCGGCGAATCCTGCTTTAGCCATCGAAAGAAAATAGACCCGCTGAACCAAATTATTGGCTGCTTTACACTGCAGCATCAGCTCCTTAATGCTTTCAACTACAACCATGGGGGCATAATCCATACCGATAATAACTCGTTCAAGGGAGGGGGCGTCAGTTTTTTGACGTAGCATTGTCTGCAGGGTAGCCAGGACAAACAGAGGGTGGGAAACTAATACCGGAGCCCCCATATTGTTCATGGCTAAGATGATTTTTTCCATACCGAGTACTCGACCGCCGCCAGAATGAAGAGCTGTAGCGCCCAAAGTCATAGCAGAATGAAAAAGCTGCCACACTGAAATATGAGGGGCATAGCTGAAGGCATTAAGCATGGTATCATCGCGCTTCAGGTTTAGAATATCGTTAAGTCTGGTTCCGGTTTCCTCGAGATTATTCAGGTCGTACCTGGTATAAACAATAGGGATCGGGTCCAGATCATTGCCCTTAGTGTAAAAGAGCTGGGACATCCTATATTCGGTGGGATCGGGTTCCGCGCATTTCCTGCCCAAAAGGGCAAACTTTTTCGGTTTTGGAGTACTTTTTAAACCCTCAGGTACTTGCAAAATAAAGCGCTTTGCCCGCTCGGGATCATGTTCGCTGGAGAGCATATCCTGCTTTGATGTAAAGGGTATATTATCAAGATCGCTCCGACCCTTGATCGCGGTAGGATCTAATCCCTGGCTCTTAAAAAGGTTGCTATAATAGGGGTGATTACTAAATATTTCATCCTGCACTATTTTGCTGAGCAGCTCATCCTGAAGTTTCTTAATATTATTGGCCGGCATCCGGCTGATTTTCGACCAGTCTTGCATATTGTTCTCCTTTCTGCCGAGACATTAACCGGTGGGGCGGTTGTCGACAATGCGTTTTTCTTTTAGTTCGGTTTCCATCCCCAGTTGGCCGACAAGTTTATCAAGGGGCAGGTAAATAATATTTGTTACGGAAACTTCCGTTTCCCTGATTATTTTTTGTTTCAAGTCAGCGGTCAGGTTTTCTTCGTCCACATCAGGTTTTTTTGTGACATAAAGATAGATTTCATCCAAATCAAAAGGATCGTTGTTGCGTTTCCTTATTTCAACTTGCCACTCCTCCAGGTCGGGATGGCTCATCATCAGGGGAAAGAAGTTATTTAAATTGACCAGCGTACCCTTGATTTTTGTCATGTTAAACTCTTTAAACTCAGATTTACGTTCAATCACAGAGCTGATGCGGGGCACAGTACGCCCGCAGTTGGGACAGGGCTCATAACTGATGCCACCCCTGGCAATATCGCCGGTTCGGTAACGTACTACGCAGGTTCCGCGCCAATCGAGACTGGTATAGACTATTTCACCGTCTTCTCCTTCACCAAGCGGTTCTCCCGATTCAGGGTCAACTATTTCAATTACCTCCAGATCCGGGTAAAGATGATAGCCGTGATATTTTTCATGGGAAGGACATTCGCCCCAACCAACCTTTGATTCAGTTAACCCATAGACAGCCAGGACCATAACCTCTTCGGCTCCCAGCTGTTTTAAAAGCTCCTTAATCTTTTCTTTCAGGCCTGGCGGCACCCTTTCTCCACCGAAGAATATCTTCTTAAGCGATGAAAAATCTCGTTTTTGCTTTACCGCTTCCCGTAAGAAATAGTAGCAGTAGCCGGGAATAAATACAGCAACTGAAGGACGAAGGAATTCGAAGGCATCCATCAGTTTGGAAGTTCCTACAATTTTGCCACCGCCGCTGTGAAAAACGGGCGAATTAAGCGTATCGGCCGCAAAATATACAGTCCAAAAGGCAAGATGGGGAGCAAAGGGGAAACAATTTACGGTGATATCATCGCCGCATACTTCGAAAACATCTAACAGGCGGCATGACGATTCACGTAGATTTTCAACATCGCGTTTTGTATAAACAAAAGGTGTTGGTAAAGCAGTGCGACCGGTCGTAAAATGAATATGCACGGGTTTATAATCATAGATTTTCTGTTCGATCAACTCTTTACCGGTGCTCATCGACATTTTGGCGAAGTGACCGTACTTTTCTGAAACCTCTTCGTCCGGGCGGATTACAAAATCTTTGTGTCTCTGCGGGTTTTCAGCGTTTGGAGCGATATCCCACTTGTAAGTGAATGGCAGGTACTTTAAGTCATCAATGCCTTTGATTTTATAGGGATCAATATCCTGCTTTTTCATGATGTTACTATAGTAGGGGCTATAGATTGAAACCTGGTTGCAAATAAAGGCTCTTAGCTTGCGATCCTGCATCTGCCTAATCTCTTTATAAGGTGTTTTGCATAGCACTTCCCATTTTTCCATTTACAGTTCACCACCATTTTATAAAAAGGGGGCCCGATTATTAGACGAGCCCCCGGGTTTTTAGTAACTGCCGGGAAAAACACCGTAGAGAGTTGTTACAAAGAACATAGTCAGCAAGGATAAAATGATAATTGTGATCGGTAGCCCATTTCCGTTATATCGCCTGTTGTCGTAGTCAGACCATCCATGCATTTCGTCTACCTGTCGCTGGAGTGACTCATCAGGTGGAGGGGTCAACCAGGATACTACGATGGTCAGGATAAACGATAGTGGCAAGATGAAGGACACGGTTTTAATCCAACCAAAGGGGCCATAGAGATACTTGGCGATGAAGGGTATAGGGATTGTAACCGGATCCATGCCAATATAGTCGATCATAATAAAACAAGCTGTTGTAAGAATAAACCCGAAAGTCATGCCGACTGCAACACCCTGTTTGGTAGTCCTTTTCCACCAGATCCCGAGCACTATCGGAACTCCCAGCGAACAGGCAGCAATACCAAATGCCCACATGATTGCTTCAAGGATAAAATCGGGCGGATTTAAAGAGAAGAGAATGACCAGGACACCAATTACGAGCATTGCCCCATAAGAGAGCTTTAACTTGCGTTCGTCATCAATATCGGGTTTGAAAACGCAGTAGAGATCGTGGATCAATCCGGCGCCCATAATCATCAGGAGACCGGCAACTGTCGATAGGGCGGCGGCAATTGAACCGGCAATGGCTACAGCCAGCCATCCCTGAGTCGTTAGATTTTCAATCAAGATAAATACTACGTAATCGTAAGCCTCCCGGGGAATAGTGATGCCAAGTTCCAGGGCTTTTGTATTCATAAAATAGACTGCTGCAAAACCGGTTGCATAAACAGTTGTGCTGACCAGGCCGACCAGAAAAACGGTGATCACAGTGCTCCACCTGGCTTCCTTTGAATCTCTGACTGTAAAATAACGCATTACAAAGTGGGGTAATCCAATAATACCGAACCACGCCCCGAGAAAAACGGAAATATAGACAGAGGGATGGACAAGCATAGGCCAAAAATAATGAGGAGCAACCTGTTCCATAAGCGGAACCATATCACCGTAGCCCAGTGGGGGGAAAAACCAGCCGCTCGAACCGAGAGCCCGCATGACAATGGCAACAGGAAACATCAGACAAAAAATGAGTACAATAGTTTGGAAGGTTTGGTTATAGGTAACCCCATACATCCCACCGATGGTCACATATAAGGTAACCACTATGCCGCCAAGAATTATACCCCATAGTTCGGGAATCCCCAGTAAATAGTAGAAGACAATCCCGATCCCTTTTAAGTTACCTCCAAGGTAAAGCATACTGACCACCAGCATGACAATTACCGATAGAACCCTTAGAGATTTACTATTAAACCGTTCGTCGATAAAGGCCATCGTTGTAAATGATTTGTGGCGGCGTAAAAATGGAGCGGCCAGTAACAATAAACCAATAAAAGCAGAAGTAAAAGCGGCGTAAACAGCTACACCAATATAAACGCCCTCAATCATCAGGGCGGTCAGACCGACAAAAGTAGTCAGACTCAAAGCCAGGGAGACCATGGCCAGCCCATTATTGACAGCGCCGATACTGCGTCCGGCCACATAGTAATCGCCGAGATTGCGCGTAAAACGACGAGCCCAAACGCTGATCAGTACCGAAATCAAGATAACCACAATGCTGAGCACCAAGCCTAAAACAAATAAGTTACCTCTCGGATCCATAAGATTTAAAACCTCCTTTCATTGGAATTTAAGCTTATTGCTGCTGGATTTTTTCCAGCCTGTCCATGATCAGGCACCAGATTGCACCAATCAGGGTTGTGCCCAGCCAGCTTAAGGTAATTAGCAAGAAATAATGCAGCGGAAAACCCAGAACTGTTGTTTTTGCTATATACATTGTAGAGAAGTGTTGGGCTAGATGTTCAGGTGGGGCTACCTGGTTAAAAAAAACACTATTAAATATGACGAAGAATGAACTTAAAAAACCTCCAATGATTGCGGCTACTGTAAAGCAAATTACCGTTGCCCTGACCTCCAGCTTGTAATCCTTCATTTGCTTTCACCTCCTTTTATCTGAAGTGGTCAATAAGATCGAATTTATTATAGTGCATATTTTAATTATTATCTATATATTAAAATTATTAGACACAGAGTCAACAATGTGGGGTACTATTCCCGACTCCTTTTATTATTTGCACTAGTAATCACATAAGTCAATATAGTCAGTTTAGTTTATTAAATCCGTTTAATCAATATTTTAATTTAATTATATTCTTGCGGATCTTAGTAGCTAGAGCGTCCTCTTTGTCCTTGCATAATAAAGGTACATAAAATTTATGTATAAAACTTATACAATTATGATGTCACAACCTTTGAAGTTACCTAGGTTGTCGACGGCTTAAGCGATTAGCAGAGGGTCACGGCTCGCTCAACGATCAAGTTCGGCCCGATTATCTAAGAATTATCTCACCTGGTGTGCAATAATGCGAAAAGAGCTGAGCTTGCCTGGTGAAGGAAGGAGGCTAACCTGCTCGATCAAATGACAGTTGTGATCGGGTTTTATTTCGACAAAGTGTAGCGATAAATCTGCAAAAAACTGATCACCATGTAGAAGGTAATAATAGCCGGTTAGAGAATATGATCAAGGAATTAGTTCTTTTATGTCTTTTGTCTGCAAATCAGGGCACCAGTTAAGATCAGGAGGTGGTTTTAGTGGCTGACTTCACAGAACTGTTACAAGAAAAAAAAGTAACTTACAAACCGGGCGGCTGCGGTAAGATTTATACCGATCCCGATGCTGATCGGGCGCGGCTCTATTTTCGCGATCAAAAACCGCGAAAAATGGTCGAAAAAACAACGACAGTTGGCGAGGCGGTAAAGAATTTAATTAACAACGGTGATTATATCGGGGTCGGCGGTTTTGGAGCCAATCGCATTCCAACCGCAGTGCTCCATGAGATGGTGCGCCAGGGAAAGAAAAATATCGGCCTGGCCGGCCATACGGCAACTCACGATTTTCAGATTCTGGTTGCCGGCAACTGTATCGATCGCTGTGATATTGCCTATGTTGTCGGCCTTGAAGCACGCGGTCTCTCTAAAATTGCCCGCACTGCCATTGAAAGCGGGGCAATCGATACTACTGAATGGACTAACGCTGCTTTAACCTGGCGATACAAAGCGGCAGCGATGGGCCTATCCTTTTTGCCGGTTCGTTGTATGCTGGGGACTGATACCCAGAAATACAGTGCGGCGATGGAAATGGAGTGCCCCTTTACCGGCATCAAGTACCTGGCGGTTCCTGCCCTCTATCCCGATGTTGGCATTATCCACGTGCACCGGGCTGATGTATACGGCAACTGTCAGATTGACGGGATCATGGTAGCAGATAGTGACCTGGCCCGGGCCGCCAAGCGGTTAATCATTACCACCGAAAGGTTGGTACCCAACCTGGTAATCAGGCGCGAACCAACTAAAACGGTAATTCCCTATTATCTTGTAGATGCGGTGATCGAGGTGCCTTTTGGCAGTTACCCGGGCAACATGGCTTACGAGTATTTTAGCGATGAAGATCATCTGCGTGAATGGTTGAAAGCGGAAAATGACCCCGAAGATCTGGCTGCCTTTCTGAAACGCTATATCTACGGGGTTAAGGATTTTAACGGTTACCTGGATCAGATTGGCGGTATGACCCGCCTGCAGGAACTACGATACCAGGAAAATATGGTCGAGAAATAAGTAAATTTACGGTCATAGGAGGTACAGTAATAATGGACTATAATGACATGGAACTGATGATCTGTCTTGCTTCCCGTTACCTTGAAGATGACAGTATTGTAGTTGTGGGAACCGGCGCTCCCTGTGCGGCAGCGATGCTGGCTCAAAAACTGTATTCACCGCGGTTGATGATCATGTTTGAAGCAGGCGGAATCGGTCCGCTATTGCCCTCGATGCCTATTTCCGTGGGAGATTCCCGCACTTTTTACCGGGCTCTCGCTGCCAGCAGCATGCCGGAAATTATGGAAACCTGCCAGAGAGGCCTGGTCGATTATACTTTTCTTGGTGGGGCCCAGATTGACCAATACGGCAACATCAACTCCACCATGATCGGCAAAGATTATAAAGCACCAACAGTCCGCTTCCCCGGAAGTGGTGGAGCAAATGATTTAGGCTCACTCTGCTGGAAAACAATGATGATTACCCCTCAGGATCAGCGTCGCTTTACAGAAAAAATAGACTTTGTAACCACCCCGGGTTACCTGACCGGACCGGGAGCCAGGGAGGAAGCGGGCTTGCCTCCCGGCAGTGGCCCGTACAAAGTGATCACCAATCTGTGTGTAATCGGTTTTGATGAACAAACGAAAAGGATGATGGTTGAAAGTATGCACCCGGGCATTACAAGAGAAAAAGTAATTGAAAACACCGGGTTCGAACTGCTGTGGGCTGAAAACGTAACAGCCAGCGATCCACCTAAAGCAGATGAACTAAATGTTTTACGTAATGAAGTTGATCCCTACCGCTACATTATCGGCCGGGGATAGCCATCATTACTGAGCTCTGAATCAAAATAATAACGGAGGGATGATTAGTGACAGAAATAGTAATCGCAAGCGCCGTTAGAACAGCGGTTGGCACGTTCGGCGGATCGCTCAAAGATATTAGTGCTGTTGACTTAGGGGCCCTGGTCATTAAATCTGCGCTTGATCGAGCGGCCTTGAAACCGGAACAGGTTGATGAAGTAATCATGGGTTCTGTCTTACAGGCCGGCCTTGGTCAAAATGTAGCCCGACAGGCTTCCCTAAAAGCGGGATTGCCGATCGAAGTACCCTGCCTGGCGATCAATAAAGTCTGTGGCTCGGGGCTAAAAAGTGTTACCCTCGCTGCCGCCAGTATTGCCGCCGGTGACGCCGATATTATCGTAGCCGGAGGCACGGAAAATATGAGCGCTGCTCCGTACCTGGCAGCCGGAGCGCGTTGGGGCTTAAGGATGGGTGACAGTACGATGACCGATTCTATGGTCAAAGACGGTCTCTGGTGCGCTTTTAATGATTATCACATGGGGATGACGGCGGAAAATTTGGCTGAAAAGTACAGTATTGGTCGTGAAAAACAAGATCAGTTTGCCCTTGAAAGTCAGCAGAAAGCGCAGGTCGCCATCGAAAGTGGTCGCTTTAAAGATGAGATTGTACCCGTGGCAGTGCCCCAGCGCAAGGGTGACCCGCTAATCTTTGCCGTTGATGAACATCCGCGCATGACAACGTTGGAAGCGCTGGCCAAGCTTAAGCCAGCTTTCAAAAAAGACGGCAGTGTTACCGCCGGCAACGCTTCGGGCATTAACGACAGCGCTGCTGCTGTGGTGGTGATGAGTGCGAAAAGGGCTAAAGAGCTTGGCATTAAGCCACTGGCCATTGTAAAGAGTTACGCTTCAGCCGGTGTCGATCCGGCGATCATGGGAACAGGGCCGATACCGGCTACCAGAAAAGCACTGGCCAAAGCCGGCTGGACGGTTTCCGATTTAGATTTGATCGAGGCCAATGAAGCATTTGCGGTGCAGGCTTTAACCGTCTGCCAGGAGCTTGAATGTGATCCAACAATCGTTAATGTAAACGGCGGGGCAATTGCCATCGGACACCCGATCGGCGCCAGCGGCGCCCGGATTTTTGTAACTTTGCTGCATGAAATGCAAAAGCGCAAAGTTAAGCGCGGCCTGGCTACTCTTTGCATCGGTGGCGGTCAGGGTATCGCCTGCACCGTTGAAATGGAATAAAGGTCGATAGAAACACAAGACAATATCAAATAACCTGTTCAGGAGTAGCTGGCCATACCGATTACCGAGGCGGCCCGGATCTTGACAGGCTTACCACTGCCGGTGTCGATGTAAATCATGCCGGCAGTTTCATCTAAGCGGTAGGGCACTCCGCTCAGGCTGCTGCGCCCGGATTCGTCGAGCAGCGTAAATTCTACCCTAAGTTTGTGGCCCAGAGCCTCCTCCAGAAGCTGCTGCTGTTCCGCCTGCAGCTGCTCGTCAGTCAGGGGCCAGCGCTGCTCTTCGGCACGCATAAGCGATTTGGCATGTTGTCTCAGGCTGCCGCAATGCTCAGGCAGCATCATTCGGCTGCAGGCAAACTGCTGGGTTAATTTTTTACTCACGCATCATGCCCTCCGATCTTGCCGGCACGTTGCAGCATTTGCGCTCCCGGTCTGAGCGATGAAGCGCGAAACAAGCTGGTCTTACCGAAACGCTCACGCACCTGGTCGGCGACCCGGATCAACGCTTCTTCCCTGGCATCGCGGGCTGAAAACGGTAGCCGCAGCTGGCGGTAGTCGGTCAGGCCGCTTAAGCTGATGCCGACTGCCCGCAGCGGCTTGCGGTCCCAATGTTGGCGGAAAATTTTAAGAATCGTCGGGTAGATCGCCAGGGCATTGGCCGTGGCTTCGGGCAGTTTTTTCTGACGGGAAAAACCGCTCGGGTGATCAAAATCAGCGCCCCGGCAATAAAGATGAATGGTGGCGCCCACTTTCTGATGACGGCGGGTGCGCTGGCAGACCTCCTCGGTCATCTCCAGCAGCACCAGCTCGATCTCCTGCTGTTTGCGGTAGTCGCGGGGCAGGGTGGCCGTGTGGCCGATGCCCTTTTGTTCCTGGATCTGTTCGGGCTCTACGGAAGAATAATCAATGCCCTGTGCGTTTAACCAGAGCACCTCGCCGCAGATTCCCCAGCGCCGGCGCAGCATCTCGCGGGGCAGGGCGGCCAGGTGGCCGACCGTGCGCACCCCGATGCGCTGAAAGTTGCGCACCATGCGGTGCCCCACCCCGAAAAGTGAACCGATTGGTAGCGGCCAGGTGAGGGCCGCATAATTGACGCTGCTCAGCTCGAAAAAAAGATCCGCCCGCTTCTTGGCAAAGCAGTCACAAGCCATCTTAGCCTGCAGCGGGTTTTCGCCCATGCCGATCCGGCAGCGAATCCCGGTTTCGGACCAGATCTTTTCGATCAGCAGCAGTGCCGCCGCCCGGGGTGAACCGCCCGGCAAAAATGAACCGCTTAAGTCAAGAAACTGTTCGTCGATCGAGTAAGGAAGAACCCGATCGGTAAACTGCTCGAAAATAGCGGTGATCCGCAGTGAATAGTCGATGTAGAGCTGCATGTGGGGGTGGACAAAAACAATCCAGGGGCACATCCGCCGCGCTTCCCAGGCCGGCTGGCCTGTCTTTACCCCCAGGGCCTTGGCCTCACGGCTGGCAGCGAGGATAATTCCGTGACGCAAGGCCGGGTCGCCGCAAACCGCAACCGGCTTGCCGCGTAACGAGGGGTTGCGGGCTGTTTCGACGCTGGCGTAGAATGATTCCATATCGGCGAGGAAGATAACCTTTTTGTTCATCGAATTTTACCACCGGTAAGCGAACTTGTGTTCGCCTAAATTATACATCCCGGTTTCAGAAAAGAAAAGAGGGAGGCTTAAAATAATTTTGGCAGGAATCAAGAGTTTGCTGTAGAAACAGTTTGCTCAGTTAAAGGAGGCTGAAACCATGGATAAACCACTTTCAGGTTTAAAGGTCATCGACCTAAGCCGTTTTATTGCCGGCCCGTACTGCACGATGAAACTCGGCGACATGGGGGCTGAAGTAATTAAGGTGGAAACCCCGGGTAAGGGGGATGATTCACGCGAGCTGGGACCGCCATTTCTGGAGGGCGAATCGGCTTACTATCTCTCGTTTAACCGCAATAAAAAAAGCATTACGCTTAACATGAGGGAAGAGCAGGCAAAGGAGATCTTGCGGCAGTTGATTGCTGATGCCGATATATTTGTCGAAAACTTTCGCATCGGCGTTACTGAAAAGATGGGTCTGACTTACGAAGATGTCAGGAAAATCAAGGAAGATATTATCTACTGTTCGATCACCGGCTATGGCCACAACAGCCCCTACCGGGAGAAGCCCAGTTTTGATGTAATGGTCCAGGGGGAAGCGGGGCTAATGAGTATCACCGGTTTTCCCGATGGCCCGCCCCAGCGCCTTGGTGTAGCCATTGCCGACATCCTCGGTGGGTTCCACGCCGTGGAAGGGATTCTACTGGCCCTGCTGGTCAAAAATAAAACCGGTAAGGGGCAGTTTATTGATGTATCGCTGATGGATTCAATTATTGCCATTCTCACCTACCAGGCCGGCAATTACCTGGCTACCGGCAAGACGCCGCAGCGGGTGGGTAATCGTCACCCGATGATTACTCCGTACGAAAGCTTTGAAACTGCAGATGGCTATGTCATTTTCGCCGTCGGTAACCAGCGCCTCTGGGAAAGCTTTGTCAAGGCCCTTGGCCGCGAAGAGCTCAACTCAGATTCACGCTTTGCTGATATGCAGAGCCGCAATCAGAACCCGGTTGAGCTGAAAGCCATTATCGAGGGAATTACCAGGCAACAGAAGACTGAAAAGTGGGTTGCCGTGATGGAAGAGGCCGGTGTGCCCTGTGGCCGCATCCGCACCATTGATCAGGTGCTAACCGATCCACATGTTGCAGTGCGCGAGATGGTGGTTGAAAAAGAGCATCCCCTGGCCGGCCCGATCAAACTGATTGGTGTACCGACCAAGCTGTCACTGACCCCGGGAGATGTTACCCTGCCGCCGCCAACCCTCGGCCAGCATACGGAAGAGATTCTTACAACTCTTGGGTACAGTAAGAACGACATTACAGAGATGCAGGAGAAGGGTATCATTTAGAATTCGGACTCCCTCCTCGTAACGGAAAAGAGGCACCTGAACTCCCTCCCTCTTGAGGGGGGAGGGTTGGGGTGGGGGTGAAAAAGGTTCTCTCACTTTTCATTGCTTACTACCAAATTATGATGGTTGGACTGGCGGTGGCAAATCCTGTTTTCAATGGACAAAGAAAAACCGGCGTCTCCGATAACGCTCACCGCATCTTGGGCTGCTGCTGACCTGAAGCTTTACAGCGGCTGCTACAGCTTGAAACTGCTGTCGATTCACGATCACGTGGCCAGCTTTCAGGTCACCGGCTGGCCGCATCTCTTCTTTATTGGTGATCTGCAGTTGGCAAGGGGGCCGGCATCAGTCGGTCTTACCCCCGGGGATTTTAATCTTTTTAAAACCCTGCTTAAGCAGAACAGCACAGGCAAAATTGAAGACAGCAGGGTTATTATTAATTCACCTGAAGCTACAATGATCATTGACCGGCGCGGAGGCGAAGAAAAATCCTTCACGCCGGTTTCTTGTTTTAATGAAAATAAACGGGAGCTCGTGAATGTTTTAAATTACTACGAAAACAGCTTAAAACAACCGGTGCTGACAACCCCATCAGCGGTGTTACTGGATCGCCCCGGTGGGGAAGACTTTTACAGGAAGGCCATCGCTGATAATTTTCCGGCAATTATTAAAGCGCTAATCAATCAAAATAAGCAGGAATTAATAAAATATTGTCGAAATATTTGTGGGATGGGGCATGGATTAACGCCAACCGGAGATGATTTGATTCACGCGGCTTTTGTTGTTGCTAATCTCTCCGGTAGAAAAGGCAGGGAATTTATGAGTTCGCTCCGCCCTGAAGTAGAGGTGTTGTCTGCCCAAACCGGGCTGTTTGGCCGCCACATGATCGAAATTGGCAGGCAGGGTTTGACGCCGGAACCTTTTTTAAAATACCTGGAGGCCCTAAGCAGGGGATTTAAAGCATCGGAAATTATTAATGACATGACTAGCATCGGCTCTACCACCGGTTTTGATCTGGCGATCGGCATGACCGTTACTGCAAAAGAGTGCATAAGTTATGGCCTGAAGTTAGATAAATGATACAAAAAAGAAGCTATAAAATTATTTAAAAGTTATAAAGGTTTTTGATGCGGTGCATTGAATAAAGTAAAATTAAGAAAAAATGTTATTAACTAAATCTTTTGAGCTCTTATCTGAGAAATATGTGTAAAAGGATTTATATCTGATAGCTTAAAGGAGGTGTTGCAAGGAAAAATAACGTTTGGCAGGACCGGTTTTATTATTTTATAAAGGAGGATTAGACTATGAGTGAAGGTAGAAAAATGGTTTATACGTTGGATGAAATACCGAAGCCATTTGGTAAAGCTTTAGGCTTAGGTATCCAACACGTTTTAACCATGTTCGGCGCCACTGTATCCGTGCCGCTGATCATTGCACCGGCCCTTGGTGCCACACCGGAACAGATTGCTATTCTTGTCGCTTCCGTTATGCTTGCATCCGGTATTGCTACATTTTTCCAGGTTAACTTTGGAACTCGTCTGCCGATTATTCAGGGTGTATCGTTCTCATTTTTAGGACCGTTTTTTGCGATTATCGGCATGACTATTGCTGGTGGCATGGAAGTTTCAATGCAGCATATCGCCGGCGCCATTCTGCTTGGCGCTATTGTTGAGATGTTGATCGGTTTCACCGGTCTGATCGGTATGTTAAAGAAATACACCAGCCCGGTTGTTATCGGCCCGGTTATCGCGATGATCGGTTTGGCACTCTACCAGGCCGGTGCACCGTTGGCCGCTGCCAACTGGTGGCTGGCCATTACCGTTATCGTTTTTGCCTTTTTCTTCTCACTGATCCTGGGACCGAAAAAGCCTTTCTTTTCTCTTTTCCCGATTCTGTTGGCCATAATAGTCGCTTACGTCCTTGGTATTATCCTGGGCGAGGTAAGCTTCGACGCCGTCAGAAACGCTCCCTGGATTCGCATGCCCTGGGGTCCCGGTGGCTGGGTTCTGCCCTGGGGGATGCCGAAATTTGAAGTTGGCTTCTTCCTGATCATCCTTGCCGGTTACCTGGCTTCCATAATCGAATCCTATGGTGACTACCATTCAATCAACGAAGCCGCAGATGGCCCGCCCATTACCAATAAGCAGATTAGTCGCGGTATCGGGATGGAAGGTTTAGGCTGCTTTGGGG
>Ga0194127_10000736_pt1 | contig 51379 bp, 48 predicted proteins | sample TA2KigC100mmetaG_FD_148624 | JGI IMG/M metagenome (GOLD analysis project Ga0194127, IMG submission 148624) | Freshwater microbial communities from Lake Tanganyika, Tanzania - TA2015036 Kigoma Deep Cast 100m | ecosystem: Environmental > Aquatic > Freshwater > Lake | place: Tanzania: Lake...
CGGGCGTGTAGCTGAAGCCCGTGGCCACGAGCGCCTTATTCACGTCGGAGAGCGAGGAGCAGGAGATCGCCCGGTCGTTGAGCGTGGCTCCGCCGCCGCGCCGCGCCGCGAACATCTCACCAAGATCGGGCATGTACACCGCCCCAACGAGCGAGCCCGCTGCGTCGCGCGCGCCGATCGAAACGCACCACGCGGGCAGGCCGTACATGAAACTGGTCGTGCCGTCGATCGGGTCGACATGCCACTCGACGCCCGAGGTGCCTGCATGGCCGCCGCCTTCTTCGCCAACGATGGAATCGTCGGGTCGCGCGGCACGCAGCCCGGAGATGATCATCGCTTCTGCTTCGCGGTCGAACTTGGTGACCATGTCGGTGTCGGTGAGTTTCGTGCCCACCACGTGGATGCCCTGGGCGCGACCCGCCCGCGCGCTATCGCCGGCGCGACGAGCCAAGTCGCGCGCGAGTGCGAGCAGGTCGCCCGCTGAATCGCCGTTGGAGGACGCGGCGGAGTTGTCGGCGGATGTGTCGCCGGACGGTGCGCTACTGATCGCCACGCTCGCGCCATTCACCCATCGCCCGCAAGCCGAGCACGGCGACCACGCTCATGCCCGCCGCGAATGACACCGACCCGATCAACACCGCGAGCCCCGACGGCACCGCGCACTCGCCGGCGCACTGCACGTCGACGAGCGCATGACCGATTGCGCCGCCGGCCGCTCCTGCGACGAGCACCGTGGCGAAGGCAACGATGCGCGCCGTGCGGGAGGGCAGAGCGGAGAGCGGTCGGTCGTTCATCGCCCCAACACCGTATTACTAGCGTTGCCCGCATGTCGGCAATGCCGCAGCGTCGCGTTCTGCACGTCGACATGAACGCCTTTTTCGTGGCGTGCGAAGTGCTGCGCCGCCCCGAACTTGCCGGTCGGGCGGTGGTCGTCGGGGGCTCGTCGCAGCGCGGGGTGGTCGCGGCGGCTTCGTATGAGGCGCGGCAATTCGGTGTGCGTTCGGCGATGGCATCGGCGATCGCGAGTCGCTTGTGCCCGCACGCGATCTTTCTCGACGGCGACCACGACTACTACGGCGAGGTGAGCGCGAAGGTTTTCGAGGTCCTGCGCGACTTCACGCCGCTTGTCGAGGGGCTGTCGCTCGACGAAGCCTTCCTCGACGTGACGGGCGGGCAACGAGTGCTCGGTGACGCACCGACAATCGCCCGGCAAGTGCGCGAGGCCGTGCGCAGTCAGGTTGGTTTGCCGTGCAGCGTCGGCATCGCAACCTCGAAGTTCATCGCGAAATTGGCGACCGAGTTCGCCAAACCGCGGGCATCGCGCGACCACATTGATCCGGGCCCCGGGATCTTCGAGGTCGCGGCAGGAAACGAGATCGCGTTCTTGCATCCGCTGGGAGTCGGCATGCTGTGGGGTGTCGGGCCCGTCACGCTGGAGAAACTGCACCGCATCGGATTGCAGACCGTCGGTGATCTCGCCGCGTGCGATCTGCGAATCCTGCAACTCGCACTCGGCGAGGCGCACGCGCAGCACCTGTACGACCTCAGCCACGGCATCGACGATCGTCTCGTCGAGCCCGATCGCGCGGTCAAGTCGATCGGCAGTGAAGAGACCTTCGGCGACGATCTCACCGACGCACGCGAAGTACGCCGCAACCTGCTGCGCATGGCCGACACCGTCGCCCGTCGCTGTCGAGAGCAGGGCCTCACCGCGCGCACCATCACCTTGAAGATTCGCTACGGCGATTTCAGCACCATCACCCGCGCCAAAACCCTCGACGCGCCGGTCGACACCGCGCAGGCAATCATGACGGTGGTCGATCAACTCCTGGCGGAGGTGGATGTCGCGGCAGGCGTGCGGCTCGCCGGTGTGAGCGCACGCAACTTCGCCGAACTGGACCCACAACTCAGTCTCTTCGCTGAGTTTGACGAACCGTCAACCCGCACCGATGCGGAGTGGCGTGAGGCGTCGCGTGCCATCGACCGCATTCGGGAGAAGTTCGGCGACGACGCCATCATCACCGGTGGCGTCGATGAGACCCACAGCACACCATGGGGACCACGCCGCGAGTGACATTCGTGCAGGGGGCACGATCGGCTGCATCCCCCTACTACGCTCGCAGTCAATGAGAATCTCCCGCAAAGGTCGCCGCCGTGCCGCTGTCTGAAGACGAAGTTCGGAAGCTGCGCGAGATCGAGGCGCAACTCGAAGGTGACGAGCGTTTCGTGCAGGCCGTCTCGCCATCTGGTCTCTACCGACCGGCCGTCAAGAAAGTGCGTTGGGCGGCACTCGGGACGGTGGCCTCGTTGACGCTGGTGTTCGTCGGTTTGCAGATTCACTTCGCGGCTGGTTTCGCGGGTTTTGCCCTGATGTTGGCGTGCGTGTTGGTGATCGAGCGCGAGTTGCGCGCGATGGGCAAGGTCGGTGTGCGCGACCTCAGCACGATGCTGCGCACCACGCGCGACCAAGCCAAGCAACTGCGCGACAAGATGGGTCGCGAACAATAGCGAGATGGGTTGCCGGCGATAACTCGGGCGTACCTTGCCGTTGACATCGGCGGCACCAAGATGCTGGCTGGGCTCGTCGCACCGGATGGTCGAGTCATCGCGCAGGATCGTTGCGAAACACCACCGGCCAAGGTCTGGGATGCGCTCGCGACTCTGGTCGATCGCTTGCGGGCGGCGACGAGCGGGCATGAACTCATCGCCTGCGGCGTGGGGTGCGGCGGGCCGATGTCGCACGAGGGCGACAGGGTCTCGAACTTGCACATCACGGAGTGGAACGACTTCCCGCTGCGCTCATCGCTCGCTGCGCTGACGGGGTTGCCGACCTTCGTCGACAACGACGCGAAGGCAATCGTGCTGGGGGAGGCATGGTGCGGGGCGGCGGCCGGTCATCGCGATGTGATCGGCATGGTCGTGTCGACGGGTGTCGGCGGGGGAATCATCTGTGACGGCAAATTGCTCGACGGAGACACGGGCAATGCCGGACACATCGGTCACGTGAACGTGGTGCCGAACGGTCGGCTGTGCAAGTGCGGTGCGCGCGGATGCCTCGAAGCGGTCGCCTCCGGCACTGCGATTGCGGCAATGACCGGACGCCCCGCAGTCGAGGCGCCCCCACAGGTCATCCGCCAGACCGGCACCTACGTCGGTCGCGCCGTTGCGTCGGTGGCGACATTGCTCGACCTGCGACTAGCGGTGATCGGTGGGTCGGTGGCGCTCGGCTTCGGCGCGCCGTTCTATGAGGCGGCGCAGGCAGAAGTCGATCGCTACGCCCGCATCAAGTTTGCGCGCGGCGTGCAGGTGCGCCCGACGGGACTTGGTGTCGACGCGCCGCTCGTCGGGGCGGCCGCACTGGCCCGACGCCATGTCGCATGAACTGCGCTACTCGAGCACCACGCCTGAACTAGCGTCGCAGCCATGCGGCCGACCTACACTGCGGAAGCCGAGGCGTACCGAGAAAAGGTGCAGGCGTTTCTCGCCGAGAAACTGCCCGCCAACTGGAAGGGCATCGGAGCACTCGACGGCAAGGAACTAGAGAAGTTCATCGCCGAGTGGCGAGTCACCCTCGCCCAGTCCGGTTACCTCGCACCTGGTTGGCCGGTGGAATACGGCGGCGGCGGCCTCTCGGCACTTGAACAGGTGATCGTCGCGGAGGAATTCCTGCGCGCCGGCGTGCCGACAGGTGCGATGAACGACGTCTTTGGCATTCAGATGCTCGGCAACACGTTGCTGTTGTTCGGCAGCGAAGAACAGAAGCGTCACTACCTGCCGCGCATCATCTCGGGCGACGACATTTGGTGTCAGGGGTACAGCGAGCCGAATGCGGGCAGCGACCTTTCCAACTTGGGCTTGAAGGCCGTGCTCGACGGAGACGAATGGGTATTGAACGGGCAGAAAATCTGGACTTCCGCCGGCCACCTCGCCGACCACATCTTCACGCTGGCGCGCACCGACCCCGACAAGCCCAAACACAAGGGCATCTCGTTCATGCTCGTTGACATGCGGCAACCCGGTATAGAGGTGCGCCCGATCAAGATGATCTCCGGCGAGAGCGAATTCAACGAAGTGTTCTACACCGATGTGCGCGTGCCGAAAGAAGACGTCGTCGGCGGCGTCAACAACGGTTGGGCCGTCGCGATGGCCCTGCTCGGCTTTGAGCGCGGCGAAGCGGCTGCCACCGGGCCGATTCGCTACGAGGCGGAGTTCGATCGCCTGGTCGAGCTCGCCAAGGAGCGCGGCGTGGCCGCCGACCCGCGCATCCGCCAGCGACTCGCGTGGTGCTACTCCAAGGTGCAGGTGATGAAGTACCTCGGTCGTCGCACGCTGACGAAGTTCTTGGCGGGGCATCACCCCGGCCCGGATGGCGCAATCAGCAAGCTGTATTGGAGCGAGTACCACAAGAAGTCGACGGAATTGGCGCTCGACATCCTCGGGATGGAGGCGATGATTCCCGTCGGCCGCAAGCCGAGTACGTCGTTTCAGACCGACGATGCAGGCGCGCCGAACTCCACGATGAGTTGGGCGATGACCTTCCTCAATGCGCGTGCCGGCACGATCTACGCGGGCTCCTCACAGATTCAGCGCAACATCATCGGTGAAATGGTGCTCGGTCTGCCAAAGGAACCCAAACCGAACTGAGCCGCGCGATGACCGATCAGAGCGATGCGACGCAACACGCGCGCCCACAACTCGGTGCAGGGGCGATCTTCGCCGTGGTGCGTCATCCGTCGCTGTGGTTCACCGCCGTGCGACAGATGTTTCGACTCGCGCCGAATGGCTGGTGGCGCAAGGCCCCGTTCTTGCCGAGGCCAGACGTGCGTTACCTGCGATTCCGACTGGAGACCCAGTACGGTGATTCCATGCATTTGACCGAGCCACGCGACTTGGTGACCTACTTGGCGTGGTGCCGCTCGTACCAGCGCGACCTGCGTCGACGAAGAGCAAGGGCGTAGCGACATGCGCAGCGCGCTCGTCCTCAATGCGACGTTCGAGCCGCTGAGCGTGGTCTCGGCGCGGCGCGCCATCTGTCTCGTTCTGGCCGACAAGGCCAAGATCATGGAGGATGACGGCACCGAGATTCGCGCCGCCACGCTCGTGATGCGCGCGCCACTCGTGATTCGCCTCAATTATCTGGTGCGCGCACCATTCCGCAGGCGCACGGCGTTGTCGCGGCGGGCCGTGTTCGCCCGCGACGGCTACAAGTGCCAGTACTGCGGTCGACCCGCCGACTCGATCGACCACGTGGTGCCGCGGTCGCGGGGTGGAGAACACATATGGGAGAACGTCGCCGCTGCATGCAGAACCTGCAATCTCGCCAAGCGCGACCGCACGCCGAAGGAAGCGGGAATGATCTTGGCGAAGGCGCCGCACTCGCCACGCGACCAGGCGTGGATCACCGTGGCGGTTGGTCGGGTGCCCGACGCGTGGAAGCAGTACCTGTCGATCGCCTCGTGAGGGGCGACGCTGGGGCGTTGCACGATCGACCGATTGAGTCGGTCGCGAATGTCGAAGTGCTCGAGATTGAGCGCGCCGCGGTGGTGCTCGGCAGCACGCAGTCGCTCGATGCCGTGCGCAGGGATCGCGCCTCGGAATTGGGTTTTTCGGTAGTTCGACGTCGTAGTGGTGGCGGGGTAGTGATTCTGCAACCTGGCGATCATGTGTGGATCGATGTGACGGTGCCCCGAGGGCACCAACTGTGGAGCGACGATGTCGAGCGCGCAACGTGGTGGTTGGGCGATGTCTGGTGCGACGTGTTGCGCGAGTTCGACGCCGGTGCCGACTGGGCGGTGCACCGCGACAAGCTGCAGGCGAGCGCGCCCGAGCGCACGGTGTGCTTTGCCTCGGTCGGGCCCGGTGAAGTGGTGCGACGCAATGATGGCGGGCACACAGAGGTGGGGGGTGCGCGCAAGGCGACCGGGGTCGGGCGCAAGGTAGTCGGCATCGCGCAGCGCCGTTCGAGAGATGCCGCGCGCTTTCAGTGCACCGTGTTCAGCGCCATTGACGTGGCGCTCTACGAGCGGCTGATGCGCGACCCCGTGCCTCCCTCGCTGGCGGACGCAACGGGGGTTGGTGCCGCCCTCGTCGACGTGGCACATCGCGCCGTCGAGAAGTTTTCGGCGGTGCTGCGCTAGGTCGAACAACCCCACCACCGCAGCCGACTCACCGCGTCACGAGCGCGTTCGGCCACAGCCGGCTGCACCAACGGGCGCTGCATGGCGGCGATCCCTTTGTCGGTGGTCGGGTTGGAGGGGTGGGTCGCGGTGGGGTGCGCTTCCTCAGGTGGGATCGGCGGGCGGCCACAAGAGAGGGGTCTGCTGGGACGAGTGGGGGTGAGTGGTTGACAGTGGGGGAAAGTGGGGGATAGGGTTCGAAGCGGCAAGGAAACCCACCGGGATCCTGGGTGAACCAGGAGGGAGGAGGAAAGGGCGTGTTCGTCGGAGTCCACGAGCGACGGCTCGACCCGAAGGGCCGTGTCGCACTTCCCGCGCCGTTTCGCCCACGTCTCGAGCCACGTTGCTATCTCACCCTCGGCGCCGACAAGTGCGTCGATGTGCTCACCGCCGAGGCGTTCGAGCAAGTCGCCAATGATGCAATCGAGAAGGTTCGTCGTGGCGACATGAATCGCAGTCAGCAGCGCGCAATCGCCGCCAATGCCATCGAGGTCACGATCGATGCGCAGGGTCGCATCAACATCGACGAAAAGTTGCGCGAATACGCCGGGCTTTCGCTCGATTCGAAGGTGGTCATCAGCGGATCCTTCGATCGTTGCGAAATCTGGGACCCATCTCGCTATCAACGCATGAGTGAGTCGGGCGCAGCACAGATGGCCGGTGGTGCTGCATGACCACCCCACAGGTCCACCACAACGAAGGAAAGGAGAACCGAGGAACGCTTCGACGCGACCACTGGTCAAGTTGATGTTTCGCTCATCAGCAGTCTCCCGGTCAGCAAAGATGGACAGCCCCAACTCCGCCCGCTTCCGTCTTCGCTATCCGGGGAGAAATCCCGGAGGCAATCGTTGGCCGGGGGGCTGCTGATGGGCGGGGCACACGAACCAGTGATGCTCGCCGAGATCGTCGAGTTGTTCGCCAACATTCCGAACGGTGTCTTCCTGGACGCCACACTCGGGATGGCAGGGCACGCAACGGCGATTCTGCGGCGGCACCAAGGTCTGCAAGTCGTGGGAATCGATCGGGACGATATGGCGATTGCAAACGCGAGCCAGCTGAAGGCCACCCTCGGTGCTGCCGATGCGGCCCGCTTCACGGCGGTGCATTCCCGGTTCGATCGTGCCGATGAAGTGATGCATGGTCTCGGCGTCGACCACCTCTCTGGTGCCTTGTTCGACCTCGGTGTTTCGTCGCCGCAGCTCGATCTTGCCGACCGCGGGTTTTCGTATCGCAACGACGCGCCACTCGACATGCGCATGGATCGCAGCGAAGCAGTCTCGGCATGGAACATCGTCAACGAAAACGACGCCGGCACGCTTGCCGACATCCTGCGTCGCAACGCCGACGAGCGTTTCGCCAAGCGAATCGCGCAGGCAATCGTCGCGGCGCGCCCAATCAGCACCACTACCCAGTTGGCAGCGGTGGTGACGACCGCGATTCCGGCAGCGACGCGCCGCACCGGGGGCCACCCCGCAAAGCGCACGTTTCAGGCGATTCGCATCGCAGTGAACGCCGAACTCGACATCTTGCCGCGGTCGTTGCACGACACCATGTCGATGATCGTGCCCGGCGGGCGAATCGCGGTGTTGTCGTATCACAGTGGAGAAGACCGCATCGTGAAGCAAGTCATGCGCGACGCCGAGACCGACACCTCGCGACCGAACATCGCCACACCGTTCGCTCATCCGTCGCGCACCGCCCCCCGTGCGTGGCGGAAGGTGAAGGTGGCGAAGCAGCCGAGCGACGCTGAAGCCGCGCGTAATCCGCGGGCGTCGTCGGCTCGTCTGCGCGTGATGGAGCGTTGCGAGGTGACGGCATGACGACATCGGCCGCATCCCGCGCACCTACGACATCCTCCGCCACTGCGCGCGCACGCGCACGACGCCAGACGCACAACGCGAGTGGGGCTGCAGTACCGCGCGTCGCACGCCGCACGGAGGGTTCGGCAGCCCGCGATCTTGCGTACGTCGAAGAGGAAGATCCCGACACCTTCGACGTGGTGCGGGGCACGGCGCCTGCGCGACGGCCCACCCGCGAACCTGGTTCGCACCTGCGTGTCGTACCGCGGCCGAACAACCGCCGCAGTCGGGCAACCTCGCGCGCGACCGGACTCGTGCTGTTGTTGACTGCATTCATCACGATGGTGATCGTCTTTCAGGCAACGATCGCCGAGCAGCAACTTCGCCTTGATGCCTTGACCACCGACTTGCGTCTTGCCGAGGTGCACTACGACAATCTGCGCCAGCAACGCGCCGAGCTGTTGATGCCGAGCCGACTGCGGGAAGAAGCCGTGATGATGGGCATGTATCAGGGCATGAGCACGAAGTTCATGGAAGTTCCGGCTGGTGTCGTCGCCGAGGTGATGGCCAGCACTTCCAAGATGAATCCGCTCTTTGCTGAACCGTCGGCGGCGATCGCGTCGGCCGGGGCGATCGCCGCGGCGCAGCCCGTCGAAGTGGGGCAGCCGTGAGCGACACCGCACCGCTTCGCCGTCCGCCCCTCACCGTCGAACCGCGTCGTCGCGCCGCCGCACGTCGCGCGCGCCACAGTTCGGCGAGCGACGCCACCGATCGCTCGGCGCCTACCGTCGGCGGGTTCTTCAACGCCATCTCCAGCTACGGCGTCACGAAGATGACCACCAACATCCACGCCGGTGACATGCGTAAGCGCATCTCGGCGATGTTCATGGCGATCCTGCTCGTCGTGTCGCTGGTCTACCTGCGTGTGTTCATGCTGCAGACCTTCAAGTCGACTGAATATAAGGAGTACAGCGTCGCGCAGCGTGTGCGGTCCGACACGATTCGCGCTGAGCGCGGCGCCATCCTCGATCGCGACGGGCAGGAACTTGCGATCCCGGTGCCGACTCGCACCATCTTCGCTGACCCGCGCGAGGTGACCGACCCGATTACGACTGCCCGCTCGCTCGCCATGGTGTTGCAGTTGACCCCGGAAGACGAAATGAATCTCGCGGGCCGTCTGCAGAACAAGGCGTCAAGCTTCACCTATGTGGTGCGCCAAGTGGACACCGGGCTTGCCAAGGCAATCACCGACCTCAAGTTGCCCGGCGTGAGTTCGTATCGCGAAGAAGGTCGCGTGTTGACGAGCGAAGGTCTGCGACCGATCATCGGCCTAGTTGACGTCGATGGCGTCGGGATCGGAGGTCTCGAGTTGCAGTTCGACGAAGTGCTCACCGGCAAGGACGGCAAGATCGCCCGCGAAGTGAACAGCCGTGGTCAGAGCATCGCCTCCGCCGACTCGGAGTACGTGGCCCCGGTGCGCGGCGGTAATCTCGTCACCACCATCCATCGCACGCTGCAGTTCCAAGTCGACGGCATCCTGCAACAACAGGTGGAGCGGTTGATGGCGCGTAGCGGGATCGCTGTCGTGATGCACACGAAGACCGGTGAGATCTACGCGATGTCGTCGGTGCGCCGCAACGATGACGGCACCTACGCCAACAACGCCGGCAACTTGGCGGCCGTTGAAGCGCACGAACCTGGCTCGGTCGCCAAGGTGTTCAGTGTCGCCTCCGCAATCGAGGAAGGCAAGGTGAACCCGCAGTCGACCTTCCTCGTGCCAGGCAAGGAGGTGTTCAACCGCGGCACGCAGTGGGAGCAGGAGATCAAGGACGCGTATCCGCACGCCACCGAGCAGATGACGGTGCGCAAGATTCTCGTCGACTCGTCCAACCTCGGCGCGATTCAGATTTCCGGCACGATGTCGACCGAGCGCAATCGCCAGTGGTTGTCGGCGTTCGGCTTCGGGGAGAAGACCTCGCTGCAGTTCCCAGGTGAAACGAAGGGGCTCCTCAAGTTGGCGCGCAACTGGCAGGGCACCGAGAAGTTCACGTTCGCGTACGGCTACGGCTACGCGGCGACCCCGATTCAACTGGTGTCGGCCGTCAACGTGATTGCCAACGACGGCGTGTACATCGGGCCGAAGCTCGTCACGCAATCCGTCGACGAACGCGGGCTCGCTTCGCCGACACCCGACACCACCACCCGCCGCGTGCTGTCGAGCGCGACCGCCGCGGCGATGCGCACGCTGATGACCGAGGTCGTCTGTTACGGCACCGCGCAGTTGGCGAAGATGCAGGGGCTCTCCGTCGGGGGCAAGACCGGCACCGGCTACATCCGCCAAGACAACGGCACGTATCTGAGAGACGACGGGTCGCGCGCCTACTTCGCTTCGTTCGTCGGATTCCTGCCGGCCAGCAACCCGGAGTTCACGGTGCTCGTCTCGGTTGACGAACCCGACCCAGGTTCGCGCGACCGCTTCGGTGGCACGGCTGCTGCGCCCGTGTTCGCGCGAATCGGGCAGGCAATCGTGAACGAACTCGACCTGCGTCCCGCACCGGGCGATACTGGTTGTGTCGGAAAACGCCCCGCCGAACTCGGACCCTCGCACTAGATCCATGGCTGCGAGCGGCACCATCTCGCTTGAGACGCTGCTTGCGCGCGTGAGCGAAACCTCAGCCAGTGCGCCCCGACTGCGCGTCGTGGGCTCGGCGTCGGGCACCGTCACCGACATCACCAACGACAGCCGTGCAGTCGTGGTCGGTGCAGTCTTTTGCTGCGTGCGCGGCGAACACCACGACGGGCACGACTTTGTTGCTGACGCAGTCGCGCGCGGTGCCGCCGCGCTACTCGTTGACCGCGAATTGACGAATGTGAGGGTGCCGCAAGTCGTCGCGACAGACACGCGCGTCGCCATGGGAGACCTCGCCTCGGCGTTCTTTGCGCAGCCGAGCCGCGCGCTCACCGTCGTCGGTGTCACCGGCACCAACGGCAAGACGACCACTTCACATATGCTCGGTGCGATACTGCGACAGTCGGGTCGGAAGACCACGGTGCTCGGCACGTTGTCGGGTGCGCTCACCACACTGGAAGCCCCCGAGTTGCAGCGCACGCTCGCCACAGAACGTGACAGTGGCACCACCGCGGTGGTGATGGAGGTGTCGTCGCACGCCCTCGCCCTGCAGCGGGTTGCGGGCATGCATTTTGCCGCCGCCGTATTCACCAACCTGGGCCACGACCATCTCGACTTCCACGGCACGCACGATGCGTATTATGCGGCGAAGGCGAGTCTCTTCACGCCTACCTACACGGGTCGCGGCATCGTCAACCGTGATGATGCCTATGGTCGCAAGATCTCCGCGACCACGGATATCGCCGTCACAACATTCGGTCGCAGCGACGCGGCACAGATACGAAGTGATGCGGGGGTGAGCAGCTTCGTCTGGCGTGGCGCCGAGATGCGCTGCCCGCTAGGCGGCGACTTCAACGTCATGAATGCACTGGCCGCTGCCACCACCGCCGCCGAACTGGGCGTGAGCATCGCCGACACCGCAGAGGGATTGGCGAATCTGCCGGTGATCCCGGGGCGTTTCGAGAACGTCAATGCGGGTGGGGCGTTCGCGGTGCTGGTCGACTTCGCACACACCCCTGAAGCGCTGCGCAATGTGGTTGCGGCGGCACGCGAGTCGGCGAACAAGGTCATCATCGTGTTCGGTTGCGGCGGTGATCGCGACCCGAGCAAGCGCCCCGACATGGGTGCCGCAGCCTGCGGTGCCGATCGCATCATCGTGACGAGCGACAACCCGCGTCACGAAGATCCGCAGGCGATCATCGACGCCATTGTGCGCGGAATACCCGGTGACGAGCGCGGCAAGCTGCGCACCGAAGTCGAACGTCGTCGGGCAATTGAGTTGGCATGCAGCGAGGCAGCGACGGGCGACGTCGTGATCATCGTCGGTCGCGGCCACGAAACAACGCAATCGGTGGCCGGGCAGGAGATTCCGTTCAGCGATGCCGAGGTCGCGCGAGCAATCCTGCGAGGCACTCGATGATCGCGATTCTCATGGCTGGCGCCATCTCGATCGTCGCTTCAATCGCGTTCACGCGGCTGTTGATCGGGTACTTTACGCGCCTCGGCAAGGGCCAACCGATTCTCAGTGCGGAAGACCGCGGCCCGACGCACCACATGCACAAGCAGGGCACGCCGACGATGGGCGGTATCGCGATTCTCTCGGCGGCGTTCATCGGCTGGTCGCTGCCGCACATGCGCGAGGGTCTTGCGTTCTCCGACCAGGCGATGATCATGTGGATCGCCGTCGTGGTGCTCGCTGCGATCGGACTCCTCGACGACTTCCTGAAGGTGCGCCGTCAGCACAATCGCGGCATCTTCTGGAAGAAGAAGGGCTGGGTCACCTTCGGCATCGTCGTGTTGCTCATGTGGCTGCTCTCCGCGCAGACCGGCGTCAGCGAAACCATCTCGTTCACGCGTGCCGAGGTGCCGGGCTGGGATGTCAGCACGCCGGTGTGGGTGATCTGGACGGCGCTCATGGTGTGGGCCACGACGAATGCGGTCAACGTGACCGACGGGCTCGATGGTCTCGCTGCAGGTTCGGCGATGTTCGGGTTCGGTGCCTTCGGGTTGATCGCCTACTTCGCGTTCCGCAACTCCGACATCTACTCGTCGATCGTGAACCCGCTCGACTTGGCGGTGCTCGCAGCGGCGATGGCCGGTGCATGCGGCGGCTTCTTGTGGTGGAACGCGGCACCCGCCCGCATCATCATGGGCGACGTCGGCGCACTCGGCATCGGTGCCGCGCTCGGTTTGCTCGCCGTCACGACGAACACCCACTTCTTGTTGCCGATCATTTGCGGCATCAACGTGATGGAGGCGGGTTCGGTGGCAATTCAGATGGGCGTCTTCAAGGCCAGTGGGCGCAGGAAGCGCCTGTTCAAGATGTCGCCGATTCATCACCACTTCGAATTGTCGGGGTGGCCCGAGACGACCGTGATCATTCGCTTCTGGTTGCTGGCGGCGTTGTGCGTGGCTGCCGGCGTCGCCCTCTTCATCGCCGACTTCACGAACGAGATTCGTCTGATTGGTGACGCGCTGCCATGACGAAACCGCGCAGGTTCCGATCGTGACGACGTTGGTCTACGGTCTGGCCGTTGCAGGGCGCAGCACCGCCAAGTTTCTTGCTGCCCGCGGCGAGCAACTCGTCGTAGCCGACGATCGTCCCGCGGCGGGCAACGCCGAGTTCGCCGCATCGATTGGTGCCGAATTGCTCGAGGGCCCCGACGCCGCCATGGCGTGCGCGTGCCGCATGGGGGAGTTCGCCCGGCTCGCACCGAGCCCGGGTGTGCCCGAGGCGCATCCGGTGATCGTGAGCGCGGCGCGCGCCGGCATCGAGGTGGTGTCGGAGATCGAACTGGCCTACCGCCACGAGCAGGCGAGTGGCAGACCGCGACCCATCGTCGCCGTGACCGGTACCGACGGCAAGACCACCACCACGTTGATGGCGGCGGCGATGCTCGCCGCCTCGGGTCATAAGGCGGCTGCCGTCGGCAACACCGAGACGCCGTGGGTGGAGGTGCTCGACGAACCACACGACTGCTTCGCCGTCGAGTGCTCGAGTTTTCGCCTGCATTACACCCGCGACTTCCGCGCGCAGGCTGCGGCGTGGCTCAACCTCGCACCCGACCATCTCGACTGGCACCGCGATCTCGAGTCGTACCGCAACGCCAAGGCGCGCATCTGGGCGGCGGCCCGCGCTGGTGACGTCGCCATCGCCCCGCTTCGCGACGAGTCGATTCAACGGAGTGCTCGCTCCACTGCGGCGCGTGTCGTGACTTTCGGTCTCGATGGGGGCGACTATCGGGTGGAATCTGGTGCGCTCGTCGGGCCGCAGGGCCGCATCATCGATGTGGGGCAGTTGAGTCGCGCGTTACCGCACGACATGACCAACGCCCTCACGGCGAGTGCACTCGTATTGGAGTCTGGCCTCGGCACGATTGAAGGGGTGGCGAAAGCGCTCTCGCGATACCACCACGCGCCGCATCGAATTCAACTCGTGGCCGAGGTCGATGGTGTGTCGTATTACGACGACAGCAAAGCCACCAGCCCGCACGCCGCACAGGCGGCGCTCACGTCGTTTGACCGCATCGTGTTGATCGCCGGCGGCAAGAACAAGGGTCTCGATCTTTCCTCGCTGGCCAGTCAGCCCCAGCGCATGCGCGCCGTGGTGGCAATCGGTCACTCGTCGTCGTTGATCGAAGCCGCGTTCGCCGGGGTGTGCCGCGTCGAGCGAGCCGAGTCGATGGAGGCCGCGGTGAAGACCGCGCGGCAACTGGCCGAGTCCGGTGATGTCGTGTTGTTGTCGCCGGGTTGCACGAGTTACGACTGGTATTCGAATTACGGCGAGCGTGGCGATGACTTCGCTCGCTGCGTTCGGGCAACGACAAAGGAGCAACAACCATGACGGCGGTGAACCTTGACGACAGCGGAGCATTCGTGATCCCGTCGCTCAGCGAGCGGCGCGAGGCAGCGCTCGCGGGTCGTCGCATCAACCCGGCGCAACTCGACGGCAAGGCCGAGCCGCCGATGGTGTTCTTTGGAATCATGCTGATTGTTGGCGTGCTCGTCGCGCTTGGTCTCGTGATGGTGCTCTCGGCTTCGTCGATCGTGTCGGTGAACAACGGTGGATCAGCGTTTACGATGTTCCTCAAACAGCTGTTGTGGGCCGCCGTCGGTGTGGTCGCCGCCGTCGGCATGTTCCGCATGCCGTATCGATCGTGGCAGAAACTGAACAAACCAATCCTCTTCGTGGTGCTCGGCCTCAACGTGTTGCCATTCACCCCGCTTGGAATCTCCGTCAACGGTGCACGCGCCTGGGTGGAGATGGGGCCCGTGCGCTTTCAGCCGTCGGAACTGCTCAAGTTCGCACTGATCATCTATCTGACCAACAACCTCGGGCGCCGTCAGCGCGAACTCACCGACTTCGTGCGCACCTTCCGCCCGGCCTTACTCGCCTGGGGTGTGGCCGCCGGTATCGCGATGGCGCAGAAAGACCTCGGCGCCGCGGTGGTGCTGTCAGGCATCGCCTTCACCGTGTTGTACATGGCCGGCAGTCCGGTGAAGTGGATTCTGGCGTCGGCATTCTTCGCATCGCTCGCGGGAATCGCCTACATCCTCGCTTCGGCCACGCGCATCAGTCGTTGGACCGCGTTCTTCGACATCGAGGGCAATCGTGAGCACACCGGCTACCAGGTGTGGCAGTCGATGCTGAGCATCTCCAATGGTGGCATCCTCGGTACCGGACCTGGCGCGGGCACCAGCAAATGGGGATACGTGCCGCTTGCGCACAGCGACTTCATCTTCACCGTGATTGCCGAAGAGTTCGGCTTCATCGGTTCGACGATCGTGATCGGTGGCTTCTTTGCACTCACTTTCTTCGGTTTCATCGTCGCGATGCGCGCACCCGACTACTCGGGCGCCTTGCTTGCGGCGGGCATCACCGTGTGGTTCGCGGTGCAGGCGACGATCAACATCGGCGGTGTGGTCGGCGCGATGCCGGTGACGGGTCTCACGCTGCCGCTGATTTCCTACGGCGGCAGTTCGTTGCTCATCACCCTGAGTGCCGCCGGCTTGTTGCTGAACATCGCCAGAAAGATTCAGTGACCCTGAGATAGCGTTCGGCGTGTTCTCGTGACGGTAAACAGCGCACCTTCGTCACCGCGAGTCTTCGCCGTCATCGCCGGCGGCGGAACGGCGGGTCACATGATTCCTGCCTTGGCAATCGCCGAACAACTAGTCGACCGCGGTCGTTCGGCGCGCTCCGTGGCATTCGTTGCGTCGCGGCGACCCGTCGATGCGCAGTTGCTTGCCGACACGGATCATCCGCGATTGCTGCTCAACGTCGATGGCTTGCAGCGCAGTGTTTCGCCCCGGGCCATTGCCCGCAGCGTGATGGCGCTGCCAAAACTCGTGATTGCAACCGCGATTGCTACGCGGCAGTTGCGCTTGTGGCAGCCGCGCGTGGTGGTGAGCGTCGGCGGCTTCGCCAGCGAACCAGCGGTGCGCGCGGCGCGAGCCTTGCGGATCCCGGTGGTGGTGGTGAGTTACGACCAGCAACCCGGCTTGGCCACGCGTCGACAAGCGAAGAAGGCGGCCGCTGTGGCCACGGCATTCGCCGGTTCGGCGCTACCAGGTGCCAAACACACCGGTGCCCCGGTACGCAACAGTGTGCGACGGCTCGTGCGCAACATCGCGGCCGACGACTCCGCACGCGCGCGAGCCGCCGAGGTATTCGGTATCAATCCGTCGCGACGCATCATCGTGGCGATGGGCGGATCACTCGGGTCGCAGACGATCAACGCGGCGATCGAGGGTTGGGTTGCCGACAACAAGCAGCGTGACGACCTTGCCGTGCTGCATCTTGCGGGGGAGCGTTTCGTTGACTCACCGTCGGGACCGCTCGGCGCAACCGGCATTCATTACGTGCGGCGGGCGAGTCATTCCAACATGGCGGATGTGTGGCTGATTGCTGATGTCGTCGTGTGCCGAGCCGGCGCAAGCACGATTGCCGAACTCGTCGCCGTCGGTGCGGCGGGCGTCGTCGTGCCGTGGGCCGCCGCCGCCGGGGATCATCAGCGCCCCAACGCGCAGTGGCTGCGGGATGCCGGGGCAGCGGTCGTCGTCGAAGAAGCGGACGTTGCGTCACGTTTCGCCACCGAATTGAGTCGTGTAGTCGACGACGCCGTGCTACGGGAGCGCTTGTCGGCCAAGTCGTACGCACTCGGCGCGCTGAATCGATCGTCGGCGATCGGTTCCATCATCGAAGCAGCCGCGCGCTGAGATGACCGCCGCGTCGCCGCAGCGAATCCACATAGTCGGTGTTGGTGGGCCCGGCACGAGCGCGATTGCCATCATCCTCGCGGAGATGGGCCATCGTGTCTCGGGCAGCGACGTGCGAGAGTCGCCCGTGCTCGATCGTCTACGTGCCGTTGGGGTCGGCGTCAACGTGCCGCATGATCCGCTCGTGGCGGAAGGTTGCGACATCGTTGCCCATTCGGCTGCCGTTCGTACCACGAACGTGGAGCTTGTCGCTGCCGCACGACGCGGTGTCCGCGTGCTCACCCGTGCGGCGATGCTCGGGTGGATTGCCGCCCAGTCGTCGACCATCGCCGTCGCCGGCACACACGGCAAGACGACCACCACCACGCTGCTCACCTTGATGCTTCGCGCGGACGGCCGCGACCCCGGCTACCTGATTGGCGCCGACGTACCGCAATTGCCGGCGAACGCGCACTGGGGGAATGAGACCTTCGTCGTCGAGGCCGACGAGAGCGACTCCAGCCATCGCGCCATCAGGCCGCAGGCGACGATTCTCACCAATGTGGACGTCGACCATCTCGACGAACACGGTTCGTTCGACGGCATCGTTGCGTCGTTCGACGAATACCTCGCCGAGATTCCCGGCCCGAAGGTGCTGTGCGCCGATGACCCCACCACTTCTCGTCTCGCGCGAAGGCACTCGGCGATCACCTACGGGCTCAGTGAAGCGACGTATCGCGCCACGCAAGTGCGCTTCGTCGCGGGCGGTGCGCGATTCACGGTCGAGCAACCGGGTGGGCGTCACGACGTTGTGCTTCCGTTGCGCGGTGCGCACAACGTGCGGAACTTCCTCGCTGCCTTCACGATGGCTCGTGTGCTCGGGGTCGACGCCGACACTGCCATCCACGCCGTAGCCGATTTTGCGGGCGTGCACCGGCGTTTTGAAGTCCGCGCACACGACGGCGGGGCTACCTTCGTCGATGACTACGCGCATCTCCCTGCCGAGATTGCCGCGGTGCTCACCGCCGTGCGCGCCGAAGGAGAGGGCTTCCGACGTGTCATCGCCGTATTTCAGCCGAACCGGTTCAATCGCATGGCGGTGATGTCGGATGCATATCGCGACGCATTCGTCGACGCTGACGTCGTCGTCGTCACCGACATCTACTCCTCGGGCACCGAACGCATCGAGGGTGTCACCGGTCGACTCGTCGTCGACGCGATTCGCAACGCCCACCCGAACGCTCGCGTCGAGTGGCACAAGGAGCGCGCCGACCTCGTCGATTTCGTCGCTCGCGAATGTCGCGACGGCGACCTGTGCATCTCGATGGGTTGCGGCGACATCGAGACATTCCCCGATGAAGTGGTGGCCCGTCGGCGAGAATTGTCACGTGACGCCTGAAGACACCGACCACTTAGCACGTCGTACCCGGGCTATCGACCGGCTCGGCATCCTGCTTGGCCCGCGGGCACGACGCGACATCGATCTTGCGCCGTACACCACCTACAAGGTGGGTGGTCCGGCGAGTCTGTTCGTCACGGCGCACTCCCTAGACGATCTGCACGCGGTGAGCAACGCCCTGCGTGAACAGAAAGTGCCGGTGCTCGTGATCGGCCGCGGCAGCAACCTGCTCGTTGCCGATGGAGGCTTCGAGGGTTTGGTGCTCCAGCTCGGAGACTTTGCCGAAGAAATCGTGTGGCCGAAACGGCCCGCACCATCGCGAGTGACGGCTGGCGGCGCCGTGCCCTTGCCTGTGTTGGCGCGCCAATGCGCATCGCATGCCCTCACCGGTTTCGAGTGGGGCGTCGGCGTGCCGGGCTCGGTTGGCGGCGCCGTGCGGATGAATGCGGGCGGCCACGGCAGTGACATCGCGTCCAGCATTGAGTCGGCAAAGATCTTCCATCTCGGCAAGGGCATCATTGCCAACGTTGCAGCGCGGGACCTCGGTCTGCGTTTTCGCGGCAGCGACCTGCAGCCCCATCATGTCGTGTTGTCGGTGACGTTTGCACTCTCCTGGGGCGACCAGTCGGCGAGCGAAGCGGAGATGTCGGAGATCGTTCGCTGGCGACGCGAGCACCAGCCGGGCGGACAGAACGCAGGCTCGGTGTTCGTGAACCCAGAGCCGGGTGGCGGGTCGGCCGGGGCAATCATCGATCGACTTGGCTTGCGTGGATTGCGCATCGGCACGGCCGAGGTGTCGACGAAGCACGCCAACTTCATCCAGTGCGACGAGGGCGGTAGCGCGGAAGATGTCGCGGATCTGATGGCCGAGGTGCGTGAGCGTGTGCACAATGAACTGGGCATCGACCTGCACAGCGAGGTGCGCCTCGTTGGATTCGACGACGAAACCGCCGCCGATGCCGGGGCGCAAGTCGCGGGAAGTATGGAAGCCACCGTCGGCACCGCACGATCGCTGACCGCGCTCGACAAAGTGTTCGGCCCGCTCGTCACGGATGACACGCTCGGCGGCGCCACGATTGCGCCGCCGTTGCCGAGCGAAGCGGTCACCGAATTGCGCGAGCTGTTTGCCGACACCGGTGCGATTCCGCGCCCGGCTGACGCAACGCCGAGCGGAGATGCGTCGAGTGATGCGCCGACGCGCAGCGGAGACACACCTGTCGCTGATGTCGTCGACATTTCGTCGGCGGCCCCGCGCAGCGACACCGCCACCGACTCGACGCCGTCACCAATCGTGATCGACGACTCCGACCACTTGTTGCCCCACGAGCGACCTGAGGGTTCGGCAACGCTCACGCTCGATCCGACCAGCCCATTCGCCGATGCCGGCACGGCCGTGCCCGGCGCCGGCGGGCTCGCCGACATCATCAGTGATCGACGCATCGGTCGGCGCGCGTGGTGGAAGCGAATTGCGCGAGTGCGCATCTCACCACTCGTCGGTTTTGCCGTACTCATCGGCACCGTGTCGCTGGTGCTCGCCGTCTTGGCATCGCCAATATTCGCCGTGCGGGACATCGAGGTCAGTGGTGCCACCTACACCGATCCACTACTGCTCGACAAAGTGCGCGACTCGTTGCGCGGCGTAAGCGTGTTCACCGCCGATCTCGACGGTGCGCAGCGACGATTGGAAGGTGACCCGTGGGTGGAGCGGGCGAGGCTCAGTTGGTACCTGCCCGATCGTGTAGTGATCGAAATCGACGAGCGAACACCCGTCGCCTGGTTCGTTGGCGTCGACAATCGGGCGCGCGTGCTCGATTTCGCGGGCCGTGTGCTCGATGTATTGGACGGTCAGCCCACCCAGTTTGTGAAGATCGAAGGTGTCGGACCGAATCTGCCGGCCGGCACCGTCACCACGCCGGTGTATCAGGCCGCCGCGCAAGTGGCAATTGCGCTACCGCCCGACACGCTGAAACGACTGAAGCACGTGACGGTCAATGGCCCCGAGTCGCTCGGCTTCGTGTTGAAGTCGGGCACCGTGGTGAACCTCGGGGCGCCAATCGACATCCGCAACAAGCTCACCATCGTGCAGACCGTGCTCACCCGCCAAGACCCCGAGTTCATCGTCGGCATCGATGTGTCGGGTGGACAGTTGATCATCGACAACGGCTAGTGTGCCTACAGTAGAGGTTGAGTGTAAGGTTCAACTTGGGGGTCAGACACAACATGCCAAGCAACTCACAGAATTCGCCGATTGCCGTCATCAAAGTCGTCGGAATCGGCGGCGGCGGCGTGAACGCCGTCAACCGGATGATCGACGCAGGATTGCGCGGAGTCGACTTCGTCGCGATCAACACTGATGCACAGGCGTTGATCATGAGCGATGCGAGTTTCAAGATCGACATCGGCCGCGAACTCACCCGCGGTCTCGGCGCCGGCAGCGACCCGGAAGTTGGTCGTCAGGCAGCCGAAGCGCACCGCGACGAGATTCAAGAGCACCTCGCCGGTGCCGACATGGTGTTCATTACGGCAGGCGAGGGTGGCGGAACTGGTACAGGTGCTGCACCCATCGTGGCGGAGATTGCCAAGAGTGAAGGTGCCCTCACCGTTGGGGTCGTGACGCGACCGTTCTCGTTTGAGGGTCGCCGTCGTTCGGTGCAAGCCGACTCGGGCATCGCCAAGTTGAAGGAGAAAGTCGACACGCTGATCGTGATTCCCAACGAGAAGCTGCTGTCGATCGCCACCGACAAGACCACGCTGCTCGACGCCTTCAAGAAGGCCGACGAAGTGCTGATGCAGGGTGTCTCGGGGATCACCGGCATCATCACCACGCCGGGCCTCATCAACACCGACTTCGCAGACGTGAAGACGATCCTTTCGAACGCCGGCTCGTCGCTGATGGGTATCGGTGTGGCGAGCGGCGACAAGCGTGCGTCCAATGCTGCAATCGCAGCCATCACGTCGCCGATGCTCGAGTCGGCGATCGAAGGCGCGCGTGGCATCTTGCTGAACGTGGCAGGGCCGAGCGACATGAGCCTCTTTGAACTCAACGAAGCCGCCGAGACGGTGTCTCGCGTCGCGCATCAAGATGCCAACATCATCTTGGGCACCGTGATCGACGACGACCTCGGCGACGAAGTGCGCGTCACCGTGATCGCCTCGGGCTTCGAGCGGTGGGATGCCGGTGCGGGTCGTGTCGCAACGCGTGGCGACGGTTCGGCGTCGCGTGGCGAACCGCGCCCCGACAACAAGGGCAGTTCACGCTTGCGCGAGATCTTTGGTTCGACGGACGGCGGCGATGACGATGATCTCGACGTCCCCGACTTCCTCAAGTAGTCCCGCCGCAATCGGCCACCTGCGGGGGAGTTCCGCCCCGTGAATGAGGCGATGGTCGGCGCACGACTGGCGCAACTGCGCAGCACGATTGCCGCCACGTCGACGCGCGGGCCGGTGGTCGTCTGTGCGGTGACGAAGGGCTTCGGCGCCGACGTCATTGCGATGGCGGAGCGCCTCGGGTGCGATGCCATCGGCGAGAACTATGCGCAAGAACTCACCGCGAAACTCGACGCGGTCGGCGCATCGCATCCACCGGTGCATTTCATCGGGCGGCTGCAGTCGAACAAGATTCGCTCGCTCGTTGGTCTGGTGGATGTGTGGCAGAGCGTCGACCGCGACAGCCTGATTGACGAGTTGGCCAAGCGGGCAGGAGGGGCGCACGTCTATGTGCAGGTCAATGCCACCGGCGAGGCCGACAAGGGCGGCTGCCCGCCCGCCGAGACCGCCGCGCTCGTGCGGCGGGCGCAGGGTGTCGGGCTCGTCGTTGACGGCCTCATGATCGTCGGTCCGACGCAGTCTGACGAAGCACGAACCAGGGCGGCATTTCGCATGGTGCGGCGGCTGGCCGACGACCTCAATCTGGTTGGTTGCTCGATGGGGATGTCGGGCGATCTCGACATCGCGTTGCAAGAAGGCTCCACCCTCGTGCGCATCGGCACGGCACTGTTCGGTGAGCGTCCCTAGACCGTGTGATTTGGTGAGGTAATCTGACGGTATGTCGATGTTCCGACGGGCGATGGACTACCTGGGCCTCGGGTCTGACGACGTGTACGACGACAGCGACCAGTCGGTGCGTTCACGGCGCCCAGTGCGCAATCGCGCCGAGCCCGAGTACGAAGACGACGACGAAGATGACATCGACGAGCCGGCATCGGTGCGGCGCGGGCGAGGGCGCGACGACTCCGGCGTCACGGTGCGCGGGCCCGTCGGTCAGCCGCCAACCAAAACAGTGAAACCGCTCGATACGGCGAGCGTCGAACCCGTCACGCTGAAGCCCACATCGTTCGGTCACTGCAAAGAAATCGGAGAGCGATTCAAGAGCGGTCAGCCGGTGATCATGAACATGATTGCAACGGATGCCGAAGAAGGTCGCCGCATCATCGACTTTGCAGCAGGTCTCACGTTCGCCCTGAACGGTTCGCTCGAGCGCATCTCGCGCGGCGTGTTTCGCCTCACTCCCAACGGTGTGCGAATTCCACGCGACTAACCGGCGACACCATCACCGAGTCGCCATGTTGAATGGAAGTGAGGCACCGCCATGATTAGCCAGTTGATCTCCCTCTACACACTCGTCATTTTCGTGCGCATCATCTTGAGTTGGTTTCCGAACCGTCCCGGCGGGGCGTTCGGTTCGGTGAACCGCGTGCTCTATCAGATCACCGAGCCCGTGCTCGGCCCGGCGCGGCGACTCATCCCGAGCCTCGGACCAATCGACATCTCGCCGGTCGTCGTCGTGATCGCCCTCGGCTTCGTGCAGCGAATGCTTCACGGCGCCGGTCTGTGAGCGACGCCAACTGATGGCTGACTCCACATCGCGCGGTGCACCGGCGGGCGGCGGGTATCCGGATGTTTCGGCGCAGCCGAACCTGCCCCAGATCGAAGAACGCGTGCTCGCGTTCTGGGCTGCCGACCGTACCTTCGAGGCCTCGGTGGAGCAGCACCCGCGCACTGGCGGAGGGGATGACGCGGAGTTCGTCTTCTACGACGGCCCGCCGTTCGCGAACGGTCTCCCGCACTACGGGCACCTCCTCACCGGTTTCGTCAAGGATGCGGTGCCGCGTTACCGCACGATGAGCGGCAAGCGCGTCGAGCGCCGCTTCGGTTGGGACTGTCACGGCTTGCCCGCCGAGGCAGAAGCCGAACGACAACTCGGCATTTCTGGTCGCCAAGCCGTCACCGATTTCGGCATCGACAGGTTCAACGATCACTGCCGCACGTCGGTGCTGCAGTACACGAGCGACTGGCGACGTTATGTCACGCGGCAGGCGCGCTGGGTCGACTTCGACAACGACTACAAGACGCTCGATCTGCCGTACATGGAAAGCGTCATGTGGGCGTTCAAGACGCTGTGGGACAAGGGCCTCATCTACGAGGGCTTCCGTGTGCTGCCATTCTCGTGGGCGCTCGAGACGCCGCTCTCCAACTCCGAGACGCGCATGGACGACACCTACAAGATGGTGCAAGACCCCGCCCTCACCGTCGGCTTCTTGTTGGAATCGGGGGAGCGTCTGCTCGCGTGGACGACGACACCATGGACATTGCCGTCCAACCTGGCACTCGCCATCGGTGCCGACTTGGAGTACGGCGTGTACGAATTGAACGGCACGCCGTACGTGATGGCCGCCGCGCGCCGCGAGGCGTACGAGCGCGAACTCGCGGGTGCGACACAGGTCGGCACGCTGCGTGGCAGCGAACTCATCGGGCGCCGATACCAACCGCTGCTGCCGTACTTCGCCGACCGCGCTGCGAGCGGTGCGTTCCGTGTGCTCGCCGGCGATTTCGTCACCACGCAAGACGGCACGGGTGTCGTGCACATCGCGCCGGGTTTCGGCGAAGACGACCAACGCATGTGCGCTGACGCGGGCATCGACCTCGTGGTGCCGGTCGACTCGCGCGGCAGATTCACGCAAGAAGTCACCGACTTTGCCGGCATGCAGGTGCTCGAAGCGAACCCGCTCGTCATCAAGAAGTTGAAGGAGCACGGCGTCGTGCTGCGGCACGAAACCTACGACCACTCGTATCCGCATTGTTGGCGCACCGGCACGCCGCTCATCTATCGCGCAGTGAGTTCGTGGTTCGTCAACGTGACGGCCGTGAAAGAGCGAATGGTGGCGCTCAACCAGCAGATCACCTGGGTGCCCGACCACATTCGTGACGGATCATTCGGAAAATGGTTGGAGAATGCGCGCGACTGGACGATCAGCCGCAACCGGTTCTGGGGCTCCCCGATCCCCGTGTGGCGCAGCGACAACCCCGAATATCCGCGCATCGACGTGTACGGCGGCATCGCCGATCTCGAGCGCGACTTCGGGGTGAAGGTGAAGGAATTGCACCGCCCGTTCGTCGACGACCTCGTGCGCCCGAACCCCGACGATCCGACTGGCAAGTCGATGATGCGGCGAGTGCCCGAAGTGCTCGACTGCTGGTTCGAGAGCGGCTCGATGCCGTTTGCGCAGGTGCATTATCCGTTCGAGAACCGGGAGTGGTTCGAAAGCCACTACCCGGGCGACTTCATCGTGGAATACATCGGCCAGACGCGTGGGTGGTTCTACACGCTGCACGTGTTGGCGACGGCACTGTTCGACCGACCGGCGTTCGAGAGTTGCGTCAGTCACGGCAACGTGCTCGGCGACGACGGACAGAAGATGTCAAAGAGCCTGCGCAACTATCCCGACCCGATGAAGGTGTTCGACACCTACGGCGCCGACGCGATGCGTTGGTACTTGCTTTCATCGTCGATCTTGCGCGGTGCCGACCTCTCGGTGACCGAAGCCGGTATTCGCGACACGGTGCGCCAGACGATCTTGCCGCTGTGGAACTCGTGGTATTTCCTCTCGCTGTATGCGAATGCGGAAGGGAAGAAGGGTGCGTTCGACACCTCGAGTGCACATGTGCTCGATCGCTACGTGCTGGCCAAGACGCGCGCGCTCGTCGAGGCGACTACGGCTGCGTTCGAACGGAACGACTTGTTCGATGCCTGCGCCCAGGTGCGCGACTTTCTCGACGTGCTCACCAACTGGTACATCCGTCGCAGTCGAGACCGATTCTGGGAGGGCGACCAGGCGGCGATCAACACCCTGCACAGTGTGCTCGTCATCCTGTGTCGTGTCGCAGCACCGCTGTTGCCGCTCACCACCGAGGATGTGTACCGCGGGCTGACGGGCGAGCGCAGCGTGCATCTCTCCAGTTGGCCGACGACAAGAGGTATAGTGGCCGACGACGCGTTGGTCGCGGCGATGGACCTGGCGCGCGATGTGTGCTCGAGCACGTTGTCACTGCGCAAGGCGCACCAATTGAGGGTGCGTCAACCGCTGGCCTCGCTCGTCGTGGCGAGTGCGCACGCCGACGTGCTGCGCGACTTCGCCGATGTGATCAAAGACGAAGTCAACGTGCGCAGCGTGGTGCTGAGCGCGCACGTCGACGAGCATGCCCGCCACGAATTGCTCGTGACCCCGGCAGCGCTCGGCCCTCGTCTTGGCGCCGACACACAGAAGGTGATTCGCGCGGTGAAGCAGGGCGACTGGTCGATCGACGGTGGCCGTGTCGTCGCCGGTGGTGTCGAACTGCGCGATGGCGAATACTCCTTGAAGCTCGTCGCGACGGGCGGGGGCGAGCAGGGCAGCACGGCGTTGGCAGACGGCTCGGGCATCGTCGTCTTGGATCTCGCGGTGAACGACGACCTCAAACAAGAAGGTGTGGCACGCGATGTGATTCGTCTCGTGCAGCAGGCCCGCCGCGATGCCGGTTTGCACGTATCGGATCGCATCCGCTTGACGGTTGGTGCACCCGACAACATCACCGCTGCGGTGCGCGCGCACGAGTCGATGGTGAAGTCAGAGACATTGGCACGCGACGTGGTGCTCGTAGCGGTCGGCAACGGTCTCGCGGCCAACACGTCCCTCGACGACGTACCGCTCCACGTGGGTGTCGAGCGGCTACCCTGACGGGGTCATGAACGCAGCCGCGAAGCGCAAAGCCGCCGCCAAAAAGAAAGCCCAAGCCAAGAAGAAGGCCCAAGCCAAGCAAGCGGCGCTGAAGAAGGCCGCCCTCCTCGCGGCCGCCAAGCGACGCAAACTCGACGAACTCCGCCGCAAGAAGGCCAAGCGAATGCTGGAGGAAAGGCGCCGCAAGGCCGCCCGCCAGAAGGTCGTCGCCGCCCGCAAACGAAGGGCCCGCCTCGCCTTCGAGGCGAGGCGTCGCGTGGCAAGAGCCAAGCAAGAAGCCAAAGCCAAGGCCGCCCGCAAGCGTGCCGACGAGCAGCGTCGCAAGGCCGCTCGGAAGAAGGCTGAGGCCGCCAAGCGTGCCGCCCGTATCAAGGCCGAGGCGGCGCGCCGCAAGAAGGCGCAGCAGCGCAAGTTGGAAGATCGTAAGCGCAAGGCCGCCCGTATCGCCGCCGATCGCGAGCGCAAGCGTGCCCGTATCGCCGCCGAGCGCGAGCGCAAGCGTCTGCAGCGCGAGAAGCTGGCCGAACGCAAGCGAATCCTGAAGGAGAGGTTGGCGGAGAAGAAGCGTCGCGACCTCGAGCGACAGGTGGCGGCCGAGGAGCGCAAGCGAGAGCAGGCCCGCAGACGTGCGATCATCGACGAAGAGCGTCGCGAGAAACAGCGCGAACGCGACAAGATCGCCAAGGCCAGAGAAGCCGAGCGTCAAGTGCGCGAAGCGGAGCGCGCGCGGATTCGCGCAATTCGTGACGAAGACGAACGCCGCATCCGCGAGCAGCAGGAAAAGGCGATGGCCAAGCCGGTCAAGCCGCCGATCATCAAGTTCGAACCCGTCGACGGCATCACCCCGACGAAGGAATTCGACCTCGCCTTCTTGCGGTCGCAGCGCCAGTTACTGATCGAGAAGCGAGTGGAACTGCTCGGGCAGGCCAAGCGCCTCGAGCAAGACGCAATGGAGATCGTCAACAACCAGGAGATGGGCGACGTCGACTTCGGTGAAGAAGGCGGCGAGGGCGACACGATGGTGGTTGAACGCGAACGCGACTTGATCCTCTCCGAGGAGGCGCGCTCCGAGGTCGAAGCAATCGATGCGGCGCTGAAGCGCATGGAGATCGGCGAATACGGCTACTCGTCGTACTCCGGTCTTCCGATTCCGCGCGAGCGGCTTGAAGTGTTGCCGTGGACCACCGAGCTCGTCACCGAACGCGCCGGCGGTCTGGGCAATCGATGAGCCAGACCGCGACGCGCAAACTTTGGGCGCTCATCGCCGCAATCGTCGTCGCTGACCAACTCACCAAACTCTGGGCACTGAATCGACTGTCGGGTGGTCGCACGATCGACATCGTCGGCTCGCTGCGATTCAACCTGGCGTTCAACAAGGGGATGGCGTTCTCCCAGGCGACGGGTGCGGGACCGATCATCGGGGCGCTCGCGTTCCTGATCATCATCGTGATCGTGTTGTGGATGCGACGCTCGGCAGCCGGTATGTCGGCGGTCGCCGCCGGGCTCATCGTCGGTGGCGCGCTCGGCAACCTCATCGACCGACTGTTCCGCAATGATGCGTGGTTGCGCGGAGCAGTGGTCGACTTCGTCGACTTGCAGTGGTTCCCGGTCTTCAACGTGGCTGACTCGTGCATCACGATTGGTGCTGCGTTGATGGTGCTGGCATCACTGCGCGCCAAATCGGCGACGCGCGCCGCGGGAAACTGAGCCGCAGATGACCGACGAAGGCAGTCCCCTGACCGACGACATCAACGACGACACGACCGGGTTGGCGCGACGCGTCACCGAGACGATTCCGGCGTCGCTCGCCGATGTGCGCATCGACCGCGTGGTGTCGCTCATTGCCGACGTCAGTCGCAAGGCGGCGGCGGCGTTGATCGACGCTGGCGCTGTGGCGCTCGACGGCGAAGTGGTCACGGCCGGCAAAGAGAAGGTCGCAACCGGGCAAACCATCACCGTCGACGTCTCCCAAGCAAGCGGACCCGAGTTGCCACTCGCCGACGCGAGCCGCACGCTCGAGGTCGTGCACGAAGATGCCGACATACTCGTCATCAACAAGCCGGCTGGCCTCGTCGTGCATCCCGGCGCCGGCAACAAGACGGGCACGATGGTGAACTTCTTGCTGGCGGCCTACCCGGAGCTCGCGGCGGTCGGCGACCGGATGCGACCGGGCATCGTGCATCGCCTTGATGCGGGCACGACGGGTCTCGTCGCGGTCGCCCGCACGCAACAGGCCTACGAATCGCTCGTCGAGCAACTCACGCTGCGCAGCGTGACGCGCATCTATTCGGTCATTGTCTGGGGGATTCCGCCCTCGCTCAATGGCGTGATCGACGCGCCGATCGGTCGTGATCAGCGCGACCCCACACGCATGGCGGTGGTGGTCGACGGTCGGCCATCACGCACGCACTACGCGGTGGAGCGTTCGTTCCACGTGCCCAAAGACGCGTCGCTGGTCGAGTGCCGACTGGAAACCGGGCGCACGCACCAGATTCGCGTGCATCTGGCATCCATCGGTCACCCGGTCGTCGGCGACGCGCAGTACGGGGGAGTGCGGGCGGGGTTGCGCGCCGCGCGACCGATGCTGCACGCCCGCCGACTCGGTTTCGATCATCCGGGCACCAGCCAACGATGTGAGTTCACGAGCAACTTGCCGAGCGACTTCGCGACACTGGTCGCGTCGCTGTCGTAGGTCGTTGTCGCTGTTCGGCAACGAACCGTCGTCGCGGAATCAGCGCCGCGCGCGCCCCTTCTTCTCGCCCGCCTGGTCGGGCCACGGCGACTCGCCGCGCGCGGCGGCCAGCACCGAACCGAGCGTGAACTTTGCGAGATGATCGCGCATGTGGTCACCCACCGAATGCCAAATGGCGAGCAATACGCACTGTCCCTCGTGGTCGCATGCACCATCGCGATGCGGCTCGCCGAAATCGCCCAAGGAGATTGGTCCATCAACGGCAGAGAGAATCTCCGACAGCAAGATCTTGTCGGGATGGCGGGCCAGCGTGTAGCCACCCCCGACGCCACGCTTGGAATGCACGAGCCCCGCACCCTTCAGCGCGAGGAGAATCTGCTCGAGATACGGCTGGGGCAGCGCGGTCCGCGTGGCGATGTCGCGCACGGAGATGGGGCCCGGTTCTTGCGCGTGCAACGCCAGCGACAGCATCGCCCGACACGCATAATCGCCGCGTGTCGAGACTCGCACGACTCCATAGTAAGCGCCGCCTGCTCGGTGCACGACGGCGCCGCCCTGTCGGAACCAACCGCCGAAACCCCACTCGGCGCACCCTCGACAAATTCACCGCTAGACAACAAGGTGAGATGATTCGGCCCGTGCGATGAACAAGCCCGTGTCCGCAATTTCCGGTGGCGACGCTCGCCCACCCGAGGCATCCCCGCGACTGCCCGACTACGCGAGCGCATGCGTTACGAACATCGTGCCGTCGCTGCTCGGGCCGCGCGGAACCAGCGACCTGCCCGCTTTCTTCCCCGACGTCGTGCGTGGTGCGCAGCAAGTGGTGCTGCTCGTGGTCGACGGGCTCGGCTGGCATCAACTGCAGCGACGACTCGCCGCCGACCACAACCTCGCGCCGACGCTGGCGGAGATGCACGGCGGTGCCATCACCACGATTGCCCCGACCACGACGGTGACGGCGCTCACTTCGATCACCACCGGTGCGACGCCCGGCGAACACGGTCTCGTCGGCTACCGCATCGACTTCGCGGGCCATGTCGTGCAGATGTTGAAGTGGGCCGACGCGCGCGGTGACGCGCGAAAACGGCTCGCGCCGCGCGACGCGCAACCCTGCCCGCCATTTCTTGGGGGCAGCGTGCCGGTGTTGTCGAAGGCCGACTTCGAGGCCACGGCATTCACCGAGTCGCACCTAAGAGATCAGCGGGCGCTCAGTTGGCGGGCGGTCTCCAGCATGGTGGTGGATGTTCGGGCGATGCTGCAAGCCGGCGAGAAGTTCGTGTACTGCTACTACGACAACGTCGACAAGATCGCCCACGAGCGAGGTTTCGGCGAGTACTACGACTCAGAATTGCGCACCACCGATCGGCTGATTGCCGACATCGCCTCGGTGCTGCCGCGCGGTGCGGTGTTGTTGGTGACTGCCGACCACGGTCAGGTGATGGTGGGCGACAACACGACGCCGTTGCACCCCGACATCACGCGTCTCGTGACGCACCAGTCGGGTGAAGGGCGCTTCCGCTGGCTGCATACGAAGGGCGAACGCATCGATGACATCGTCGCTGCAACACGCGCGCACCACGGCCACGATGCGTGGGTGATGACCCGCGATGAGATGATCGATGGCGGATACTTCGGGCCGCGGGTGACGGATGTCGTGCGCCGGCGCCTTGGCGATATTGCGGTCATGGCCCGCACCGACGTGAGTTTCGACGACCCCGCCGACAAGACGTACTTTGCGTTGCAGTGCCGGCACGGGTCGCTGACATCCGAGGAAATCGACGTACCGCTGCTTGCGCTCGCTGGTCGCTGATAGAACGGTGGGGCGATGACGAACCCGACCCCCGAACGCGGCGAAGTGCTGAGCGGACTGCAGCCAGGCCGCGTGTCATCGAAAGGTGATCCCGCCAACGGAGCGAATGAATCCGACGACATCGCAGAGAGCGTGCAGGAACCCGCCAAAGTGATGCGCATCGGCTCGATGATCAAGGGCCTGCTCGAGGAAGTGCGCCAGATGCAACTCGATGTGCCGAGCCGCGAGCGCCTCGCGGAGATCTACGAGCGTTCCATCGTCGAACTCGCCGAGGCCATCTCGCCCGACCTGCGCGAAGAGTTGCAGACGTTGGCCCTGCCGTTCAAGGACGGCGAGGTGCCCAGCGACTCGGAGTTGCGTTTGGCAAAGGCGCAACTCGTGGGCTGGCTCGAGGGGCTGTTCCATGGCATTCAGGCGACGCTGTTTGCCCAGCAACTCGCCGCGCGTCAGCAGTTGGAGCAGATGCGGCAGCTGCCACCGTCTGGCAACACACCACCAGAGCGGCCGGGCACGTACATCTAAACCGCGACTGTCGCGTCCGGCGTGCTCGCGCCCGCAAGTTCCTACTTCGCACGACAGCCCGCTGGTACTCTCGGCAGTCCAACCGATGAGTTCGTCATTCACCCATCTCCACGTGCACACCGAGTTTTCGATGCTCGACGGTGCCGCGCGCATCGACGAACTCATCGAGCGCGCGGTCAGCGACGGCCAGCCGGCAATCGGCATCACCGACCACGGCAACATGTACGGGGTCCTTGATTTTTATGAGGCGTGCCGCCACGGCGGCCTGAATCCGATCATCGGCACCGAGGCGTACATGGCGTACGAGTCGCGCTTCGAGCGCCCGCAGCGCCGCGGCAAACTCGACGACTCGGGTGGCGATACCGAGGCCGGCCGCAAGCTCTACTACCACCTCACGCTGCTCTGCGAAAACAACACGGGCTATCGCAACCTCATCAAGTTGTCGAGCCTGGCGTTCTTGGAGGGCTACTACTACCAACCGCGCATGGATTGGGAGCTGTTGGCGCGCCATCACGAGGGGCTCATCGCCACCACCGGCTGCCTCGGTGGACACGTTCTGCAGGCATTGCTGCGCGACAACTACGACGAAGCCAAACAGACTGCGGCGCGCCTGCAAGAAATCTTCGGGCGCGAGAACCTGTTCGTCGAGTTGCAGGATCACGGCCTTGCCGAGCAGCGCCGCACGATGGCCGACCTCATCAAGATCGCCCGCGAGATCGATGCTCCACTGCTTGCCACCAACGACTCGCACTACGTGCACCGCGAGGATGCGGGGGCTCACGACGCGTTGCTCTGCGTGCAGACAGGTTGCACCATCAACGACCCGAATCGATTCCGCTTCGAGGGCGAGGAGCACTACCTGAAGACCGCCGCAGAAATGCGACAACTCTTCGCCGAAACCCCCGACGCCTGCGACAACACGTTGTGGATTGCCGAACGTGCCAATACCACCATCGAGTTCGGCAACTACGTGCTGCCCGACTTTCCGATACCGAACGGGTTCGCCGATGAGCGCGCATATCTCGAACATCTCGCCCGCGAAGGCGCGAAGGAGCGTTGGGGTGCGAACGTGCGCAAGGATGTCGTCGAGCGCATCGCCTATGAACTGAAGGTCATCTGCGACATGGGGTTTGCGTCGTACTTCCTCATCGTGTGGGACCTCATCCGCCATGCGCGCGAGCACGGCATCCGCGTCGGGCCGGGTCGCGGCTCGGCTGCCGGCTGCGCCGTCGCGTACGCACTACGCATCACCGACCTCGATCCGGTGAAGTACGACCTGCTCTTTGAACGCTTCCTCAACCCCGATCGCGTGTCGATGCCCGACATCGACATGGACTTCGACTCGCGCTATCGCGACGAGATGATCCGCTACGCGGCGGAAAAATACGGTCGTGATCGCGTCGCACAGATCATCACCTTCGGCACGATCAAGGCGCGCAACGCAGTGCGCGACGCAGCGCGCGTGCTCGGCAAACCGTACGCACTCGGGGATCGCATCGCCAAACTGATGCCACCCGTCGTGATGGGTCGCGACACGCCGTTGCGATACTGCTTCGAACCAGACGAAAGGCATGCCGACGGCTTCCGGGCGGCCGCCGAACTGCGCACCGAATGCGCGCGCGACGCCGACGTGGCGCGCGTTGTCGACGTGGCGCGCGGGTTGGAGGGTCTGAAGCGCTCGGTCGGCATCCATGCTGCGGCGGTCGTGATCACGAAGGACCCGCTCACCGAGTATTTGCCGATTCAGCGCAAGGCCGAGGCAGGGCAGAAGCCCGAAGAGGCACCGACCGTCACCCAATACGAGATGCACGGCGTGGAGTCGCTCGGGCTGTTGAAGATGGACATCCTCGGTTTGCGCAACCTCGACGTGATCACCGACGCAGAGAAGTTGTTGCGGCGCACGCAGCCTGATTTTTGCATCAACGACATCCCGCTCGACGACCCTGCGACCTACCAATTGCTGGCCGACGCCAACACCATCGGTGTGTTCCAGTTGGAATCTTCGCCGATGCGCGCGCTACTGCGCTCGTTGGTGCCCAAACGCTTCGAAGACGTTGCGGCCGTCATCGCGCTATACCGCCCGGGTCCGATGGCCGAGAACATGCACAACGACTACGCCGACTTCAAGAACTCCCGCAAACCGGTGCGCTTCTTCCATAGTGACGCCTCCGAGGTGCTCGGTGACACCTACGGTCTCATGATCTATCAGGAGAGCATCATGCGCGTGGCGCAGAAGTTCGCCGGGTACACGCTCGCCGAGGCGGACTCGCTGCGCAAGGCGTGCGCGAAGAAAGACCCGAAAGCGATGGCCGAGCAGCGCCCAAAGTTCGTCGGTGGTTGCGCAGCCAACGATTATGGCGAGCCGCTCGGTCGTGAACTGTTCGGGATCATCGAGAAGTTCGCCGACTACGCGTTCACCAAGAGCCACGCGTTCGGCTACGGGCTCATCACGTACCAGACAGCGTGGTTGAAGGCACACCACCCGGTGGAGTACTTCGCCTGTCTGCTCACTTCGGTGAAGGACAACAACGATCGCGCCGCCTTGTATCTGGCCGACGCCGCGGCCAACCGCGTTGCGGTGCGCACGCCCGACGTCAACACCTCCGGCGTCGACTTCGAGCCGATTCCCGGTGAGGACGCGGTTTCGTTCGGTCTCTCGGGCATTCGCAACGTGGGCGACGGCGCGGCGAGCATGCTGGTCGCGCACCGCGACGAGGAGGGGAAGTTCTTGTCGTTCTACGACTTCATCGATCGCGCACCAGAGCCGGTGCTCAACAAGCGCACGCTCGAGTCGCTCATCAAGGCCGGTGCCTTCGACTCACTCGGCCACCCGCGCCGCGGATTGCTCGTGGTGTTCGAGGGGCTGGTCGACCAGACGCTGACGCGCCGCCGCGAGCGCGACCAAGGTGTGATGAGCCTCTTTGGCGACACCGCAGAAGTCGAGGGTGCATTCAGCGACCGTGCGGAGATTCCTCCCCTCAACTTCGACAAGGCCGAACAGTTGCGCCTCGAGAAGGAAATGCTCGGGTTCTTTGTCTCGGATCATCCGTTGCGCGGTCTCGAAACCGTCTTGCGGCGGCGGGTGACCTGCCCGATCGTCGACGTGCCCGACCGCACCGAAGACAATCTCGTCCTCGGGGGTGTCATTTCCGGCGTCGACCGCAAGTTCACGCGCAAGGGCGAGCAGATGGCCACGTTCACGCTCGAGGATCTCGCCGGCGCCATTGAGGTGACGATGTTCCCCAAGTTGTTCGCCACGCAGGGTCATCTGGTGGTCGACGACCAAATCGTCGTAATTCGCGGCCGGCTCGACCGGCGCGACGAGGCGCGCTCCATCTTCATGGCATCGGATGTGAGCGTCGTCGATGTACCCAAGAACGGCATTGAGTCGCTGTACATCGACTTTGCGCGGCGCAAGGTGGATGTCGAAGAGGTCGATGTCATTCGCGAACTGCTCGAGCAGCACCCGGGTGACTCACCGGTGTATCTGTCGTTCGGCGAGAAGACCGTCGCGCTCGGCGCAGAGTACGCAGTGGATATCGGCAAGGTAATCGGCCTCCTGCGTGCCAAGTTTGGCGACGGCGTTTCGATTCGCTGAAACCGCGGTGCGATTCCGAGATTCCGCTGGCAGAATGGAAGGGTGAAAGTTGCTACTCGCGACGCGAGCGCGCTGACCGACGCCGATCTCGACGAATTCGCGGCGATGGGCGGGGCATTCGGTATCGGAGCGGTGTCGAAGGCAAAGGACTCGTGGGTACTCGCCACCACCGCCCATGAAGGCAAGACGCTGGCGGGTTTCATGTTCCTCACGCTGGAGCGCCTCGGTGGCACACCGTGCGTCGTAATGGGCTTGCTCAGCGTGAAGCGAACTCCCAAACGCGATCTGGCGATGAAGGGTCTCATGACCGAGGCCTACCACCGTTCGCTGATGGCGTTCCCCGACGAAGATGTCGTCGTGGGGGCGCGATTCATCAGGCCCGAAGGCCTCGAGGCGTTCGCGGCACTCACCAGCATGATTCCGCGACCGAAGTACAACGCCGTGGGCGAAGAGCGTGCGTGGGGTCGCCGTCTGGCGCGCCGGTACGCAATTGAGCCGCAGTACGACGCGGCGACGTTCATCGCCAAGTCGAATGCCCAGTCAGGCTTCATCGATTACGAGCCCGTGAAGAAACCGAAGATCGCTACCGACATCGACGCCATGTTCAAGGGTGTGAACATCGCCAGGGGTGGCGTCATCATCGTGCACGGCTGGACGATGGCGGAGTCGCTCGCCAAACTCGGCAAGAAGCGCTAATCGTCGAGTCGCCGTGAGCGACCCCACCCACATGGGCGAGTTCCGCGAACTCGTCGCGTCGCGACGCATGGTGCGCGCGTTTCGCAGCGACCCAATCGATCATGCGCTGCTCGATGCGATCGTCGACACGGCGTCGCGTTCGCCTTCGGCGGGCAAGACGCAAGGGTGGAATCTCGTCGTGCTCGAAGGTGCGGCCACCGAGTCGTTCTGGACGGCGACGATGTCGAACGAGACTCGTGCCGGGTTCCGCTGGCAACATCTCTTTGCGGCCCCGATGATCGTGTTGTCGTTTGCCGACCCGCAGGCGTATCTCGATCGTTACTCCGAGTCAGACAAATCGCGCGGTCGGGCCGAAGACTCGCGCGCCGATCTCGGCAGCTCCCTTGATGCGTGGCCGGCACCGTATTGGACCATCGATGCATCATTTGCGACGATGACGCTGCTGCTCGCCGCGCACGACGCCGGGCTCGGGGCGCTCTTCTTCGGGGTCTTCCGTGGCGAAGACGAACTTCGTCGTGCACTCGGTGTGCCGCAGCGGCTGCAGTTGCTCGGTGCGATCGCACTCGGCTACGAACGCACTCCGACCAATGCCGAGGTCGACGATCCGGCATTCGGGCGGGGGCTCAGCGCGGCACGGCCGCGCGCGGCAACGAGCGACATCATTCGCTACGGCACCTGGTAGCGCGAGGGGCCCGGCGCCGCAACACGTGGTGGCGCTACGAACCCGACAGCGCCAGTCGCAACGATGCCACGAGTTCGTTGCGGGTCGAGGCTGGGGCCTGACAGGCGTATTGCCGGCACACGTACGCCAACCCGTCGCGGCGATCGGCAAAGAGCGGCGACTCGATCGTCTCACCCCACGCCAGTACGACCGTGGGCAGCCATTGCGACTGCACGAACTGCACGAGGTCGCCGCGTTTGCCGGTGACGGCGATTTCGGTCGACCCGACATGTCGCAGATGGAGCGCGCACAACAGATGCGGGAATGCCGTCGCTGCGCTCCCGATGATGCGGGCCAACAATTTGAAGATGTCGTCGGCATGCTTGCTGTAGCACTCGTTGCCGGTGAGTGCGGCCAAACGCTGCAGGGCGAAGGCAGCGACGGAATTCGCCGACGGCGTGGCGTTGTCGATGAGGTCCTTCTGGCGCACGATGAGTCGCTCGCCGTCGTCGGGCGTGGTGAAGAGACCGCCTGCAGTTGCATCCCAATGATGCGTGAGGAGTTGATCGGCCGCCTCGCAAGCGAGTGACACCCAGCGGGCGACACCGGAAAGTTCGTAGAGCCGCACGAACGCATCGACGAGGTTGGCCAAGTCGGCGGCCATTGCGAGATGCTTCGGCGTTGCGTCGCGGTGCCAGGTGCGCAACCAACGTCCGTCGGCGCGACGCATGGTGGTGGCGACGAAATCGCCGGCGCGTTGGGCCGCGAGCGCCCACGTACCGTTGCCGTAGGCGCCAGCAGCCTCGGCGAGCGAGGCAATCATCAACGCGTTCCACTCGGTTATCACCTTGTCATCGAGGCCAGGTCGGTGGCGGGTGTTGCGGCCGGCGAGCAGCAGGCCGCGGATCGTTTCGACGTCGTGGTTGCGCAGCAGGTCTCCGCGGTGGTGCAACCGGCACGGGATCGATTTGCCCTCGAAGTTCCCGTCGTCGGTGATCCCGTACCAGTCGAGTGCAAGTTGCACGAGATGCTCCGGCACGATGCGCCGCACCTGATCGGGCGTGAACACATAGAAGTGGCCCTCGTGGGAGTGGCCCGTCTCGTCGAGCGAGTCGGCATCCTCGGCGCTGTAGAACGCACCCTCGGGTGAAGTCATGTCGCGCAGCACGTAGTCGACGGTTTCTTGCACCACTTGGCGCCAGCGCGGTTCGCGCAGGGCGAGTGACGCATGCAGGTACGGGCGCAACAGCAACGCCTGGTCGTAGAGCATCTTCTCAAAGTGCGGCACCAGCCACTTCTCGTCGACGCTGTAGCGCGCGAAACCACCACCGAGATGGTCGTACATGCCACCCGATGCCATCGCGTCCAATGAGGTCGCGATGATGTGGCGGGTGCGCGACGACTCGTCGTTGAGATACGACCGCAGCAGCACCTCGAGTGCCATCGTGGACGGAAACTTCGGCGCCGCCCCGAACCCGCCCCAGGCTTCGTCGAACGTCGAGTCGTACTGCTTGACGGCGGCGGCGAACACGTCGATCGCCGGCAGGTGCGGATTCGCCGCGATCTGCGACGTGCGCGCGATGTTTTCGACGAGCGCCTCGACATTGTTGTCGATATCTTTGCGCCGATTGCGCCACGCGTCGTCGACGGCGTTCATCAACTGCAAGAACGTGGGCTTGGGGTAGTACGTGCCGCCGAAGAACGGGTGCGCTTCCGGGGTGAGGAACACCGTCATCGGCCAACCGCCGCGACCCGTCATCGCTTGCACGGCATCCATGTAGACGCTGTCGACATCGGGCCGTTCCTCGCGATCGACCTTCACGTTGACGAACAAGCGATTCATCACGGCAGCAACCTCGGCATCCTCGAACGATTCGTGCGCCATCACATGACACCAGTGGCACGCCGAATAGCCAACCGACAGGAGCACGGGCACATTGCGGCGCTTGGCCTCGGTGAACGCGTCATCGCACCACGGCCACCAGTCGACGGGGTTGTCGCGATGCTGGCGCAGGTAGGGCGACGACTCCTGCGCGAGTCGATTCATCGCAGTGCTCAGGCGCCGACTGCGTGGTACCCGCCGTCGACGTGCACGATCTCGCCGGTGGTCGCGGGGAACCAATCAGACAGCAGGGCGCAACAGGCGCGCGCCACGGCGGTCGAGTCGTGGATGTCCCAGCCGAGCGGGGCGCGGGCGTTCCAGATGTCTTCGAACTGTGCGAATGAAGGGATCGACTTGGCGGCCATCGTGCGAATCGGGCCGGCGGCCACGAGGTTGCAGCGAATCTTGCGCGGCCCCAGTTCGCGCGCCAAGTAGCGACTGGTGGATTCGAGTGCCGACTTCGCCACGCCCATCCAGTTGTACGCCGGCCACGCGACGGTGTTGTCGAAGTCGAGGCCGACGATGCTGCCGCCGTCGGGCATGAGCGGCACGAACGCATCGGCGAGCGTCTTCAACGAATACGCCGACACCTGCACAGCGACGGAGACGTCTTCCCATGTCGCTGCCATGAGATCGTCACCGAGACACGCTGCTGGTGCAAAACCGATCGAGTGCAGCACGCCGTCGACGCCGCCCAGACGTTGGCGGGCGGCTTCGCGCACGGATTCGACATGGTCGTTGTTCGTCACGTCGAACTCGGCGACGGACGGCACGGGGGAGAGCTTCTTGGCCGTTCGTTCCGTGATCGACAGCCCGCGCCCGGCACCAGTGAGCATCACCGTGGCGCCCTCGGCGACGGCGAGTTTGGCCACACCGTACGCGAGCGACGAATCGGTGAGCACACCAGTGATGACGAGACGCTTACCCGCGAGAATCGCCACGTCGCTACGGTAGTGGACGTGTCAGGTTCGCTTCCGAGCATCGGATTCCTCGGTGGAACCGGACCAGCAGGCCGTGCGCTCGCGGCACGACTCGCGTCGGTCGGCTATCCGGCGTGTATCGGATCGCGCAACAAGGAGCGTGGCGAAGAAGTCGCGGCAGAGTTGCGCGCGAAGTGGGCGAGCCGCAACCTGTCGATCAGCGGTGCCGACAACGCGTCAGCGGCGCGATGCGACGTGATCGTGTTGGCAACACCGTGGGAAGCCGCCGCCGCCACCGTCGGCGAACTCAGTGACGCACTGCGCGGCAAGGTCGTCATCACGATGGCGAATGCACTCGTGCGGGTGGGCACGGAGTTCCAACCGCTCATCCCGCCGCGCGGCAGCATCGCGGCACACGTGCAAGCCGCGATTCCGGCGTCGCGTGTCGTTGCGGCGTTCCAGCACTTGCCGGCCACCGAGCTCGGTGCGCTCGATCACGAAGTCGACTGTGATGTGCTCATCTGCTCCGACGACCACGAGGCGACCGCGACCGTCAGTGCGATGGTGTCGCGCATAGCCGGTTGCCGTCCGCTTAATGCGGGGCTGCTGTCGAACGCGCTCGCCATCGAAGCGTTGACCGCCGTGTTGTTGCAATTGAACGTGCGCTACAAGACACGCGTCGCCCCGCGCTTCACCGGAATCAACTGACCCCAACAGTGCGTCTGTACGACACGTCGCGACGCGAGATCGTCGACTTCACGCCGGGCAACGACGTGAAGATGTACGTCTGTGGTGTCACGCCGTACGACGCCACCCACCTCGGGCACGCGTTCACCTTCGTCGCGTACGACATCCTCATCCGTCGACTGCTCGACACCGGTCGCAGCGTCAAGTGCGTGCGCAACGTGACCGATGTCGACGACCCGCTCTTTGCCAAGGCGCGCGAACTCGGCATCCACTATCTCGATTTGGCGGCGCGCGAAGAACGGCGACTCGAGGACGACCTGCGGGCAATGAACTTCATCCCTATGTATTCCACGCCGCGCGCCTCGTCGGCGATCGCCGACATTCGCGGCTTCATCGGCATGGTGCTTGACCGCGGGTTCGCCTACGAGGCCGCTGGTTCGGTGTACTTCGATGTAGGGCGGTACGCCGAGTTCGGCTCGGTGTCGCATTACGACCGCACGAAGATGCTGATACTGGCGCGCGAGCGCGGCGGCAACGTCGACGACCCCCACAAGCGCGACCCACTCGACTTCGTGCTGTGGCAGCCCGCCGCCGCCGACGAGCCGTCGTGGGACACGATCTGGGGTGCGGGGCGACCGGGCTGGCACATCGAGTGCAGCGCCCTTGCCCTGCGCGAATTGGGCACCACCATCGACCTGCATGGCGGCGGCACCGACCTCATCTATCCGCACCATGAATGCGAGCGGGCGCAGTCAGAGGCCGCGACGGGGCAGCCGTTCGTGCGCCACTGGATGCATGTCGCGATGGTCCGGATGGACGGCCACAAGATGTCCAAGAGTCGCGGCAACCTCGTCTTTGTCGACCAATTGCGAAAGCGGTACGACCCACGGGCGATTCGTCTTGGCCTGATCGTGAACCACTACCGCGACGAGTGGGAGTGGGACGAAGGTCTCATCGACCGCGCCACCGATCGGCTGGGCAGATGGTCGGCCACTTCTGTTGAATCAAAGGCGACAGATTCACGCTCGACAATGGGAGGTTCTCAGGTGCTGCAGTCGGTTCGCCACCACCTCGATGACGACCTCGACACGCCGGGCGCCGTTGCGGCAATCGACGAAGCTGCAGCCCGTGGGGTGGACGTGCGTGACGCGGCCGCGCTGCTGGGCGTGGCGCTGTGAGCGACAAGCAGATTGCGGGCGGGCACGCAAGGCAATTCCCGGATTGGGTGTTCGACGGCGCCACGCAGTTTCAGGCGCGTCTGCGCAAGGTCGTGCAGCCGATCGCGCGTCGCGCGTGGAAGTTCGAGTTGTCCGGTTTCGATCATCTGCCCAAGCACGGCGCGGCGATTCTGTGCCCGAACCACATCAGTTTCCTCGACTCCGCGCTCGTCATGATCCTGGTGCCGCGCAACATCTCGTTCATCGGCAAGAGCGAGTACATGGATTCATGGAAGACCCGCTGGTTCTTCCCGAAGGTTGGGATGATTCCCGTCGACCGCAGCGGTGGAGAAAGGTCGCACGCCGCACTCGATGCAGCCGAGCGCGTGCTGCGGCGCGGTGAGTTGTTCGGCGTCTTCCCCGAGGGCACGCGCAGCCGCGACGGGATGTTGTACAAGGGTCACACCGGCGCCGCGCGACTGGCACTGAAGGTCGGTTGTCCGATCTTTCCGGTCGGCATCGTGGGCACGCGTGAGATTCAGCCCCCCGATGCACCGTTGCCCAAACTCGGTGGGCGCGTCAAGATTTCGATCGGTCGGCCAATCGAAGTATCGCGATACACGTCGCGGGGGAATGATCCGATGGTGCTGCGCGAGATCACCGACGAGTTGATGTTCGAGATTCGTGAGATGACGGGCCAGGAGTATCGCAACACGTACGCCACGAAGAAGCGCACCGAGACGATCGTCGCCGAGACCGCCGAGATTCCACGCTTCGCTGACGCGCACATCTCCAACGTGGAGAACCAGCACGCGTAGAATACAAAGGGCATGTCCGGCTCAGCATTGATCGACGTTCGACTGCCGGATGGGTCGAGCAAGCAACTCGCCGGGGGTTCGAACGCACTCGATCTGGCCACTGCGATCGGTTCGCGTTTGGCCAAGGCGGCAGTCGCCGCAGTCGTGAACGATCACGAGGCAGACCTCACCGCGCCGCTTGCCACCGGCGATCGGGTGTCCATCATCACGGCCGACAGCGACGCGGGTCGCCATGTTCTACGACACTCCACTGCACACGTGTTGGCGCAGGCGGTGTTGCAGTTGTTCCCCGGCGCGAAGTTCACCATCGGGCCGGCCATTGAAGACGGCTTCTACTACGACTTCGACCTACCCGGCGGACGCACGTTCGCCGACGAGGATCTCGCGGCCATCAGCGAGCGGATGAGACAGATCGTCGACGCCGACCAGCCGTTCGTGCGCTCGGAGTTGTCGACGCAAGAGGCCCTAAAGGTTTTTGCCGACCAGCCGTACAAGTGCGAGATCATCCAACGCGTCACCTCGGGTGCCGCCGATGATGGTGACGCCGGCGAGGTCGGTGGCGGCGACACCGTCAGCGTGTACCGCAACAGCGACGCGTTCGTCGACTTGTGTCGCGGCCCGCACGTGCCAAGCACGGGTCGACTCGGGCACTTTGCGTTGATGAAGGTGGCGGGCGCCTATTGGCGCGCCAACGAGAAGGGGCCGATGCTGCAACGCATCTACGGCACGGCGTGGGAGTCGAAGGCTGCGTTGCAAGAGCACCTCGTTCGTCTGGAAGAAGCAGAGAAGCGCGACCATCGCAAACTCGCCACGGAGATGGACCTGCTCTCGTTCCCCAGCGAACTGGGTGGCGGTCTCGCGGTGTGGCACCCGAAGGGCGCGATCGTGCGCAAGTTGATGGAGGACTACAGCCACGAACGCCACCAGAACGGTGGATATCAGTTCGTTTACTCGCCGCACCTCGCGAACGCACAACTCTTCGAGACGTCGGGCCACCTGCACTACTACAAGGACAGCATGTATCCACCGATGGAGATGGACAACGGCACGTACTACCCGAAACCGATGAACTGTCCGATGCACTGTCTCATCTATCGCGACCGCCAGCGCAGCTACCGCGAGTTGCCGCTGCGGCTGTTCGAACTCGGCACCGTGTACCGCTACGAGCGTGCCGGCACGCTGCACGGCCTGTTGCGAATTCGCGGGTTCACGCAAGACGACAGCCACATCTTCTGCACGCAGGAACAGCTCGCCGAGGAGATTGCGTCGCTGCTCGACTTCGTGTTGTCGGTGTTGCGCCGGTTCGGTTTCGACGACTTCTCCTACAAGTTGTCGACCCGCAACAAGGGAAAGTCGGTCGGTTCCGACGAAATCTGGGACAAGGCCACGGCGGCACTGCGCAGTGCCCTCGAGCGGCTCGGTGTGCAGTACACGATCGGCGAGGGCGAGGCGGCGTTCTACGGACCAAAGATCGATGTCGACGTGCGCGATGCGATCGGTCGCAAGTGGCAACTCTCGACCATCCAGGCCGACTTCCAGTTGCCCGAACGATTCGGTTTGGAGTACGTCGGCGCAGACAACCAGCGCCACCGTCCGATCATGTTGCATCGTGCGCTGTTTGGCTCCGTCGAGCGCTTCTTTGGCGTGTTGCTCGAACATTACGGCGGTTCGTTCCCAACCTGGTTGGCGCCGGTGCAGGTGCGCATCCTGCCGGTGACGAGCGCGCACGAGGCGCACACGGCAACGCTCGTCGCTCGTCTGGCGAAGGAAGGCTTCCGTGTCGGCACGATGGCGGCAGACGAGCAGCTCGGCAAGCGCATCCGCGCGGCGAAGTTGGAGCGCGTGCCGTACGTATTGGTGGTCGGCGACGACGATGTACGGGCGGGAACCGTCGGCGTCAACCCGCGCGGCGGGGAAGTGCAGCGCGACACGCCGTTCGATGCCTTCGTCGCCCGGCTGCGCGCCGACGTGCTCGCGGGCTCGGGACGCTAGGCGCACCGATGCTGGAACGTCTGTGGGCGGGGTGGCGCGCCGAGTACATCACCGGGTTCGGGCCGGAGGGCAACAATCCGCCGTCTCATGGTGAGTCAGTCTTCGCGCGGATACTGGCGAGCGGCTTGCCCGACGAAGACACCCACATCGTGCATCGCGGGCCGTTGTGCTTCGTGATTCTGAATGCGTATCCGTACGCGAACGGACACTGCATAGTGCTGCCGTACCGACAAGTGGCGAACCTCGAAGACCTCACCGATGACGAGCGCGACGAGTTGTGGCTGACGGTGCGCGACGCCACGCTCGCACTGAAGAAGGCCTACGCCCCGGCTGGCATGAACATCGGTCTCAACCTCGGTGCTCCGGCGGGCGGCAGCGTGTCGCAGCACCTGCATGTGCACCTCGTGCCGCGCTGGGTGGGCGACACCAACTTCACGGTGGCGATCGCCAACACCAAGGTGCTGTCGGAGACGCTCACCAGCACCGCCGCACGCCTGCGCGCGGCGTGGCCGAAGCAATCGCCACGATGAACGCCGACGGCAAGCCGAGCGGCAGCCCCGACGAGATTCGCGATCAACTGCCAGCCGATCTCGATGTAACGGGGTTCGTCGGGCCGTACCAATTCCCCGACAACAGTCGGCGTCGCATCCCGGCGTATCTGTATCTGGCACTTGCGGCGTCGTGCATGGTTGCCTGGTTCGCCAATCGTGGTGGCGGCACCGCACTCGTGAACGACGGTTTCTTGTACGCCGCGGTGTTGCTGGCAGCGTTCGCCGTGTACGGCCTCTCGTCATCGTGGCGGATGAAGGTGGATGAGCGCGACGCACTCGTGCGCGCCACCCAGGCCGTCGGGTTCGCGGTGGGGCACGCTTCCGCGCAGCAGGTGTGGCGTGGTCTGCGCAGTCGACCAACGTGGCGCGTGTTTTGTTACAGCGCGCAGGAGCCGCCTCATCAGCGCGGTCTCGTGCTCGTCGACGCAATTGACGGGCGCATCGTCGAGTGTCTCGTCGAGGCGAATCCTGACCGTCACTAGTAGTCTTGTCCCGTGTTCGACGGCAAGTTTCGTGTGCACGTCGAGAAGTATGTGCGCCCTGTCGGCGTCACGCTGACCCGCACGAAGATCACCCCCGACCACCTCACGATCGTCGGGTTGTTGTTCTCGATCGCGGCAGCGATCACCATCGGTGCCGGCTACCTGCGCGTCGGTCTCTTGCTCGTGATTGCGGCGGCACTGCCCGACCTGCTCGACGGGGCCCTCGCGAAGGCATCGAACGTGTCCAGCCAGCGCGGCGCCTTCTTTGACTCCACCGTTGATCGCGTGACCGACGCATTCATGCTCGGTGGCGTCGCGTGGTATCTGGCCGACACGCGCGGAGGCACGGCCGCCGTGCTGCCCTTTGCGGTAATGGCGGTGTCGTCGCTGATTTCTTACCAACGGGCGAAGGCCGAGTCGCTCGGGATCCAAGCCAAGGGCGGGCTGATGGAGCGCGCCGAACGCATCGTCCTTCTGTGCATCGGGTTGCTGTTTGACTCGGGTCTCTACTGGGTGATGTGGGCGATGCTCGTGCTCGTGTCGGTCACCGCCGTGCAACGCTTCGTGAAGATCTGGCGACAAGCGGCCGTCGCGCCGTCGACTGCCGAGCGCTTGGATGCCCGACGCTCGCGTCGCGCATCGCGTCGTGCGGCGTTCGCCGACCGTCGCGCTCGCCTCGGTTCGCGCCGTCGCGATGCCTGACGATCGCAGCCCCGGCATCGCGTTTCGCCTCGCCAATTTGGTGGGTGCCGCCACGCCCGCGGTGGTGTCGCACGTCGCTGCGCTCTCGCTGGGTGGCCTCGGGGCGGTGGCAATGCGTCGCGAGCGACGCCTCGTGGAGCGTCATCAGCGGCGCGTTTCGCCGCACCTCACCGCGTTGCAAATGCAGCGCCGCGTCAACGACGCCTTCCAGAGTTACATGCGTTACTACGTCGAGACGTTTCGCATTTCGTCTCTCACCGACGCCGAGATTGACGCGGGGGTAAGCGTGGAGGGCTACTCGCACATCGAACAGGCACTCACCCACGGAAAGGGTCTCATCCTCGCCCTGCCGCATGTCGGCGGTTGGGAGTGGGCGGGGCGGTGGCTGGCACAACGCGGGTTGAAGGTGAGTGTCGTCGTCGAGAAACTGGAATCGAAAGAAGCGTTCGAGATGTTTCTCGATGTCCGGCGCGCGCTCGGTGTGAACGTGATCCCGCTCGACGACCGTGCTGGTGTTGCAGTGCAACAGGCGCTGCGCGACCGACACGTCGTGTGCCTGATGAGTGACCGCGACATCCAGCGCAATGGCGTGGAGGTGAATTTCTTCGGAGAGACGACGACGATTCCGGCGGGACCGGCATTCTTCTCGCTGCGCACCGGCGCGCCGCTCATCGCCGCGGCGGCCTATTTCACACGCCGCGTCGACGGCCATCACATCGTGGTGCGACCGCCGATCGCACTCAGCGAGCGCGCCGGCTTGCGCGACGACATCCAGCGACTGTCCCTGCTCTTGGTGGGCGAACTCGAGACGCTGATTCGGCGCGCCCCGGAACAGTGGCACTTGTTTTCGCCCAACTGGCCAAGCGACCCCGGCTACGGCGGCTGAGCCGACCGCAGGGCGGCGAAGTCACGGCAGCGCGTCGCGGCAGCACTGCGCGCTACGCGTACGCCGCGAAGAGGTTGGCGACGCCCTTGGCCTGTCCGCCATCCACCGCCGACATCACCGCCACCGGCATCACCCCGGTGGTAAACCATGCGGCGAAGCGTTCGCGCACGTGCGCCGCCGGGCCAGAGATGGTGCAATCATCAAGCCAGTCGTCGTGCATCACCGCGGTGAGGGCCTCGCTCAGTCTCTCGCGCGGTGATGACGCCAGCACCGCCTCGAACTCGTCGACCTGGGTGGCGTGCCCGACGGCCCGCCAGTAGTTGCGGTAGTTGGGGAGCGTGGCGTACATCACGAGTGTGCGACGGTTGACGGCGCGCGCCGCATCGATGTCATCGGAGACCACCGTCGGGATCATGTTGGCGAGGAAGAACGTCTCCCGCTTCGCCGCCGGCACCCGCGCCACCTGCGTGGCGATACTGCGCAGTGAGGCGTTGGCCCACAGCGCCCCATCGGCGATGTCAATGGCGAGGTCGAGCATCTTGTCGCGCAACGTCGCGAGGTAGATGGGCGGCAGCGCACCACCGAACTTCTCGTTGGCGCGCATCGACTGCACATAGTTGCGGACGTCGGCGAGCGGCTTGCCGGTGGTGACGCCAAGTCGTTGCGTGACGGGGCCGTGCGACACGCCGATGCCGAAGGCGAAACGCCCGCCGGAGACTTCGTGGATGTGCGACGCGGTGTTGCCGGCCTCCACGGGGTGTGCGAGATAGATCGGCTGGATGGAGGTGAAGTACCGCAGCTGCCTGGTGGTGTGGGCAAGGGACGTGCATAGCGGAATTGCTGCCCCGAGGCTCGGGCAGGCCACGTGCGTGAAGCCGCGTGCTTCGGCGTCGGCGGCAAGTTGCAATACGGCGGCGCGTCGCGTCGCCGATGCGACGAGCGAGAGAGCCGGGAACTGATGAGCGGAGCGTGACATGGGGCCTCGTATCGGTGGGTGCGCCGCCTACCGTACCGTGAGAGGGGTGGAGACGGGCGTGTCGGCACAGCGACGCGATGCCATGTTGCGCATTGCGATGGTGAGCCCCTACAGCCTCACGATTCCCGGTGGCGTGCAGCATCAGGTGCTCGGTCTGGCGCGCGAGATGCGCCGCATGGGCCACGAGGTGCGGGTACTTGGCCCGTGCGACGGGCCCCCGCCCGAGGCATTCGTTACTCCGCTCGGCAACAGTTTGCCGACGGCGGCAAATGGTTCGACCGCTCCGCTTGCCCCCGACCCATCGGCTGCCTTGCGCACACTGCGCGCACTCAATGATGAAGCATTCGACATCCTGCACCTGCACGAGCCGATGGCACCCGGGCCGACGGTGGCGGCGCTGATGTTGCGCATCGCGCCGATGGTCGGCACGTTTCACGCTTCCGGTGAAGTCGCGTGGTATCGCCGCGTGAAGAAGGGCGTCGAATGGCTGAGCACGCACCTCGACCATCGCGTGGCGGTGTCAGTGTCCGCGCGCGACATGGCCGCGCGCCACATCGGCGGCACCTTCGAGATTCTCTACAACGGCATCGACGTGGAGACCTACCGTCGCCCGCACCTACGGCGCGAGAAGACGCCGACTGTCTTCTTTTGTGGACGCCACGAACCACGCAAGGGTTTGGAGACGTTGCTCGACGCATTTCTCCTGTTGCCGAATCACTACCGGCTGTGGGTGGCGTCAGACGGTCCACGCATCGATGGACTGCGTTCGCGATACGGCCGCGAATCGGACGTGGCGGCGCGCATCGAGTGGCTCGGGCAGATCTCGGAGCGCGACAAGCTGGATCGTCTCGCGCGGTGCAGCGTGTTCAGCGCGCCATCGCTGCACGGTGAATCGTTCGGCTTGGTGTTGCTCGAGGCGATGGCAGCGCGCACACCGGTGGTCGGGAGCGACATCGACGGATACCGCAACGTGGTGACCAACGACGTGAATGGGATCCTCGTGCCCGCGGGTGACGCGGCCGCACTCTCGCGGGCGCTGCGTGAAGTGACGGAGAACAATGAACTCGCGCAGCGACTGGTTGCCGGCGGCGACGAGCGCGCCGAGCAGATGTCGATGAGCAGGTTGGCGAGTCGGTACATCGAGATCTACCGTGACGTGCTCATCGCCGAAGCAGAAGAGCGAATCGTGGTCGAGCCGAGCGCCTTCGTGCGCTACTTCGAAGATCGGCTCTTGCGACGTCCACGCTTGGCGAAGATCTCGCAGACGGTGGTCGACACCGTCACCGAGACGGTCAACGACACGGTGGCGGCGTTGCGTGACAAGTCCCAACAATTGCGCGAACGCGTCGCCAAAGAGCGCGACGAAGAGCAGTAGGATTTTCGTGATGGAACCCCTCTGGATGGTGCTCGTCGTCATTGCGCTGCTCGTCGTATGGGTGGTGCTCTCTTACAACCGGCTGGTCGGCCGCCGCAACGAAGTGGAAAGTGCCTGGGCGCAGATCGACGTGCAGTTGAAACGCCGTTTGGATTTGATCCCGAACCTCGTCGAGACCGTCAAGGGCTATGCGACGTTCGAGAAGAATGCACTCGAGGCCGTGATCGACGCGCGCGCGAAGTCGATTGCGGCGGCGCCCACCCCGGCCGCGCAGGGTCAGGCCGGGACCGGTCTGACCGGTGCGCTGCGACAACTCTTTGCGCTGTCCGAGGCGTACCCCGACCTGAAGGCCAACACCAACTTCCTCGCGCTGCAAGAAGAGCTGCAGAACACCGAGAGCCGCATCGCCTACGCGCGCCAGTTCTACAACGATGCGGTGGAGCGCTACAACAACACGACACAGTCGTTCCCCGGAGTCATCTTCGCCAAGTCGTTCAACTTCGCTGACCGCGAGTTCTTCGAGGCCGAAGCCGCCGCCGCCGCACCGCCGTCGGTGAAATTCTGAACGACCTCATCGCGGCCAACAAGCGCCGCTCCGTCGCCCTCGTCGTGGGCTTCATCGCGGTGCTTGTGCTCGTCGGCATGGCCGTCGGCGTGCTCATCGGCAACGGCACGTTGGGCACGATCATCGCGCTCATCTTCTCCGGTGTCACCGCATTCGTGTCGTATTGGAAGTCGGATGCCATCGCGTTGCGCATGAGCCGCGCGGTGCCCGCCGACCCCGTCGCCTACAAGCGTCTGCACAACTTGGTCGAGGGGCTGTGCATCGCCGGCGGTCTGCCCAAGCCGCGCGTGTACGTGATCAACGATCCCGCGCCGAATGCGTTCGCCACGGGGCGCAACCCGAAGCACGCGGCGATCGCCGTGACGACCGGTCTGCTCGAGAAGATGAACCGCGTCGAACTCGAGGGCGTCGTGGCCCACGAACTGTCGCACATCAAGAACTACGACATCCTCGTCATGACGCTCGCCGTCACGCTCGTCGGCGCGGTCGCGATCCTCACCGACATCGCGCTGCGCATGATGTGGTGGAACGGTGGGCGAGTGCACCGCTCGGGCGATCGCGGCGATCGCGGGAATCCCTTCGCGCTCATCGGCATCGTGCTCTTGATCGTCGCCCCGCTGTTGGCGCGGGCCATGCAGGCCGCCGTCAGTCGGCGCCGCGAAACCCTCGCTGATGTGTCCGCCGTGCAACTGACCCGCTATCCACCGGGTCTCATTTCAGCCCTCGAGAAATTGCAGGCCGACAGCACCGTGACACATTCCGCATCAATGGCCACCGCCCATATGTGGATAGAGCAGCCGTTGTCGGGGGTGAATGACACAGGTCGGCTCGGGTTTTTCCATAAACTCTTCAATACCCACCCCCCTCTCGCCGATCGCATTGCGCTCCTGCGGGAGATCTGAGTCAAAGGAGACCCAATGTCGAAAGCATCCCGCCGTGCCATCTGGGCCGGCAGCCTTGCTTCGGTTCTCTTCGTCGCGGCCTGTGGCGGCGGCGGAGAAACCGCCACCGAGCCGGAATCGCTAGACACTGTGGCCCCGGCGACGACCGTCGCACCCGAGCCGACGACCACGACGACCACGATTCCGCCGATTCTCGCCCCGCTCACCAATCTGCCGGTGGAGGCGGAGGTCACCCGCCCGGCGATGGTCGTGAAAATCGACAACCACCCGAAGGCACGCCCGCAATGGGGATTGAACCAAGCCGACATCGTCTTCGAAGAAAACGTGGAGATGCTGACGCGCTTCGCGGCCGTGTTCCACACCAACGGCAGCGACCCGGTCGGCCCGATTCGTAGCGGTCGCAGGCAAGACATCGACCTGCTGGAGCCACTGAACAAGCCGCTCTTTGTGTGGAGCGGTGGCAACGCCGAGGTCACGAAGTTGATTCGCGCGTCGACGATGATCGACCTGAGCCACTCGGCTGCCAACAAGGCGGGTGGCTACCGTCGCGAAAGTTCGCGCTCGGCCCCACACAACCTGCTCGCCGACACCTCGAAGTTGTGGACGCTCGCCCCCGAGGGCGCTCAGCCACCGCCCCCGCAGTTCGAATTCCGCGCTGCGTCAGCGGTGATTCCCTCCACCGCGCGCGAAACCGGCGGTGCGAAGCTGTCGATGGATGGCGTGAAGGTGCTGTGGGAATGGAGCAGCGACTTCAGCCGCTTCCTGCGTTCGCAAGACGACAAGCCCCACGTGGATACGGAGAACGTTCGAATCAGCGCAGCGAACGTCGTGGTGCTCTTCGTGCAGTACAGCAAGAGCGGTTACAGCCCCGTCGCCAAGACCAAGGGTTCGGGCGAGGCGTGGGTGTTCACCGCCGGCAAGTTGTTCCAGGGCACCTGGGAGCGCGACGATGCCGGCAAGCCGTTCACCCTCAAAGACACGGCGGGCAACATCATCAAGTTGACCCCTGGTAACACGTGGGTTGAGTTGCCGCGGGTCGGCAAGGGCGTCTCGTACCTTCCAGGCACCCCGCCGGATTCGTTCAAGTATCCGTGACCGGCGTCGCCTAGCGAGGTTGCGTACTCGGCGCCAGAGCCCCAATCGGTACGCTTGAAAACACCATGAACGAGCACGCATCTTCAGCGTCTGGTAGGACGACTGACAAGTCGGCCGGCGAGTCGGCTGGCAAAACCGTCGGCTCGATGCGCGTGCAGCGCGGCCTGGCCGAGATGCTAAAGGGCGGCGTGATCATGGATGTCGTCACGCCGGGT
>Ga0194127_10000739_pt1 | contig 51272 bp, 50 predicted proteins | sample TA2KigC100mmetaG_FD_148624 | JGI IMG/M metagenome (GOLD analysis project Ga0194127, IMG submission 148624) | Freshwater microbial communities from Lake Tanganyika, Tanzania - TA2015036 Kigoma Deep Cast 100m | ecosystem: Environmental > Aquatic > Freshwater > Lake | place: Tanzania: Lake...
AAAACCGGTTTCATCGCATGGTAGAAGATCCCCGCGCCCCTGAGGCGTTTGACCAGGCCGAGGGAAGCCTCTGAGGAAATGACGATGACCTGGATCCTCTCATTGATCTTCTTGAAGAGAGGAACCAGGTCAAAAGCCTTCACCCCTTCCATTTCATCATCCAGAAGGACGACATCGATATGTCCTTTTCTCACCTTGCGGATCATTTCGCTCACCATCGTTACCGTCTCCACTTTATAGCCAAGGCCATGCAAAAAAGTGGAGAGCGATCTGACCCATAAATCATCCTGATAGGCTATGAGAATGATCTTTGATTTCATCCCTGTCTCTTCAACGATCGCCTTTAAAACTCATCAATTCAATTTCCTGATTTCCTGGATTCCTTATCCGGGGCTCTGTTTTTTAACCCCTATGATTTTACCCTAACCATCGTGGGAAATAAACCTTTTTTTAAGTCACGCGGATAGGCATCTCATTTCTCCTGAAAGAAGAGAAACTTGTTCCGATAAAAGAAGACAAGAGGATACCTGCCGGGATCAACTGGGCTAAAACCACAATGATCCCAAAGGTAAGGAAGAACCATATCCCCAACAGGCCGATTCCTCTGATCCCTCCCGCATAGGCGATCCCCAGAGAGAAGAAAGCAATGGCTGTAATCAGGACGAAAATCATTATGATTAGAATCCGTTTCAACTTTCTATCCATCCTCTGCTCCATTCCTGTTTCTTGATCTTTAAATTTCCAGGTCTCAACTCATAACTCTCAATTTTTATCTACTTCTCCACGGTTGCGGGCTCATATCCTGGAAGGCTCACCTTCTCTTGAGCCGCCATCTTTTCGGGAACCTTCTTTTTCATGATTAGGCCTGTAGTCGTACCGATGAAAGTGAAGAAGAGAATCGCCGCCGGTATTAATTGAAGCAGAACAATAATTGCCCCGATGATGATGAAAATCCAGAGAGCCACTCCGGCATCCTTCAGGCTAACCGATCTTGCAAACGCGGGTGTGGAAATGAGGCTGAGGATTGCAACCATCAAGCCAGTTCTAATAAACTTAAATCCTTTTTCCATACTTTATTCCCCCTTTCAACTTACATTGTGATAAATAACTGCATTTCGTGTGCCAACGTTAAACCTCAAACTGGTATATTCTTAAGTATATGATTTAATTGATTTTATCAAAACATGAAAACCAAAATGGCAAGATCAATGTATATATTAAGTATACATTTTATGGAATATAATTTGAGCAAAAATTCACTAATTGCCAGAATTAATTGATTTTTAACGAAATATAAAATAAATATGCAGTTAAATATTTTAGAATCCTAATGTGCGGGCAAGAATGGAAAAAGCGATGATTGGGATGAGCCAGCAAAAAAAAGCAATTATAAAACAGAGACTTACATCATCTGTTTCAATTTTTTTTATCTCTCCGTACTTTACAATTAGAATCAAACCAAGGGCGGCAATTCCTACAACGACCGTCGACCATCCTAAGATCAACCATTTAAAGAAATCGGACACTATGCTTCGCTCTTTCTTGGAATATTGGTTAAAGGATCCCTAACTGAAAGAGATGCAGATTTTTCCCATCATCCCATTCTTCCATCATTCCATTACGATTCTTCTCTTGCCCGGAGTCCATATTTCCTCATTAACGCCTGAAAATTCGGCCGCAGCATCTTTACCTCTTCCGCCGCCTTTGTCACATTCCATTGATTTCGTTCCAAAGCATTGGTGACAAATGCCTTCTCTATATCCTCCACGGCTTTCTCTCTCAGTTGTTTCTTGATCTCCTTCAACTCTTCACTGGTCGCCGGAACTGAGTTCTCCATTTCTTCGCTTTCCCCTTGGCCGGGCAAGATCAGATGCTCAACCCGCACCATTTCTTCATCCATCATCACGACCGTCCGCTCGATGGTATTTTCCAGTTCTCTCACATTCCCCGGCCACGGATACTTCATTAATTTCTCCATCGCCTCAGGGGTAAACCCTTTGATCGCTTTTCCCATTTCTTCGGAATACTTTTTAAGAAAATGGACAGACAGGGCGGGAATATCTTCATGGCGTTCCCTCAGGGGAGGAAGATCAATGGGAACGATGTTCAAACGATAATAAAGATCTTCTCGAAAGGTCCCCTCTTTGATCATCTTCTCCAAGTCCTTATTGGTGGCGGCAATGAGCCTGATATCAACCTTTTTGGCTTTTGTCCCTCCCACAGGCGTAAACTCCCTCTCCTGCAATACCCTCAGGAGTTTTGCCTGAATGGCAGGGCTGATATTGCCGATCTCATCAAGAAAGACTGTTCCGCCGTCGGCCACCTCGAAAAGTCCCGGCTTGGTCGTCACCGCGCCGGTGAAGGATCCCCTGACATGACCGAACAGTTCGCTCTCCAGCAGATTCTCGGAAAGGACGGCGCAGTCAACGGTCACAAATTGTTTGTCCCCTCTCGCGCTGTTGAGATGGATGGCCCGGGCGATGAGTTCCTTTCCCGTGCCGCTCTGTCCATTGATCAGCACCGTGCTATCCGTCGGAGCAACTTTTGCAATGATCCGGTAGATCTCCTGCATCTTCTTGCTCTTCCCTACGATGTTATGAAATCCGTATTTCTCCCGCAGTTCTTGCCGCAGATAGACGTTTTCCAGGAGGAGGTTCTTCTGTTCAATCGCCTTCTTCACAACGATGGAGACTTCATCGGGAGTAAAAGGTTTGGGAATATAGTCGAAGGCTCCCAACTTCATGGCTTCGACCGCTGTCTCCACTGTGGAAAAACCGGTGATCATGATCACAATTGTATCCGGATACTCTCTCCGCAATGTCCGGAGCACCTCCATGCCGTCGATTCCCGGCATTTTAAGGTCGGTGATGACGATATCAAAAGGATTTTCCTTCATCTTCCCGAAGGCTTCCACCCCGCTTAAAGCGGTCTCCACTTCTAATCCTTCCTCTTCGAGAATCCGCTGACAACTCTCGCAGACAATCAGTTCGTCATCGACCACCAATACCCTTGGATTAGACACGCTTTACTCCTCCTTCTCATTCACTAATATTGTCCACATTTAATAACCAATCACCAAATCCCAAGCTCTAAATAAATTCCAGCGAACCAATGTCCGAAAAAAACCTTTCGCCGCCAGTTTAGGCCCCATTTCCTATTTTGGCTATTGTGATTTTGGTCATTATTTGATGATTAGCCTGCTTGCGCAAAGCCCCGATCTGCGGGACGGGGGCAGGTGTTTGGAAATTGGTTATTTCTCGCCTTATACTACCACAAATTGAAGAGGCCTTTCAATCCCCGTCCGACACCGGACAGAGGTTTTTCAATCCCCAATCGTAAGAAGTTTTTGCTCCAGATCTCTCAGGTCGGAGAGGACCGAGTCCCCATCCTGCTTTCCCGAACGGTCCAGATAGAACGCTTCAATCCCCAGAGATCGGGGAACAAGGTAGTCGAATTCGTAATGGTCGCCCACATGGACAATCTCTCCGGGTTCGGCCTTGAGAATTTCACATATCCGCTGATAAAACTGGGCTGTTTTTTTCACCGCCCGGAAATCTGAAGTGGCTGAAAAGATGTGATCGAAATACCTTCCCATGCCTGTGACGTCCATCTCAATATCGATAAATTCCCTCCCTGCATTGGAGGTCAGGACCAAAGGGTATCTCTCTTTTAAACGCTCCAGGATGTGATGTCCATCTTCATAGGCGCTGATCTTGTCGGCATAACGCTCCATTAAGGTCTTCCATGTTTCGTCGAGTTGAAAAAACCTGAACCAGTATTTGATGTCATACCACTCGACCGCCTCTTCCCCCACCCTCTGATATTCCTCCACGACCAGAGCCTTTGCTTCATCGAAGGAAAGGCCCTTCTTCCGGGCATAAAGTTTGGGGATCCCGTGGAGCCAGACCCAATCCGTGAACTCGGAATCAACCAGCGTTCCATCCATATCGAAAGAGATAATCTTCGTCATTTTCTATTCCTTTTGTTATCCTCTCGGAGAATTAAATCAGTTTTGCCTTTTGCCATTCCAAAGGCTATCAGTCCATCAGGTTGTCAGGTGTTGAAGATCAGAATATCAGGATATCAGTCGATATTTGTTTGTTCTGAGGGCCTGATCTCCTGTTACCCTGTATCCCGATTTCCTGATCCCCTGATAACCTTTGAAGGTTAAATTCTTTCAACGATCACATCTCCTGCGTCCCGAATCTCCTTTTCCAGATCGGCGATCACAATCGTCCGGGACAACGGATAAGCCTGTGAAGTAAAAATGGTAATACACCTTTTCTTAAACATCAATGAAGGGGCAAGGGGTTGATGCGACCGCACCAGTATTTTTTTCCGATACCTTTCCATCAACCGGTCAAAATAGGCTCCCCCGAATTGGGGCCTTCCCCACGAATCTCCAAGGAGATCCCCGTCTCCTTCGACAAAGTCCCCCCAGACGATCCTGTCCCAATTTGAATCTCCCCACTCTATTTGGTTGATCTCTTCAAGGGATTTCAACTCAGGTAGTGCGCCGTGAAGGGCCACCAACCCATTGGCCGAAGCGGCGCAGAGGGGCAATGTTGAGAAGACCCGTCCATACTGTTTCTTTTCCTGAATAGAAAGAGATTCCCAGAAATTGGCAGGGCGCAGCTCTTTGATCATTTGCCCTTCATGATTTCCCGAGAGTAGAAAAATGTCTTCTGGATGTTCAATTTTCATGTGAAACAAATAGTTAATGTTTTCTTCGGATTCATCCCCCCGATCCACATAATCCCCTAAAAAGACGATTCGATAAGGTTTCTTCAGGTAACGGCGGAGGACCTGCTCCGATGCGTCAAGATCTCCATGGGTATCCCCCACAAAGACAACTTTCCCTTCCGGAAGAAGGTGAATGAGCCGGGAATCCTGAACTAAAATTTTCTCCACTTCCTCAAACAGGGTTTCTTGATTCATTCTATCCTTTTACCACTTTCACATGAACCTGCCGGCTTCTCGGCCCATCGAACTCGCAGAAGAAGATCCCTTGCCAGGTCCCGAGGAGGAGTTTCCCTGATTCGATGAACAGGGTCCGCGAACATCCGACTAAGCTCGACTTGATATGAGCCGCTGAATTCCCTTCAGAATGTTGGTACCGATCCTCAAAGGGAACGACCTTATTGAGCTCCATCAAAATATCCCTCGGGACGCTCGGATCAGCATTTTCGTTGATCGTCACCGCGGCGGTCGTATGGGGAATAAAAATCACACAGAGGCCCTCTGTCATTCCTGTTTTTTGAACGGCCTCTACGACCGGCCGGGTGATATCGATCAACTCCGTCTGCTTCGAACTCCTCACCTGAAGGGTTTGAATCATCTTTTCTCCTCTCCTTTCAATAGAATGCCAATGACTCATTCTCATATCACATCCGATGAAGAATCTCAATAAAACCTCGGGGGATTGCACTGGTTCGGATTATGGCTTAAACTGTGAGTGGTCATTTCTGGTCGTATCGTGGAGAAGAAACATGGAAGAAAATATTCAACTCTTTTTAACACCCACACTTATCATCGACAGCGACCATAAGAGCATTCGGGATTATGCAAGGGAGGCGCTTGCAGGAATCACCGAACCCGTCAAGATGGCAATAAAACTCTATCTTGCCGTCCGCGATGATATCCGTTATGACCCTTACTCTCCTTTCTATCTGCCCGAACATTACCGTGCCAGCTATGTGCTCAAGCGGGGCCGGAGTTTCTGCGTACCGAAGGCATCGCTTCTTTGCGCCCTGGGAAGGGCCTGCGGCATTCCTTCACGAGTAGGCCTTGCAACCGTCCGGAATCATCTCGCTACCAAACAGCTCATCGATTTTCTCGGAACCGATCTTTTTGTCTCTCATGGTTTTGTGGAGCTTTATCTTGAGGGAAAGTGGGTCAAGGCCACGCCGGCATTCAACCGGGAGCTCTGCCGAAGGCATAATGTATCTCCGCTTGAATTTAATGGCCGTGAGGATTCTCTATTTCAGCCTTATAATTTGGAAAATCAAAAGTTTATGGAATATGTGGGATTTGAGGGAATCTTTGCAGATATCCCTGTCGAACAAATTGTGGCAGGATGGAAAAAGACTTATGGTGAAGACCGTGTGAACAATTGGATCAAGATGTTTGAAGAAGGGGAACGCAGTCTTCCGGATTTCGAGACGGAGGATGTGTTGAATAAATAGGAGGATGAAACTGCTTGAAATCCCTTTTTAGATCGGCTATGGTGGAAACAAAGATAGAAGGAGAAGAATTCAGATGTCCCAGAAAAAGGTAGCAGAGATTTTGAAGCTCGTTGAATTCCTCAATGAGGAGGTCAAAGAAGTTTCAAAGAGATTGAGCAGAGTCACGCCAAAAGAGGTGAGTGAAAAATTGGGGACTCTCGCCCTGATCAGGGAGAAGATCCTCAACCTGCAGATAGAATTCCCTCAGGAGATTGAAACCAAACTCTCCCAGATCTACCCCTCCCTCGACAGAATCAAACAGAAACCCTCCTGAAACCATGTTAAAGGAGCGTTCGCTTCGCTCTCTTGAGGGTCGAGGTTTGAAGCAAAATCCTTTGCCTTTATCCTCAAGTGAAACACTCCTCAAGTCCTGCTTTGCAGGACGATCCTCCAACTAATAGAAGGCCATGCTGGCGAAGGAGACGACGGATTGGGTTTCTGGAGTGAAGGCCTGACCGTATTTGAGGAGTCTGCCTTCTTTTGCTTCCATCACCTTTAGCATCGCATAGATGGCCGGCAATCCGCAGATCCTCTTTCGATCCCGTTCCCCCGAAATGGAAGAGAAGAAACCCTCTCCATCCATGCTCTCGGCATGTTTCAGCATCTCCCTGTCTTCCTCTTCAAGGATCCGCAGATCATACTCTCTGATTCCCTCCCGGTCACCAAACTGAAGACCCATATGGGAGAGGTCGGCGCTGGCAATATAACAGACCTCTCTTCCAAGGGAGGATACTGATTCTTTGATCGCCTCAATGACCTGACGGATGGCCGGAAGTTCTATCGGCGAAACTCCTCTCTCAATCGCCTCATGGAATGATCCGCTCAGAACAGGAACGATCCTGACCGGAGCGGGTTCCGGATAGAGATACCGGAGAAAGACGCACTGAAACTCGATGGAATGCTCGCTCCGATGGATCCCCTCGTCCACGAAAAGGTCATCAGGGCATCGGGATTGAATCGCATCGACCAGTTCCCGATCCACCTCTAAATGGCCAAGCGGGGTAATAAACTCCTTTCGGGTCAGAGAGAAAGGATGGGACATCAGGGGATGAGCCGTCCCAAAGATGATGAAACAGTCCGGCAAACGGTTCTGCCACACCTCCCGGTGGGCAAAGGCGTAACAGGAACTTCCTCTCTGGAAATCGATGTGTGGGGCAATCACGCCTTTCAATCCCTTTACCCCGATAGAAAGCCCCGCCTTTTTAAGGCAGGGGTGAACCTGTGAATCAGAATTTGAATACTTTTCAGAAAGGGCAGAGTATAAAGGCTCGTTCTCTCTAACGGGGTTTATCTCTTTTCCCTCCGGAAGCGGCCCTGGGCCCTCCGGCCCGGTAAAATACCCAAGAAGTTGATCCTTTAGCCTCCCGGGGTCTCTTTCATAACTCTTTCCGGCAAAAGCGGCCTCTCTAAAAGAAGCCTTTTTGAACTCTTCCTCTTTCTGCCGCAGGGCTTCCTGGAATTTCTCCCCTTCGAGAAAGAGGGTGTCGTCGAGTTGATGGATGATCTCCTCGATCTTTTCTGTGAAAAGAAATTCTCCGAATCTTCTCATGTATTCGGTCTGGATATCGAGAATCGAATGACGACCATCGAAGAGGGAGACAATGAAGTAAAGAGGAGGGGGTAGAAAGAGGGCCTTGTCGCTAATATTCTGAGGGTCCTGAAGACAGAGCAGGGATTGGCCCGACATCTGAACAGGAAAGATATTCACACTTCTGAGCTTGGGAAAATCCACGCAAGTTCCATGCTATTGTAGTGCATCAATTATCATTTAACAATCTGTTCGTTGCAACCCTTCGTCACACCGTTCATCCTGAGGCTCTCGAAGGATGAATTCCGCGAAGGACGGAACTCGAGACAGGCATGTCAAACCAAGAATGGAACCTTTTGATATAGTTCACCCTTCGACAAGCTCAGGGCGAACGGGGGGTTGAATCTCTTAGAATTTTAAACAGGGCATTCTTTCTAACGGTATAAAGAAGTGTTAGAGGCACGACACCCTCATCAGGCTGTAATGCTCAATGCCCCGTGTTCCGGCTTCTGCAGTTCGGGATGTTTGAGGGCCAGTTCAATCGCCTCATCCATCTTTTGAATAAACTTGAAACTCAACTGATTTCGGATATGTTCCGGAATTTCCTCCAGATCCTTCTCGTTCTTCTTCGGAAGGATGATCGTCCTGATCCCCGCGCGCATTCCCGCCAGAACCTTCTCCTTGATCCCCCCTACCGGAAGGACGAGGCCCCTCAGGGTGATTTCTCCGGTCAGGGCCACATCGTTTCGGACGGGTTTGTCTGTCAAAAGGGAGGTCAGAGCGATAAACATCGTGATTCCGGCCGAGGGCCCGTCTTTTGGAATGGCGCCCGCGGGGACATGGATGTGAATGTCATGCTTTTCAAAGAAGTCTTCTTCAATCCCAAGATCTTTTGCTTTCGATCGCACATACGCCAGCGCCGCCTGGGCGGACTCTTTCATCACATCGCCCAGTTGACCGGTCAATGTCAATCCCTTCTCCCCTCTCATCTTCGTCGCCTCCACAAAGATGATATCTCCTCCGGTGGGCGTCCAGGCCAGCCCCGTGGCCACGCCCGGCTCAGAGGTTCGCTCGGCCACCTCAGGGAAGAACTTGACAGGCCCGAGAAATTTATGCAGGAGATTTGGAGTAATGGTTACTTTTTCATGACTATTCCCGGAGGCCACATCTTTGGCCACTCCGCGGCAGATGGCGGCAATCTCCCTCTCCAGGTTTCTCACCCCTGCCTCACGCGTATAAGAGCTGATAATGACTTGAAGGGCCGCATTCTCAAATTCGATGTGCTCCGAAGTCAACCCGTGTTCGGTGATTTGTTTCAGGATCAGAAATTCCTTGGCAATCATCATCTTCTGGTCTTCGCTATACCCCGGAAGTTCCAGTGTCTCCATCCGGTCTCGAAGGGCCGGAGGAATGGTGTCAAGTACGTTGGCTGTGGTGATGAACATTACTTTTGAAAGGTCGAAGGGAAGATCGATATAGTGATCCGAGAAGGAGAAGTTCTGCTCCGGGTCAAGAACTTCGAGAAGGGCGGAAGAGGGGTCTCCGCGGAAGTCCATCCCGATCTTATCCACTTCGTCCAGCATGAACACAGGATTGTTCGATCCCGTCTTCTTGACTCCCTGAATGATCCGGCCGGGCAGAGCGCCCACATAGGTTCTTCGGTGCCCCCGGATCTCCGCCTCATCCCTTACCCCGCCTAATGAGATCCGCATGAATTTTCTGCCCATGGCCCTGGCAATCGATTTCCCGAGAGAGGTCTTTCCGACCCCTGGCGGACCCACGAAGCAAAGGATCGGCCCCTTCATATCGGACTTCAGTTTTCTGACAGCGAGGTATTCCAGAATCCTCTTCTTCACCTTCTCCAGATCGTAATGGTCTTCGTCCAGTGTCTTCTGGGCATTTTGAATTTCAAGATTATCCTCGGTCGCCTCTGACCATGGAAGTTCCACCAGCCAGTCGAGATAGGTTCTGGCAACCGTATATTCGGCTGAAGCAGAAGGAATTTTAGAAAGACGGTCTAACTCCTTCTCCGCAGCTGTGACCACCTCGGGTGGCATCTTGGCCTTCTTAATCTTCTCCCTTAATTCTTTGATCTCGCTGGAGTGATCGTCTAATTCTCCCAGCTCTTTTTTAATAGCCTTCAACTGCTCACGAAGATAGTACTCTCTTTGAGTCCGATCCATATCCTCCTTCACCTGGGATTGAATCTTGTTGCCCAGTTCCAGAACTTGAACCTCCTTGTTCAGGATGAGGTGGACTTTCGTCAGCCGCTCCCGGACATCAATCGTTTCCAGGATCCCCTGTTTTTCAGGGGTGGAAACATTGAGATTGGAAGCAATCAGGTCGGCAAGAATGGGAGGAGATTTGATGTTGCTCACCATCGAGCCAAGCTCGGTGGTGAGATAAGGGGCCAGTTCAACCGCCCTCTGAAATAAATTTTTTAAGTTCATCATGAGGGCCTCTATCTCCACGCCCAGGGCGAATCCCTCTTCAATGGTATCCGTTCGCGCCTTGAAATAGGGCTCTCTCTGAAAATAGTCCCTCACCCTGATCCTTGAAACGCCCTGGACGATGACCCGCTGGCTTCCGTCCAGTTCCCGGATCATCCTGAGAATCAGTGCGGCCACTCCAACCGAATAGAGATCGCTCTCCTTCGGATCTTCGATTTCGGATCGCTTTTGAGTGACGATGCCGATGATCCGGTTCGAATCCATCGCATCATCGATCAATTTGACAGACCTCTTTCTGCCCACCATGATGGGCAAAATCAGGTCAGGATAAAGCACAGTCCCCCTCAATGGAAGAATGGGAAGTTCAGGAGGGATGATGATTTTTTCATCTCTTCCCTTCTCCTCCTTATCTGCGCCGCTCTTTGGTAAAAAAATCATAACAACCTCCCGGGTTGATCTTCAGACCAGTTCGTTTAAATATAACATAATCACTGCCATCCCGCCTGTCAATGTAAGCGATCCTGTTGATATAAAGATAAATTCCAATAACCAAATTCCAAATCCCACCTAAATTGAGCGATTCACCCTATCTCACAAGGGAGGCAGAGATGCCTCAAACCCTTTTAGAATGCGATACGTTGAACGTTTGGGCAATTGACCATAAGCCTTTCACCAACCCGGTGATGATTGAACAGGCCCCCTGGTTGATTCAACCTATTAAAGGTAATCGCTCTAAAAGGCTTTTCGGCCTCCCCGCCCCCCTTGTGAAGGGTAAAAAAATCGCTCAAATTAGGTACCAGATAAACTCCCCTGCCTGCCGGCAGGCAGGAATTACGCAATATCCAATTAACCAAAACGTAACAATTTAGTGCTTTGAAATTGACCCATAACCTTTATGTGGAAAATACGGGGATCAGGTGATCAGGATATCAGGGTGCAGAATACCAGGGTATCAGGTTCTCAGATAAAGAATAACAGCTTTTGGGTTTGACCTGATATTCCAATATCCTGACGTCCACTTCCTGATCACCTGATCTTCTGATAACCGCCTTAAAAGGCTAAAGTATTACACCAAAATTAATGCAAGAATGAATATCTATTTTGTTGAATTTCGGTCATTGATATTTGGTCATTATTTGATTATTGGTGCTTGCCCTGCACCATATTAGGTACAGGGCTTATTCTCATGAGGCTCCACCATAGGGCTTCCCGCAGATATTACAGGTCCCCGCCTCATTGATGACGCCGATGCAGCTTCCATCACTGCATAACAGCCTATTCGACAAATCGCTTTCTTCGTCTTTCGCCATAACCGGGTTTCCACACCAGCAACAGAAATGGCTCCTCTCCGGTATTTTTTCTCCGCATCCCTCACAAAGAATATAAGGCAATGCTTCCTCACAACGGGGGCACTTCATCTACTCCTCCTCAAGATTGAGACCTTTGATAAACCGGTCAATATCCCGCTTGTTTCGCTTCAGTTCATGGAGAAGCCTCTTGGTCCCCTCATCGGGAAAGAGGCGATTCAGATCATAATCCTTCCCGGGAAAGAGGGTGTTGAGATCCACTACCCGCTTTTTCTCCTCTTCGGGTCTTATCTCCTTCGGTCTTTGATCGTTCTCTTCTATTTTTGAACTTTCAACTTTGGAATTTGAATTTTCCATAAACTTCATCCTATATAGGATAGCCCCCCCTTATTTGTCAACCCTTCCGCTCCCTTCCCATCTAACAGTTTCAGAAGTTGGGGAGCAATAAACGATGAACAATGGACATTGAACAGAAGAGAGAAAAAAGGATTGCAGATGTTTATGTTAAGAAGCTGATATTGGTTTAAGCGTCGTCCTTTAATTGCCAAATGTTTGATGAATCTGAGCGCCGAATTTAATGCAACAACAGGGTTCATAAAGAAATGAGGGGGTTTCTAATCCCTATCCCTGGCCCTCTTCTTGCCGTTGAAGCAACATTTTCGCGATCAGGTTGGGCAGGTCACGAGCGCTGATAGGCTTCGACAAGTACGCATTGCAGCCGGCATCAAGAGCTTTCTCTTTGTCTCCCTTCATAGCATAGGCCGTGATAGCAATGATGGGCGTTCGACTGAACTCCGGGATTTCCCTGAGTTTCCTGGTCACCTCCAGCCCGCTCATTTTGGGAAGCTGGACATCCATTATGATAAGGTCAGGACATTCTTCCTTGGCTACTTCCAATGCTTCTTCCCCATTAGTCGCTTCGAGCAGGGTGTAACTCTCGGCACTGAGGACCATTTCAGTCAGTCTCATATTCTGAGGATTGTCCTCCACTATCAGTATCTTCTTGTTCATTGGCTATTCCTTAGACGCCGCTTCCTTTTCTGAAAGCGGTATTGTAAAGCTAAAACGGCTTTCCTTCCCATATTCACTCTCCACCCAAATCTTGCCCCCGAGCAGTTCAATAAGTTGCTTGCTAAGCGCCAGCCCCAGTCCTGTGCCTTGCTTTCTCTCTCCAGGCAGAGTATCCAGTTGTGTGAAGGGTTCGAATATGCAAGTCTGATCCTCCTTCCTGATACCGATACCATTATCGACCATGCTAACCTGACAAAAATGCCCCTTCCGGCTGATCTCAAGGCATAGCTTTCCACCGTCAGGAGTAAACTTTATGGCGTTACTTAATAGATTGAGCAGTATCTGCTTTAGTCGGTTCCTATCACCGTAAATCGGAGGTAAATCTTCGGCAATGCTGATAGCCAACTCGTGTCTGCTATCATCAAGCATGGGTTTCACCGTCGTTATCGCATCATCGACAACATCAGCCAGTCTCAGTCTTTCCGGCTTGATATCCATCTTTCCCGCTTCCACCTTGGACAGGTCAAGGACATCATTGATGAGGCTTAGCAGATGCTTACCGCTGCTCAAAATATCTTCAAGACACTGCCTTTGTTTGTTATTGATTTTGCCGGCGACACTCCCGAGCAATACGTCAGAGAAGCCGATGATAGCATTGAGCGGCGTGCGCAGCTCATGAGACATATGAGCCAGAAAAATAGATTTTGCCTCAGTGGCTGCTCTCAATTGTCTATTGGCTTCAAACAGCAACTTGTTGGATCGTTGCAGGTCATCCACAAGCCTTTTATTCTCGCGAGAAAGCATCTGCTGCCTGAGAGCATTGACAATGGCGGTCTTCATTTCATCCATGTTAACGGGTTTAAGAAAATAGGCATAGGCTCCCTCGTTCACCGCATTGACCGCAGTTTCAATGCTGGCATAACCGGTCATTATTATCACTGCTATGTCAGGGTTTACCTCTTTTGCTAACTCGAGAACCGACATTCCCCCGACATCGGGCAATCTTATATCCGTAATGATGACATTAAAGTTGCCATCCTTTATCACTTCCAGAGCTTCGGTTCCCTTTTCCGCTCCTGTGACTTCATATCCGGCATCGTCCAGTATTCCGCACAAGGTTAGGCGTGAGCCCGCTTCATCTTCGACCACCAGAATCCGAGCAGCCTCTTGCATCATTTTTTCTTCTCCTTGGATATACCCTCCACAAGCTCTATCAAATTCTCCATATTAAAAGGCTTATAGATGCAGGTATAAGCGCCCTCGCTTACTGCTTTCCTTATCAAATCCTCTACAGTATAGCCAGTCATCATAATCACTGTTGCTTCGGGGTCTATCTCTTTAACACGTTCAAAGGTCTCAACGCCATCTATGCCAGGAAGTATCACATCCAAAAAGATGATATCGTAGTGCCTGCTCTTGACCATCTCAATGGCCTCAGCGCCATCCATTGCGGTAGCTACCCTGTATCCCTTGTCCTCGAGTATTATTTTCAGCGTTTCCCTGTCGCTAAACTTGTCATCCACCACCAGGATGAGAGTTTTCTCATGAAGAACTTCTTCAATGACGGATATGATTTTATCGACATCAAAAGGTTTATAGACAGTCGCATAGGCTCCTTCCTCCAATGCTTCTTTCACCAAATCCTCCACTGAATAGGCCGTCATCATAATCACGATTGCTTTGTGATGTATTTTCTTTATTTCTCTGAAGGTTTGAACTCCGTTTATCCCGGGCATCTTTATATCAATAAAAATGACATCAAAGAGGGTTTTCTTCACTGCCTCAATAGCTTGATAACCGTTCTCCGCCATGACCACATGATGCCCCTTGTCTTCCAAGATACCTCCCAAAGTTACGCGCATACTCCGAATGTCATCGACCACTAAAATGTTTGTCTTACTCATGAGTTACCTCCTAATCACGGTTTAATTTGCTTTCAAGGGTAGCCTTACGGTAAATGTGGCTCCTTCTCCCACCTTGCTCTCAACTTCAATGGCTCCCCCATGTCTCTCGATGATCGACTTGCACACCGCCAGCCCTAAGCCAATCCCCTTAGCTCGAGTGGTGAAGAGCGGGTCAAAGATTTTTCCTATCACATCCTCGGAAATTCCATCACCGGTATCAGAGATTGTAACTTCCAGGAATTTGTCTACCCTCCTGGCATCTATCGTTAGCTTACCTCTTTCAGACATAGCCTGTATAGCATTTGTAGCTATATTGACAAGCACTTGGCGGATTTGGTCAGCATCAATCTCAACCTCAGGCAGATTGGCATCCAGCGTATTGATGACCTCGATGTTCTCGGGGACAGTCAAGTAAGAAAGGGCGGCCTCCATGACCTTCCGTATCTTTGCGGGTGAGACAGCGAGCTTGCCAACACGCGAAAAATTTAAAAGGTCAGTGATGATTTTGTTAGAACAGCTTATCTCATCGTCCACGATATCGAGAAATTCTATAATCCTCGGCTCTGTCTTGGCCAATTCACTATTTATTAGCTTCCCTCTTATATAATAGACTGCGTTCTTAATGGCTCCGAGGGGGTTTCTGAGCTCATGTCCGACTCCTCCAGCCAACTTTCCTATGGCTGCCAGCTTTTCGGAGCGAATGAGCTGCTCTTGTGCTTCTTTTAGATCTTCATTGACTGCCTGCAACTCTTCGTTACTTGCCCTTAATTCTTCCTCAGTAGCCCGAAGCTCCTCATTGAACGCCCTGAGCTCTTCTACGCTCTTTTCCAATGCCTCCTCTGCCCGCTTGCGCTCAATAAAAAGCTGTGCATTGGCAATGGCACCGGCAATCTGACTACTAACTCTTTCAGCCAGCCTCACATCCTTATCCGTATAGACATAGGGTTTAAAAGATCTCAAAAGTAGTCCACCTATTAGCTGCCCTTTTGAGAATAAAGGGACATCCATGATTGATCGAAACCCAGCCTGAAAGGTGGACAAAAGCATGGGGAAATGGTCTTTATACTCATTGAAGTCTTCTGTTTGTATGAGAATACTTGACTTTGTACGTACCATCTCGGCATTGCCTGAACCTTCGAGAGGATAGATCTCCCCAATTTTGCGACCCGCAATCCCTTTTCCTGCCATGTAGACATTCATAACAGTGGCCTTTTCAATGTTAATGATGTTAATCACAATCCGGTCAAAGGGAATAAGCTTCTGCACCTCTTCGGAAAAGCGTTCATAGATCTCTTCGATGTTCAGGGTGGAGCTGATAATTCGCCCGATTTCGGCCATGACAGCATTCTCTTGAGAGAGTCGCCCGGCCGTTTCCTCACTCTCCCTCGGCGCCTCTTCACCCTGCTTGTGCTCGGTAGCGTCTCTCCGGTATCTCTCCTCAGCCTTTTTTGAGATTCTTTTCCTTGTTTTCATGAATCGATCTCCCCTATTTCATAAGTGAACTCCAACCTTTTTATATATTCTCGCCTTTCTATCTAAACATCCCAGCTTCGCATGGAGACTGTTAGGCGGTGTCTCTGACTCTCCAAGAATAAGGTAGCCTTGCGAGTGGAGTGAATGGTAGAGCTTATCAAGCACTCTCTCCTGGAGCTGCTTCTGCAAATATATCAAGACATTACAACAGAAAATTAAATCAAGGTTCGTAAAAGGCGGCCGAGCCATTGAGGTTAGGTCAAAATAAGAGAAGTGGAGCGTTTCTTTAATATCAGCCATCACCTCGTAGTGCCCATTAGTATGGTTAAAATAATTTTCAAGGATCATGTCAGAAAGGCCCTCGGTATCTTTTGGAGAGTATATCCCTGCCCTGGCTTCTTTTAAAGTCTGGCGACTGATATCAGTCGCATAGATTGAGATATTAAAGCCCTGCCGCTGATGCCCCAAAAATTCGGCAAAGAGGATAGCAATAGAGTAGGGCTCCTCGCCTCGGGCGCAGGCAGCGCTCCATACCCTCAGACTCTGGTCTTGTCTGTTTCTCTTCTCTGATACCAAATCAGGAAACACCAGGCGAGCGACCTGCTGAAAAGCATATGAGTTTCTAAAGAAGCCGCTGACTTTTATGGTGAGGCACTCGGCAATTTTTTCATACTCTTCAGGATGGGTGTCCAGAAATTGGATATAGTCTCGGTATGTTCTTGTCCTAGTGGCGTGAAGTCTCTTCTCCAGGCGTCGGATGAGAGTTCCATGCCTGTAATCCCGAAAATCGTATCCTCCCTCTCGATATACCCTCTCTAGGAGTAAATTAAGCTCTTTAATGTCAACAGCACTCATTCTCCTTTTCCAAAGCCTCGGTTTCAAAATTTTCGTTTATATCAAATAAGTCAGGAAAATTATGGCTCTATGCCTCCTCCCGCTTGACTTCGTTTTTTCATTTTAATATAATAAATCTTAAAAAGCTAATGTAAATTTAAGGATAACGTGTTTAAAATATAAATATCAAAGGCCCAACCCTATTATAACTGACACTAATGATGCAAAAATTATACCTAATAAAATAGCCTATCAATGATTATTTCAGCCTTTTTAGGCGAAGAGCAGCGGGGTCTTGTTTTTTGATGCTTCACATGCGTTCTCAGGAGAATCAGGATTTAAGGCATGACTCTCTCCAGAAACTTCTTAGATTTAAAATAGGGGATCAAAATTGATAGATAGTCAGGTTGAACGGACAAAATTTGTCAATATTTTGGAATTTTTTATCAATTCATGTTGGATCTAATATTTTGAAAATCGAGGAGGGCTTTAAAAATCCATTAGTTGTATATATATATTGGCAAGTGGTATGGAAAATGCAGACTTTGAATTAAATAGGGAATGCCATCACGTTATATGGTTGATAAACTCTGCAAGATATCACTCATTAAAAGGCAACAATTGCTTCAAGCCAAAAAATAAATTCCTTAGCTCTTCATAACCCTCAGCCAAGTTTTCTGAGGAGGAGGAATATATGGATAAGAAAGCTAAAATCTTAGTTGTAGACGATGAGGATCGGAATCTGCGTTTGATGAAGCTCCTTTTGACCTCCTTCGGCTACGATGTACTCACGGCCAGTAACGGGGGAGAAGCTCTTGAAAAGGTGCATGATATTCCCCCAGACGTGATTCTACTTGACATCATGATGCCTCAAATAGATGGTCTTCAAGTAGCTCGACAATTGAAAAGAGAGGAAGAAACCAAAATCATTCCCATTGTGATGGTGACCGCCCTTAATGAAGTGGAGGATAGAGTAAAGGCCTTAGAAGCGGGAGCCGATGATTTCCTGAGCAAGCCTGTTGATAAGATTGAACTTAGAGCAAGAGTACAATCCCTGGTCATGGTCAAAGCCTGCAACGATCACATGCGGAATTACCAGAAGGAACTGGAGGCGGAGGTTGCCAAAAGAACAGAACAACTGAGGCAGGCCTTAAAGAAACTCAAGGAGGTCTCTCTCGAAAGCATCTGCCACCTCTGTCGGGCGGCTGAGTATAGGGATGAGAATACAGGTGACCATATTAAAAGGATGAGCCGCTACGCATCTGCCGTTGCTCGCAAGATGGGCTTGAATAAACAGACTGTGGAGGATTTTCTCTATACAGCCCCCATGCATGATGCGGGCAAGATTGGAATTCCAGATCACATCTTGCTGAAGTCCGGTAAGCTGAATGATAAAGAATGGCAAATTATGAAACAACATACCATCATCGGGGCACAAATCTTGGCGGGTTCTGGAGCCAAATTCATTAAATTAGCCCAGACTATTGCTCTCACCCATCATGAAAAGTGGGATGGGAGCGGCTATCCTAAAGGACTTAAAGGCCCCAAAATACCCTTGGTCGGACGTATCGCAGCGATCGCTGACGTTTTCGATGCTCTGACTTCTAAACGTCCTTATAGGATGAAGCCATTTTCCCTGGAAGAAGCTTTCAATTATATAAAAAAGGAAAGAGGACGACACTTTGACCCAAAGGTAGTGGACGCCTTCTTCGCTGCAAAGGATGAAATACTGCTGATCAGAGAAAGTGATAATGATAATAACTTGCTTCGGGATGGGTTAAAAATAGAAAAAAGAAAGCAGTGTAGTGCGTCCCACACTTCTTTGCATATCCCGTTCGCCCTGAACTTGTCGAAGGGTGAACGATACCGAATGGCTCCGTTCATGGTTCGGCATGTTCACCAAGAACGGATTGTAAAGAGATGTCTGATGCACTACAGTAATATGTCAATAAAAGTCGACCACAAGATGTAATGCCTCAGTTATAGGGTGTCAAAAAATTCCTGGTAAAAATTAAATTTCGCCCTGGCGGAAGGCCTCTTAACCTTCAATGGTTTTGGGGGCGATGTCCGGCGTATGATAAATCCTGTTTTCAATATGTTGCCGATTTAAGGTTAGGCAACGGAAAATCATCAAGGTCTTACGATAAAGTAGGTTTTGAAGGATTCGTATTTTTTCTCACCGATGCCTTTCACATTTTTTAATTCTTCAACCGATCTGAATCCCCTTCTCCTTTCCCGGTAGGTGACGATCTCACGGGCCAGGGATTCTCCGATTCCCGGAATCAAGCAAAGGTCCTCCATGGAGACCCGGTTGAGATCAAGGGGGATATTGAAGACAAGAAGTTTATGAGCCTCTACCCTTCCGATTTTAATTCTAATTTCATCTTGCTTAATCCCCTTAGACTCCCTTCTCAATCCCCCCTCACCCTTTCCCTCTCCCTCCAGGGGAGAGGGAATATTTTGGTATGGGGATTCTTGCACAATGGTAAGCAGGGTTCCTGTTTCCAAAACGATTGAGGATGATTCAGGGTCAACAGAAGCAGGTTCCTTTAAACCGTCTGCCTTTTCGATGGCCTCTTTTAGGGTGGGAGAATGTTGAAAAATATAGACCCCGGGTTTGCGGACCTCTCCCAAGACTTCAATCACAATCTCTTTCGTGATTTCCTCTGAAGGGTCAAGGGGGGAATAGTATAATTTAAAGGTGAAGATGCCGAGGAGAAAGAGGGCTAAAACAAAGAGGCCCTTTTGCTGACCGAGGGAGAAGTATCTATTGAAACGCGGAATGCGGAGTGCGGAATGCGGAGTGTAGAGAGAAAATAAATATTTAATTTTTGTTTTTAATTCCGAAATCCGCATTCCGAAATCCGAAATGGCTTAACCGTCTTCTTCTTTCAGAAGCTTGTAGTCGATCGAATCGACGAGGGCCTGCCAGCTTGCCTGAATGATGTTTTCGGAGACTCCCACCGTTCCCCATTTGGATTCCCCATCTCCGGATTCGATCAGGACTCTTGTCTGTGCGGCAGTTCCGTCTTTGGTGGTGAGTATTCTCACTTTGTAATCTAAGAGTTTGACTTCCTTCAATTCGGGGTAGAACTTATCAAGGGCTTTGCGGATGGCATTGTCCAGGGCATTGACAGGGCCATTTCCTACAGCGGCCGTATGTTCGACCTGATCCCCGACACGAACCATAATGGTGGCTTCCGAAAGGGGGAAACCTTCTTCCTCTTTTTTCTCGACGATCACGCGAAATCCCAGGAGCTCAAAGAATTTCTTGTGCTTTCCAAGGGCTTTTTTGATCAGAATTTCAAAGGAGCCCTCCGCTCCTTCAAATTGAAATCCCTCGTGTTCGAGTTGTTTCAAGTTGTCGAGGATTTTTCGGACGGCGGGGTCTTTGCTTTCGAGGTCGATCCCGAATTCGGCCGCCTTGTAAAGAATGTTCGATTCTCCCGAAAGATCGGAGATGAGAACCCTCTGGCGATTTCCCACACGTTCGGGCTGGATGTGTTCATAGGTGAGGGGGCTCTTCCGGATGGCGCTCACATGGACGCCTCCTTTATGGGCGAAGGCGCTGTCGCCCACATAGGGCAGATACTTCGGATGAGGCAGATTCGCCAGTTCCGAGACGAAGCGGGAGACCTCGGTCATCTTCTTGAGCTGGGCATCGGTTAGACAGTCCATCCCCATCTTCAATTTGAGATTGGGAATAATGGAGCAGAGATTGGCATTGCCGCATCTTTCGCCATAGCCATTGATCGTCCCATGAACCTGAGTCACCCCCTCTCTCACAGCGAGAAGGGAATTGGCGACTGCCATCTCGGCATCGTTATGGACATGGATGCCGAGGGGCACGGTGATTTCCTTCTTCACCTCTCGAATGGCCGCCTGAAGATCATAAGGGAGGGCGCCGCCGTTCGTGTCACAAAGCACGATCCAATCAGCCTTCGCTTCCTGGGCCGCCCTCAGTATGGAAAGGGCATAAGAGGGATGATTCTTGAATCCATCGAAAAAGTGTTCGGCATCGAAAATGACTTCGGGAACTTTTCCCTTAAGAAAGCGGATCGACTGAGAGATGATCTCCAGATTCTGATCGAGGCTGATGTTTAATGCCTCAAGGGCATGCATATCCCAGGACTTCCCAAAAATGGTGACGGTCTCTGTCCCGGCCTCGATCAATGTCTGGATATTCGGATCATCTTCAGGCGATGTCCCCGTCCGGCAGGTGCTTCCAAAGGCAACGATCTTGGCCCCGGAGAGATGAACAGATTTGATCTCTTGAAAAAACTGGAGGTCCTTCGGGTTGGAGCCAGGCCAACCCCCTTCGATATAGTGGATGCCCAGCTCATCCAATTTTTGGGCAATCCGGACCTTGTCCTCCACGGAGAAAGCAATGTCTTCCGCCTGAGAACCATCCCGGAGGGTGGTATCGTAAAGTTTAATCGATTGCTTGCTCAAAACTAAGTCCCTTCCATTGCAAATTTAGCAATGCAAAATTAGCAATGATCAATGCTAATTGCTAATTGATCATTTTGCATTGATTATTTCTCCTCTGTAACGGAGGGTTTATCCAGCTCAAAGGCATCGTGGAGGGCTCGCACTGCCAGTTCCGTATATTTGGAGTCGATGACGCAGGAGATTTTGATCTCCGATGTGGAGATCATTTGGATGTTGACGCCCTCCCTGGCCAGGGCGGAAAACATCTGTGCGGCCACATTGGAATGGCTCCTCATCCCGACGCCGATGATCGATACCTTGGCGATGTTTTCATCGGAAAGGACTTCTTTTCCGCCGATCTCCCTGACGCCCTCCTTCACAATCTGAAGGGCCTTGGAAAAATCGGTCTTGGGAACGGTGAAGGCCAAGTCGGCACAGCCCTTTTCCGTGCTGGACGTCTGGATGATCATATCGACCACGATATTGGCATCGGCAATGGGCTTGAATAATTTGGCGGCCACCCCGGGGATATCCGGAACGCGCATGATCTCAATCTTTGCCTCATTCTTATTATAAGTCACTCCTGAAACGACGACCCTTTCCATCTCTCTCTCCTCCTTGCAGACCATGGTTCCGGGATTATCATTGAATGATGATCTCACATGAATGGGAACATCGTACTTCTTGGCAAACTCCACAGAGCGGATTTGAAGCACCTTGGCTCCCAGACTGGCCATTTCAAGCATCTCGTCATAGGAGATCCTGGAAAGCTTCCGGGCCTTCGGGCAGACATTGGGATCGGTCGTATAAACCCCATCGACATCGGTGTAAATTTCACAGACATCCGCTCTGATGGCGGCCGCCACAGCCACAGCGGTCGTATCGGAACCTCCCCTGCCGAGCGTAGTGATATTTTCCGACTCATCCACGCCCTGAAACCCGGCTACAACCACCACCCTTCCTCTTCTTAAATCTTCAAGCACCTTTTCCGACTCGATCCCGGTGATGCGAGCTTTGCCAAAGGCGCTGTCCGTAGCAATCTTAATCTGAAATCCGAGATACGATTTTGCATCACAGCCCATCGACTTGAGGGTCATCGCAAGCAGGGCAATGGTGACCTGCTCCCCTGTGGAGGCGAGAACATCCATCTCTCTTTCATCGGGGTCCGAAGTGACCTGCTGGGCCAGTCGGATCAGTTTGTCTGTTTCTCCGGCCATCGCTGAAACGACGACCACCACCCGATGGCCCTCATCCCTGGTGTGAATGACTCTTCTGGCCACATTCCTGATTCGATCAATATCACCTACAGAAGTGCCGCCATACTTTTGAACAACCAATGCCATTCAGCCACCTCCCTTGCAATTTCGGAATGTAGATTGCGGATTGCGGAATGGCAAATTAATAATCCGAGGTTACTAAATTCCGAAATCCGCAATCCGAAATCCGCAATCGATTCATCAGTTCTTCGTACCTTTTCCCCTTTGCGACCAATTCTATAGATCGGGTCTGTTTGCCCGTGTAATGGATATTAACCCGGAGAAGCTCGCCTGGAAGCAAGGAAAGAATTCTGTCTGCCCATTCAATCGCTGTGATCCCCTCTCCATAAAAATACTCTTCCAGACCCAACTCCTCAGCGTCTTTCTCCTCCTCCAACCGGTAGAGGTCGATATGATAAAAGGGTATTTTCCCTTTATATTCGTTGATCAGTGTGAAAGAGGGGCTGGACACATAAGCGGATCTTCGTACCCCGACTCCCTGCGTCAGCCCTTTAATGAACTGAGTTTTTCCCGCTCCCAGTTCGCCCATTAATGCCACGACGTCCCCCCGTTGAAGGAAACGTCCAATTTGTTTACCAAAGCGAATGGTCTCTGAGGGGCTTTTGGAATATAAAATCATCTCCGAGATAAATTCCAATAACCAAATTCCAATGTCCAAATAATAACCAAATCCCAATGACCGAATAAAAACCGGTAACTAAAACAATTTGGATATTGATGATTGGAATTTATCTGGTTATTGGCCTGCCTGCGCGAAGCCGCTTCGGCAAAGGCAGGTGCTTGGGATTTGGCTATTTCTAGTTTAGGCTTTAAATTTAAAGTCATCCGGATTGAGGTTTTCAAGCCACTCTTTCAACTGATCCCCCTCTTTTTCAAAGTCGATGGTCCTCGCCTTTTCGATCACCTCGTTCGAGACAAAGATTGGCGCATCCACGGCGAGGGCAATGGCGATGGCATCGCTGGGCCGGGAGTCGATGACGATCTCTTCCCCTCTCCGATTGAGGTGAATCAACGCATAATAGGTGCTCTCCTTCAGGTCATTGACCACGATTTTCATGACCTGAGATTCAAGGGTTTTCAGGACGCTATGGATCAGGTCGTGAGTCATAGGGCGATGGGAATCGACCTTCTTTAATTTCATGGCGATCGCATTTGCCTCAAACGGTCCGATCCAGATGGGAAGCCCTGTCTTGTTTGCCAGGTCCATCAGGAGAACGACGAACCCATTCGATGAGGAATCGAATGTCAAGAACTTCACCTTCATCTCGACTAACATTCTATTCTCCTTTGATCGACGACTAACGGGATTAACGAAATCTCAAAGAAGCTCCCACGCCATCGTTCTCCTTCAGCGTGACATTCTCTTCGACCCATTTGACCTCTCCATCCTGACGGAGAACCGATCTCATCATCTCCTCTTCCAGGTTAATGTCTGCGATGTTTCCTTTGCAGAAGGGGCAGAAGGCTGAGGGACGAGACGGCGGATGGATGAGGACGAGAGAGCCGCATCGAGAGCATTTTCCTCCGGGAAGGCTGAACGAGGGAAGGAGATAAAGGGTTTGAATCTGTCCTTTGTTCAGGGCCTCCAGTGTTCCATTCAGGCCAAAGGCGGCCCGTCCCTTCTGAGGCGTTCTCTCCTTCAACTCCTCGATTTGCCGGGAAACTTCTTCCTTCTCCCTCTGGAAGAGGCGCTCAAAAATTCGTCTTAACAGCCTGGAGCGCTCCTCGGAAAAGTCCATGGAGAAGGTGTCCGTCACCTGCTGTTTAACCCGCTCGGGAAGGAAGTTCTTAAAATTGGCAAGGGTCCGATCCTGGCCGATGAGGACCACTCTTTTCCACTTTCCCGCATCAAACAATTCGGTCAGTTGCTCGGAGACTTCCTTATGGTGTTTATTCATATGATCCCGGATGTGGCGCTGGTATCTCATCTGAGCCCAGCCTCCCTGATCATGACGGCCGGGGACATAACTCTCAATGGAGGATTCCGCCAACAGTCCCTCAAGAGAGATCTCAAATAATTTGGCCGAATCGGTCTCCACCATAACGGCAAGGGTGTCCTGATACTGGGAGGAAAGCCGCACGAGAGGCCGGAGGACGGGCAGGCTGGAGAGGAAGAATTCGTTTTCGAAGGGCATGATCGAAGGGTAAGTCAGGAATGTGTCGGCGGCACTGCAGGAGAAGATAGCGATTCCGTCAACCCCTTCGTCGTAAGACCGGCGAACCAATCCCTCCACGAACCTTTCGATCTGTTTTTGATCCTCAGGATAGGTCTTTTGCCAGTCCTCTCTTCCTTTGAGCCGGTCGAATCCCTTCTTCAGTTGATTCTTCGTAAAGAGGCGAATGCGTTCCCTCTGCTGTTCAGAGTCCCATCGGGTATTCAGATAAAGAGAAAAAAAAGGGCAAGGTCCCTCTTCGATACGGGCTAGTTTTTTGATCTCGTTCCTCATCTCCATGAGCGCTCCAATTTAGCACACACCATTGGGAACAGATTTCAAATCTGTCCTCAAAATCCTAACAGACTTCCGTAAGGGAATCAAACCCCTCTCCGAAGAAGGGCAGGAATCTCCCTGATGAGGTCTGTAGCCATAAGAGATTTTTCGCCCAGTTCCCGGGCCACCTCATCTCCTGCCAATCCGTGGAGATAGACGGAAGCCTGAAGGGACGAGAGAAGGTCAAATCCCTGAGATACCAGACCGCCGATCATTCCGCTCAGCACATCGCCCGTTCCTCCGGTTGCCAACCCTGAATTGCCTGTGGGGTTGATATAAACCTCCCCCTTGGGAGTGACGATGAGAGTGCGGTATCCTTTGAGGATCAGAAAGGTATGGCTGGATTGAGAAAAATTTTTGCAGACCCCGATGCGATTCTCCTGCACCTCTTTTACCGTGGAATGGATCAATCTGGCCATCTCTCCGGGATGGGGCGTGAGGACAATCGACCGGTTGGAGGTGGGAAGGAGCTTGGGTTGGGTGGCCAGAGCGTTCAGCCCATCGGCATCGATGATGATGGGAAGATCGATCGTTTTGATCAGTTTAAGGATGAGAGACTGCGTCTCTTTAAAGGTTCCAAGGCCGGGCCCGATCACAACAGCCTTCTTGTTTTCACAAAGTCGCAGGATGGAGTTGAACGCTCTCAGGCTCAGAGTCTGTTTAGGGGTCTCGGGCATAGGTTCGGTCATCACCTCGGTTAATTTCATTTCCATAATTGCATTCAGACTCTTCGGGATGGCGAGAGTGACCAGCCCTGCGCCCATTCTGAGGGCAGCCTCGCAAACCATAGCGGCTGCTCCGGTCTTTCCCACCGAGCCGGCGATAACAAGTAGATGGCCGTAATCTCCCTTGTGAGTGTCCTGAGGCCTGGGCGTGGAAAGGAATGGCCTGATTCCCTCTTCCTCAAGGAGATGAGCCTGAATTTTCTCATCTTCCACCAGATTCTTTGGGATGCCAATATCGATCACCTTCAGAGTTCCGGCATAATCCGTTCCCGGTGAGATGAGGAGTCCCACTTTGGGCAGGCCAAAGGTGACGGTGAGGGTCGCCCGTATCGCCGTTCCGAGCGGCTTGCCCGAATTGGCATTCAAACCGGAGGGAATGTCGACGGCGACAATGGGCTTACGAAGCGTATTGAGATGATCGATGACCTCTCTGTAATACCCTCTCACTTCGGCGTCGAGACCTGTCCCGAAAATGGCATCGATCAGGAGGTCTGCCTTCTCCACGTCCCTCTTCACCTTTTGATAATCCTTTGAGGAAGGAACCGGGATGATCTCCCCTTTCATGCGATAGAGGATGTAATGGTTTGTTTCCGCATCCCCCCTGAGCGACTTCGGGTCGGTCAGGAGAATGACCTTAACCGGTATTCCCCGGTTCATCAGGTGCCTGGCGATAACGAAACCGTCTCCTCCGTTGTTTCCTTTTCCGGCGATGATCACCACCCTCTTTTTCCGGAGGTCCGGGAAGGAGGTCAGGATGGTTTCTGTGGCTCCTCTTCCTGCATTCTCCATCAGGATGATTCCTGGAATTCGGTAGGTTTCGATTGCCTTACGATCCAGCTCCTGCATCTGTTCAGCGGTCGCTACTTTCATCGTCTTTCCCCTCTAATAGGACATGCGCCACGGCGAATGGTCGGTCGTGGGAAAGGGTGAGAAAGGCCCTCTCGATCCGATGGTTTTTAAGAATTTCTTTTGCCCTTCGATGGAGGCAGAGAAAAGGTTTTCCCATGGGATCGCTCTCCACCTCGATATCCGTCCATCGAAATCCATTTCGAAGCCCTGAACCAATAGCCTTCAAAAACGCTTCCTTTGCAGCGAATCGGATAGCAAAGCATTCTGAGGGACGGGACCTCCGCTGACACCGGGAGATTTCTCGCTCCGTATAAACCCGGTTCAGAAAGTGCTCTCCCCAGCGTCCCATCAATCTTTCAATCCGTTCGATATTGACAATGTCGATGCCTGTTCCTATTACCATAATAGTTCGGAGTAATTTAGTTCGCCTGCCTTCGCCGAAGCGGCTACGCGCAGGCAGGGAGTTCGGAGACTTAGAATCGAAGTCTTGGGAAATTGATTTTTGACTCCGAGATCCCAACTCCGAACTACGAACTTTTATTCATCGAATAAGCGCCATCATCTCTCTGACGGCCCGGTCCAGCCCTACCAGAACGGCACGGGCGATGATGCTGTGCCCGATATTCAGTTCCTCAATCTCCTTGATCTCTGCAATGCGCCTCACATTGACATAGTTGAGGCCGTGGCCGGCGGCGATCCGGAGATTCCTATGTGACGCTTCTCCAACAGCGTCGAGAATCCTTTTTAATTCATCATCCGCCTGATCAGAGGTCTTTGCCTCGCAGTAGTGGCCGGTATGAATCTCAATGACCTCGGCTTCAACTCCTTCTGAGGCATTGATCTGATTTTTGTCAGGATCAACAAAGAGGCTGACAGGGATGTTTCCCTTTCGGAGCTGCTGGATCGCCTTTTTGAGGGAACGGAAGTTCTTAACGACATCGAGCCCTCCCTCGGTCGTCAACTCCTCCCTTTTTTCAGGGACCAGGGTGACGATGTCGGGTTTTGTCATGAGGGCAATGCGGATCATTTCTTCTGTGGCGGCCATCTCCATGTTGAGTTGGGTCTGGACGATTTCCCTCAGAATGCGGAGGTCCCGATCCTGAATATGGCGTCGATCCTCTCTCAGATGGCAGACAATGCCGTCCGCCCCAGCCAGCTCGACAATGGATACGGCTGCGACTGGATCCGGATAAATCACCCCTCTCGCCTGTCTCACCGTTGCGACATGGTCGATATTAACTCCGAGTCTTGTCATGCTTCCTCCTCGAAATTGTCAATTTACAATTGGCTATTAACCATCAGCTATTAGCTTTTTTCTTTTCCAAGGTGTTTTTTTTACCAACTCCTGGTTCTACCTTTATCTATTCTTAACTCATAACTCTTGCCTCTCTATTCTTACCCCTCTGCCATCCGGATGGCAGAGGCAACCGCAATCGCCCTCTTTGCCTGAAGGACATCATGAGCCCTGATGATATGGGCGCCGTTAAGAACGCCAATGGCAATGCTTGAAAGAGTTCCTTCAAGCCGTTCCTCTGGATGAGTATTAAGAATCTTCCCGATAAAACTTTTTCGGGATGTCCCGAGGAGGATGGGTTTCCCAAGGATCCGGAATTCTGAGAGATGCTTTATAATGAGAAGATTATGCTCAAGGGTTTTGCCAAAACCAATCCCAGGATCAACGATGATTTGCTCCGGGTCCACTCCAGCGGATTCCGCTTGCCGGATACCCGCTTTAAGATATTCGATGATTTCAGAAAATAGAGAGTTATAGTAAACATCTTTCTGCATTGTTTCAGGCGTTCCACGAATATGCATCAAGATAATGGGGGTATGCTCTTTGGCCGCCACATGGGCAAGCTCTGGGTCAAAGTGCAATCCACTGATATCATTTATTATTTCAGCTCCTGCGTCTATGGCCCTGCGGGCGACTTCTGATTTATAGGTATCGATTGAGATGGGAACTTCCGCCTCTCTCGAAAGGGCTTCGATCACAGGGAGAACCCGGCCGAGCTCTTCCTCCAGCCCAAGCGGTTTTGAACCAGGCCTTGTCGATTCTCCTCCAATATCAATGATATCAACTCCCTCTTCAACCATCTTCAAACCATGAGCAATGGCTTTGTCTTTATCGAAAAAGAGCCCGCCATCTGAAAAGGAATCCGGGGTGATATTAAGCACTCCCATTAAAAGCGTTCTTTCTCCAAGCCTGAATGTCTGTCGACGACAGCGCAGGGTAAAATGGCTTTTAAAAATATTCTGAACAGTTTCCTTTAATGCCTGACCGATTTTTTGAAGATTGGGATAGGAATCCAGCTTTTGAATCAATTTCTCGAATTGTTTCTGGCTCCCCATCAGAATTCCATCCAATGATTGGACACTGCAATCGAGACCTCTGCCATCCAGCGCCATGTCCCCGCCCAGAGAGAGCATCTCCTGTTTGAGGATGTTTGAGGTCCGGGGATCGATTCCTTCCATCTTGAGGTTGAAATGGAGGGTTTTTCCTCTCATCAATTCGATGCCGGTCGGATCCACCCCCACGGTTTCTATCTGATGGATCGCTTCTTTAAGGTCGGTGATATGAAGGCATCGAATCAGGTTCATTTTTATAAAAGAAAGTGAGCGGTCCGGGATCAGACTGCCTCCCCCTTTATAATCCGTTCGATCTGGTTTCCGTCGAGAACCTCTTTTTCGAGAAGGGCGCCGGCCAAACGATGAAGAGCATCCATATTCCTCTGGATGATCTCTTTCGCTTTTTCGTAACTCTGGGTGACGATCCCCCTGATCTCTGCATCGATCAATCGGGCTGTCTCTTCGCTATAATCGCGGTGTTGACTAATTTCCCTTCCAAGGAAGATCTGTTCCTCTTTCTGGCCGAAGGCAAGGGGCCCGATTTTTTCGCTCATCCCCCAGTCACAGACCATCTTTCTGGCGAGTTCTGTGGATCGCTCGATGTCATTTCCTGCGCCGGTTGTCTGACTGTTTAATACCAGTTCTTCGGCAACCCTTCCTCCCATCATGACAGTGATGTTGTTGAGGAGGTAATCCTTCGGATAGGTATGCTTCTCATCGATGGGGAGTTGCTGGGTGATTCCAAGGGCCCGGCCTCTCGGAATGATGGTGACCTTGTGAATGGGGTCTGTTCCTGGAATCATCCTGGCGACCAGGGTATGGCCTGCCTCATGGAAGGCGGTAATTCTTCGCTCTTCAAGAGGGATGATCATTGATTTTCGTTCCACACCCATCAAGACCTTGTCCTTCGCTTGTTCAAGGTCGGACATATCGACCCGTTCTTTTCCAAGGCGGGCCGCCAGAAGGGCAGCCTCATTGACAAGGTTCTCAAGATCGGCCCCGGTAAATCCGGGAGTTCCTCTGGCCAAAAGGGACAACTCGACATCATCGGTTAAAGGCGCCCGTTTGGTGTGAACCTTTAATATCTCTTCTCTTCCCTTCACATCAGGAACCGGGACAACGACCTGGCGATCGAATCGTCCGGGCCTGAGGAGTGCAGGGTCCAAAACATCGGGCCGGTTGGTGGCGGCAATCAGGATGACCCCTTCATTCGATTCAAAACCATCCATCTCCACGAGCAACTGGTTCAGGGTCTGCTCCCTTTCATCATGGCCTCCGCCCAGTCCTGCTCCCCGATGTCTTCCAACGGCATCGATTTCATCGATGAAGATAATGCAGGGGGCATTTCTCTTTCCCTGAAGGAAGAGGTCGCGGACACGGGAGGCGCCTACTCCCACGAACATCTCAACAAAATCGGAGCCGCTGATGCTGAAAAAAGGAACATCGGCTTCGCCGGCAATCGCTCTTGCCAGAAGGGTTTTCCCAGTTCCAGGAGCGCCGATGAGAAGAACGCCCTTGGGTATTCTCCCTCCCAGCTTGGTAAATCTCTTGGGGTCTCTTAGGAAGTCGATGATCTCCTCAAGTTCATCCTTGGCCTCTTCGATTCCGGCCACATTATCAAAGGTCACTTTATGTTGTTCTTTGGTAAGGATCTTTGCCTTGCTCTTTCCGAAAGAGAGAGCCTTTCCACCGCCGATTTGCATTTGCCGCATGAAAAAGAGCCAGACACCGATGAGAATAATCATCGGAAACCATGAGAGGAGGATGTTTTGCCAGAGAGGAGTTTCTTCTTCCTTCTTGGCATTGATTGCAATCTTCTTTTCCCTGATGATTTTTATCATCTCGGGGTCTTCGGGCGCATAGGTGTTGAACCGCTTCCCTTCCGCGTCCCTCCAGATAATACTCCTGCCCTTTGTCTCAACATCGAGGACCCGATTACTTTCAACCGCATTGATGAAATCAGAATAATTTTTATCCGCAATTGTCTGACGTGGTTTGTTGAAGAGGTTAAAGAGGAGAATCATGATGATAATAATGATTGACCAGAAGAGAAGGTTCTTATAGAGGGAATTCAAACTATCCTCCTGTAATGAATTCGATTCAGACTAACATAATTCCTTTATCAATTCAATATACTGAACCCGGTGGGATGGCCAGTAAAACGAAAAACCATTGCCCATTCCTCACGCAACTACTTGTAATAATTTACGAATTTTATATTCAGGGCGGGAAGTCTCTCTTTTCCGCTTGCAAAAAGAGCCAAAAACCTTTAGATTCTAATAGAATTCTGGGGTAATGGAATGTTGGAAAAATGGAATGATGGGCTAATCTTCAATATTCCACTGTTGATGCTCTCGTAAAAAGTCGTCTCGCCGGTGAAAACCGGTGTCCAGTGTTTTTATAATTATCTGAAATTACTGGATTCCGGCTTTCGCCGGAATGACGACCATGAGGCTTTTCCGACTTTTTACGACTTCATCACTGTTCCATTATTCCAATATTCCGGTATGTTTTAATATCAGGAGGATAGGTTTCCTATGTCGATCGATCTTTTGAAGAAATGTCCGCTTTTTGCCGGATTAAAGGATGATGATCTGAGGATCGTTAGGGCTATTGCCACGCTCAAGCAGGTCGGGAAGAAGGAGATTCTCTTCTCCGAAGGTGAAGAGGCAAGGGGGTTCTATGTTGTCCTCTCCGGAAAGGTGAAACTCTATAAAATTTCCCCGGAAGGCAAAGAGCAGATCCTCCATGTGGTTTCAGCACCCGATTCGTTTGCCGAAGCCGCCCTCTTTCGCGAAGAAACTTACCCAGCCTTTGCCGAACCGTTGAGCGACAGCCAGCTTCTTTTCATTCCCAAGAGGGGTTTTATTCAGTTGATTGAGAAGAATCCTCAGCTCAGCATCAACATGATCGTCTCTCTTTCCCATTATCTGAGGCGGTTTGCCTCCCTGATCGAAGAACTTTCATTGAAAGAGGTTTCCTCACGGATTGCCAAATATCTGCTCGATCTCTCCATGAAGTCGTCAAAAGAGGGGAAGGATCCAAGGGAGGTTGAACTCGATCTGAGCAAGACTCAACTGGCCTCTAAACTTGGAACAATCAGCGAGACCTTTTCAAGGACCCTGGCAAAGATGAAGGCGAAGGGAATCATCGATGTGAAGAGGGACAAAATACTGGTTCTGAATCGAGAGGCATTGGAGGAACTGTCTTCAGGGCTGAAAATATGACCAAGCTATTTATTATAGGTGAAAGGAATCATCCCATAATTGAAAAATTCTGGAAGGTAACAGAAATTTATCAGAAGACAGATTTATCCGGGGCATGACAAATTGTCTTTTGTTTTTACATTGTTATTTTAGTAGATTAACAAAAATTTTAAATATTTGGACAATATGTCCCATTCTCTTCTGTTCCCCTCTCTATAGTTCGTATTAAAATTCTTCTTTAAATTCAATAAATTAAAAAATATTTGCCCCTAAAATTATTTTAGGTATGAAAATTGCTTAATTTATTGTGAAAATTCAAAAAAGAAATTTAAATGAATTCAATGTTTTTTGAACTGGCATCTGCAAATTTTATCACCACCTGTCTGATTGTTTTCGGCGCCTTTACCGTTTTGCGGATGACTAGAACTTACCTCGAAGGTTGGGTATTGAAGTTGAAGATGGAGAGAGAAAGGTTGAGATCAATCCTAAAAGAGCTGCCGAGCGGGCATTGATCTTTCCCAACATTTTCTTCATCTTATATTTTTTGGGAAGATTGTTACGGATTTTTTAAAACTCTTTCCTTGAACTTAAGGCTTCAATCTCCAACCTCCTTTAACCTCCAACCCGAGAAGGGCGATCATCTCTGAGATTGAGATGATCGCCCTTCTTTTTGGGTAACAGTTTAACCCAATAGATGTTCCCACGTAGTCGGAAATGGACAAGCCGCTCTCCAAGGCTTCGAATGGCGGTCTTTGGATTGAATGGGAAGCGGACGATCTCATCTGAGCCAGCCCCACAGATCAGGAGGAAGGCCGGTGCCAATGCTCCGAAAGGTACGCCTCGAAGCCTTTCCGAACGGCTTCTCCATTTCCGTGATACGATTTTGTGCTTGATTTGGCTAAACAGTTTCGTTTTTAAAGTTGAATTTTTACCCAATTTGTTCTATTGGTTAGCCATCAGATTATTGTCTCACTCGGGGAGGAAAACCCTCGCCTTTAGGCGAAGACTTTAGTATGCACACTGTGTGAAGGTTTTTCAGGTTTTCCCTCGTGAGAATTTCTGTGCTGATTTGTTTTTTCTTTGGCCGACTTCAGTCCGTAGAGAATCCACCCGCTTGTAGCTGGTGGTAGTTCAATTTAGTATAACCAGATTGATGAAAATGAAGAGATACCTTGCTGCCTGGTGGAGGCTCTCGAGAGTTCCTTTTCTCTCCGTGGGGATCCTTCCGTTATTCCTCGGATTCGTTCTGTCATGGCGATGGGGTTACCGAGGCCCTTTCGGGATCTACCTCCTCGCAACAGCGGCGGTTGTTCTCATCATGTGGATGACCTATTATCTGGGTGAATGGAATGACCTTGAGGGCGATCGCCTCAATCAGGAGTTTAACCGGTTTTCAGGCGGATCAAGAATATTGGTCGATGGAGTTCTCCCGACCCGAGTTTCGCTTTTTCTGGGATATGGTTGCCTTGCAGGAGGGATCCTGGCTGGCCTTTATCTCTATCTCCGGTATCAAACCGGTCCCTGGACCCTTGTCCTCGGAGGGATAGGCATCTTTTTAGGTTTCTTCTATTCAGGGAGACCCTTCCGATGGGCCTACCGGGGAATAGGAGAAATCCTCATCGGATTCTGTTATGGCTGGCTTCCGATTGCAACAGGATTTTACCTCTTTACCGGTTTTTTCAGTCATCAGGTCTTTTGGCTTTCCATTCCAGTGGGATTATCGATCTTCAATGTGATTTTAATCAATGAATTTCCTGACGAAGAGGCGGATCGCGCCATCGGTAAAAGAAACCTGGTGGTTCGATTCGGAAAGGAGAGGATGATTGATCTCTATATGGGGCTCTCCATCCTTGCTGGCCTCTTCTTCATTAAGATTCTCATCATGCTCGGGAAAAGTTCCTGGCTATTTGCCATTTCAGCCATCCCCATCCTTCTCATCCTTTGGAATCTTCTGATGGCCTGGCAAGAGGCATATCGTGAGGCCAAGAGGCTTGAGCTTCTCTGCAAGAACACCCTTTTGGTCAATCTTTCGATGACCATAACCCTTACCCTACAACAGACAATATCCCCCTAATTACGGCAAAGTTGCCCAAAGGAGAGGGAGCATATCTGATCGGGAGGTAAAATTGGAGGAGATTCAATCCCTTATCGAGAAAGTAAGGTCTGACCTTAAAGAGGAAAGACCGGAAGGCGAGATCATTCAAGCGCTTCTCCCGGTTTTGGAAAAAGAACCTGGAACTGCAAGCCGGATGATTGAAGAACTGTCGAACATTCCCTCTCCCCAGATTGTCCGTATCCTTCAGCGCCTGTTCGATATCTCGGATGACAAGAAAATCCGGAAGGACATCAAGAGATGGCTCTACCGATTGAAGAGCAAAGGGATCACTGTTGAGGAGGTGTCACCGAGAAAGGAAGGTCCTGTGTTCCGGCCATTGCAGGCAGAACCCTCCAGGGGATTCGGAGGCCCCTTTGACTTCCTCGGTCAGCGATTCCTGATGCTCGTTGTTCCACATATCGGACGGGGGTTGACCGTGATGCAGGGGATTGTCAGCGATACCGAAGGACTGGTCGATTTCTCAGGAGGGGAGATGGCCCGCAAAAGATTCAGAGTCTTCTTTGAGGACGTTCAAAGAGGGAGTCCCTTTCCCCTGGTGGAGATAGAGCCTTCCTATGTGAGATTCCTCTTTGTTCGGGCCTACCAACTAACCCTTGATAAAGGGAAGACTCCCCCACAGGAGTATCTCCAGTTGAAAAAGGAGATCGAAAGCATCAAGAAAGAGTATGAGGAGTCTCTGGCCTATTCCTGCACCCAGGAGGATGAGATCGAAGGGAACGACCGGATTTTAAGAAGAGGAGGCGATCTTCTAAAAACGGACTTGTTCAGCGCCTGGAAGATTGGAGAGGAAGAGATCCGGCCCTATGCCGATGAAGTTTGGGAGGCCGAAGAGTCAAAGCTCGTCCTTAACCAGGCCCAAAAGGAGGTCCGGTTCCAGGAGATTTATCAGAGGGCCTTATCCGATCTCTTCCCTGAAGAGAGGCGATCTCTTTATCGGCGTAGAATGGAGGAGATGGCCTACTATCTTTTCAAATCAGGAAGAGAGGAAGATGCAAAAGTTTCTTTAGCGGTTGCCATCGATCTCAAAAAGCCTCCGAATTTGATTCAACCCAACCCTTTCCTCTTTCAACTTGTGGTTAAATCGATCTTTGCCCTTCTAAAGGAATCTTACGAAAAGAAGGTGAAGGAGCCTTCTTTTATTGTGAAACCGTAACTCAATTTCGGATTGCAGATTGCGGAATGCGGAATTTAAAGTAAGGAGCGGAACTTCAAAAAATAACACTCCGCTCTCTGAACAAATAACTTATAGTTTTTAACTCCGAAATCCGAATTCCGAAATCCGCATTAAGCGACGAAGGACAATACCATGCGGAGAATATTGATCCCGTTTGGAATCATCGCCATTTTAATCGTGGGAGGTTATCTCCTGCTCTCCTTCTATGCTGTGAAATTAATTCAGATCCAAGTTCAAAAAGCAATTGGACCCGGATTCACCATCGCTCAGATCAAGGTCAAGGCAACCCACCTCTCCATCAATGAAATTCGATTTGAGGACCCCCGCACAAAACAGAAGTTTCTCCAAATTGAAGAGATGAGGATTTATCCTGACCTTCCTTCATTTTTAAGAAACAGAGTGCAAATTCGAGAATGGATCATCTTAAAACCCTCCTTTTTTATCCATCGAACTCAGGAGGGGGCTCTTATCGGCCCATGGGTATCCATTAAAAAAGAAGAGAAAAGCGGAGAGGCTCCCGGCAATGAAGAGAAAAAGGAGGGGAAGACCATTCCTATTAAGATTGACCGTCTCCGGATCGAGAAGGGAGCCATTGATTTTGATGATATGAAGGCAGGCGAGCCCCCCGGGCAGATCCGATTGAGGGAGGTCGAACTGGAAATAAAGAATGTCGGGTATCCTCTTGTCTCCTCCCGATCTCCCATTGAACTGAAAGGAAAGATGAAGGGGAAGACGAAAGAAGGGGAGGTTGCTACGAAGGGGTGGATCGACCTCATGACCTCGGATATGGAAACCTCCTTAAAAATTCGGGAGGTTGAGTTGAAGGTCTTCGAACCTTACTACCGGAAGAGGGTTTCGGCGGAGATGGAGTCCGGATTGATGAATATGGATGCAACGCTTGCGGTCAAGAGTAAAGAGATCGATGCGCCCGGCCAGATGGAATTGACCGATCTCCATATTGGAGAAAAGGGAACGGTTTTCTATCTTCCTGCAAAAACCCTCATCTCTCTCTTAAAGAATAAAGGGAACCGGATCAAGGTTAAATTTCATGTGAAAGGGAATTTGGATGATCCCCGGTTTAAGCTACAGGAAGCTTTCCTGATGCGAATTGGAATTGGACTGGCTGAAGCCATCGGGCTTCCGATCAAAGCAGTGGGGGAAAGTCTCTTCGAGGGTTCGGGAAAAGGGTCTGAAGGATTTGCGGAAGGGTTGAGGTCGATCGAGGAACTGCGCAAAAAGAAGGAAAAGAAGAGATGACCCAGACGTTGCAATATCGAACCCGGGCTATGTTGTTGACAAAGAAGAGATCAATTGATATGAATAGCACGACTTGATCGAAGAGGAATGGATTTGAGAAATTATAAGAGGCGCGTGGTCATCACAGGGATAGGGCCTGTAACCCCGGTGGGGATCGGGAAAGATGCCTACTGGGAGAGTCTTGTTCAAGGGAAATCTTCTTTTAAGCGGATTGAGTTTCCGAATCGTGATATGAGCCAGTACCGGTGCCAGATCGGGGCGCCCATTGAAGGATTCGATCTGGGTCAATATGTGGAGAGGTCGAAACATTCGAAATATTTCGGGAAGACCTCCCAGTATGCCATCGCCTCCGCCAAACTTGCTCTTGAGGATGCAGGCATCCAATTTGAAAGAAATGAGGCGGAGACGAAAAACCCCCATGAGCAAAAAAGTGAATATCAACTAAAGGGGATCGATCCCTTTCGGATTGGAGTGATCCTTGGAGTGAGCGTGGAATCGATGGAGATATTGGAGCATTATCATGAGCGTTTTTTATCGAGAGGGACCAGAGGTATTTCTCCTTTTGCACTTCCCAATATCTACCTGAGCGCTATCACCTCCCATGTGGCCCAGTATTTCATGATCAGAGGAACTTCGTTTGCTCTCTCAACCGCCTGCGCCTCAGCCACGCATGCCATGGCCAATAGTTTTCTTCAGATTCAGGGGGGAATGGAAGATGTCGTGGTGACCGGAGGGTCGGATGCCTGTCTGACCCCCTATGTCTTCGGAGGGTTCGATGTGCTCAGGGCGATGTCGACGAGGAACGATGATCCTCAACGGGCGTGCAGGCCTTTTGATCGCGAGAGAGATGGTTTTGTCATGGCCGAGGGAGCAGGGGTGCTCGTCTTTGAGGAGCTGGAACATGCGCGGAGAAGAGGGGCTCGGATCTATGGGGAGGTAGCGGGATTCGGGATGACGGCTGACGCCTTTCACATCACCGAACCCGATCCGGATGGAAAAGCCCTTGGCAAGGCGGTCAGAAATGCGCTTGAAACAGCCGGAGTCCATCCGGATGAGGTCGATTACATCAATCCCCATGGCACCGCAACTCCTCTTAACGATAAGGTGGAGACAAAGATGATTAAAGATGTCTTCGGGAAAAAGGCTTACCAGATTCCCATCAGTTCCACCAAATCGATTACAGGCCATCTAATGGGAGCCGCAGGAGGAGTCGAGGCGATCGCCACTCTTTTAACGATAGAAAGGGGAATCATTCATCCCACCCTTAACTACCAATTTCCAGACCCGGAATGCGACCTGGACTATGTTCCGAACGAAGCCAGGAAGAAGGAGGTGAGGACAGGACTCTCCATCTCCGCAGGCTTCGGAGGGGTCAACAGCGCCGTCCTGATCAAGAAGTTTGAGGATTCCCAATCTTCTTGATCCGTTTTTTCCCCTTAGCAAGTTGACACACCTGGCAGAAAGTATATAATAATCCTATTCGCCCTGAAGGTTTTTAAAAACCGGTGAGAAGATGGTCCCTTATCAGATAGACAAAGAACTGATCGAATCGATCATCGTTCAATTAAAGGAGGAAGGATGCGACCTTTCTGAAAAGGAAGTCGCCATTGTTGTCGGCCTGATCAAGGAGAAAGCTCTCTTCCACTATGTTGACCAGGTGATCCATCAGGCGGATACCATCCTCGACATCAATCCCTCCCTTACAGAGAAGGAGATTCTTGAAACCCTGGCCAGGAATGTTGTGGAATTCCTCGGTGCGGAGGCAGCCAGCATTCGAATCTATAACCCCAGAAAAGAAGAGATGGTCTCCTTTGGATCCTATCCCGGCGAAGGCGAGGACCGTTTGGATGCGATTCCCTTTGAAGACACGATTGCCGGGGATGTGGTCAAGAACAGAAAGAGTTACTTCATCCCAAGCATCTTAAAAGAAGAGAAGTATAAGAATAAGGAAAAAGTCCAAAAACAGGGTATTCACTCCATGCTGGCTGTTCCAATCTCAATTCCCCGTTTCTCTCTGAAAGATGTGGATACAGAAGGCTGTCTCCAGATCTATTTTAAGGAGGATGAAAAGGTCTTTACTCTGCTGGAAACCAGGATCGCAGAGATGCTGGCTAAAAGGGTGAGCTATGTGATTGCCCGTAAGCGGATCATGGATCTTCAGAAGTTGAGTGTCACCAAAGACAAAATCGTGGAGCAGATCTTCCTGAAACTGGGAAAGCGGGGAGGGGTCAAGATGAAAGAGGTTTTCAATCTGGTCATCCCTGAGCTGGCGGATATCATGAGGATCCAGCGATGCTCCCTCTTTTCTGTGATGGAGGATCGCGAGCATGTTGTCCTGGAAGCAGGGTTTCCGGAGATCCAGCACGGGATCGGCAAGGTCCTCGAAGTGGCGAAGGCGCCCTATATCCAGGCCATCGTGAATCAGATAGGTCCATTCGGCGATTTTGAAAATGAGAAGATCTACCCGAACTATCTTCATATCCTCAATCCGCAGAGGAGCCATCTTCTTCCTCCGGACCTCAAGCGGTTTCTCGAAATTCAACAGATTCATTCCGTGCTCTATATCCCGCTGAAGGTCAACGGAAAAGTTCAATATTTTTTAACCTTCGATGCACAAGCCCAGCACCCGGGATTTACGGACGAGGAAATCGAAATTTTTGCCCTTTTCGGCAAGGAGTTGATGAAGGGGTTGAGACTGGAGAAGATGGATGACATCCTTCACGATTTTAAAAACCCGGCCATTGCGGCGGCCGGATTTGCCAAACGGGTTCAAAAGATACTGGCCGATGGAGAGTATCCTGTGAAGAAAGGGAAGGTCGATCAGGCGTTGGAGATCATCCTGAAAGAGACATCCCGCATTCAGGAATTGGCCCTGACCCTCCATGGCGAGGGAAGAGAAGAGGTCGTGGACCTTTCGGAGAAACTGAAGAAGAGGGCGATGATCAACGAAGAGGCCCTGACTGAGTTGAGACGGGAGAATATCCGGTTGCATGAAGGAGAATTAGCGTCTCCGCTATGGATTCGATGTTATCCCCTCCACATTGAGAGAGTCATAGACAACCTTCTCAACAATGCCTCCAACGCCATACCCGAAGAGGGAGGAAGCCTCTCCATCCGGTCTTATCGAAAGGGTGAGTGGGCGGTTGCCGAGATTTCGAATACCGGTCAGATTTCCGAGGAAGATAAGGAGCGGTATCTCCATGGCGAAGGAAAGGGCAGGGGACTCCATATCACCACCCGCCTGGTGAAACGGATGGGGGGAAAAATAGTGATGGAGTCCGGAAAAGGTCAGACCGCATTTCGGGTCATGTTCCCTCTGGTTAAAGAATAAAGATTGTTCAAATAGAGCCTGTTCACAAATCTTCTTTTCCGTCATGGCGGACTTGAGGAGCCTGCCCCGTATTGGATACGGGGACATCCAGTTCCGCCTTTAGCGGGATTAAAGAGACTGGATTCCGGCCTTCGCCGGAATGACGAACTTTGTTGTAATTATTGAAGCCGTAGATGGAAAAATTCTACTGCCCAGAGTGTCATCGAACCTATTTCGTCAACACGACCCAATGGCGATGCGATTGTGGTTCACCCCTCGACCTTGGGTTCGGACCTCAATTTCCCCTCAAAAAAATTCTGGCAAGAAGTCCCACTTTGTGGCGGTACCGAGAGGCAATTCCGATAAAGAAGGATAGTTCTATTCTCTCCATGGGGGAAGGATTAACTCCCCTTGAAGAGATGGAGTTTAGCGGTCGCAGGGTATGGGTCAAGATCGATTACCTCTTTCCGACAGGCTCCTACAAGGACAGGGGGGCCGCAGTGCTCATCAGCAAGGCCAGGGAGCTTGGGATTAAAAAGGTTGTTGAGGACTCTTCAGGCAATGCGGGATCAGCCATTGCGGCTTACTGTGCAAAGGCAGGAATCGGGTGTGATATTTATGTCCCGGAATCGACCTCTTCAGGGAAATTGGTCCAGATTCAGACATACGGGGCGAATTTGAGAAAGATCGAGGGCTCGAGGGAGAAGACAGCGCGGGTGACAATGGAGGCGGCTAAAAAAACCTACTACGCCAGCCATTGCTGGAACCCCTACTTTCTCCATGGAACAAAAACTTTTGCATTTGAGGTATGGGAACAGATGGGATGGAAATCTCCGGATGCCCTCGTCCTTCCTATCGGGCACGGGACGCTTCTGTTAGGAGCCTACATCGGGTTTAAGGAATTGAAAGAAGCGGGGAAGGTTAAAAAAATTCCAAGATTGGTGGGGATTCAATCGGCAGCCTGTGATCCGCTTTATCAGGGTTTTGTGAGAGGGCTGGACGAAGCTCCAGCCATTATGAAGGGGGAGACAGTGGCCGAGGGAATTGCCATTGCAGAACCGGTCAGGGGAAGACAGATCCTCAGGGCGATCCGGGAGACCGGCGGAGAGGTGCTGACCGTTACGGAGAGGGAGATCGGAGCCGCCTTCAAAGAGATGGGCCAAAGGAGTCACTTCATCGAACCCACTTCCGCCGCCACGATCGCTGGACTGAAGAAGTATTTAAAAAAGAAGAAGGGGAAAGAGATCATCGTATCGAGTCTGACGGGAACAGGCTTGAAGGCCGTGGAAAAGATAGAGATTTCTGGAAAAGGCAGAAATCTCTAAAAAATCTGTGTAATCCATTTTTTTAATCTGTGTAATCAGGAAGACATCAGGTAGCCCCCCTTGACAGCCACTCAATAGACGGTTAAATTATCTCCACTAAAATAAGAGGCGTTAAGAATAGACCGAGGAGGTAGGGTTATGGGTAGGATGAGAATGGAGCAGGGTTTGTTCTTTCTAATCGTTGTGATGTGTGTCTCTCTTCTTTCTCCTGTTTTCATCTTTGCTGCAGAGGAGAAAAAGGACACGAGGCCGGAGCGTGGGATTACCGTTTACCCCGAGTTTTCTACGGTGTCCACTGGAAAGGGGGAGACCGTTCGGATGGATCTGACCCTCGAAAATAAAGGCCGTGCAGACGAGACGATCGATGTGAAGATTTCGACGGTTCCCAAGGGATGGAAGGCAACGATGAAGGGCGGGAGTTATCTTGTGGCCGGGATGTATGTGGCAAATGGAAAGTCGAGAAATTTAGCCCTCAGCCTCGAACCTGACAAAACCATTGGCCCCGGCGGCTATGTCTTCCAGTTTGACGCTCAAACCGCTGACGGGAAATTCACTTCGACCCATAAGTTAACAGTGAATGTGCAGGAGAGGGTCCCGGGAGTGGATGATATCCAGATCACCACCTCGTATCCCGTCTTGAGAGGCCAGACCGATGCCCGGTTTGAATTTTCCCTCGAAGTGTTGAATAAGAGCGAGAGCGATCGAGCCTTTAACCTTGCGGCCATCGGGCCCGAGAAGTGGGAGATCAACTTCAAACCCGCCTATGAAGCCAAACAGATATCGAGTTTGCGGATGAAGGGCGGACAGAGCCAAACGGTTGCCGTCGAAGTGTCGCCTCCCAGAGAAGCAAAGTCAGGGGAATATCCTGTCCTGGTAAAGATCAGCTCTGGAGAGCAGAAGGCAGAAGCCAAGTTGATGGTAGTGCTCACCGGCATTTACAAACTGGATGCAGGGACGCCCACCGGAATCCTGTCGCTGGAGACGATGGTGGGAAAACCGGCGACCGTCTCTCTCTTCGTCAAGAATACAGGCTCCGCTATCAACCGCAATGTCAGTTTCACCTCTTTTAAACCCGAAAACTGGGAGGTGAAGTTCAATCCCGAAAAGATCGAAGCGTTGGAACCCAATGCGCTGAAACAGGTGGAAGTCACCATCACTCCAGCCAAGGAAGCGCTGGTGGGAGATTACTCCGTAGGGTTGATGGTGGATGGCGAGAAGGGGAGCAGTAAAACTGTGGAGATGAGAACAACGGTGAGGGCTTCAACGGCCTGGGGATGGATCGGGATCGGAATCATCATCTTTGTCATCGCAGGCCTGTGTGGTCTGTTCATCTGGTTGGGGAGGCGTTAAGGTGAAAGGACAGATTATCGTTGAAACCGAGGACCTGACGAAGAAATACGGGCCCCGGACCGCAGTGGATCATCTCAATATCAAAATTGAAGAAGGAGAGGTCTTCGGATTCCTCGGTCCGAATGGAGCGGGCAAGACAACGACCCTTCTTATGTTTCTCGGCCTCACAGAACCGACTTCCGGAAAGGCGAAGGTCATCGGATTCGATCCGACCCGGGAACCCTTTAAGGTAAAGGAGAGGGTAGGCTACCTCCCTGAGAATATTGGTTTCTACGATGATATGGATGCAAGGCAGAATCTCCGGTATATAGCCCGGCTGAACCGGATTCCCGAAGAGGTCACTGAAAAAAGGATTGACTACTGGTTGGAGAAGGTCGGTCTTTCAGAGGAGTCAACAAAAAAGGTGGGTACCTATTCGAAAGGAATGAGACAGCGGCTCGGGATCGCAGAGGTATTGATCAAGGAGCCGAAGCTCGTCTTCCTCGATGAGCCCACGATCGGCCTCGATCCCGATGGAACGAATCGGATGCTCGACCTCATCCATTCTCTGAGCCGGGAAAAGAATATCACCCTTTTTCTTTCCTCCCATCTGCTCGACCAGGTTCAGAGGATCTGTGACCGGGTGGGGATTATGATCAATGGGAATTTAGTGGCGATCGGTCCCATTGAGGAACTGGCAAAAAAGAAGTTGGGATTGGACCAGCAAGATTATACGCTTGAAGAGATCTATATGAAGTATTTTAAGGAGGCCTAAATTGTACGGGATCTTAACGATATTCAGAAAGGAGATGGGGGACCATTTCAACAGCCTGCGGTTTCTCCTCATTTCAGCCCTCATCGTGATGGTCGGTGTGATCATCACATCCATGGTAGGGATGGCGATCCAAGAGGAATTGAAAGGGATGGCCAAGCCCTCGCTCATTTTTCTGCTCCTTTTCACCTCAACAGGGAAACTCTTCTCTTTCGTTCAGTTCATCGGCTTTTTCGGCCCTCTCCTCGGCATTTTTCTCGGTTTTGATTCGATCAACCGGGAGCGGGTTTCAAGGACTTTGTCGAAATTAGTCTCGCAGCCGATCTTTCGTGATTCGATCATCAATGCAAAATTTCTCTCCGGTGTGGCCATCATCGCAATCATCCTAATCGCCACCGTTCTCCTCATTTCGGGGCTCGGCATCCGGTTGGTCGGAGTGGTGCCGGGTGTGGAAGAGGTGTCGCGTCTGGTCATCTACGTCGTCATCAGCCTTCTCTACATCTCCTTCTGGTTAGGGATATCGATCCTCTTCTCCGTGATCTTCCGGAGCGCAGCCACCTCTGCCCTGGCGTCGCTGGCCATCTGGATATTCTTCTCTTTCTTTGTGAGCCTTGGAGCAAGCGTTTTGTCTGATGCGGTTGCTCCCATCAGCCAGACCGCCTCCGGGGTTGACGCGGAAATGCTGATCCGGCATGAGCGGATTCAGAGGCTCACCTCCCTGGTTTCTCCCATGACGCTTTACAGTGAAGCCACGACGACCATTCTCGATCCGATGCGAAAAACCACGAGGACATTGGTTCTGATGGGGCCCCTGGAAAGGTTTTCCATGAGTCGCTTCCAGAGCCCTCTTCCCCTTTTGGAGAGCATCTTTATCGTCATTCCCCATATTATTTCGATTGTGGCGATCACTCTTCTCTGCTTCGGAATTTGCTATCTTGTTTTTATGAGGCAGGAGATCCGAACCGTCTAACGGATCATTGCAAAATGATCAATTAGCAATGATCAATTAGCAAGGGGAAATAGAGATAAAGCATAATGGTTGATGTACAATTTCCTTCACTGCTAATTTTAAAATTTAAATTGTGCTTTTAGATAGCTCCCCAACACCTCAACCTTCCACCTTCGTCCAAAAGCGAGAAATCTTCGGCTGGGCCATGTATGATTTTGCCAACTCAGCCTTTGCCACGACCATTCTCGCTGTCATCTTCAATCATTACTTTGCGACCGTGGTTGCCGGAGGAGAGAAGGGGGTTGAACTCCTCGGGTTTCGTCTTCACGGTGCATCCTTCTTCACCTTTTCCGTTTCTCTCAGTATGCTTATTTCCGCCATCCTTTCCCCGTTCTTAGGGGCGGTCGCTGACGCTTCAGCCTCAAAGAAACGATTTCTCATGGCCTTCTGCTATGTGGCAGTTATTTCGACCGGGCTTCTCTATTTTGTCCATGAAGGAAATTACTGGCGCGGGGCGATCTTCTTCATCATCGCTAACATCGGTTTCGCAGGAGGCAATGTCTATTACAACGCCTTCCTTCCTGAAATCTCGAACGATCAAAATATCGGCCGCATCTCAGGTTTCGGCTGGGCATTGGGATATATCGGGGGAGGGGCGCTATTGGCCGTTAACCTCGTGATGTTGAAATATCCCGGGGTTCTTGGATTTCAAGAGGGGGCCTTTACGGTTCAAGATTGTTTTCTCTCGGTGTCTCTTTGGTGGTTCGTCTTCTCACTCCCGACTTTCCTCTTTTTAAAAGAGAGAGCGCAGAAGGTTCCTCTCGCCTATGGGAAAAATTATTTTCAGGAAGGTTACCTCCGGCTCCGCCATACCTTCAAGCGCATCAGAACCTTCAGGGAATTGACGAAGTTTCTGGTGGCCTATCTGATTTATAATGAAGGAATTGAGACCGTCATCGTCATGGCGTCGATCTTTGGGGCGCAGGTGATCGGGATGGAAACCGGCGAGATCATCCTCTTCTTCCTGATGGTTCAGGGGATCGCCTTCGTTGGATCTCTGATCTTTGGTTTTTTAGCCGATGGTATAGGAAACAAGAGGACGATTATGCTCTCCCTCGTCATCTGGTCGCTTATCGTCGTCTGGGCTTTCCAACTGGGGATCATCTGGGATCCTAAAACAGAATACTGGATCTTAGGAGTGTTAACAGGGATTGTACTGGGAGGAAGCCAGGCGGCCTCCCGTTCCCTCCAGGGGATTTTCACCCCTGATGCCAACAGCGCTGAGTTCTTCGGGTTCTTTGCCGTCTCAGGAAAGTTTGCCTCTGTCTTCGGACCTCTCATCTATGGCATTCTGATTGCCATCACCGGCAGCGTCCAGTCCGGTATCCTCTCGGTGCTTTTCTTTTTCATTGTCGGTGGAATCCTCCTCTGGACAGTAAACGAAAAGAGAGGGATGGAAGAGAAACAGAACCCGGTCCTTTAGTCCTTAAAAACTCCTTGACAAATCATTCTTAATTTCTTAACATATTTGTTAAGAATTATGGAACAATCAATCGCCGAACAGAAAGCCTGTGAATTGGGAATTGACCGAACCCAGGTGGTCCGCGAGTACTGGGAACTCATCCTTCTGAAAGGGCTTTATGAATCCCCCCAGGCTCGGTATCTCATTTTCAAAGGAGGAACAGCCCTTCGGTTAGCCTACGGTTCTCCAAGGTTTTCTGAAGACCTAGATTTTTCATTGGCCAAAGATGTGATGAAAGGCAAATTTCGTCCGCTCATAAAAAAGATCATTTCCCCTTATCCTGAATTGAGCGATACTGACCTTGAAGAAAAATATTATACTTACTTAGCCGAGATTAAAGTCAGTCAAAATTATTTGACAATGCCTTTTCGAATCAAAATTGAGGTTTCCAAGAGAGAGGCGCCAAATTATCGTTGGGAGCTGAAGCTTCTGAACTCACCTGCCGCGGTCATCCAGGTGATGGCACAGGTGGCAACCCAGGAACAGATTTATCAGGACAAGTTGATCTGTCTGAAGGGGAGGGGTAAACCAAAAGATATTTTCGACCTCTGGTACCTGTCAGAAAGACTCAGAATTCCCTATGCCCCAGAAAATATAAACTTCAAGAAGAAAGATCTTATCCGTGATCTTCGGAAATATTTGCCAAGGGATTTTTGGCCAGCCATTGAAAGACTCATCAGATGAAAGGGATTGAACTCCTAAAAACACTTCAGAAGATCAATAAACCCTTCTACACGATTGCTGATCTGGAAAAAGTCACATGCCTTCAAAGAAATAGCCTCTATGTGGCCCTGAAGAGATGGGTGGCAGGGGGCGTCATCGAAAGGGTTGCCCAGGGCATTTACCTTCCAATGGGAAGCCTTATTTCAATGGAAACCCTGGCGGCCCAAATCTATCTTCCTAATTACCTTTCTTTCGAATCGGCTTTGTCCGGTTATGGAATTCTGAACTTGATCCCTTATACCATTACTTTTGCCACTCCGAGAAAGACAAAGAAGTTCCTTCTCCGAAAACAGCAGGTTGAATTCAGACAGATCACACGAGACCTTTTCTTCGGGTTTGAAATGAAGAACGGAATATATATCGCTTCGCCCGAGAAAGCTTTTCTGGATGAAGTCTATCTCTTATCAAGAGGAAAAGTGACTCTTGATTTTGATGAAGTAGATATCAAAAAATTGTCAATTAAAAGATTGAAGAATTATTCTAAATCATTCCCGCCCTATGTTAGAAGTCAATTGGAGGACATCCTCTCCAAACGATAAATGACAAAATGTGAATGTAGGTGTAAAGGAAAGCATACGGGTTAGAATTATGATGGATTCGTAAAAAGTCACCTGAGCCCAATTTCATCAATTATGAATTAGGGAATAGGTTTACCCCACCGGATGAATAGTCCCTTTGGTTATTTCCCATGACAAAGAAGATATTTTGGGATGATCCTTATTTAACTGAGATTAACACTTGTGTTACCGGCGTCCAAGGCGATGAGGTTACCCTTGAGCAGACGATCTTCTTTGCCTTCTCAGGAGGACAGGAGAGTGATACCGGGACCATAGGTAATTATCATGTTCTCCAGGCTCGAACCGAAGGTAAGGAAATCATTTATACGCTTGAACAGGGGCATGGGTTAAAGAAAGGAAATCCGGTAAGCATTAAGATTGATTGGGCAAGGCGATATCAATTGATGAGGTTGCATTTTGCTGCAGAGATTGTTTTGGAATTGATGTATCGGAATTTTGAATCGATTAAGAAAGTCGGGGCTCATATTGCTCAAGAGAAGGCAAGGATAGATTTTGAATGGAGTCAGAATATTTCAGACATATTGCCAAGCATTCAAAAGGAAGCTCTTCGCATCATCGAGGCTAACTCCGAAATTATCAGCGCTTTCAGCAATAAAGAAACAGAGGAGCGATACTGGGAGGTTACAGGTTTTCCGAAGGTCCCCTGCGGAGGAACACACTTAAAGAGAACGGGTGAAATAGGGGGGATCGAATTAAAACGTAAAAATCCAGGTAAAGGAAAAGAAAGAATAGAAATCTATTTGACGGATGGTCCAACAAAACAATGAATATAGACCAATCTTAATTGAAACCTGCTGAACTAAAAGTCATTCTTCGAGAAGTTTTTTGACCTCAGCCCATTCCCTTTCCATAAAATAAAGAGAGGTTAGGTTCTCCCATGGAGGAAAAACTCCCCGACCTTTTCCTTAAGTTCCTTTTCGGTCCAATCCGGATGGGCATGGCGTAAAGCAGCCATTTTTAAATGCCGCGCGGAGGAATAGAGCTGGATCGCTATCCGAAGCTTCTGTTCGGGCGTCATCGTTTGATAGATATTTTCTTGGAGAGGATGCATTCTTAACCTCTCAGCTTTATAGAAAAGCTTATCCCATCCCCTCAAATAATTGTCAAATGAAAAAAGAGAGAAATGGAAGAGAGAAAGAGACTTGTTTCCTAAGGTGTAAAAGTTTGCCCTGAGCAGCGCTTCCTCACCCTGCCCCCAAAAGCGGGGTTTGGCGCCGTCGAACGGGTCAACATTTAAAATGAAAACAGTATCAAATGAGATATTGATTCCTGAAATGGTATTTTGCAATATTTACCCTTCTGTGCAATATTTCAAACGAAAATCAACGAGGAAGGTTAAATTTCCGAGGAAATTTTTAAATGATGAACGGGAAAAAAGTGTTTAATAAGTGGTTGACATAAACCTACCCTTGATATATTCTGTGCACCAGGTGAGGCACAAAAGGAAATATCAATGCGTTTAGGTAGAGGGGGCTTTGGAGAGGATGAAACAATTCAACTTGGTCAACAACGTCCCAACCGCCCTCAGAAGTTTGACTGAAAGACTACAGATTTTATCGACTATGAGATCCATACTTCATCCGATAATTAGAAGGTGGATAGACTTAACGGCACTAACCCTCATTGGAGTACTTGTCTGCCAGAGAAGCCGGGCCACAATTTCACGCTGAACGCAACGTTTGATGAAGTCAAGCCAGAAACTTATGATGCCCTGGTGATCCCTGGTGGACAAGCGCCGGAGTACATTCGTCTGAACGAGAAAGTACTTGAAGCGGTTCGTCACTTTGCCAAGGCGAATAAGCCCATTGCTGCCATTTGCCATGGCGCGCAGGTGCTGGCAACGGCAGGAGTGATTCAGGGCAAGGGATGTTCAGCTTATCCAGCAGTGGGCCCGATGTGAAAACTGCGGGCGGGAAGTACGTTGACATACCAGCGGATAAGGCTCATGTGGATGGCAACCTCGTCACCGCACCTGCCTGGCCAGCCCACCCTGAGTGGTTAGCGAAGTTTTTGAAGGTGTTGGGGACGAAGATTGAGCCATAAGGAGATTTTTTCTTTAAGCCCCCAGATGATCATTACTGTTTGATAATTATTTAAAAAGATTAGAGTGTAAGTACGACAAACATCGAATTACCATACTGACTTCTAATCAGCCGTGTCTTTTTTTCTAAGGAACGCCATTTCACAGGCAACAGCGGCAAGAAGAAAAAAGAGGCAGATCAGGTAGGGGATACGAGGGTTAAAAAAATGGGCGCCGAGGCCGCCGAGGATGGGGCCTATGAGAGCTCCTATGCTCAAAATGGATTCATGATAGCCAGTTCCCTTTCCTTTCTGTGTCGAGAGCTGGATGGCGTAAAGGAGACTGGAGTAGTAGGTGACACTGGTAGAGAGGCCGATCATGATGAGGGCGATGGCAAAGAACATAGGAGAGCTGGTAGAGTAGATTATCAAAAGCCCTAATGCAACCAGGGCCTGAGCGCCGAATAGGTAACGCCTTCGAAAGTGCCAGAGTTCGCTTCCACGAAGAAGCCAGAAGCCTAAAAACAGAGAGAATCCGAGACAACCGATGAGCAAGCCAACCATCTGAGGGCCGCTGCCGAGATCTCGGGCCAGTTTGGGAAACTGATATCGTGCGTTTCCAAGAATGAACCAGGACATGAAGTTGGCAATCCAGACGGAATAAAGGAAGTTTTTGTGCCAGGGCTGCATAGGAGGTTCCGCTATGGATCCCTTCTCCTTCGCTTTACTAGGCCGGTCATAGATAGACCTATAGCTCAATAGGAGCAAGACAAAGGAGAGAGCAGCCGCAAAGAAAAAAGGGAATCTTGGATGAAAACCAAAAAGAAGCCCTGAAATGATTGGACCAATAAGATGGGAAGCTGTCCATGCCATATTCATGGTTCCAATCCCCCTGGCCAGGCTTCCCTCTGTTTGATGGTCCGCCACCCATGCCTGAAAGGAAGGCCAGAATAGAGAGAGGCAGAGTCCGTTAAGGCCAGAGAGGAGAAGGATGACCCCAATGTGGTTGGCGATCGCCGCAACCAGACATGACAAAGTAAAGAGTAAGGGGCCAAGCAGAATGAGCCGGCGTCGTCCGAACCGGTCGGAAAGAGGGCCCATGCGGTGGGCCAGAACCATATGGACTGCTGCTGTGATACTTCCCACCAGACCAAGCTGGACAGGATTTGCCTTGAACTCAATCAGTAAAAGGGGGGCAGCGAGGTAGTACCCACTCAAGACCAGGTCCATTCCGAAGGGAGCGACCCGAATCATCAAACGTTCATCAATTCGGAACACAGAGCCTGAAAACCTCCATTCTTTTCAAAGGAACTTGCAACGCCACACATCGTTGATAACCTCCCGCCCATTCGTGCGTCAATAGAAAAACGTTTTTCGGCATCGGGAAGTTTTTTGGAATTCCCTTCATAGAGATATTACACAGATTTGAAGCAGTGTTTCATCCCATTTCCCTCGAGGTGACAAAAAATATTGACAAATAGGATAAAAATGGTATATTTATTATACATTATGGAATTTGAATACGATGAAGTTAAAAGCAAAAGAAACAAAGAAAAACACGGGATTGATTTCGTGGAGGCTCAACTTCTTTGGGACGATCCTGAAAGGATGGAAATCCCGGCAAAAACTGAGGATGAAACCAGGTACGTAGTTATTGGTAAGATGGGTGAAAAACATTGGTCAGTGATCGTTACCTGCAGGAAGAATAAGACAAGGATCATATCCCACGCGCCGATCACGCAAGGAGGAGATAGAATTTTATGAAGGCTAAGGAACTGGACAAGAAGTTTGATAAGGGGGAGGATATTTCGAAGTATTTGGATCTATCGCGTGCATCCAGACCTGGAAGGGATCAAAGAAGGGTGAATGTGGATTTACCCAAATGGATGATTGAATCATTAGATAAAGAGTCCCGCCGACTCGGAGTAACACGGCAATCGATTATCAAAGTTTGGATCGCTGAAAGGCTCCAAAAGGTACAGGCCTAAATCATTCCCGGGACTATGTAAGAATCTATTAGCGTTATCTTCCGAAGAGGTATTTGGTGGCGAAGTCCGGATCGCTTGTCAAATTGACCCCTAACTTTCGCAGGCCGGCTTCGTCGCCAGGAGTGGGCATGTGAGTCATATGAACCTCACATCCTG
>Ga0194127_10000744_pt1 | contig 50983 bp, 45 predicted proteins | sample TA2KigC100mmetaG_FD_148624 | JGI IMG/M metagenome (GOLD analysis project Ga0194127, IMG submission 148624) | Freshwater microbial communities from Lake Tanganyika, Tanzania - TA2015036 Kigoma Deep Cast 100m | ecosystem: Environmental > Aquatic > Freshwater > Lake | place: Tanzania: Lake...
CACGTTCGTACAGGCCCGCAGCGATAAACGCCCAGAACTGGTAAAACAGCCATGGACAGGAAATCAGTGCCGCCAGGACTATAACCGCCTTTATATAGACCATAAATGGCTCGGCAACGGTAATCGCCTGAATATGAGACGAAAGACCTGAGTCCCTGACCGCCGCCTCATAAGGCTTGAGCAGCAGTCGTACAAAATACTGACCAAAGAAAGCGGAAACCAAAATCCCAACCCCCAGGCCCGCTATCGCCAAAATCAGCCGGGCTCGTAACTCCTCCAGATGATCGCCCAGGCTCATCGACACCAAAAGCTGCTCACGTTTGGGTTCGGTCATAACCGTCTATCCTTTCACGCAAATCAACGGAACGAGTTTGGCCACTCTGGTCGCAAGGCCGAGCTGATGAGACACTTCCACGACTTCGCTGACATCCTTGTATGCACCGGGGGCTTCTTCGGCCAGTCCCCGCATCGAGGAGGAACGAATAAAAACGCCCTGCTGTTCAAGTTTACGGGCAACATCTTTGCCGTTCCATTTTTTCGTTGCGGCGGTTCGGCTCATTTGCCGGCCAGCGCCGTGACAGGATGAACTGAGTGAAAGTTTTTCGCCACGCTCTGTTCCAACGAGAATATAGGAAGACGTGCCCATGGTGCCGCCAATTAATACCGGCTGACCGAAGGGGCGATACTCGACGGGCAAATCCGCCCTGCCGGGGCCGAAGGCACGGGTAGCGCCTTTACGATGGACAAATAATTTTCTGCGTTTGCCGCCGATTTCGTGTTCCTCTTCCTGGCAGGTATTGTGAGATACATCATAGAGCAGACGAACATTTGCCTGCGGCAAAATATCAGCCATTGCCTCGCGTACCAGATGGGTCAGAATCTGCCGATTGGCGAGGGCGCAATTGATGCCGCTCCGCATCGCACCCAGATAGCGTTTCCCAACAGCGGAATGCAGCGGCGCGCAGGCCAGTTCCCGTTCGGGCAGTTCAAGGCCGGCCTCTTTGGCAGCAACCGTCATCTGCTTTAGGAAATCGGTCCCGATTTGATGGCCCAGCCCGCGTGAGCCGCAGTGAATACTGATTTCGATATCGTCCAGTTCAATGCCGAAGGCCTTTGCGGCAGGTTCGTCATAAATTTCCACGACTTTCTGGACTTCGAGATAATGATTGCCGGAGCCGAGGGTGCCCATCTCTTCTTCCTGACGCTTCTTGGCCTCATAAGAGACGCAGGATGGATCTGCGCCGGTGATACGGCCGCCGGATTCGATAAATCGCATATCTTCTTTTGTACCAAATCCCTGCTCGACGGCCCAGACGGCGCCACCCTCTAAAACTTCATCCAGTCTCTGCTGATTGAGTTTGAGTTTTCCGGTACTGCCAACGCCGGCGGGAACATGGCGGAAGAGCTTGTCGGCGATTTGAGTTCTGAGATGTTCAATCCGTGAAGCTTTGAGGCCGGTGTGAAGTGTTCGCACACCACAGGCGATGTCGAATCCCACGCCGCCGGCGGAAATGACGCCATCCTGTGACGGGTCGAAAGCCGCGACGCCGCCGATACAGAAACCATATCCCCAGTGGGCGTCGGGCATCGCGTAAGAGGCCGCGACAATGCCCGGCAGCGAGGCAACATTGCGAACCTGCTCGGCAACCTTATCGTCCATCCCCTCAATCAGCGGCTCGGAAGCATAAAGAATGCCTTCGACGTTCATCCGGCCGGCTTTTTCAATCAGCCATTTGTATTCGCTGCGCTGTTTGACAAGTTTTCGGTTCATATATTCATATCGGTTTAAGTATAGCCGACTATACTAAATTATTTAACGGTCTTGTAAACTCGGATTTCGGCGATTTGTTTATCTCGCATAGGTACAGCCAGATAAAACTGGCCCAGATCAGGACAAAAAAGGGCGGTGCGGGCTCCAAAAGATGCGGTAATATGTTGCCGCATCCGGTAGCTGTCAGGGTTAATCTGCTCGACTATATCGACAAAGCCTTCACCACAGGACACGTAGAGACATTTTAAAACAGCATCATAAAACAGGTCATCTGTATCGCCAGAGATTACCATATCAGTCACGGATTTGCCGGTTATCGTATCCAGAACGACCAGACGGGCGGGCTTACGGCAACCGATAAACAGACGATTGTCGGCTTCATCCAGAGCCATAGGAAAATTGGCCAGAAATCTTTCGAACGGCCAGACCGCAATCACAGCGCGTTTATTACGATCAATCACGGCAATTTGCCTTGCGTTGGGAAGGTTAACGAAAAGACGAGGGCCGTTTTTTTCCAATTGAAATGCTTCGGGATGTGCGGGCAATGAGATACTGGCGATCTGTTTTGCGGTGAGAGTATCAATTACAGCTATTGCACCATCGCCATAGCCGAGATAGGCCAGTTTGGTTTTGGAATCGTAACGCAGATTGTCGGCATCATCAAGTTCACCGAGGGTGTACATTAGTTTGAAAGCAGCACCATCGAAAATTTTAAGGGTACCCTCTATACCATTTGCAACATAAATCTGGTTTGGTTCAGCCAGATATAATACGCCGGTGGGTTTGGACATTCCGGAAATAGTATGGAGTCGTTTACCAGACACAATATCGATTACTTCAACCGTATTATTGCCGAGAGCGGCAACAAAAAGACGCTGATTTTTGACATCGATGGAAAAATGATCAAAACGGCCCTGTACGCCGGGCAATGGGATAGTCTGAGCAGGTATAAGGACGGCTTTTTCCTGTGCAAAGGACTCTGTTAATAATGCAAAACTCAGTAAAATCGGAAGTATTTGCACCATAGCAAAAAACCTTTCAGTTAAAGTGTTTTTATACATCCACGACGCACTGCGCCGTCCAGAGGCCTTTTTCATTTCTGGCGACTTTAAGTTCCATATAGGTCGCGGCCTTGACGCCGACGGTGATTTTGTGGCGATTCGGGTCGATTCTCTCGCCCCAGGCCTCGCCCGTCAATTGCAATCCTGTGATGGAGACATCGAACCGGCTGAAAAGCATTTTGCGAACGTCCATTTCGTAAATCAAAGAATTGAGCCAGTCAGCCAGCAGGAGCTCGACATCGAGGGACTCACAGCGGATTTCGACCGCCTCCAACGGCTCAACCGTTTGGGGGTCGCATATCACCGCCGATAAAGCATACGCGGTTTGGGCAAATGCATCTTCGAGCGTATCAGCAACGCCCCGAATGCCTATGTCGGCCGGATGAGAAAAATGCTCCCACATGGGCTAAATCCGAAATTCGAAACAACTCAATAGCGATAATGATCCGGCTTATAGGGTCCATCCACGGGAACACCAAGATACTCGGCCTGCCTTTTTGTCAGGCGGGTGATTTTGCCGCTGAGGGCCTCGACGTGCAGACGGGCCACTTCCTCATCAAGTTTCTTGGGCAGCGTATAAACGCCGGGCTTGAGGTCTTCGGCTACCAGCATCATTTGCGCCAGGCACTGATTGGTAAAGCTGTTACTCATCACAAAACTCGGATGGCCCATCGCGCAGCCCAGATTGACTAATCGGCCTTCGGCCAGCACAATCACCGACCGTCCGGATTCGAGCGTCCATTGGTCCACCTGCGGCTTAATGGTTTGCTTTCGGCATTTGGGATTGTTTTCCAGATAGCTCATCTGAATTTCGCTGTCGAAATGGCCGATGTTGCAGACGATGGCCTCGTTCTTCATTTTTTCCAGATGCTCGGCGCGGATGATGTCGCAACAGCCGGTGGCGGTGACAAAAATATCACCAATGGCGGCGGCGTCTTCCATCGTCGTCACCGCATAACCTTCCATCATCGCCTGCAAGGCACAGATGGGGTCGATTTCGGTAATCAGCACACGAGCGCCAAAGCCTCGCATCGACTGGGCGCAACCTTTTCCAACGTCGCCATAGCCGCAGATGACCACAACTTTGCCGGCGACCATCACGTCGGTAGCCCGCTTGATGCCGTCGGCCAGCGATTCCCGGCAGCCATACAGATTATCGAATTTGCTTTTGGTAACCGAGTCATTGACATTGATGGCGGCAAAAGGCAGCTCTCCCGCCGCAGCCATTTGATAAAGCCGATGCACGCCGGTGGTCGTTTCTTCGGAAACGCCGCGAAGATTTTTCGCCACGGTTGTCCACCTGGTCGGATTTTCACGAAGACTCGCGGCCAGGCGGTCGAGAATGATTTGAAATTCCTTGTTGTCGGATTTTTTGTCAAGAATCGACGGGGCTTTCTCGACTTTCGCTCCCTGCACGACCATTAAGGTCGCGTCGCCGCCGTCATCGACAATCAAATCCGGGCCGGAGCCGTCCGGCCAGGTCAAGGCTTGTTCGGTACACCACCAGTATTCTTCGAGCGTTTCGCCTTTCCAGGCGAAGACGGCGGTTTTGCCGGCGGCGGCAATGGCCGCGGCGGCGTGGTCCTGTGTCGAAAAGATATTGCACGATGCCCAGCGGACATCAGCGCCTAAAACTTCGAGCGTCTCAATCAGCATGGCCGTCTGAATCGTCATATGAAGACTGCCGGCGACCTTGAAACCTTTGAGCGGCTTGGCCTTGCCGTATTTTTTACGGATGGACATCAGGCCGGGCATCTCCTTCTGGGCCAGTTCCATCTCGCGTCTGCCCCACGGGGCCAACGATAAATCTTTGACCTTATGCGGCAGAGAAAGTTCAAGTTTCTGCACTGCTTTTGACACGTGATTCCTGACAGCTTTCATAGTATTCCCTTATTATAAATAATTTTAAGCATTTGGAAGTGAATAGTATAACACAAACCATCCCGCTTGCAAGCCGAATGTCGGGTTATACCTGCCCCAGCCGGTCAGAGACCGTTTTGCGCATTGTCGGTTCGTCCGGCTCTTTGCCAAAAAAGATACGATACTGCGCCATTGCCTGGCGGATAAACATCTCGGCGCCGGTGACAATGGCTGCGCCGGCAGCCTCAGCCTGCTGTAAAAAACGGGTTTTTAGCGGCGAGTACACGGTGTCAAATGCCGTCATTCCCGCCTTGAAAACCTCCGCCGGCACGGGCGAGGCATCCACATTGGGACTCATCCCGATACTGGTACAATTGATTACAATCGCCGCGTCAAGCGAAGAAAGCTCTTGCAGCCCATACACCCTGCATCGAAATTCCTCCGCGAGTAATTGTGCTTTGGGGAGCGTGCGATTATAAATAGTCACTTCCGCGCCAGCATCCATAAGCCCGGCAACGACAGCCCGGGCGGCACCGCCGGCGCCGATACAGGCGACTTTTACGCCGTGCAATTGATGTCTTTCTATGCCCATTGTCGAGGTCAGCGCATCCATCGCGCCGGCATAATCGGTATTGTATGCGCTGACAATGCCGTTAAATCCGATTTTAAGGGTATTGACCGCGCCAATTGTCGAGGCCAGAGGCTCCACGAAATCCCCGCCGCGACTGGCAAAATCCAGCGCGTTGGTCTTGTGAGGGAGTGTCACGCTGAAGCCGCCCATATTCAGCCACAGGCGCTCGACGACGCCTTTCATAAACGAATTAAATCCCATCTTGTCCTGCTGCACATGAAACGGCAGATGCACCGCGTTGATGCCGTCTTTTTCAAAACAGGCGTTAAATACCCACGGGCTGATTGAATGGGCCACCGGGTCGCCGATAACACCAAGAATTTCCGTCTGTTCATCGATTTTGTCCCAGCGGTATATGTCTTTGGCCTGCCGGATGGTTAACTGTCCCGGCGCTGTGGTTTGCCGGTCATCAAGCGAAGCAAAGGTCAAAAATGAATCGAATTTTTTGGCCAATACGCGGGAAATCATTCCCGCTGACCCCATACAGAACACAATCGCGTCGCGGTCTTTATTATGCAGCAGGTCAAAGGCAGGAAAACAATCGCAGATGTGATTAGCGGCGTAAACCAGTTTCGGAATCGCCTGCGGGCAAACCGTAATAATGGATTCATACAGAACCGCAATATCTTCAAATGGCCCCTGAAAATTGTGTGCCGACAAAATCAGGCGACAGCGGGAATTCGCGGACATTACCTCTTGGATTGCATTTTGCACATCGCCGGCAAAATTGTCAGCCTCGCAGTCGATAAACTCAGCCCCGGCCCGCACCGCCTCAAGCAGAACCTCCGTTCGCTGCTTCAAATCCCAGTTGCCCGCACCGCCCTGCTTAGCATCGCGGCAGGTGACAATCACAGGCAATCCCGTCCGTCGTGCCGAATGAATCAACTCGACAACAACCGCCGATGACAAATCGGTGAGATAATCCGTACGCAGTTCAAGTATCTCGGCGCCGGCCTCCTTGGCCGCTTTGAGCCGATCCTTAAACTGGGCTTTTGTCTGCCCCTGTATTGGAACCGCCAGATACGTCATATTTCAAAAAATATCCCGCAACCTCCCTTTTTGCAAGGATAAACACATCGATTGATCCTGTTATGAAAGAAAACAAAAACGCCCGCTTTCGGTGTGACAATTCATTTTGTTCGAGGCTTTTCAAAGGCCCATCCAATTATGAGCCCAGACAAATTGCCGCGTAATCGCGGGCACTCTGGTCGTAATAGCTGAGAGAATCCCCGTTTTTGGCCCTGCCAAGTTGGCGTAAGAATCCCCCCTGTTTTAGGGTAAAAATGGCAGAATCGGCTTACAGATGAATTTTAAAAGTCCTTTTTGAAAAAATCATATCGAATCATAACCTGCCAAAAACAAATAAGTTAAATTTCATCCGGCAATTTGCTTGTTGCAGTTTTTCTCTAAACTGGTATCTTCTTTGCTTTGAATGCTGAAAACAAGGGAAGCGTTTTATTTTATTGATAACTGGACAAAGGAGAGGCAGAAATTATGGCAGCTAAAAATCTGTCGTTCGAAAACGATGCGAGAACCGCATTGCTGGCCGGGGTTGAAAAACTGGCCGCGGCGGTTAAATCCACTTTAGGTCCGCGAGGCCGATGCGCCATCATTGACAAAGGATGGGGTGGTCCGACGGTCACCAAGGACGGCGTAACAGTGGCCGAGGAAATCGAACTGTTGGACAAGACCGAAAATATGGGCGCCAAGCTCGTCAAGGAAGCCGCCAGCAAGACATCCAAAATCGCCGGCGACGGGACGACTACGGCAACCGTCCTGACGGAAGCGATTTTCAAGGAAGCCTTCAAGAATCTGGCCGCCGGCGCCGACGCGATGAGTCTCAACCGCGGCCTGCAAAAAGCAGTGGCCGTCGCGGTGGAAAACCTGAAAAAACAGGCCAAGCCCATCGACATCACCAAGAAAAATGACATCATCAACATCGCCGCCATCAGCGCCAACAACGACTATGACATCGGCGAGAAGATGGCCGAGGCGTTTATGCGGGTCGGCAAAGACGGCGTCATCACCGTCGAAGAAGGCAAGAGCCTTGACACGGTGGTCGAATATGTCGAAGGAATGCAGTTTGACCGGGGATACCTGTCGCCGCATTTCGTCACCAATCCCGACAATATGACCTGTCAGCTCGAAAAACCGTACATTCTCATCTATGAAGAAAAAATCACAAACGTCGCCAAAATCATTCCCCTGCTGGAAGCCGCGGCCAAAAGTAAACGTCCGCTGCTGATTATCGCCGAGGATATCGAAGGTGAAGCGCTGGCGACACTGGTCGTCAATAAGCTGCGCGGCATTTTACAAATTGCCGCGGTCAAGGCCCCCGGCTATGGCGACCGCAGAAAAGCAATGCTCGAAGATATCGCAATCCTGACCGGCGGCGAGCCGATTTTCAAAGACCTCGGTCTCGACCTCGAAAAAATCAAACTGTCGCAACTCGGCCAGGCAAAAAAAATCACCCTCGACAATGACAATACCATCATTATCGAAGGAGCGGGAACCACCGCGGCGATTCAGGGACGCATCAAACAAATTCAGGAAGAAATCAAAACTATCACCAGCGATTACGACCGCGAAAAACTCCAGGAACGGCTGGCCAAACTGACCGGAGGCGTGGCACAGATTCGCGTCGGAGCCGCCAGCGAAGCGGAAATGAAAGAAAAGAAAGCCCGCATCGAGGATGCCCTGCATGCAACCCGCGCGGCCATCGAAGAAGGGATTGTTCCCGGCGGCGGCGTGGCCCTGGTCCGCTGTATTGATTTGGTCAAGAAACTGAAACTGACCGGCGACGAAAAGACCGGCGCCGAAATCATCGCCAGTGCCCTGCGGACGCCCTGCTACTGCATCGCCGAGAATGCCGGGGCCGTAGGCAACCTGGTCGTTAATAAAGTCTCGCAGGGTCAGGACGGCTTCGGCTATAATGCCGACAAGGACGAATACGAAGACCTGCTCGCCGCCGGAATCGTCGATCCGGTCAAGGTTACCCGCATCGCCCTGCAAAACGCCGCGTCGGTGGCGGGACTGCTTCTGACGACCGACTGCATCGTCACCGAAAAGCCAAAAGACAAGAAAAATGCAGGTCCTGACGCACCGGGGATGGACGGTATGGACGATATGGGCGGAATGGATATGTAACAAAGTCAAAAATTAAAAGTTAAAATTCAAAACTAACGACAGCCTGACGGCTGGATTAAACAAAACAATATGACAGGAGAAACTGATATGAAACTGATACCACTGGAAGATCGCGTTGTTGTTAAACCCCAGGAAGCCGAATCCAAAACCGCCGGCGGCATCGTTCTGCCCGACACCGCCAAGGAAAAACCGCTCCTCGGCAAAATCATCGCCACCGGCCCTGGCAAACTGGACGACAACGGCAAACGCATCGCAATGTCGGTCAAAAAAAACGACACCGTGCTGTTCGGCAAGTACAGCGGCAGCGACGTCGAACTGGACGGCGAAGAATACAAAATTCTCCGCGAAAGCGAAATTCTGGGCGTAATTGAAAAATAATCCGGCTCTATACACTGGAGGTGTAAGTAATATGGCAAAACAAATGATGTATCAGGACGCGGCACGGACACAGCTTAAAGAAGGCCTGGCCCAGTTGGCCGCGGCGGTCAAAGTAACAATGGGGCCGACCGGCAAAAATGTGCTGCTGCAGAAAAGCTGGGGGGCGCCCAAGGTCACCAAAGACGGCGTGTCCGTCAGCAAGGAAATCGAACTGCCCGAATCGTTCAAAAATATCGGCGCAAAGATGATTAACCAGGTCGCCAGCAAAACCAGCGACCGTGTCGGCGACGGCACGACCACCGCGACGGTGCTGGCCGAGGCGATTTACAACGAAGGTCTTAAATATGTCACCGCCGGCGTCAATCCTGTGGCGATTCAGCGCGGCATTCTGAAAGCCGCCGAAATCGCCTGCGACTACATCAAAAGCGTCAGCAAACCCGTCAAGGGCCACGATGATATTGCTAAAGTCGCCGCTATCAGCGCCAACAACAACGTTGAGGTCGGTGAAATCCTCGCTCAGGCGATGGACAAAGTCGGCAAGGAAGGCGTCATCGAAGTCGAGGAAGGCAAAGGGATGGAAACCGAACTGACTGTCGTCGAAGGCATGCAGTTTGATAAAGGTTATATCTCGCCCTATTTTATGACCAACCCCGATACACTCGAATGCATATTGGAAGACGCATATATTCTGCTGCACGAAAAGAAAATCTCCAACCTGCGGGAACTGGTGCCGCTGCTGGAAAAGACCGCACAGGTCGGCGCACCGCTGCTGATTATTTCCGAAGACGTTGAAGGCGAAGCACTGGCGGCGCTGGTGATTAACCGCCTGCAGGGTGTGCTGAAAATCTGCGCCGTCAAGGCGCCGGGCTTCGGCGACCGCAGAAAAGCGATGATGCAGGATATTGCCGTTTTGGCCGGCGGCCAGGTCATCACTGAAGATCTCGGCATCAAGCTGGAAAGCCTTGAACTGTCCCAGCTTGGCAAGGCCAAAAAAATCGTCGTCGGCAAGGAAAATACGACAATTATCGAAGGCGAAGGCACGAAAAAAGACATCAAGGCCCGCTGCGACCAGATTCGCAGCCAGATTGAAAAAACCACCAGTGACTACGACCGCGAAAAACTTCAGGAACGGCTGGCAAAACTGACCGGCGGCGTTGCCGTCATCAAAGCCGGCGCCGCGACTGAAACGGAGATGAAAGAACGCAAAGACCTGCTCGATGATGCGCTGCACGCCACCAAGGCCGCGGCCCAGGAAGGCGTCGTCATCGGCGGCGGTGTGGTTTTTCTGCGCTGCATACCGGAAGTCGAAAAGGCCAAAGGCAAAGCCAAAGGCGACGAAAAAATCGGCTTTGATATTCTTTGCGGCGCGTTGAAATCCCCGACGCGGCAAATCGTCGATAACGGCGGGCTCGAAGGCGACGTCATTGTCGAAGAGCTGCTGGAAAAAGGCGGCAATATCGGTTTTGACGCCAACACAAGTGAATTCGTCGATATGTTCAAGGCCGGGATTATCGACCCGGCCAAGGTCGCCCGCACCGCCCTGCAAAACGCCGCTTCGGTGGCCGGGCTGATGCTCACAACCAATGTGGTTATCGCCGACCTCAAAGATGACGACAAAAAGAACCTGGTCCACGGCGCAATAGTGTAAATTCCGACGATTCAATGCCGAGCCGTTGTGAGACCTGAATACAAGAGTTTCATAACGGTTCGGCATTTGATTTTGGCCGAAAGGCAAATCCTGCGATGGCAAAACGCGACTACTATGAAGTCCTCGGCGTCCCAAAAGGTGCCTCCGCCGACGAGATAAAAAAAGCCTATCGGCGTCTGGCGCTGAAATTTCACCCGGATAAAAACCCCAACGACAAGGATGCCGAGTCGAAATTTAAGGAATGCGCCGAGGCTTACGAAGTCCTCAGCGACCCGCAGAAAAAACAGAAGTACGACCAGTTCGGCCATGACGGCCTGCGCGGCGCCGGCGTTCACGACTATTCCCACATGAACGTGCAGGACATCTCCGATATATTCGGTGATTTATTCGGGGATATGTTCGGCGGCGGGCGGCGGCAGTCGGGACGTTCTCAGCGGGCGGCCCGCGGCTACGACCTTGAGACCGCCGTGGAGCTGACGCTCGAAGAAGTCGCCAAAGGCACCGAAAAAACCATTGAGTTCACCCGGCAGGATACGTGTACTGAGTGCGGCGGTTCCGGCGCAGCCAAAGGCAAGGCCCCTTCCCGCTGTCCAACCTGCGGCGGAGCCGGCCAGGTACAGAGGGCGGGTCTCGGCGGATTTTTCCAGATGGTTTCCACCTGTCCGCATTGCCGCGGCACCGGCCAGGTCATCACCGACCCGTGCAGAAAATGCCGGGGCAGCGGCACTGTTCCGCAAAAACGGACACTGAGCGTTAAAATTCCTGCCGGCGTCCACGAAGGTCAGGGCGTTCGCGTCTCCGGCGAAGGCGAGCCAGGCAGACTCGGCGGCCCCAGAGGCGACTTATATTGTTATGTGCGAGTCAAGGCCCATCCGTTCCTGATGCGGGACGGCGCCAACCTCGTGGTAACTGTACCGCTGCGATTTACGCAAATGGCGCTGGGCGATACGATCGACGTGCCGACACTGAACGGGGCCAAGCAATTAAAAATTCCGGCCGGCACGCAGCATGGCGATCTCTTCCGTATCCGCGGCCAGGGTCTGCCCGAACTGCGCGGCGGAAAAACAGGCGACCTGCTGGTACGGGTGATGGTCGAAATACCGAAAAAACTCAACGCGGAACAGCAAGAGCTGCTTGGTAAATTCGCCCAGACGGAAAAAAAAGATATGTCGCCGGACAGCGCAAATTTTTTTGACCGGCTGAAGCGACATTTTGGAAATGGATAACTTCAAAATTGAAAATTAAAATGAAATTTATGAGCCATAAAAACAAAGACAAAAATGAACCGCAGGAAACACCGCACGACCCGGCCGCCGCTCCAGCGTCGCCGGAGGTACAAGTCCTGCAAAAAGAAATCGACCGCCTGCAGGCGGAAAACAAGGAACTGCTGGATAAATTCCAGCGGCTGGGAGCCGATTACGCTAATTATCAAAAACGCGTCCCCAAACAGATTGCCGATTCCGTGGATTACGAAAAACGCCTGATTATCAGGTCGCTGCTGCTGTCGCTGGATAATTTTGCCCACGCGATGGCCGGGGCGAAAACAGCGCAGGGGCCGGAGAGCTTGCAAAGCGTCATCGATGGCGTTCAGCTTGTTTACAACCACATTCTTGACGCGCTCAAGACTCTTGGTATGGAAAAAATCGCTTCCGTCGGCCAACTTTTTGAGCCGGGCAAACACGAGGCAATCATGCAAAAAACTGAGCCGAACAAGCCGGACAATATCGTACTGGAGGAATTTCTGGCCGGCTATACGCTCAATGGACAGGTGCTGCGTCCGGCACGAGTGGTGGTCAACAAACTGCCGGCCCAACCAACACCGACGCCGGATGAAACGACGGACACGGAAACGGAATAAATTCTATGCCGACGTATGATTACCAATGTGACGCCTGCGGACACAAATTCGAGCAATTTCAGTCGATTACCATAAGCCCGCTTAAAAAATGTCCCAAATGCGGCAAACTGAAACTCAAACGGCTGCTGGGCACCGGCGTCGGAGTCATCTTCAAGGGTTCTGGATTCTACGAGACGGACTATCGTTCAGAAGGATATAAAAAGGCTGCTCAAAACGACAAGCCCGCATCTCCCGCGTCAACCGAATCGAAGACGGAAAAGACGGAGACAAAAAAGGAATCCAAACCGGCGACAGAAAGCAAAACCGAATCGAAACCTTCGCCCAAAAAGAAAACCTCTTAATCCCGCGTTTATGACATGCACATTACAGGGTTTGTACAAAGACTTTGAAACGCAGGCTGACGCCGGGCAGGCTGTGATTTTGCAGCGTTTTTTTAAGACCGGCAAGGGACAGTACGGCCAAGGCGATATTTTTCTCGGCCTTAAAGTTCCCGTTCAGCGAAAAATAGCCAAACAGTACCGCGACTTGCCAATCAATGATGTCATCAGGCTGCTGCAAAGCAAAATCCACGAACACCGCCTGACCGCCCTGCTCATTCTGATACTCCAGTATCAAAAGGCTGACGACAAAACACGTAAAATCATTTTCAACCTTTATTTCGAACACCGCAAATGGATCAACAACTGGGATTTGGTGGATTTGTCGGCGCCGAACATAGTGGGTAATTACCTGCTGGATAAAGAGCGAGAGGTGTTATACAAACTTGCACAATCAAAGAATCTGTGGGATAAACGTATCGCGATTCTTGCAACCTTTGAATTTATCAAAGCAGGCGACGCCAAAGACACCTTTCACATCGTCGAGATACTGCTTAACGATTCACACGATTTGATTCACAAGGCTGCCGGCTGGATGCTGCGGGAAGTCGGCAAACGCATCGGACAGGCCACCGAAGAAACATTTCTCAAAAAACACCACCGCCAAATGCCCCGCACGATGCTGCGTTATGCGATTGAACACTTCAGCCCGACATTGAAGAAAAAGTATATGGCGAAAAATAAGACAGCGAAGAAAAGACCTTGCCGCCTGTTTCCTTAAACCATTGTCCGCCTGCTCTACATCACTTGTGTCAAATAGAACGCCGTCAGCGAATCAGCGCCGCCAGTTCTTTGAACTTTGGATGCTCGGCAGTACGCAAAAGCTCAAACAAAAACATCTCCGTCGAACTGATTACGGCGCCTGCCGCGGCCATTCGTGAAAGACCGATTTGCCTGTTTTCTTCTGTACGCGAACCAACTGCATCGGCGATCACATGCACTTTCAGACCCTGATGAAGTATATCCATCGCCGTCTGAAATACGCAAACGTGGCTTTCGATGCCGCACAGGACGGCGGCTTCAGTATTAAGGGCTTCCAGACGTTCGGCAAAACCCGGCGCCCCGCCGCAACTGAAAGACAACTTATCCATCGGCGAAAGACCATTTAATAATTCCGTCAGCGGCCCGGCCGTCAACCCCAAAGCTTTGGGGTACTGCTGACACCACAGAATGGGAATATTGAGGGCTTTGGCGATTTGAATTAAAATGCCGCAGTGTTTGACCAAGCCATCAGGGTTCTGCATCACCCGCAGCAGTTTTTCCTGTACATCAATTAATACCAGGCAGCATTTCTTGGCGTCAAGCATTTTCAGACCTCATTCGACATCAGACTGTTAAATTGATGATTTTCGATTGAAATTTCCCAATCGAAAATGACAGATGTGATTTTACTGTCCGAGGACTTCGATGACAAGACAAATCGTATCCTGTCCGTCGGCGGGAACCTGCTGCATGTCTTTGTCCCAAGCAAGAATGGGTTTGGAGGGTTTTTCCGGACGTGGCTCAGCCACGTCCGCGGGATTGGCTTTGACAAGCGCTTTCTGCGTGTTTTGTTCAGAGATATTCTGCGCCAGCTTCGCGGCGGTGGAAATATCGGCAAGACGAATCATCGCCAGCGCCTGCTGTGCGTCAATACCATCAACGCATACCGGCTGCTTTGTGCTCGTATCCAAAAGAGCGTATGACGCTTTTTCACTGTGCGACCACAAATCCGCCAGTTCCCCCACCAGCCCTTCCACATATTTCCGCGAACAGACGATTTTATAGCTGGTGCGGTCGGATTGCCTCGCAGGCGTGGTAAAATTCATCAGACCCAGCGTGTGGATTTTCTTTTCGATAAAATCGTTGGCCGCGATAGGCTGATTGGTCTGGAACTGCAATACGGCGCTGAATAATAATTCAGGTGAAGCCGAGGCTCCTTTTTCAATCGCCGCGACCGGCTCGGAGGACGTATTCGGCGCTTGTTCCGTCGGCTGCAAAATAGTATAAACCACCGCACTCAGCGCCAGCAGTGGCAGCAGAATCATCGCCGCGGCGGCGGCCGCTTTTCGCAGACGAAGCCCCCACTTGCCAACCGTGTCGGAATGGCGGACGGAACCACCAAGGATAAACTGGCGTTCGAGAGCGGATTGAATTTCCTGCGTCAATCCGGCCGGGGCGGATTCCACGGGCAGCGACTGCAAAAGTCGCTGCTGACGTTCCATCGCCTCCAGCTCCTGCTGACACTGCGAATCATGAGCCAGAAGACGTTTCAGTTCCGTTATCTGCCGCGGGGTCAACTGGCCGTCGATATACCCGCTGATAAGCTCATTTTTTTCCAGATATTCTTTTTCGCTCATATCCACACCGTCTGCAAAAGTTCACGCAGCGCCATTCTCGCCCGGCAAAGCCGGCTTTTGACCGTTCCCAACTCAATCTGAAGGACTTCGGCAATTTCTTCGTAGCTCATTGCCTCAATGTCCCGAAGCACGATGATGGCCCGCTGGTTATCTTCCAGCTTTTCGAGGGCCGCCAGAACCTGCCGGGCAAGCTCACGGTTTTGGGCGATAGCAACGGGGTTAATTTCTCTTTTATCCGGCAGATTCGCCGCCAGCGAAAACTTTTCCTGCTCGCCCACGCCGCCATCCAGAGAACACATCCCCAGCCGCAGTTTGCGACTGCAGAAATTCAACGCCAGATTCACGCCTATCCGAAACAGCCAGGTATAAAAACTGCTCTGGCCGCGGAAAGCGCCAATGTTCTCTAATACTTTGACAAACGTTTCCTGGGTTAGTTCCGCGGCATCGTCGGAATTTCCGCAGATTTTTAGAATGGCGTTATAAAGGCGGTCTTGATATTTAACGATAAGCCGACCCATCGCATCGGAATCTCCCCTCCGGCACTGCTTTACAAGGACGGCATCATCTAAGCTGACTTTTTCAGAATTTGAATGCACAAATACCTTTTTATACTGTTCCCGGACGAAATCGTCGGGAATGCGGTTTATAGCCTGATTATCGGCAGAATCCTATACCGGCAATCTGATTTCCGCAATACGGGCAAGCAGAATCTCGAATCACATTCTGGATTATACGGTAGCCGGAGCGTTCTATCAAAATTTTTCCGCAACCGGGACAAAAAGTCGATTCGGCACGGTTGCCGGGCAGATTCCCGACATAAACGTACCGCAGGCCCGCCTTTTTGCCGATGTCATACGCCCGCTGTAAAGCGGCGCTGTCCGTCGGTTCCCGGTCGGTCATTTTATACTGCGGATAAAACCGGCTGATATGCCACGGCATATCCGGGCCGCATTCTTTCACCAAAAACCCGGCCAAGGCCTCAAGTTCGTCATCGCTGTCATTTTTGCCGGGGACAAGAAGAGTCGTAATCTCCAGCCAGATATCCGTCTTTTGGGCGATATACCGAATCGTCTCCAAAACCGGAGCAAGATGGGCCTTGCACAAGTCTTTGTAAAATTCTTCCTTAAAGGCCTTGAGGTCAATGTTGATTGCGTCCAGCCACGACTTCATAAAGTCCACCGCTTCAAGACTCATATATCCATTGCTGACAAAAACATTATACAGCCCCCGCTGTTTGGCCAGGACCGCCGTCTCGGCGCAAATCTCCACAAACACCGTCGGCTCGGTATAAGTATAGGCCACGCTCTTGCAGCCGGATTCTATGGCGGCATCGACAATCTGCTGCGGACTGTAGGCGCTGCCGTCGATAACATTCTCCTGGGGTGACTGACTGATTTGCCAGTTCTGGCAGAAAACGCACTGAAAATTACATCCGGGGGCGGAAATGGAAAACGTCCGGCTGCCGGGCAAAAAATGAAACAGCGGCTTTTTCTCAATCGGGTCATCGTTGGCGGCACAGAGTTTGTCGTAATTGAGCGAATATAAAACGCCGTCGATGTTCTTACGAACCCGGCAGCGTCCCGCAGCACCGGACTTAATGACACAGCCCCAATGACAAAGCCTGCATTGGACGCTTTGCGATTCCCGCTTTTCCCACAATATGGCTTCTTTGAGCGCCACGTTAATTCCTCTTTTTAATCTATGGTATGATAAACCGAAATGCCCCCAAAAACAAGACGCTGCCGGAAATACCGTCGTGGATAGAAAGGAAATGGCCAAAAAAATCCCCGGTTAGAGAACACCGGGGATTTCTATCATTTTTGGATTTCGGATTGCGGCTTTGAGTTTCGGGTATTCCGTTTTAATTTTTTGTCATACTCGTACGGCTTTGGTGTGCTGTTTCTTCATCGCCTTGTGGATGCTCTTGAGCACGTAATTTTCCGCCACCGCGTCCCAGCCCATGTGCCGGGCTATTTCAAAGCCTCCCCGGAGCAGTTTGTAGGATTCATCGTCGTTTTTGGGCAGCCTGGCGCAGATTTCCAGCGCAATCTTCTGGCTGATTTTCCGTTCAATCTGATCGCGGTATTCCTTATTGATTCGCAGTAATTGTTCGATTTCCATTCCCGCATCGCCATTGAGTTCGGTATAGTCGGCGAAAATGACATTCGGCGTATCTTTTCCGCCGGTCACCGCCCGGGCGAACCCCGCGCAGCCGCAGATATTGGTCACGACGCATAATCCCCCGAAGCACAGCGGTTCCAGTTGGGCAATACCGAACGGCTCATAAATGCTCTGCCCGAATTCCGCATCGGTGCCCCGCCGGATATCCATAAATTCCATATCATACGGCATTCGATGGCCGCAGCTTTGCCGGGTAAAGCCGAACTGGTTAATGAAAATCACCTTGACGGCTCTGCTTTTGGCATTGAATTCCTGTACGCCGGCATAATAAGCCGCCTCGCCGCCAGATAAATCCGGCATCCCTTCGCGATGCGCCACAGGCCAGTTGTACCCCGATTCCATATTGTAGATATCATTGTCCCGCCGGCGATGGGTTTCCGTGCTGAGCACCAGCAGTACGCCGGTTTTGCCCTGGGCAAGGAATTCGCGATCCACATGTTCGAGAACGCGCAGGTCTCGCCACAGTCCCTTGCTTTGTACGAGGCGCGTAACGTGCGTGAAAATAAAATCGGGACGCCAGCCCAGCAGATTCTGGCAGTAATCGCGCAGTTTGTCACGCGACTGATGTTTTTCCGCCAGCGTGATTTCGTAGGCCGGGATGCCGTTATAGGTCAGGTCGATGTCCGCTATTTTAAACTCCGGCGACAGAAATTTCAGCTCATCCACGACGCAATCGCCGACGGCCAGGATATTATTACAGAACCGCGCGGCGTCCACCAATCCATACTTAAAAAATGTCGTCTGGTCGCCAAACACGTCATTGATATATAAATCCTGTCCCAGCGCCTTGTGCAGGACGTTATAAAACATCGTGTCGTGTCCGGGATGGCCCTCCACAATCCGCCGGACCGGTGCGACTTCGTGAGCATAGAAAATAGTCTTGAAATCAAACGGGTCCAGCCGAGCTGCCAGTGCCGTGGGCATTCCCATAAATTCGTGAGAGACGATGACGGTATTGCTGTCTTTTTCGGCCGCGCTGATGGCTTTAATCGCCGCAATGGCCGGGGTGGCCAGACGCATATACTGCTCAAACTCCCACAGGTTTTCATACATATTGCTCTTGATGCCGAACTCGAAAAACAGCGATGCCTTAAACTCATTGAGCGGCGCAGGGTCCATCCGGGTAATATCAATGAGAATGACTTCCGGCGAGCTTTTGATCTGCGTCAGCGGGTCCAGAAATGTCCTGTGTCCATAGACGATGCCGACGTTATATTTGTTTTCGATTTTGCGGAAGCTCGAGACGTAGCTGCTGCGAATATACCCATCAATCGACGAATATAATACTTCACCGCCCGGCCCGAGACGCGAAGAGACATCGCCTTCGGTTGAAAACAGGGGACTTACTAAAATATTGCGCGCGGTAGCGTCCAGATACACCTTACTGGTGAACAAGCCATCCAGAACCGCTCCGATGCCGCCAATTTTTCCTATGGCCTCGTGTGTTACGTGTACTACTGTCGGCTTTTGATCCATCGCCATTCCCTCGTCTGCACTCGCACTCTCGTATATATCGTTTCCGATAACCCATCACACGCCGAACAGGGACTTCATCCGGCACCCATTGCCGAATAAAATATAATGAATGATTCCCTGCTTCGCCTGCTTTTTGTCGGTATTTTTACTGAGTTTTTTAAGTTTTATTTCCTTATTCATTTATCGCGGTTTTTATCGGGCTGAAAACCGTCCTATAATTTTTATTCCTACTCAACAGACATTCCCTTTTGAAATTTTCGTGCGGGAAAATCTTCTTCCTGTTGATATGGCAGCAAATGTATTACCTCATCTATGCAACGCCATGCAACAAAAACGCCGCAGGCAGAAAATCAATAATATCCGTCGCAATCAGACTGATTTGGCCTTTGTCTTTTGCGGCCTTGTCACCGGCCAGTCCATGCAGATAAACACCGGCAACCGCCGCATCTATCAGGCCCAATCCTTGTCCCAGCAGCGCTGCAATAACGCCGGTCAGCACATCACCCGCCCCGGCCGTGGCCATCCCGGAATTGCCTGTGGTATTGACATAGATTTTCTGGCCGTCGGCAACCACCGTCCCGGCACCTTTTAATACGACCGTTGTGCCGGTCCGTTCAGCCATTTTCGCCGCCTGTTCAGCCCGGTCTTCCGGCATCGCCTCACGAATCAGTGATTTCCACAGCCGCTGCATCTCGCCCGGGTGCGGCGTCAAAATCACGGACGCCTTTTTCTTTTTCACCCAGCCGCCCGCCCCGCCGCACAATGCCAGCGTATTCAATCCATCCGCGTCAATGACTATCTTCAAACTTTCCATACCCAGTAAATGCAGCAATACATCTTTAACGCCGGCGCTGACGCCGACGCCGGGACCGAACGCAACCACATCATTTTGTTTTGCGTGTTCCGCCAAAATGCCCGCCGCCTCGGATGCGATTTTTCCGTCGGCGTCTTCGGCCAGCGGTATCGTGGTATAACACGGCTCCAGCGATGCAACAATCGGCAGTATCGACCCCGGCACGGCCACACGCACCAGCCCCGCCCCGCTGCGTAATGCCGCCTTACCCGCCAAAGCCGGCGCCCCGCTGAATCCAACGCTGCCGCCGATAATCAGAATTTTGCCAAACAGCCCCTTATGCCCGTCCACCGGCCGGGGTTGGAGTACTGGGATTTGTGTAATCGTCTTCATTGTGAAATATATTGTACGCAGGATACGGACAAAACACAACTATTTTGTATGCCCCGCTCCACGCGATGTGAATTCTGAATTAATTTATATGTTTTTTGCTTTTGCCAGGGCAATTGGGGTGGACAAGCCAGGCGGGAAACGGTACTATAACACATGGATTGAGAGGTCGGGATTAAAGAGCCGTAATCGGGGAATTTATATAAGGGCATCTAACAAGATACTTTCCCGCGGAAATCGGCAGGCGAAATGGCAGATATCACACTATTATAGGAGACGAACCATGTTTGAGCATTATTCGGAGCACGCACAAAGCGTCATCGAACGGGCCCGTCAGGAAGCACAGAAATTGCGGCACGATCATATCGGGACAGAACATCTCTTATTAGGTCTTATCGAAGTCAAAGACGGCTGCGCGGCGATGGTCCTCCGGCACCGCAAGATCGACCTGGCCCACGCCCGCGAACAGGTCAAAAAATTAGTGACTCACGGCTCCGGCCCCGAAGACGGCAATTACGAAAAGCTCCCCTTTACAAAACACTCCATCAGCGCAATTAATGACGCCCTCAAAGAGGCGCGACTGCTCAAACACCCGACCGTCGGGTCGGAACACCTGCTGCTGGGCCTGCTGTATGAAAACGAAGGCACCGGCGCACAGGCACTTTGCAATCTGGGTTTCAAGCTCGATGAAATTCGCAGCGATGTCCTGTATTTTCTTGAAGAGGCCGGCAATTAAAAATCTGCTGAAAAACACAAAAAAAAGACGCGTATCGTTGATATGCGGCTTTTTTTTATCGATTCCTGCCCACAACAAGCGTGGGCAGGCCACCCGTCAATTGTTAATGGGATTTGGATCCGTGCATCATTTCAATCAGCGGCAGCCACGGGGCCTCCGGGTACCATATCCAGCGACCTTTGTGCTGCAGGAAAAAACGGCCGTCATGGAAAGCCATTTTACCGGAAGGATAGTATTGGATGGGACGGCCGGAATCTGTCACGGGCTGTCCCTTAAAATCACTGCCCATACGCTTAAAACCGCACGCCTCGTTAACCAATTCGCCGTCACCGGAGTAAACTGAATCAATAACGGCTTGGAGCGTTGCGTATTTGACCTTCATCTGTTCTGTGTAATACCGGCTATCACAGGGAATACGAACCGCATACCAGCACAATAAGACGACAATAACGATTATCGGAAGCGTAATAAAAAGGGCTGTTTTAAGTTTCGATTTTTTCATACCATGACTCCTTTTATTTTTGAAGAAATTAACGCCCTGTTTTCCGGCCCGCGCAGGAATGACACTGCTAAGAGCCTTTTGCTTTCTCGATCTTCATATTAATCAAACTGGCCGAGTACGCTGCGCCGAAGCCGTTGTCGATATTGACGACGCTGACGCCGGAGGCGCAGCTATTGAGCATCGCCAGCAATGCCGCCAGGCCTTCAAAACTCGCCCCATAGCCGACGCTGGTCGGCACGGCAATCACCGGGCAATCCACCAATCCCCCGACCACACTGGCCAACGCCCCTTCCATCCCCGCAATCACAATCACCACCGACGCCTTTTGCAACGTCGGAATATGATTCAACAATCGATGCAGCCCGGCCACGCCCACATCGCTGACCCTCTTCACCTGCTGGCCCAGCATCCGGGCCGTGCATTCAGCCTCCGCCGCCACGGGCATGTCCGCCGTGCCTGCCGTGACAATTGCAATATAACCCTGCGTTGTCGGCGGTTCTTTTTGACGCAGGACAATCATTCGCGCAGCCGCCTCGTACTCCAGTTTCAATGTTGTCGCGGCCTGCACCTGTTCAAAGAACGCCTTATCCGCTCGCGTTGCCATCACAGTATTGCCGGTAGCCGCCAGCGTCTCAAAAATTTTCGCCGTCTGTTCGGGCGTTTTGCCCGGACAATAAATCACCTCTGGAAACCCGCAGCGAATCTGTCGGTGATGGTCCACGGATGCAAATTCCAACTGCTCATACGGCAGATGACGCAGTTTCTCCACCGCCGCGTGAATCGTTATTGTCCCAGCCTTCACCTCTTCAAAAAGCTTTTCTATGTGTCTGCGATCCATATAAATTTCTCAGCCCACAGGGCTGTCCGCACTTTTTCCTTTTGCCTTTTGCCTTTTTACTTTGTTACGTTGTTGCTGTCGGTTCCAAATCCAGTCCCGAAAACCGGCCTTCTTTGTAATAATAATACGCCAGCGACGCCACCATCGCCGCGTTATCCGTACACAGGCTCTTTGGTGCAATCAACAGCGACAATTTGTTTTTATCGCACATGTCCTGCATCCCCTCGCGCAGCGCCGTATTGGCCGCCACGCCTCCGCCGACCAGCACCGTTCTGGCCCCGACCTTCCGCACGGCCCGCAGCGTTTTGATAATCAGCGTATCCACCGCCGCCTGCTGGAACGACGCAGCAATATCCGATATTTCCTGCGGACTCATGGAAGCGACGCGATTGTTGCCTTTCATATCCTGACCCTGGCAGTGATACAAAACCGCCGTCTTGAGCCCGCTGAACGAAAAATCCAGCGACTCCTTATCCAGCAGCGAACGCGGAAAAGCGACCGCCTTCGGATTCCCTCCTTTGGCCGTTTTTTCGATGCTCGGCCCGCCGGGGTACGGCAATCCCAATATCGTCGCCACCTTGTCGAACCCCTCCCCCGCCGCATCGTCAATGGTCGAGCCGAGCCGTTTTAACTCCAGCGCCGATTCCGCTTCGTACAGACTCGTATGCCCTCCGGAGACAATCAGCGCCACGGCCGGCAGTTCCATCGTCTCCGATGCCAGTATCGCTGACTGTAAATGGGCATGAAGATGATTAATTCCAATCAGCGGCTTCTGCCAAGCAAACGCCAGTGTTTTTGCCGCCGTCACCCCCACCATCAGCGCAATCGCCAGCCCCGGCTGATGCGCCACCGCCACCGCGTCAATATCAGCAGGTTTGACACCCGCCTGTTCAATCGCCTCTTTAATGACGGGAAGTATCTTTTCGAGGTGTGCCCGCGAAGCGATTTCCGGCACCACGCCGCCGAATCGTTCGTGCAGTTTCGTCTGCGACGCCACCACCGATGATAAAATCTGTCGTCCGTTGCGCACCACCGCCGCGGCGGTCTCATCGCAGCTTGTTTCAACCCCCAGAATAGTGACCGGTTTTTCCTGCATCAATTCAGCTCGTTTCGCCGGCGATAAACCGCCCAGCCCAAAAGCATCCCTTACGGCTGGCTGTATCGCCTCATCGCTCTCGGCGTATCGGAAGACTGGGGTTGCCCGGAAGAAGTTTGCCCCGCAGGTTGCCTGACGGTTGGATTTGCGGGTTGCGGCTTCAACGGCGGCACCATAATCCTAAGCGGCTGTTGTTTGACCACAGCCGGGGCGGCAGGCTGCTGCCCGAGCGAAGCCTGCGGCGTTTTCTTCGCCGCCCAGAACTCACGCACTTTGGTCCACGTTCCCATGCCGACTTTGCCGTCCTGTTTCAACTGCTGGTCACCCTGAAATTTCACAACCGCATCGTAGGTGCTCTTAATGCCGCCGGCCTCATTGATCGGGTAGCCCGCCACATCCAGCACCTTTTGAATCAGATAGATACCCACGCCGTATTTTTCGGTCTGTTTGGTGTCGATGACGCCTTTTTGCGAAATCTCGCTGCTGACGGCAGAAATCAGCATATCCACTTCCGCCGGGCCGGTTTTGTAAGATACCTCGACCGGCTTGCGGAATGTCTGCTCCATCGCCATACAAATCTGTTCCGGCGTAGTCAGCGGCTCCGCGGCGGAAAGCTTCCCGGCGGCAATGGCCGTATCTCTCATCGCCCGAATTCTGCCGGTAAGCCTGCTATTTTCATTAACCACCTTGCTATACTCTTCCGACGCCACCGTGGTCGTTTTAAGCGTATTATATTGGTTCGTAAGGTCAATGAAGACACTTTGTGTTCTCTGAATCTCGTCTTTATCCTTGCGCTGGGCATATAAAAGATACATACAGGCCGCGAACTCTAAAACAATAATAACAATGGCAATCGGCGTTTTAAGTGATTTCATCCCGGCTACGATTCTCATTACATATTCCTTTTCTTAACTCTTTTATTTCGATCAAGTACTGCAAACTCCGGATTCCAACCTTCGGTTTTGCTTCCTATTCCCAATTCCGGCATAAAACAAAGCCCAGCCTTTGGAAGGAACAATTATATTTGCTTTTTCCGTTTTATTCAATCTGAAATTCGACAAAAAAAGACCGGCGTTTTCAGCGGCGCCGGTCGTAAAATCAAGTTTATGCAAAATTAAGTTTGAATCAGCTTTGCGTGCCGCTTTTGAGCTTGGTTCGAAGACAAAGCTGCACCAGTTCGTCCACCTGCGCATGAAGTTTATCGATTTCATTGGCCCTGAGCGTTTCTTCCATCAGCTTGGCCTTTTCGGTGAATACCGGAAATCCGGCAAATCCGCCCAGCCCTTTCAGCGCGTGAACCTTAAACGCAAAATCCTTCATATCGCCCTTTTCGTAGGCGCCTTTAATCTCCTCCACCCGATTCGGCAGATTGTCCACAAACGTTTCGATGGCCTTCTGGTAATCCGAATCGCCTTCAAGAAAAGAAAATATCTCGCCGCCCTGATCGGCCGTGTGAACCTGTCGAATCCGCTCGACAACCCGTCCCAGCTTGCGTTCCAGCTTTTTGCGGTCAACGGGTTTGGTGATGCAATCATCGCAGCCCGCGCCCAGGACCGCCAATTCGTCGGATTTCTGCACGGCGGCCGTCAGCGCGAAAATCGTAGTTTTGGTATTCATTCCCTCGGCTCGAATCCGCTGTGTCGCCTCTATCCCGTTCATCACCGGCATTTGAACATCCATCAGGATAACATCAAACACTTCCTTTTGACATAAATCCACCGCTTCCTGTCCATTGGCACAGACGCTCGCCTGGTATCCCATCTTTTTGAGCAGGACCTCCAGCAGCATGCGGTTTTCCTCCACATCGTCCACGATCAGAATACGAACGTCGAGACCTTGCTGTACCGTCGAAGGCTGTGATTCATCGACGGGCTGGGAAACAAGCTTTGGCGATGGCGTTGCTGAAATCTCTTTCGGCGCTTCCTGCCGCAGGGGAATCGAGAAAGTGAATTTTGTGGTTTTGCTGTCGGCGTCTTCACAGACTAATTTCCCACCCAAAAGGCTGACTAATTTGGACGTCATACGAAGCGACATTGCCATATCACTGCCTGCCATTTCCTGCGACCAGTTCCCCGCCGGCACATCCAGGTCAAGAACCTGCGATATTTCATAAGGATCCATCGCATCCCCGGTATCTTCCACGCAAAATATCATTTGAGGTGCGTCTTGAGTCTGCGCGGCATCAATTCCCAGGTGAACAGTAACACTGCCCTGGTCGGTTCTGCGAACCGCCTGATCGGCCAGTGTCACCAGAACCTGGCTCAGCTTGGTTTTGTCGCTGTAAAAACTGTCCGGAAGGTCGTCGGACAGCTCGATAAGAAATGCAATTTTTTTATGTTGGGCCGCCGCGGCAATGGCCTCCATCGCTGTATCCAGAAATCCTTTGGGTTGAAGCCGATTTTGGATAAAAGACATTCTGTCATTCCTTATGTAAATGATGTGTCTTATTGAACCGTCTGAAAAAATTCCCTTAGACGGGTCGTTAGTATCTTCTATCGGGCAATGGACAAAATCACTTAATCGCGGATTTCGCAATGATTTCATAAATCGTACACCTATTCACTATTTGTCAACCTCTTAACTCCGGTTTCTTCTCCGCCCTCTCAAAATCGATTTTTCGCCGGGAAAAACCTCTCCTGCCGGAAAATTGATAATGGACCCGTATCCAAACAGACGAAATCTTAATAGAAGATAAAAAGGAACAAACCCATGGCCAATGCAAGGTCCTATAACTTGCGAAAAAGAAGGAGGTTGTGAAACCGGCTCCAGGGGATTATAATAGCCGTGATTTATTCGTGCAGGATGTGTTTCATAGAGAAATGAAAAGTTCATATTCAAGATGAAAGGGTTTTGTTATGTTATTATATTTTATCCGCTTTCTGTTTTTTGTCACAGCCGCATCGGTATTATTGGTGGGATTGAACGCCACCGCTAAAACAGAACCGGACATTGCGGTGTTCATCGTCGGGCTGGGAATTTGCATTCTGGCGATAGTTGTCGAATGGCTGACACCAAAAAAATCCCTGACCGCACTGGCAGGCATATTCTTCGGCCTGCTGGTCGGAATACTCATGAGTTGGGCAATGAAGCCGATTATTGAGATGATTAATCTCATCTATAATCTGCAGATTCCAGAGCCGACGCTGCGGATGGTAATATGGATGACGGGGATGTGCATTTGCTATTTGATAATCAGTATCGTCATCCGCACGAAGGACGACATCCGCTTCGTCATTCCATACGTGGAATTTTCCCGGCAAATCAAGGGCCTGCGTCCGATGGTGCTGGATACCTCGGTCATAATCGACGGACGTATCGCGGACATCGCACAGACGCGCTTTTTCGATTCCCCGCTGATAGTGCCGCGCTTCGTTCTTAATGAGCTACAGCTCATCGCCGACTCCGCCGACAAAATGAAGCGCAATCGCGGACGACGTGGCCTTGACATGCTCAACAAAATCCAGCACACGCCCGCCGTCGAGGTAATCATTGATGACACCCCACCGCCCGGCGTGGAAGAAAAAGCGGGCGTGGACCAAAAACTCGTCGCTTTCACAAAACAATGCAACGGCAGACTTGTCACCAACGATTACAATCTCAACAAAGTCGCTCAGGTTCGCGGCGTCGATGTCATCAATATTAACGACCTGGCCAACTCCGTCAAAACCGTCACCCTGCCCGGTGAATTGATGCAGGTCAAAATTATGCGCCTCGGCGAGGAAGCCACGCAGGGCGTCGGTTATCTCGAAGACGGAACAATGGTCGTCGTCGAAGGCGCCCACGACAGACTCGGCCAGGCAATCCAGTTCACCGTCACCAGCGCCCTGCAGACCTCGGCCGGCAGAATGATTTTCGGCAAAATGGAAGACTCCGGCTCATCCTCAGGCGAAAACGGATACCGCAACAGGGGCTACCAGCAAACCCGGACTCCGCGGAAATACTGATTCGCTCCCTATGGCGACAGAAGACCAGACATATTTTGAAGCGATTATCGACCGCAGACACTCCGACAGTCTGAAATGGGCCAAATACCGCGACAGGTACATCCTCCCGATGTGGGTGGCCGATATGGACTTTCGCTGCCCGCCGCCGGTTATCGAAGCATTGCGGCAGCAGGTCGAACACGGCATATTCGGCTACGCCGTCCGCCCCGATTCGCTTAACGCCGTCATCATCAACTGGCTTTCTCAACAGCACGGCTGGACAATTCAGGAAGATTGGCTCGTCTGGCTCCCTGGCCTCGTCTGTGCGCTCAATGTCGCATGCCGGGGACTGGTGCAGCCCAATCAGCAGGTGGTCACTTTCACGCCGATTTATCCGCCGTTTTTGTCCGCGCCGCATTATTCGCAGCGTCCCTTGATTCGCTGTCCGCTGCAATATGAAACCGGCCGTTATACCTTCGACCTCGAACAATTCGAAAATGCCGTCGGCGACAACACCGCCCTGCTGCTGCTTTGCAGTCCGCACAATCCCGTCGGCCGGGTCTGGACTAAAGACGAACTCGAACCGCTCGTCGAAATCTGCCTGCGGAAAAATATCCTCATCTGCTCCGACGAAATCCATTGCGACCTCGTCATTAAGCCGACCGCCCGGCAAATCCCCACCGCAACGCTGAGCGACGCCGCCACACAAAATACGATTACCTTAATGGCCGCCAGCAAAACCTTTAATGTCCCCGGCCTAAACTGCGCCTTCGCCGTCATCCCCAACCCGCAGATTCGACAGCGTTTTCGACAGGCCGCATTCGGCATCGTCCCCCACGTCAACGCCATCGGATATGCCGGCACACTGGCCGCCTTCGGCCAAAGCCATGACTGGCATAAACAATTGCTGGATTACCTCCGCCAAAATCGCGACTTGCTCGTTGAAGCCGTTCGTTCACTGCCCGGCCTGAAAATGGATACCCCCGAAGCGACGTATCTCGCATGGCTTGACGGCCGAGACCTTGACATTTCGAATCTTGTGGAATTTTTCGAAGTTGCCGGCGTCGGCCTCTCCGGCGGCGCTGAATTTGACGCCCCTGGCTTCCTACGCCTTAACTTCGGCTGCCCCCGCAAGACCCTGCTTACCGCCCTCGACAGAATCAGAACCGCTGTCTCCAAACTCAGAAGATAACCTTTATGGAAACAACACAAAAATTCACCCGTTACCAGCGTCTCATCGCTCAACTGAAGGATTTGTTCACAGCCACGACCGATCCCGTCAGCCGGATGGCTACCGCTACCGCCCTGCTCTATCATAAAATGGGTTACTTTTATTGGGTCGGTTTTTACCGTCTGGTCGATGGCGACCTGCTTGTCGGCCCGTATCAGGGCACACTCGCATGCCAGAAATTAAAGCAAAACACGGGCGTTTGCTGGAAAGCCTTCAATCAGAATCAAACTATTGTCGTCCCCGACGTGCACCAATTTCCCGGCCATATCGCCTGTGACCCCAAGAGTCAATCTGAAATCGTTGTCCCCATACACGACACAAAAAACGCCATCATCGCCGTCCTCGATGCCGACAGCGATAAACTCAACACCTTCGACGCTATTGACGCACACTATCTCGACCTCGTTGCGTCAATGATTTATACTGGATAGTTTTTTGCCTCCTCTTTATATTCTCGCAGAACGTGTCTTGTCGCGCACAAAAAAGGCCCGGATAAGCCCGGCCGTGCAAGTTATTTTCGGTATGCCGAAGATGGATTAGTCTTCCACCCTGACCATTACATCCAGATATTTAGCGCCCCATTTTTTGGCTGTCTTGTGGCTGTTAAAAAAAACGTCAAGACGATTGCCCTTAATCAGGCGTCCGCGGTCTTTGACTTCGACGGGCCGGTCGTCGTTATATCCGGGGATAATTATTTCCGTGCCGAATGGAATGCGTTTATCGGCGGCGACAAACGTATCGCCGTGATGAATTTTGTGCATATCGGCGGTCCGGCCGTCGGCGAATTTACCGCAGCATTTCGGACACGTGCAGTACGCAGTGACGCGCATCCGAACGATCTTCCACTCCGGCGTTCCGCCGCCGCCGACAGAGGACTGACGCAGTAATTCCACGATCTCCTGGTCAAGGTCCGGCACCGGCTGGGCCTGTTCCTGGGCCTGGGCCGGGAAATCCTGCTCCATCTCCTGCACGGGAATCCGCGTACTTAACGGAATAACCCCGCCGGCGTGAAAGCGGGCATCCACCAGATAAAGGCCCGCCACCAGCGCAGCGATAACGCCTGCGCGAACGGCATATTTTCTATTGCTGCAGAGTGCCAGAGTTTTCTCCAAAACAGTCAAATTCAACCCTTTCCATCAACCCACTCTATAGTATCCGACTGCCAAAAAAACCGCCGGATTAAACGCCCTTTACCTTATATGAAACCACAGTTGCCAGAAACGAAGTATAATAAACCCCCGGAATTGTACTATAGCAACAAGAAGTATTATATAAAAAACCAGAAAAAAAGTCAACCTCTTCCTTGCATAGTCCCATAAAATGCGTTGAAATACTCAAAATTTTTTGCCGGAAGTTCTTGACACAGCGATAGATATGGATTCTAATACCGCTGAAAGATAAAGATTACAGGCAATGGCCTAAATTATTCGATTATTTACAGAGAACAATGAAAAAAACAATTATTCCAATCATAACAGGTCTGCTTTTCGCAGTACCTTCTGCATTTGGTGTCTGCGGAGATTGTCCGGGGGCTGATAAAACCTCGGGCCCCACACTGCTGATTGACTACGAGGACGGCGGGCCGGGAAATCCGGTGGATACCTTTATGTATTTTGTTCCGCTGGTGGCGCCGACGGCAATGGACGTTTATACCGACCCCAACACTACGCTGAATGCCCGGATTATCTCGCGGACATCCAAAGAATCCAATTCCGGATTTATCACGGTCTGCACGTTTGAAATTCGCGGCAGCGGCGTTTATGAGGCATTTTTCGAACCAACGGAAATGATCGCATTCAACCTCGAAGGCGACACGAAGCCGCGAACTCTGCATAACCTCCTTCGCTCCATTCGCGTTGACGGGCCAATGCGAGGTTCGCTGGAAGTATCCGGAACAATTCAGGACACGCAACGGCAGGTCAACCGGGTCCAGGTGCGATTCGACCTGGGCGGCAAAAGCCCCGTGGCTGCACATCTGTACGATGTAAAAAGCGACGGCAAGACGTGTCTGTTTGAAAATCGCTTTCATGAGCAACTTGCGCGAATTGATTCGCTGAGCTTTGCCCGCGGCGGCAACCCGCCCCGGATGACCACGGAAGTCGGCGCCATTGCCGGCGAAAAACAAAAGGAAGGCTTCTTCGCGACGGTCAAGGCAATGCTGGCCAACTGGTTTTTGCCGCCGCTGCCCATCGCCACTGTCGGCAACGAAACGATGATGAATTTTGGAATGGCGCTGGATACCACACAGCCGGCGTTTACTTTCCCCTACGCACAGAACCTCCGGCAAAGTCTTTCTATATTGCTGGCACGGAAAGATATGCCCCCGCGGGAAATGCAGCAACTCCAATAACGCACTTTATGGAAAGAGCCGCGCCGTCACTTCGCCACAAAAGGACTTAACTGGCGCAGACGGTTCACAATTGCGGGGAGTTTTTCGGCCACAAAATCAACTTCGTCCTGCGTATTATAGCGGCTGAGGCTGAAACGGATGGAACCGTGAGCGGCGGTAAAAGGCACGCCCATCGCCCGAAGCACGTGCGACGGCTCCAGCGACCCGGACGTGCAGGCCGAGCCGGAACTGGCGCAAATGCCGAATTGATTGAGCATCATCAAAATCGATTCGCCTTCAATAAATTCAAAACTGACATTGAGCGTATTGGGCAGACGATTTTTCACATCGCCGTTGACCATGGCATCGGGGCAGATCGTCAGAATTTTTTCCTGCAGCCGGTCTCGCAAACCTCTGATGCGGGTATTCTCATCCTCCATATACTGCTGCGACAATTCGCAGGCCTTGCCCAGCGCGACGATGCCGGAGACGTTCTCGGTGCCGCCGCGGCGATTGGCTTCCTGATGGCCGCCGAGCAGATACGGCGAAAGCCGGGTCCCACGCCGGACATATAATGCCCCCACTCCTTTCGGCGCATGGAGTTTGTGCCCGGACAAGCTCAGCATATCAATACCGCTTTTCTTCATATTCAGCGGAATTTTTCCCACCGCCTGTACCGCGTCGGTATGAAACGGGATTCCTTTTTCTTTGCAGAGTGCGGCGATTTTTTCGACAGGAAACACTACGCCGGTTTCGTTGTTGGCATACATCGCCGTCACCAGCGCCGTATCATCGCTGAGGGCCGACTCAAATTCGGCCATACCCAGATTGCCGTGCTTGTCCACGGCCAATTCGATAACCCGGTAGCCGTGCTGTTCGAGATTACGGCAGGGACTTAAGACGGCCGGGTGCTCCACGCGGGTGGTGATGACAGTGCGTTTGTTCGGCGATGCCGCCAGCGAACCAAGAATAGCGGTGTTGTTGCTTTCCGTCCCGCAACTGGTAAAAATGATTTCATCGGCGTCGCAGCCCAGCAACGCGGCCGTCTGTTGGCGTGCAGCGCGGATTTTGTGGGCCACCTGTCCGCCGAAGGTGTGCATACTCGACGGGTTGCCGTATAACTCCGTCAGATACGGCATCATCTCTTCCAATACTTCCGGAGCGACTCGGGTCGTCGCGTTGTTGTCCATATAAATTACGCGGTTCATCGCGGTTTCTCCCATTTAGGATTCTTTTTCTTCCTCGACGTACAAATCTTCGCTGACGAATTCTCTGAGCCTGGCCTCAACGAGGTCTTTGGTCGTCACTTCAGACATTTTACAACTGGCACACATCCCCCGCAGAGCGACAATGACTTTGTTTCCCTCCACGTCAATCAGGTCGATATCGCCGCCATGGGCGCGGATGACCGGGCGAATTTGTTCCCGGACGGTTTCCTGGATTAATTCAATCTTTTGGATATTAGAAAGCTTTTTTGGCTTTGCCACCGGCGCTTTGGCCTGCTGTTTTATCCTTTGCCCCTGAACGGCCTCAAGAATCCTTCCGATTTCACCTCTGCAGCCGCCGCAGCCGCCGCCGGCCTTGCAATAATTGGTCACCTGTTCAACCGTCGTCAGGTCATTTTCCATAATGACCTTGCGAATTTCTTCATCCGTCACGCCAAAACAGGTACAAACGATATGCCCATGTTTTTCAACAGACGCTTTGCCTTTGTTGCGGTGATACGCGATTGCGGCCGCCAGCGCTTCCTGGCCCATTACCGAGCAGTGCATTTTTTGTTCGGGAAGGCCGCCCAGTCTGTCGGCGATCTGCTGATTGGTCACCTTCGCGGCCTCTTCGAGCGTCATTCCTTTAATGATTTCGGTCAGGACGGAAGACGACGCCACGGCGCTGGCACAGCCGAACGTCTGAAACTTCACGTCCGCGATGCGGCCGGCTTTGTCCAGCTTGAATGTCAGTGTCAGGGCGTCGCCGCAGGCCAATGACCCGACTTCGCCAATGCCGTCATAATCTTCAATCTTGCCCACGTTGCGGGGATTGAAGAAATGATCCATGACTTTATCCGTATAATCCCACATATTAGTTTTAAGTCCTTAGTTTTGAGTTTTTAGTTTTTTATCCCGTCGCTAACCCGGGCTTATACTTTTTTTTATCGGGCGGCTTGTGCCGCCATGTTTCTATTTTGGCAATTTTTAGAGGTTGTCCTAAAATTTAAAACCACTTTTTTAACGCCTCGTCGAAATCTCCGATGATGTCGTCAATATGTTCGGTCCCGACGGAAACGCGGATAAAATCGGGCGTCACGCCGGCGGCGGCCTGCTCGACCTCGCTCAACTGCTGATGCGTCGTGCTGGCCGGGTGAATGACCAGCGTTTTGCTGTCTAAGATATTGGCCAGATGGCTGGCTAATTGGACGCCATTGATAAATCGAATACCTGCTTCTTTGCCGCCTTTGACGCCAAACCCCAGCATAGCACCTTGCCCGGCAGGCAGATACTTCATCGCCAGCTTATACGATGGATGGCTCGGCAGACCCGGATAATTGACCCAACTGACGGCCGGATGCTTTTCGAGAAATTTCGCCAGTTTCAGCGCATTTTCACAATGCCGCAGCGCACGCAAATGCAGTGTTTCCACACCCTGCAAGAGCAGAAACGCATTAAACGGCGACAGACACGCGCCTGTATCACGCAGCACGTGAGTGCGGATTTTCAGGGCATACGCGAGTTTACCGAATGTTTCATAATATCGCAGGCCGTGATAACTCGGGTCGGGCTCCGTCAGGCCGGGGAATTTGCCGTTGTCCCACTTAAAATTACCTGAATCGATGACGACACCGCCGATGCTCGTGCCGTGGCCGCCAATCATCTTCGTACAGGAATGGACAACAATGTCAATGCCGTGTTCAATAGGCCGAAACAGAATCGGTGAGGTGACGGTATTGTCGCAAATAACCGGCAGACCGTTTTTGTGAGCGATTTTGGCAATCGTTTCATAATCCAGCACATCATTTTTTGGATTGCCGATGGTTTCGATAAAAATGGCACGGGTATTTTTCTTAATCGCCCTGTGAAAATTCTCCGGCGTATTCGGGTCCACCATCGTCACTTCAATCCCCATTTTGGGCAGTGTATGCGTAAACAGCGTGTACGTCCCGCCGTAAAGGGAACTGCTGGCGACAATGTGATAGCCCGCCGGGCAAATATTAAAAATCGACGCGGTAATGGCCGCCATTCCGGAACTGAACGCTACCGCCGCGACGCCGCCTTCCATCGCCGCCAGCCGTTTTTCCAGCACGTCCGTCGTCGGGTTCATCAGGCGGGTATAGATATTGCCGAATTCCCTGAGGGCGAACAGATTCGCCGCGTGGTCGGTATCCTTAAACACATAGCTGGTGGTCTGGTAAATCGGCACCGCCCTGCTCTGCGTGGTTGGGTCAACTTCCTGCCCTGCGTGAAGAGCCAGCGTTTCCAGTTTGTATTTTTTCGTGTTATCCATATAAAGTTCCTGTCGCCCTTTCGGGGCTTAAATCTGGATTCCCGCCTTCGCGGGAACGACAAATGATTATTTTTCCGGCAGCACCTCTATCATTCGGTCCAGTGCTCGTCGGGCCCGGACTCGAATCGCCTGGGGAACGGAAATCACATACCGCATATCCTGTAAAGACCACAGCACCTTTTCAAGTGTAATCTTTTTCATATTTGGGCATACGGCCTTATCGCCGGCCGAATAAAACTTTTTGTCCGGGTGCCGTTTTTTCAGCGAATGTAAAATGCCTTCCTCAGTCGCAATGATAAATTCTTTTTTGTCTGACTTTCCCGCAAGAGTAATCATCTGACTGGTGCTCAGAAGCGCATCAGCCGCAGCCCGTACTTGGGGGCCGCATTCGGGATGCGCCAGTACAAGCGCCTCCGGATGCGCTTTGCGGGCCGTTTTGATATCTTCGGCCAAAATCCGCATATGCGTCGGGCAAAATCCCGGCCAGAGAATCATGTCCCGCCCGGTCTGTTCCTGTACGAATTTACCGAGGTGCTGGTCAGGCACAAAAATAATTTTTTTGTCCTTCGGCAGATTATTTACCAGTTTGACGGCGTTGGAACTGGTACAGCAGTAATCGCTGAGGGCCTTGACGTCCGCGGACGAATTGACATAGCAGACCACCAAAGCCTGCGGATGCTGAGCCTTGAGCGCTTCAAGCTGCGCGGCGGTAATCATATCCGCCATCGGGCAGCCGGCGTGTTTGTCCGGCAGCAGCACAGTTTTCCCCGGCGACAGAATCGAAGCTGTCTCGGCCATAAACAACACGCCGCAGAATATAATTACGTCCGCGTCGGTTTTAGATGCCTCTATACTAAGACCCAGCGAATCGCCGGTAAAATCGGCGATATCCTGAATCTCGCCCGGCTGATAGTTATGCGCCAGTATCACCGCTTTGCGCTGCTTTTTCAGTTCCTGAATTTTATCAACAAGGGATAGGTCCACCTTTTTATGACTCCGTTTTCTTTCCCGGGTTTTTTTTTCGGCTCCGCGTTACATACATCGATTCAGGCTCGGCGATGGCGGTTACGGCGCCGGCCGGCACGGATTCGCGTATCCAGACGTTGCCGCCGATGACGGCGCCTTTGCCGATGGTGATATTGCCCAGAATGGTCGCCTCGGCATAGACCGTCACATCATCCTCCAGCGTTGGATGACGCTTCTTGCTGCGGATAAGCTGTCCCTTTTCATCCTTGGGAAAACTGACGGCGCCCAGCGTGACACCCTGATACATCTTGACATTATTGCCGATGACCGCGGTTTCGCCGATGACGACACCGGTGCCATGGTCGATAAAGAATCGTTTTCCGATTTTGGCACCGGGATTGATGTCGATGCCGGTTATCGAGTGGGCATATTCGCTCATCATCCGCGGAATCAGCGGTATATCCATCACATACAGTTCATGTGCAACACGGTGTACCGCGATGGCCGTGATGTGCGGATAGCTGAGAACAATTTCCTCAGTGGATTGCGCCGCCGGGTCACCGTCAAAAGCGGCCTGCACGTCGTCTTTGAGCATTTGCCGAATATGAGGTACCCGCGACAGAAATTTTTCAGTCGATTCCCGAGCCATCACCTTGCAGTCACAGTTCGGGCAGTTTTTGAGTTTGCATTTAAACCGCAGCGCCAGTTCGATCTGCTCGGCCAGCTCTCGTCGGACCGTCACAAGAATTTCCTGCACGACCGAACGGATATTGTCGCTGGTAATGGGTCGTTTGCCTGTATAGCCCGGAAAGAGCAATTCCTTCAGCGAATCGAGTATCGACAATACCTTGTCGCGAACAGGAAGATTCTTGACATCAATAAAATTCGTACCGGAATCGTCCCGGTAAGATTTTAAGATTTCTTCCGTCAGTTTTTCCAGGTCGCTGCTGCTGAAACTTTTATGCGGCATAGAATCCTCTTTTTATTGTGAATACAATTCGGTCGATAAATACCGTTCGCCGGTATCACACATAATAAACACTATCGTCTTGCCCTGATTTTGGGGCGATCTCGACAATTCGCAGGCAGCATGGCAGGCAGCCCCTGCGCTGATGCCGGCCAGTATACCTTCCTCCGCAGCAAGTCTGCGCGCCGCGACAAACGCCTGCTCATTAGTCACAGTCATCACCCGGTCAATGACATCGCGGTTCAGCACCGCCGGCACAAAACCGGCGCCAATCCCCTGAATCTTGTGCGGGCCGGGCTTGCCGCCGCTTAAGACCGGCGAATCCGCCGGCTCCACCGCGATAATCTCAATTTTCGGATTGCGGGCCTTAAGAACTTCGCCGCAACCGGTAATCGTCCCGCCCGTGCCGACACCGGAAACAAGAATATCAATTTTCCCGTCGGTGTCACGCCAGATTTCCTCGGCGGTGGTTTTTCGATGCGCCTCCGGATTGGCCGCGTTGCAGAATTGCTGCAGAATAATGGAATTGGGAATTTCATGATTCAATTTCTGTGCTGCCTCGATAGCCCCTTTCATTCCACCGGTCGCGGGAGTCAGAACAATCTGTGCCCCGAGAATTTTAAGAAGTTTTCGGCGTTCGAGGCTCATTGACTCCGGCATCGTCAAAATCAGTTTATATCCCCGGGCGGCACAAATAAAAGCCAACCCGATGCCGGTATTACCGCTGGTCGGTTCAATTAAGGTGGTTTCGTGCTTTAAAAGGCCTTTGCGTTCCGCATCCTCAATCATAAACAGAGCGATTCTGTCCTTGACCGAACTACATGGATTAAACGATTCCATCTTTGCAAGTACTGTTGCACTTTTTGACGCCATACGGTTCAAACAAACCAACGGTGTATTCCCTATCGTTTTGGTAATATCCTCATAAATCACCATATTATAATCCTTATATCTGGTAGTGGTCGCCGCGCTGCAATTTCACCGATTTTTCAGCCAAGTCTTTTAATGTTGTGGTTTCCAGTACCGACATCAGGGCTTTGTACAAATCCTGCCATATCAGGCGGGTCGCACAGTCGCTGCAGCGGGGGCAAAATTCAGAGTGCTCAATACAATCCACAGGTACCAGAGACCCTTCGAGAGTCGTAAAGACCTCGCTGAGCTTGATTTCCGCAGGAGGACGAGCCAGCATATACCCACCTCGGGGGCCTCGCATACTGCGTACCAAGCCGGAGGATTTGAGCATCGCTATAAGCTGTTCGAGATACTTATTAGAGATATCTTCTCGATCAGCAATGGCCTTGATTTGAAGAGGCTTTTTGCCGTATTCGAGGGCCAGTTCGAGCATTGCCCTCATTCCGTATCGTGTTCTTGAAGACAGTTTCATGGTTTTATCTCCTAAATTCCTACCTATTCAGTAGTATATAATACTGTCCCCATTCGAAAAAGTGCAGTGAAAAATCGAAAAAACATTTATTTTCTAACCAAAATAAAAGCTACTCGTATTTTTACGCAACCATTGAGATTATAACTTATTATTGAGAAACAAGTTATGAAAATAATTGACAAGCCTTAAGTTAAGACTGATAATGAGACGTATGAAGGTAGCCACGTTTAATGCCAATTCCATCCGCAGCCGGGTGGAAATTATCAATTCCTGGCTGGGCGAGAATCGTCCGCAAATCCTTTGCGTACAGGAAACCAAGGTGCAGGATTCGGAATTTCCTATCGATGCGTTTTGCGACCGGGGTTATCACGTCATTTTCCGAGGGCAGAAAAAATACAATGGTGTGGCCGTTTTCAGCGACCAGCCCGCTGAATCCGTCGTCACTTCCCTGCCGGGCGATTCGGGTGACGAAGCGAGGTTCCTGCAAATCTTTTATAAAAAAATCGCCGTTATCAACACATATATTCCACAAGGCGACTCCCCGGCCAGCGAAAAATTTCAGTATAAATTGAAGTGGTTTTCTCTGCTTAAAAAGTATTTCAGCAAAACCTTCAAATCCACCGAACCGATATTGTGGATGGGCGATTTTAATGCGGCCCTGGAAGAAATAGACGTTTACGACCCGAAAGGGCTGTGGGGAAGCGTATGTTTTTGCCGGGAAGTTCAAGATGCATTAAAGGCGCTGATGCAATGGGGATTCGTGGATTTATTTCGGCAATTCCATCCGGAAGACGGGCATTACACATTCTGGGACTATCGTCTGTCCAACGGATTTCGCCGCAATCTCGGCTGGCGGCTGGATTATATTATGGCTACGCCGTCTCTGGCCCAAAAATGCATCGACTGCCGAATCGACAAAACGCCGCGCGGCATGGACAAACCCAGCGACCACACTTTTGTCGTCGCCGAGTTCAAGGATCACTGATAAGGGGTAAATGGCTTGCTTTTTTTTCTCAGCCGGATATAGTATTTTATTCCCTTATCAGACAAAATAAAAACGATTGACGATTTCGCCAAAAACGGACAGATACAGAAGCTTATGGGTTCATCATCTATCTCATACGAGGATTTTGCCCGGCTGGTCAGCCAGCGGGCGCAGGTTCTTCTGCGGGCCGCCGGTTTTCTCATCCATCAGCATCAGAATAACTGCAAGAGGCTGACTCGTCCGCTGCTGGGGGAATTTCTGGCTCAGGCAACCCAAATTGAGGAACTGCTGGATTCCCACGGCGCCCGCAATAATAATCAATGGGCCGGCTTTCGTTCGACGATTGCCGCGATAAAGCTGTTCTCCAATGTTGGATATGAACTTCTGCATATCCAGCTTTCCATTCCCGTGTATCGGCTTCTGCCGGTGGGACAGGATTTTGCCCTCAGCACACAACAAACCATTGATTTTGTGGAGGAGATTCTTTTTCACGCCGCCGAACGGCTCAGCCAGGAAGCCGCCGGTCTGCAACTATCGTTTTCCTGTTCTCATTTGACCGTGGATATTTATACGGAATCGGTTCTGTCAGGCAGATTGCCGCACGATTTGGCGACGCGCAAAATGGAAACCGTTTCCAGTACTATCACGCTGCTGGCGACGGCCTTTTTAAATCTGGCGGCGGAATGCCGACAGGCCCTGCCCAAGGGACAAACCCTGCCCCAGGAATATCTGTGTGAAATCACGGGGCCTATCAGCGAGGAACAACTGCGTTCGCTGGAGCTTCGTTTCCACAATCTTCAGTCGCTTTACGACACATACGTCTCGACGACGGAGACCGAAGTGCTCGACAAAGACCTGATTGTCCTGCGCGGGCATATCACCGTTGTTCTGCATCTGCTGCGAACCGCCCGGGATTTCGCCCATTATTATGAACGTCACATCGGCCCCGCCTCTCTGTACGTCCCCGGCTTTCAGCACCTCGTCGAGCCGGAAAAACTGCTGGATGTTCTGATTCATTATTCCATCTGCTTTGTCGGCGAATACCTGACCTGCGCGGAACTGCTCTGCCAGAATATGCTGCGGCGCTACACGGAAAACGTCCGCATTGAGGTGCGTGTCCCGCCCTATCGCGGTTTTCACGTTCGCCCTTCGACGCTGATTTCCAAACTGGTACTGCACTACGGCGGCGACGTGCGGATGGAACTGGAAGGCGAATCCTACGACGCCCATAGCCCGCTGGAACTGTTCAGGGCCAACGAAAAAATCAATGCACAGAAACGGCGGTCTCTGGCGACTGAAGTCATCCGCCTTAATCTCGCCACACCTCATCCGGACAATAGCGACGTCAAAACGCTTATGCGAAATATCATTATGACGCTGGCTGAAAACGGAAAAGTGATTATTTACGAACAGCCGCTCAAACTCGACGAACTGACACTTCAATCCGATGCGACGCTGATCGAGCAGCTCACCGATGAGATCGCCAAACTGCTGGTGATGGGCAAAATCGATATCACCACGGAAATGAAAGTGACGTTCTTCGGCGATAAACGCGTCCTTGAAGACATCCGCCTCCTGGCCGAGATCGGCTACGGCGAAGACAGTTTCGGCAATAATATCCCGCTGCCCGAACGCCTCAAATACCTGCGGCAGTAATTTTATTAAGATTTTATTAAGATTGGGTTTGTTTGGGTTTGCTTTTTTGGGGCGATTTTTGGATTAGTCCTTTCTGTGTAATAAGTTAGCGATTTTTGAAATGGGTTTGTTTTTCCAAAAAATGATGGTGAACCATTTTTTGGATATCAAAAATCAAAGTGCAAAAATCAAAATTAAGGAGTCGGCAGGGCCGACGGCTGAAATAAGCGGATTCCTCACCCGCAAGGGGTTCGGAATGACGGGCCTCTTGTTCTGTCAATTTCTTCGACAACATGATACACATACTCCTTTTGTTTTCAAAGTTCATAGTTCTTAGTTCGTGGTTCGTAGAAAATCTGGATTCCGGCCTTCGCCGGAATGACAGAACCACGAGGCGCAAAATAAGCGCCTCCTATATGGGCTGGACTTGCGTGGCGGTGTCGAAAATTCGTGATTTTTGGAGGGCGGGAAAGCTGTAAGTCTTTGTTGGAAATAGAGTTAAAAATTTATGGAATTATTGGAAATAGCAGGATAGTGAAATCGCAATTGTGTTGAAATAATATAAACCACAGATTGACGCAGATTGTCACAGAGAGAAAAAAGGGAGAAGGCAAGAGACAAAAGGTATGTAGATATACAGGTATGCAGGGATGGAACAAAGACAAAGGGCAAAAGTTAAAAATCAAAAGGTAAAATTAAAATTTTAAATTTAAAGCTATTTTGCGGATGAAATCCGCTTAAAAAAGTTCATTGTTCCCGCCGTCGCTAAAGTTATGACGGACAAGAAAGGCAAAACTAAAATCCAAAATTAGGCGAAAAATGTACCTGACCCCTTTATTTTACTAAAAGCACTTGCCCGCTGCTGTTCGGATTTTTTTAACTGCAAGTACTATAAAACACCGCAAGTTTCATTCGCCCGGTTTTTAAAAAGTCTGTGCATCTTTCCATGTCAGCGGCCAAATCAGTATGTCGTCCGATCCCGAATGATCAATCTCGCATGAGCCGTCACGACAGCTTGGTTTGGGCTTGCCTTTTTCATCAATCTTGTTACGCCCCACGCTGTAAAGCAGAAAATTACAATCCTTTACCTTATATATGAACGGAAGTTGGGTAAACGGGTCAATCCATGCTTCGGCAGGCAGAGCAGTTTTTATTTCATCGAGAACGCCGGGCCAGCGGCCGCCTGCGTCCTTATAATTCCGCAGTGCAAAGAGAATGGCCGTGCCTCGGCGGCGGGCTATTATCTGCAAACGCGAGGCATGGATTTTTTCATGGACAGGAAAACTCATTTGAACCATTAATTGGGCTGTGGTTCGATGTGGATCTCTGAGCCATGCGAGGTAAAAACTGGTATTCAGCGGCAGCGTGGTTTCCAGGTTGTTTGCATCAGCAAACAGAAGTGCTCTTTGAAATTCTTCATCAAAAATACTGCTGATGACTTTCGGATCACGAGGAGCGATAAACCAAAGACCAATGCTCGCTAATTTTTGCATTCTAATCTGCAGCGCACTATGGGGTTGTTGTATATTTGATGCGTTATTGGGAAAAATCCCATTGCCTTGCCGGAATCTCACTATGCCCTTGTCATCGGTCTCGTAGAACATCATTGCGACCATGTTCTTGTTCAGCAGCTTTTCGATTTCGAATATCGGGGGATACAATAGGGGCCAATCATCAATTGGTGCAGGTATTATCCGGCGGATGGAATCCCGCTGGGTTCTGCTGAGATTTGTGTCTATTATCACAGACGCCAGTTGAGCGTAAGCCATATTTTCAATGTCGTCGCCCATCATTAGTTCCATAAATGACGGCTGGGATTGGAGATGGCGGCCCATACGGACGAGACATTCATATTTTTTAAATGCTTCGTCAATCCTGCATTCGCCCATATCCCGATTGGCGGACGACACAAGCAGATACGCAATATGTCGCATACGATCGACCATTTTTGTGGGCATGTCCAGTGGATTTGTCCATAAAGGGAAAACACACTTGTCCAGATTGCTTGCGGTCATTGCTTCGGACACTATCTCCCGGCGAGCGTCGATGAAGGCAGCAGTTTCAGGATGCTCGATTCCTTTCCACTGGACACAGGTGGAAGAGGCATTTCCCTCATTGAAGAATGATGGCGCATTTGAATCGTTTAGTTTCGCGGTGATACGCTGATAGATGAAAGCGGCATTTTGGTTGTCCGGCACGGCTCGATTTGCCCGGAAGTCTTTGAGTTCATAATCAAAATTATATGGCCGCCAGTTGTCCTTATCCGGCAGAAATAGCCAGATAACAACAATCCCAATGCAAATCAGAAAAGCTAATGCCAGGTATCCCGCCGTTTTTCTCTTACACGCGGCTATCCAGAGCGAAACAGGGATGATCAACCATAACCCATGTAAATTTCTGGAATATGTACCCAGAAAAAACAATATTGAAATCATCAGCAGGCAGAGAATATTAAATATCCCGCGAAAAACGGCTCTGACAATACGCATTTTACTTCCCATATTTCCTCAGCTATTACGTTCGCCTTATTAATCCGATGTTTCCTATATACAACCCTGTATAGCCTTGCATCGTCGAACAACCGGCCGCTGGTTCAGTTCAAAACACAATAGACATAACCTCTCGAAGTTTTTCCACAGGCTATTCGTTTTAGTCTTGTTATGTCGCGTATCAATCGCTCACGAGAACAACAGGTCCAAGCAAACCGGATTTGAGCAAACCCCAGTCTTTTCGGATTGTAATATTCGTTTGTGTATAACGTTTCTCCTTCGGCATGTCACGATCTCCAACCAGCCGATTGCGCCAGGAATTAACCACGACGATTTCCATTTGGTTTGGACCAGCATTCAAAATTTTTGTAACCTCCACGCGAAACGGTTTTGTCCAGACAATACCCAGGTCCCTGCCGTTGAGTGTAACAGCCGCAATTCCTGTATCTTCGACGTTATTTAACTCCAGCCAGTAACGTCTTTCTTTTGCGACCTCCGAACACGTAAACGTCTTGCGATAGACCGCCTTGCCGGAATAAAATTTAACCCCTTTATCGCCGTGCTGTGTCCAGTCGGTCAACGTATCGAATTGAATGGACGCAGGGCCGCCCCAGGCCGGATTGAACGCGACCTGCCATGATCCCTGGATTTCCATGACAGTTTTCAATGCCGGGAAATTGGAGTCTGCTGTTCCCTGCTGAGTCGCTGGAATCGGCTCCTGAAAAATGACAAAGCATGAACCATAAGGTTCAAACTGCAAAGACACTCTCGTGCATCCCGCGGATTGGCTGAAGGCTTTGGCCGGCCGGATTTGTCCCGTCACCGGGTCCCACAATTCCGGCTGTCGGCCGGAAACACGGAATGCACCGTCGATGGCCTGCGGCTTCTCGGTCTGGTTGCAGACGAAATATACCTCCGCCTCTCCCACGCGGTAATGAATGTAGTCATACAAGGAACTATTATCTGTGCCGATTACCTCAAAATCTTTGGCAAGCCCTTGACTCTGAAGAAACTGACGGGCAGTTATCCCCCAAACCAGACACCCCTTATCAATATTTTTTTGACCGCTTTCAGCCGGCTGAACTCCCCACATCTGATCAGCCAGGCCATGAAACTGCTGCTGTGCTGTTTTGCCGCCAACCAGGCTGACCAGCCGTTGAGGCTTCGGTCCCAGTACCGTGGCCCCCTGCCTGAGTAATTTGTCAACTTTTTCCAGGGCTGGCAGCGACAACACCTTGTGATCCGGCAAAACGAGCAAACGATACTGAATCCCGCCGGGAACCACGATTTTCCCATCCACACATTTCAGTTGCAGTAAAACGTCTTCATTCGTGACATCGTAATCGTAGCCGGGCATTACCCTTGCCGGATCGGATTCCTTCAGAGCGGCAATATTAGGGACATGGTCGCCATAGTAATACAGCACATCAGCGATGAATTGACCCTGCTGCACCACGGATTGAATCCGATTCATGTAATTGATGAACGCGTCGGAATAGTCCCACCATGTGACCTGCGGATTGACATGCGTGCCTGCAAAATATTCCTGCCCCGGGAGACCCATTTCTTTCGGTGAACAGGTAAAGGTATGAAAGAAAATCTTATTTAATCCGGCGCAGTATTCATGGTCCATGCTCGGTTTTTGAGATTGCCAGAGAACATCGTTCCAATGGGGACCGATGGAAGTAAAAGATTCGGCGCCGACGTACTGCTTCCCATAAATATGGGCCGCCGAGGAAGCTTGTTTCACAAAAAACCGCTTTTCCGGCGTTGGCCGATGCGGAGAAGGCACCCAGAATTCACTCATCACGATATCACTGTGTGAATAGTTTTTAATACCGTCCAGTGGGCCGGCGTGGGGACCGGCCGATTCCGGCTGGATTCCAAGCTTATATCGGGCCGCATGTTCGGCAAAGACCTTGTAGTGATTGTTCGAGACACAATCAGCCAGCGTCTTTCTAAAGTCGGCCAAAAAGGCGTTGCTCACTTCACGGTTTTCCACGATTTTGCCGGCAATGACGGGCAAATACGGAATCGGATCATAGCCGCAATAGTCTTTGAAATCGGCTGCAAAACCCGGACTCCAGTTCATCCCACCGCATTCCCAACTGTCCGTTCCCAACTGTTTTAAGACCGTCCCGGCCATCGGACCGGCTTTTTTCAACAGCGGCTCAATCATTTCATCCCAATAGCGGTCAAAGGCATCCTCACTGAGATAGTCGATCACAAGTCCCTTCCAGTCACTGCTGGAAGTGGAAACCTGGGCGTTTGTAGTGGTGTATCCAAACCGCAGAACGGTCCACGTCCCGGCCGGAACATCCCACGTCAGCGTGCCATCAACACCCATTTTGGCTGTTATGTTCTGTATATCCTCCATCAACACATCTTCCTCGCCCGGCACAGAGGGGCGGTCCTCCAGCAAAAATCGGGTATCCGGAGCGGAGCCGCCTAACTCCTTAAAGCCTGATTTAAGAGCGAGATCACGGATCGGTTCTCTGGATTGGTTATGCCCCGGTTGGCGTCTCTGTGGATAAGCCAGAACACAAATTTCCTGATAATAATTTTTTTTGTTGCCGGGTACAGGCAGTTTTTGGCTGTAAGAAGCCGGCCCTTTGGCCTGAATCTCAGACCAGACCAATTGCTTGGCTGAGAATTCAGGTGTCACACAGGGTCCGCCCAGATTCCAACCGCTCTGAATGGACAACCCCAACTTCAGGCCGAGCCGCTGAGCTTCTTTCAGGGCATGGATGTAAAGCTCCGTCCATTCCGGACTGCCAAACGTCGGCCCTTCAGGGACCTGTGCATTTCCTCTATGTTCCGCTCCGCCTGCATCAAATATATACGCCCCGCTAAAGCCCTTTTTCCGCATCGCCTCCAGGTCTTTTGTGATGGCTTCCCGGGTCACATTTCCATTGAGCCACCACCACCAGCAGCTAACCCCGGCTTCTCGCGGCGGGATTTGAAACCGCTGCTCCAACGCTGCAGACGGCAGACTCAGTTTGGGATCAGAGATGGTTTTGTTTGTACATCCGGCATTGAGATGCAGGATAAAAAATGACAATACAATAATAGCTGTAGATAATCGTCGAAATCCCTTTTTCACTGTTTTTCCTTTCGTCTCAAAGTGCATGGTTTTTCAAGACATTGTGTTATTATACATGGACCGCTTCAAATATCAAAACCCAAAAAAACCAAGACAGCACGATGTCCATTGTTCCAAAGGTTTTTACACTATAGATGCAAACAACCAATTTTTCAGTCGGGATTTACAGGATTCTTTATCCATTCTGAATTGGGTCGCTATTCTCTATTAACCGTTCACGATGGACTTTTTTATCTCTCTTTACAGGGTTTAAATTATTGTAAAAATATTGCTGCAAAGGGCACAGCGCGGACCTTGGCCGCAACCAAATCCGAAATTCGAATATCGAAACTCGAAACAAATTCGAATGACAAAAAACTAAAATTCAAAACAAGAGTTTTCCCAGGCCGCTGGGCTGGGCTATGGTATGCTTGCCTTTCAGGCAGAGAAGAGGATTCCTGATAAATTGAATCCGAAGCACGGAGGCTTCGGCTACGTTTTAGCTATCTTCCGGCAGGCTGATTGGGGTCGGCGGGTTTCGCCTCGGCCGGGATGTCTTCAACCAAATCCTGTATTTTTTTCTTCAGCTCAGCGGCGGTGTAATCTGCAATCACAAATAGCCAGCCGGCGGTTTTTTTGGCGAAACGGTCGGCAGCGTCGCGGGCCAGCAGTTTTGCTTCCTTGGCTTTAAGCTGTTCATCGGATTCGACAACACCCTTTTCCTTGGTCACCGGCACGGTATCGGTAAATTGGGCTGCGGCGGCAAGCCAGGTCTTTTTGTCTTTTTCGCCTAATTGGAATGTATAAACAGTCGAATCGTCGAGTTTGCAAACATACCGCCGGTCGAGTTTAAGTCCTTCGAGCTTGTTTGCGGCAGCGACATCTTCAATCTGGATACCGCCGGGAGCGTTAAAGACGCGCTTGCAATCCGATTCTTTGAGGCGTTTTCCGGTCGGCAGCGTTATGGGCGAGGTAATGGTCTGGCCGCCGTCTTTACTTTGCAGGGCATAAGTATGCTGATTGGGGTCAGTAATCGTCACTTCGACGATTTTGCCGGTGTTTACTTTCAGGATTTCCTTATCCACATAATCCATCGGAACAGCACTGATCCACGGCGAATTAAGGGTCAGATAGACTTTGTTTTCGGATGCGAGCCGGACATAGGCCCCCCTGTTCTCCTCGCTGCTTTCCGAAATGAGAATCCCCACGATGGGTTTATTTTCCGCATCCCACAGGGTAATTACACTTTTGGCCGAGTCTTCAGTGACGCCAAGGTCTTTGTGAAAAGCGGGGTCTTCGGTACGCAGTTCGGCGGTACGAATATCGAGACACTGGGCAACGAGTTCATTAACCTTTTTGACACCGGCCGGGTAGTTGTCCTTTTCGACTATGACAAATTTGCCTTCGTTCCTCGAAAGTGTTGTCTTTTGCTCGCCTTTTTGGCCGCTAATGGTAATTTTCGCAATCTGATCCACATCCAGGCCGCCGACGAGCGGGCCAATCACAAGATTGCTGATCTGTCGAGGTTTGCTTGCCTGATTAACCACGATTGCCGCGGCAATGGCTATTACGGCAACAATACCCAGTATCGTCAGTTTTTTATCGCTCATATTTCGTTCTCCCGCAGGTGTTTTTTATGCGTCGCTGGCATGGCTGATGTAATGGCGGCGTTTGAAGCCTCGGACGAGGCTTAATACCACCGCAACAACCAGAATCAACACCGGACCCGGCAGCATACAGAAATTTTTCAGCCGCAGGCCCAGTTTTTCAATCTGCTGCACTTTGCTCATCTTGACGTCGCGAAGTTTCTTTTCAGCCTCGCGCAGTTTCAGTTCAATGGTTCGTTTTTCCGTCAGAATCGTCTTGTTAATCAACTCGTTCTCATTTTTATCGAGGGCGGCCAGTTTCTGGTTGAGTTCCTGTTCAAAACCTTTGATTTGGGCCTCGATCTCAGATTCCTTTTGCGCCGTCTGTGCCGCCGCGTCGGCTTCAATCTTATCGACCCGTATAAAGGGCCGGTTATAACTGCCCCGCGAGCGAATCGCCATCAGGAAACTCGACCCCGACAAGTCCTCAATCGTATTCAGCACGAGGGAGCTATTGTCGCCGATAACCATCATACCAAACAGGGGATGATTTCGATAGGCCACGAAGTCACCGATGAAATCCACATCCGCAAACACCGTCACGGCGCAGGAATCCTTGGCTTCGGCAAGGCCGGTCAATTTCTTTTTGACGGGCGGTTTTTTATCCTTGTCCGGATTTTCCGACTCAGCCGATTTTTCCTGAAATTCAACACCGTCGGGGAACGCAGACTTAAATTTGCCCGTTAGCATATAGCCCATAACCACTGGCTCCGTCCCATCGCGGAACTTTCGCAGAAACAGTGCGTAATCCGGATTCATCAATTCATAGCTGTTCTCCACCTTCCATGTGTTTCCCCTGGCGGTAGTCATCATCAGAGGCGTATATTGAATATCCGACGAAACCTTGTCTTTTGTCTCGGCGGGGAGTTTTTTCAAGACCCCCGGAAATACAACTTCAACATTATTGAGCATCGCCACGGCAGGCGAATTGGGATTAAAACATTTCTGTGCCGAAGTGAGTTTCATAATACCCAGAATTTTTTCGGGCCTGCGGTCGGGAGATGTGGCCCCTTCTTCGGCCAGCGCGATGTCGCCGGCAAATGTCATTGAAGGCATTTCCAGCCCCCATGTTTTCAGCAGCGGCTCAAGATTCGATTCCATAGAAAACTGCGGATTCATTTGCTCCTGCGGAGAAGGACGGTCCGTAATGCAGTGCGGGTCCACAAAAATTATCGCCCGGCCGCCGTTGAGGATATACTGGTCAATCGCAAACAGCGTCTGCTCGGGCAGTTTCTTGGGGTGAATGACCAGCAAAACATCCACGTCTGAAATTTTTTCCGTATCGGCAGGGATGGCGCGAACTTCATATTTCTGATTTAACTGCTGCACCAGCCCCCACGGCTGGCGGGGCTGCTGACCCTGCATCCGCATCATATAGGCCATATAACCCGACGTGTCGTCGCCCATTACCGACAGGGAGCTGAGGACGCCGATTCTGCTTTTTTGGCGGGTCATCGCCGTATCGATGAGATAACTGATGTCATACTCCACAAAATTCTGACGGTCGGGCGTGAAAAATTCGATGATTTTGGTCACGCCGAACTGCGTCTGGACCACCAGGCCGAAAAAGAAATTTTCTTCCTGGCTGATGGGGAAGCGTTTGAGGCCGTAGCGTATGGCCGCCATTTCCTCTTCGCTGTAGGGACGGGGGTCGATTGTCTCCAGCTTGACCATCCCTTTGGCCTGACTGGCGTATTCCTCCAGAATCGCCCGGACATACTGATAATAATTTGTGTAAAACCGAATCTGGTCGGGGGCTTTCATCGACGCCGTCTGGCTGTAATACAGCTTGATGGTAATGGGCTGTTTGAGACCAGTCAGAATCGCTTTGGTTCCGTCGGACAAGGTATATAATTTGCGTTCGGTAATATCCAGCCGCCATGCCCCGCCCACCTGACGGGTGATGCTCACCACGGAAATTGCGATGACAACAATAAAGAAAATCGCCAGAATTGTTTTCATTGCTCGGCTCATCAGGCTGCCTTCCTTTCTTCCAGAACAACCGCACAGGCGCTGATCCAGGCCACAATCAGAATCACAAAATAGGCCATATCCTGAAACTCAATGACGCCTTTGAGGATAGAATCAAAATGCGACTGAATACTGAGGCTTTGCACGACATTGACCGCGCCTGACGGCAACATCGACGATAAATAATTCACGGTCGTGGACATCCCCGCATAAACCAAAATGCCGCATGCCGACACTGACAGGATAAAACTGATGACCTGGTTTTTGGTCATAGCCGAGAAAAAAGAACCGATGGCCAAAAATGAACCGGCCAATAAAAACGAACCCAGGTAGCCGGTGATAATCAGTCCCGTGTCGGGCTGTCCCAGATAATACACCGTAACGGGCATTGGAAACGTCAGCAGCAGCGCGATGCCCAGAAACACCCATGCGGCGAGAAACTTGCCCAGCACCGCCTGCGATACGGTAACCGGCAGCGTCAGCAGAAATTCGATGGAGCCGCTTTTGCGTTCCTCGGCCCAGAGCCGCATCGCCGTGGAAGGCACCATAAAGATAAACAGCAGCGGCAGATTCGCAAAGAAAAGGTCAAGTCCGGCCTGTCGCATCTCAAAGAAGCCGTCACGAAACGGCAGATAGCCTGAAAAGAACAAAAAAATCACGAGAAAGACATACGCCACAGGCGTGGCGAAATATCCCTTTAATTCCCGTTTGAATACCGATAGAAAACCATTCATAACGATATACTCCTCAATATGTCCCCGCGGCTAAGCGCTCTTTCTGGTGGAGGTGATTTTGCGGAAGACCTCGTCAAGACTGCATTTATGCTTTTGCATTAATTCCTGCGGCGTGGAATCCACAAGGATTTTCCCGCGGGCGATGATGATGGTCCGGCTGCAAATCAATTCGACCTCTTCAAGGATGTGCGTGGAAATAATGATACACTTTTCCTCGGCCATCGCGGTAATCAGTTTCCGTACTTCGTGTTTCTGGTTGGGATCCAGACCGTCGGTCGGCTCATCGAGTATCAATACCTGCGGGTCGTGGATGAGGGCCTGGGCCAGGCCGACACGACGACGATACCCCTTAGACAGCGTTTCCATGGTTTGATGATAAACCGACTCAATCGAACACAGAGGAACAACCCTATCCATTGCCTTTTTGCGTGCGGCGCCGTGAATCCGGCGGACATCACAGACGAATTGCAGAAACCCTCCGACGGTCATTTCGTTATAGGCCGGGGCGTTTTCCGCCAGATAGCCGACAGAACGCCGTACCCCAACGGGATCTTTGAGAATGTCATGCCCGCAGAGGGTGGCCGTTCCGCTGTCAGGAACCAGGAAGCAGGCCAGCATTTTCATGGCCGTACTTTTGCCGGCGCCGTTGGGACCCAGAAACCCCAGGACATCGCCCTTTTGGACCTGAAACGAAATATCATCCACCGCAACCACCGGCCCAAAACTGCGACGTAAATGCTGTACGTCAATCATTTCATATTCTCCTGTTTCAGTCAGGCTCTTAAAATCGCTTGTGAACTGAAAGCGAAATTTTGTGTATTTTTACGTTCAAAAAAATAAAGTGGTTCGCACTTTATTGGTATTTATCGGGGTTGTCAAGCATTTTTTCTCTCTCTCTTGGAATGGGAAGGGAACATCGTATCCCCCTGATACGGATAAGATGTATGACGATGAAACGGTATCAAGAACTAAAGAAGTTGTGGGCTGGGGGTACCCCCAGCGGGCGACATTTTGTATCCAAATTGCCCGGCAAAAAGACTTGAATTAAAAAGACCCTCGCG